>Ga0100391_1000385_pt1 | contig 52292 bp, 40 predicted proteins | sample CryGeymeta201515_FD_81541 | JGI IMG/M metagenome (GOLD analysis project Ga0100391, IMG submission 81541) | Groundwater microbial communities from Crystal Geyser aquifers in Utah, USA - Crystal Geyser metaG 2015-15 | ecosystem: Environmental > Aquatic > Deep subsurface > Groundwater | place: USA...
ACTAGCACTGACCACCGTTAATATTTAACGGCTGAAATACTTAGAGAAATGTAATGAAAATATTCTCGAGTTTCCATTATCCAAAACTCGAGACAGAAAAATCTCGGAAATGGTGGTAATAGAGGTCTTCATCTACTACTAGCTAGCTAGTAGTAGTAGACCCTGCTAGTAGTAGTCTACTACTACTAGAGTAGTAGTAGTAGAGTAAGGACTTCTTTCAACAAACACAACATCGCATCACAATTGCAACACATTATTTCTTTCTTCAGTTTTGCGTTAACAACTCGTATTATATTTCTAGCAAACAACCATGATGCAATCAGCCCTCACCCGTTTTATCCGTTCCTTCACGGCAGCAAGCAGGATTTCTCGTCGTGTTCCAACACTCAACGCAGCAGCCACTAGATCTGTCTCTCATTTTTTGGTAACATCCGCAACACGATCCAATCCCATTCATGCAGTCTCTTCTTCGTCTTCGCTCTTCCTTCGCTTACCGTCTCAGCAACAGCACCGACAACAATTGCGTTCGATCTTTATCCAGTCCGAAGATACACCGAATCCAGAGTCGGTTAAATTTGTGCCGACTGGAATTGTTGTGCTGCAAGAAGGAGACACGAACGGATTTTATGTCACCAACGCCGATCCCGTCACTACAATAGCATTATCGCCTCTGGCCAAGGAACTTTTCAAGATAAACGGAGTCAAGGGTGTGTATTTGGGATTTGATTTTGTTACTGTTACAAAGTCGGTAGAAACTCCCTGGAAGATGTTGCGTCCGCAAATTCTTGACGTTCTGATGAATTTCTTCGACGGTGATACACCCGCATTGCTAGATCAACCCGAAATTATTGATACCACCATCCTGGACGACGACGATGAAGTCGTCGCTATGATCAAAGAACTCATTGAGAGTCGGATCCGGCCTGCTGTTCAGGAAGATGGCGGTGATATTCGCTACGTCAGTTTCGAAGAAGATACGGGCTTGGTCACGGTCGAATTGGCGGGGTCCTGTGTTGGATGCCCCTCCTCCAGTGTTACCTTGAAGCAAGGCGTCGAAAATATGTTGCAACATTACATTCCGGAAGTCACGGCTGTTGTAGCATTGGAAGAAGAGCCTGAAGAGGGTGACGGAGGAGAAGGTTATAAGGATGTCAAGGTGCAAAAGTCGTACGAAGAACGATTGCAAGCAGCTGGCATTCCCTTCAGTGATTAGACTTTTTATGATATTTCTACGTATTGGTACAATTTTGTACGAAAGTAGAAAGTTGATTATTTTATAAGGGTGTAATAAGGAATGAAAGATGCTGTATCATAAATTGTTGCTAGTAGCGGCGAGAACTTGCACCCGTTAGAGTACGTATTGAATATAAATGGAAAAAACTAGCCAATAGACAGCGAATGCCTCAATTCAAAAGAAACGACACAGTAGCGTACCAATCTGCTGATGAGATGTGCGGGGAGAAACACCACAGTGCTCAATCTCTTTCGCGCACTGCTGGTGTCTTGTCATCTTTTGGGAGCTCCGAGATGGCAAACAAGAAAGGAAAAGCGACATCCGTTCGAGACTTCAGCATCTACTGACCACTCGCAGAAATGAGACAGGTGATCGTTGCTTAGGAAGTCATGCTTTAAGTAAATTCGTCTCTTCCAATCTTTAAATGTTTAGTTAGCCCGCACTCATCCCCTTCCCTGCCAATACCTGGTCAAGTATTACATGGCAACTTTGGAACCTAAAAGATTTTCGTTCATGACGAAAGACTACTAGTAGTAGTAGGCGAAAAAAAATTATAACTTTGTGCAAAGTGCGCCAAGAAAGCACTTCGAATATTAAAAATGCAAAAATGCTGCATTCTAATCGTGTCATGTTCGATGCGACAGGATCACTCTTGCTTTCTGAAAATGCATCGCAACCGCACCAACAGGCGGCCTGGGAAAATTAGCGCTGAAAGGCTTGAGAGAGACCGGCGGAAGAAGAATGTAGAAAAACCATTGTTGTCGGAATCTCTGTTTACCACCTTGAATAGTATAGAGTTTGGAGAACGGAAGGCACAGCACATATTTGGTTTCCGGATTTCCAAATGCTAAGTCTGGTGGACATGGTCAAGCAGGACGCTTGATTTCCAAACGGAGGCTTGGCCGAGAATTCAAGTTTGTGATACAGTATGTCAATTTCCAGTTGGTGAAAATGCAAGCAAATGCCCAGCAAACTACCTTACCCACTATCATATTTTGAGAAAACTTCGCCTCGACCAATGCGAATTCTGGCATACTAAAAGTGGCAGCTTTGACAGAGGCTATGGCTAGGAACAAGGGATTCGAGCAGCTTATAATATTCGGAGACGATGCCTTTGAGAACTGCCAAGCCAAAAATTGCTGAATTACCAGGAACAAGTCCAGAGCAACATTGACGTTGATTTCGTGAAGCTCAATTTTTAAGAAGACCCCAGCTAGCTTTGCAAGGGAAAAAGAGATTGATCATAGTCTAAAAGTGAAGAAGGCCTATCGTCGTCAACTTTTGCAAAGTGGAATTCCTGTTTTCTAGCGGCCCAGCCTGTTGGAACGAAACAAGTAGGATGCCAACGTCTTATACTTCATGCTGGCTGATTTCTCTGTGAGAAAATTTAGAAGCAGTCAATAGCAGACAAAGAAGAAAGAAACTGGAAAGAAAATTATTGTTTACTTCAATTAGGTTTTGAGAGCCACCACATAATGATAAAAGAGCTCGGCCCAGTGATCAATTGGCCCAGGCTCACAGTAGTGGAGACAGTCCTCCTGCCCCTTAAAGCCTTCCACTCGGTGTCCATCAGGCCGTTGCAGAGTGGACTCTTCGACCCGCAGGAATGTCATTTGTGGAAGCTTGGCTCGCAAGCGCGGCCTGACGATGTGTTCATCTTGCATCAGGATTTCTTCCGTGTGATAGAGGTGGTGAATGACAGAGGTTGGATTGATTGCACCATTTCTGCCCCTTGTACTGTCTGTTTGATTTCGTGTCATTCCCAGGGGCTCAGTTGCCATTGAACAGCTGGCGTGGGCGACGTTGGTGGACCTCCAGAAAAGCCGTTCTGGCTGCTTGTGAGGAGGGCGCCAGTGCGCCTCCAATACTGATACGAGATCATCAGTAGCCCTCTCCATATCGGACCAAGTTTGGTAGTGAACACCCCAATTCAGGATAAGGTAATCGGATTCTTGAATGAGCTCCGTGAGAGCAGCCCTGTCTTTCTGACCGCCTTGGTACTTGTCCCAACGCTGGTAAATCAAAGTCACATCGTCACTAGTAGCAGAATTGTTATTTTCGGTACCTATAACATCGCTGTCGTGGCTGGAGCAGAGAGGTATCCGAAGTTTAACCCAATGGCCAGGAATATCATCACCCCAATTGGTAGGGATGACGAATTTTGTGTGTTCTTCCACTGACCCTCTAGAAAATCCCATGAGGCTGTGAACAAATTGTTGACTCAGACTGTCTCCTGACACTCCAATGGTTTTCCCTGCTAGCTGTTGGCAAAAGCGGCTCTTGTCCCACGTCCGCCCATGTTGCAACGCCATTTCGCAATTGCTATTGGGATGCCATTTGTATCTCAAGAAGTCAGGGAGTAGTTCTTTGTTTTCGCCGCTCTCTTGGTATTTCTGTTGTAGCTGGGTGCACCGGGGTCCCCAGACAGGATCTGGGTCACTCCAATATGGATAACCTACATTGTTGGAAGAAGTCGATGAATCATCGTCATAGTAGACCCATCGGCCATTGCTGTATTCATCGGCTGTTTGACACCAGTGTGGTTCGGCCAATGGACTATCTGTTTCAATTCTTTCTTTATCAAACAGCTGTGGCTCGAGGTTGAAATTCCGTTCGACTTCTACAAACAAGAGTGCAGCTGTCGTTAGCAAGAGCAGCGCACAAAACACGCTCTTGTTGGTTCTGCCGGGCGATGAGCTGGAATTGTCATCCTTATTCATCATTATTGGGGTGTTTAAGCTTGTATCGAGTTACCGTAGAAGATATTTGTATCCCTTTTCTAATAGAGAAATGAAATTGAAAGATGGAAATGATGTTGTGATCAACAACGATCAACGATTATGAACGATTGACGAATCCGAATCAACCATGACTGTGTGGATTTTTATTCGCGGTTTGATCGTTGCAGTCGTGCTTTCGCGTACCAGCGAGTACTGGTACCACTAGCAACTACTCGGAGTAAATTTCAGGCCTATTCGCTTTTGCACGAGAACGTTCGCAAAGCAAAGATTCCTCGGCGATTGGGTATTCCTCTCTTAAAAGCTCCGTACCCTACCACCACTTTTAGCAACCACCAACAAGCTACTACTACTTACCTCAGGGAGTAATTGGAAGAAAGACTTAACCATGAAAAAAAAGGGCATTACTTGCGTACCTGTAAATAATCGACAGCGACGAGAAGATGAAGAAAATAAAACATGATGTGTTCCATAATTTTAACAGAAAGTTGTGATCCCCATAATTAGATATTCGAATTGTTTTGCAGACACATCCAAATGTAGTTAGCTAGTGTAATAGTAGAGAAGTGGGGTATACTTTTAAAGTGGCAAGAGCTGACCGATCTTGTTCTCCGTTAAAAACCAATTCGATGCCCATTCTGGATCGCACACGTGACGAACAGTCTTTTCCCAGAGGATCCGATTCCCCAGGACGACGCAAATGCCGTAGCAGACTAAGTGAACGGCAATTACGGCGGGCAGTGGTGGAAGCCGTGAAAAGCAGTACTGGACAAGGGATAACCAAGTAACGGTGATACCAGTGTAAGGCAAATTGCCCCAGGCGATGAAGTTGGCAAAGGGCCAGTGCACCTCATAGATCGCCAGGGTCGAGTTGGAGTGCCCAAAAGGTAAGATAGGGAACGGAATGGTCTTGACAACCAAAATGATCGCAGCCACAGCCGTGCCTGCCCCTATGTACTGGAGCCCAAAAATCAAATGAGGCAGCCAGTAGTAATTGTCTATACTGTATATCCATGCGAGATGGTCCCTAGGGATGACCTGGCAAATCCAGAGAGTTAAGATAATGCCACAGCATCCAATAGTGCGTCCTGCGCGGTCCAACTCATTGAGTGATACCTGGTATGATAAGCCGTCCGCCTTTCTCCGGCAGATGAAGAACCGCCGAAACCATATAATCAGGCGGTGCCAGACTGTCTCATCGCAATATAGTCCGCCAACGTAATACGGGAAAAAGTAAAAAAGTCGCATGCGCATCTCCTGGGGTCCTCCTCGATTGGTGTGCACCGACACCAATGATAAGACCATGGAAATTAGGAGCGGAAGCCACCTCTTGTCTTGTCGTATACGTGACAAAAAAACAGTAGTCCAGATTCTCCACATTAAAAGAGAGAACAGATACCATGTTCCCAAGTAATCCCAAAGATCCAGCTTTGCGTGTAGTGTTACATCCAGCTGGCTCTCGTACAGGCTTTTTGCGAGGCAGCTGATGACCCAAGCAAGCACCTGCCAAAGCAAAGGGCCCACCAAGAGAGTAGAAATCGTTTTTTTCCAGCGTAGTTGATCTTTCTGTTGATCTCGTCGAATTTCTTGAAGAAGCCTTTCCGAGTCACTCTCACCCTGGTCAAGACAACTGTCCCTTAATAGATGCTGCTTTGCAAGAAAGTTTTTACTGAAATATCCGCTTAGGAAGCAAAAGCCAGGTACGGCGACTTTTTCAGTCCACAGCCAATATCGGATCACCATATCTGAAACGAACGGCGTCCAGCCTGGATGGTGGTGCAATTGGTGATGTTCTGCCCGCTCCCACCATGGCGACGCACCTGTCGTTGTGGCTGTGTTGTTCATGGCTTCAGCACCTTCACCCGAGGAAGATCCCCACAATAGTGTTGCTTCTAAGATATATAGAGAAGCACCATGCCAGAGCACTACCAGCATCATGAATACTACCTGTACGTTGGGTGAACGGGCGAATGAATGAATGAATGTGAGGTATTAAAGATCAGTACGTGACTCGTCTTTTGTTTGCCCATTTCTTTTTACCTTGCAGTTGTCGTAACCACAGTGTCGAGTTGTGCTTGTGTTCGGTTTGTCCGGCTTATTGCTGATGGTGTCGTTACTGCTCGTCATTGTCTCGGTTGGGGAACTGCCAGTGATTAGAGTTGTCGAGAGTGAGCGAATCATGTGGATAGCTGAATACTGAATATGCTGTTGAATCTTTATGTTCAGCCAGCAGATGCAGCTGTTCGGTTTAATTGTGTTGATGAGGGGAAAACTTCGGAATCCTCTTTCGGCGAATCAATGTTTGTACGTACAGTACTCTGGTATGGTACGCACCTGGTAGTCGAATAATCGAGTACTACTGTACGTAGTACTGTACAAAAGATAATTATTTTCGCGTCCTGCAAGAGTATTGCAAGAACAGACAGTCCAGTTCATTATTATTTATTGAAATGACTGTATTTAAATCGATCGTGTAAAAAATAATGCAATAATGAAAGCGAACACTATTATTCAGGAACACCAGATCTTCGATCTCACACGATTATTTGGATTGCCTCGGTATTTCTATTTCACCGGTCAAACGATTTCCTCTATCGTACCAAATTGATAAAAAGAGAATTTTTTGAGTTCCAATGCTCACAATATCATCAATTCCAAACCTGAAAAGTAACAAAAGCCAAAATATGTTGACTGCCTTGAGTAACCGCTTTTCGAAATCCTCTAACTTTAACGGTTTGAAGAAAAGCTTTTCGACCTCGACTCTTGATACTGGTAATCTCACGTCGTCGTCGTCGTCGTCGTCGCTTGGCAACAGTCTCGACGCGACGCTTCCAACGTCGCCCAGCAGTAGCAGCAGCTTGAGCATAGTCTCTTTGGAAGAGGGTAACCTCCTCCTACTTCAGGAGCCTTTGGTCGCCCCTTCTTCTACCACTAAGCAGCAGTCAACGGTATCGTGGCTTGACTTTTTGCTTGATCCGAGTATCAGTCGCGGCCGCCACTCAATCCCACTGCAAAGTCAGGCCCGACCCTATTTGAAATATTTGATCGTTGCCCCTCTTTTGTCGTTGGCATCCATGACATTCTTTTCCCTGTATTGGGTCCCTCTACTCCTTAACAATGGCGCCTTTGACTACTTGGAGGACCAGTTTGACGCGCTTCTCAAGAACAACACATTGACATGGGTGTTGCTAGGCCTTCCAATTGCAGCGAGTATCGTTGCAGACCTAGCAAACGAGGGTACTGCGTGCCTTCTGCTTTTGCGAGGTCGTCGTCGCCGTCAGCTGCCTTCCAACGTACCCAGATTGACGCATGCCGTCATTATTTGTAATTACAAGGAGCCGCTCGAAGTTTTGCGTGCCACCATTGCATCTTTGGCCCACAATACGCTAGCTGAAAACACCATGGTGGTGCTAGCTTGCGAAGAGAGAGATCCCACAGCTGCCGAAACATACCGTGCATTAGAGCTTGAGTTTTCAACAAAATTCAAAGCCTTTTTTTGCACTTCGCACAAGTTGATGGAGGGTGAAGTCATTGGAAAAAGCAGCAACGAGAACTATGCCTGTCAGGAACTCTATAAAGTTGCTTGTCAGGAGTATGGGCTTGACCCCTTCCAGGTCATGGTGACGACGTGCGACGCAGACAGTCTGTTCGACACTGTCTACCTCGAGCAACTCGAGGCAGAATTCTGTCGAATGCCCGATGGCCGCCGTTTTCTCTACAATGCTCCTATCAATACGTACCGAAACCTACCCGAATGCAACTGGCTCGTCCGAGCCTTCGAGGTGCAACGATGCCATTACGAATCCTTTGCAGCAACGAGTTTCCGCCCAACCCAGTCCAACTATTGCCTCACCTTGGGTATGGCACATGAGATCAACTACTGGGACCCCTCGAACACATCGGAGGACTTTCACACAACTCTTAAGATCATGGCCACTACCGGCAAGGGTGACGCCGCCGTTGTCAAGGTTTGGTCGCTTATTCTCAATGATTCAGTGACGAGTTTTCACGACCGATGGATTCAAGCCAAGCGGCACATGTGGGGGATAGAAGAAGTGGCTTTTGTCGCGTCCTTGTTTCCCGTGGTACGCTTACCGATCTGGACTGCCATGATGGGCCGCGTGGTTGGTCAGATGTTTATTGGTGTATGCACTCCTGCTTTCATCTACCTGGCGTTTGCTCCCGTATGGAGGGTCTTTTTCAGTCTGCGGGTGGAAACCCAGTGCTGGATGGTGGGTCTTATCGCAGCAAAAATCATATACCAATGGATCAAAACGATTCTGAGAGAAATGTTTTTGTATCGCTTTATTTTGAACGACCGTGAGTTGATGATGGAGCGTTCCTGGGGAGAATGGCTTCAACTGATCCTAAGCTTTCCTCTGACCAGCAAAATAGGAAGTATAATCTTTTCAACCCTTGCCACTTGGCGGATGTTAATCCATGCGGTCTTTCATGAAACTCTCGCTTATGTGACAGCACCTAAGGCTCTGAGCGGAAGTGGTGGAATTCCATCCATCATCCATCATCAACGGGACCAGCAGCAGCCTAAAAAGGGTAAATAAATTTTTGTGAAACAATAAAAATAGATTTCGTTTACATTACTTAATTTTGTAGACTTCATCCATCAGATTGCTTTGTGCGTTTTCCTACTGTCAGTAAAGAAATAAATGTTCCAATGTGAGGCTCATTTGGAACAATCGTGTAAATAGTACCGTAGGCGGAAGACGGAACTCATTGATCTGTTTTTTCATCCACTGGATATATGTCTTCGCCTGCGACGAGTGAGGGGTTTGGAGCTACTCTACATGGGGTTTCTGTCTCAGAATCTGAAAAAGGAACTGCATTTTCTCTCATCTTGACATTGATGGGAGGCCAGTAGATGCTCCAAGGAACCACGCAGACGACAGAAATCGAGTCGTTTTTTAAAGATTTTCATAGACTGTGTAGCGCACTTAAAATCGTTTGGTTGCTCTAACATACTTTTGTTCGAAAAGAACTCTATTTTGGAGTTCATCTTGAGCAGGAAGATAATTGCACTTAACTAGGGCCGGAAAGTATTGAAATCTCTGACCTCGTTGACAATTTCCATGGCTTTTTTCAGCAAGTCCGACATCTCCTCGCAAGTCTGTCGACGCTGGGCAATGTCGTCTGCTTCTTTCATCAAGTTTCCAACTTCAGCTTCTCTGTAGAGTTCACCTACGAGTTCGTTCTGCATACCATCCGTCACATGGTTTACCAAGTAGTACATGATTGTTTTGGGCACCAGATCAATAAAGTTCTTGCGCACAATCTTGAAATACGATTCAATCAGGCTCTTGATCACTTCCATTTCCACTTGGTCGCGCTCGGTTGGTGGCTGGTCGGCCTGCTTCATGGTATCCGGTACTGTGGGCAAGTGTACGATAGAGGGTGGTCCTCCAGTGCCACTGCTTCTTCGCGATTTAACAGCGGGCTTACCGCGGAAGATAAAGTCCATGACTGTACCAGTAGCAGTTTCTGATACGTTGTCGCCGTCAAACTCTTCTGTACCGTTTCCGTAGTTACTGCTAGCCGAAAGCGGTGTCTGAGCAACACTTCCAGTGGCGTCTCTGCTTCCCCGAGGAATAGAACTTTGTTGTCGTTCGTCGTTTTCTTTACCAACCTTCTCCATTAGCTGCGCTACCGCTCGCGAACCACCAATAAAATCCGGATGGCTCGTATTGATGTACTTTTGGTGCGTACGAAATTTAATAGATGCAAGGAAAGAACAATTAAACGCAATACACAAGCGAAACCAGCAGAGGCTGCGCGCATCCCAAAATCACTTACGGCAAGTTCAATCTTCACCAGGTTTGATACCATCAACTGGGTAGGCTCCATGCAGCGTTTGAGCAAACTGTTCACAACTTCCATCATGCGGTCACGAAGATTTGGGAATCGTGTCAGCTCTGGTGGTTCGGACTGAGAGGCAATCCTCTGCAATTCCTCGTACACCAGGTCGACACACTGCACTCCAGGTTGCTCCAACCTTGAAATTTGCCGACGGATGAGAATATCAAAGGACACTTCGGGAACAAACAACGCGGGCCGTGTTCCGTGAGCATTGCAAATGGTAGTTCGAATTTCCTCGTCCGAAAGGCCATCAAAAGGACCAACTCCCATGATGCTGGCAGCAAAAACTTCTGTGAAAATATACGAGACCCGTGCTCCTCCAAACAATTCACGGAAAGGGTTGCATTTTGTTTTATGCCCACGTAAGTCATTCTGTCCTCCGCGTCCTTCAATAATGGCTGAATAATTGGATGAAAATTTGGAGAGCAATCGAAGCAGCTCACCACCGGCTGAAGGACCAGACGACCCCGGGCTCCCGAGGGCCTCCAACTCCTGATTCACATCGGTGGCCATGCTGGTAATGCGATTTTTCAACTCGGGCAAGCAGTCCCGAATATGATGCATTAAAATAACATTTAAGAATTGAGCCAAACAACTAGTTCCGCATTTCGCGAGAAGAGCACGGTCACGGCCGTAGACTGGATGTTGGCGAAAAAAAGCGGCTTCTTTCTTCAAACCTTTCGGGTGGATGCAGGTTGTATGTATGGTGTGATGCAAAACCAATAAGTCAGAACACAACATGAAAAATAAAAACGCAAATAGAATCAAGCCGCAGAGAGAATCTCAAGCGTTCGTACCCTCCCGAATGGACAAATCGGCATTAACGTCCAGCTGTCCTCGATTAACAACGCCAACATATCCTCTTCGGAGGGGAATGACCCGATTCATCAAAATTTCACTTGCATCCGTTCCTTCATCCATGAGATCCAATTTTGTGAGCACCCCTACAGTTCGGTTTCCGTACGGATCCACAGTCTGCGCTAATTTGATGGCATCGCTATTGGCCAAATCCTGATTGGCTGCTGTTACTGCCAAAATGATTGCGTTGGGATTTTGGATAAACTCCAGAGACATGTTAAGAATTTGCTCTTCAATATTGTCCGGTTGATCTCCCACGGGAACCTTGGCAATGCCGGGCAAATCCACCAGTGTCAAGGACAAGACGCGGGGAGAATAGATTTTCAAGTGAATGGGAGTATGATCAATGCCCCTGTTGGAACCCGTCAAGCGTTCAGTTTCTCGTATAATTTCCGATCGAATGGATACAAAATCGTGATAGCGTCTGCCGGGTTGGTGTAAAAATTCTCCCCATTCTTCGTCTTCTCCGACGCCACTTCCACTATTTGTTTCGTAATCATTGTTGTTGGCCGTATTGTAGAGTTGGAGCACCAAAGGACGTCTTGTGACAATGCCAGATCCTCTGATAAGGGACGGACAAGTGAGTTACTAGAACGTCCGTAAAACAACAAAAGAAACTTTTCAACATACGGCACTAGTAGTAGCTAGTAGTAAGTACTGTAGTAACGTACCGGGGCAAAAAGGATCTTCCAACAATGGCTTCTAATACACTCGACTTTCCCGAGCTTTGTCCTCCGACCACCACAATTTGCGGCAGATCCAAGGCAGTGGTTTGTCCCAAAGCCCCCAATACGTCCTGCAGCTTCGATGCAATGGGAATTAGGTCTTCCATGGTGTCGATTTTTCTTCCTTTAAGCGTGAAAGTTGCAAATTCTGTTGATTTTTTTTTTTTTAAAAGTGATGTGAGAGTAGAGAGTAGGAGTATTTTTGCTGCTGGCTGGCGGTGTTGTACTGGTACAAAATACTGCATTATTATTTTCAAATCGGCAGAGAGGCAGATCAACGAATCCGTTGATGTTGAAATGTTTCATTAGGGTTAGAGAATCCAGCTTTTTTGTTATTAGTGTGTGTTGCCAATTTTGGACCGAATAGACAGTTGTGTTGTTGCGAGTCCCGCGGGGTTCGAAAATGACTCTCATTAGCGAGACATGGTCTGTGACCGCTATTGTGCCCTTGTTGGCCATTCGCAGCCATCACAGCGACACTGCTCATCGCATCCGCCACAACAAGAAGCCAAAAAATTATTAACAATAAATCAGCTGATTGTTCAGGCAGTGTATTACACAAGCTAGCTAGACACACGGACTCAAAGAGAGCGCCCTGTAATTTTAGTTTAAACCTTCTCGTGAACAGTTCAATTGACAATTAACAGTATAATTTTAACTCTTTTGCTCTGACAGCAAACAAAATCTTTTTAAAATGGTGCAAATGACGGGTATGTCTGTCTTCTCTGTTGCCCTGTAGTATCTCTTAGGCGGTTTCGTTGTCACGGTTAGGTGCCCCTTTTTCTTGCTGCTGTATTGCCGCTCTCACGCTACCTTATGTCTCTTTTGATTATTGCTATTATGAACAGCCGCTGACCAAGCGGTCATCAAAAGTATGCCAGGAAATAGATTGTAAGTCGACTGCGTTATCATTCGTTTGTGTCTGGATTTTCCATTTTCCATGCCTTGTTCTTGTGTTTGCTTTCTTGGCGGCGGATACGTTGGGATTGCACTAACAACACCATTACCTTGTTTTCTGGTTTGTTTCTTCTCCAACAGGTGCTGCGACTGTGGAATGAAGAATCCTGATTGGGCCTCCGTTTCCTTTGGTACCATTTTTTGTTTGGATTGCTCAGGAGTTCATCGGTAGGTGCTTGAATTTTTTTGAAGAGTCGGTGAATTGAAGTGGGAACTCTGTGTTAGATGGTTGGCTCCTTTTGGCAGTCAACTTTATTATTTATTTGTGTTTCATTTCTACTAAAGAATGATGTTTATTCTAGTCATTTTCTCATCTCCGCCTTATTATTTTCATTTAAAAAAAAAGGTCTCTGGGAGTCCACATTTCTTTTGTTCGCTCCATCGCCATGGACTCTTGGACGGACAAACAGCTCGCCGTAATGAAAGCCGGCGGAAATGATAAATGCAATGCGTATCTAAAAGCCCGCGGCATCGAGGCCAGAACACCCGTCAAACAAAAATATGAAAGCGATGTTGCCCAACTCTACAAAGAAGTCTTGAAAGCTCGTGTGGAAGGACGTCCCGAACCTACGCAGTTGCCCAAACCTACACCCAGGAAACCATATGTTTCTCAATATTCTCAGAATTCGGCTCCCAGCAGTAACGGTAGCCACATGTCGGGAGCTGGAGGAGGAGGAGGAGGCAGTACTGATGCCCAAGGTATGGAACGTTTGGTGGGCGAAACAGATCAGCAGTACATTGCTCGACAAACGCGTCTGAGAGACGAGGCTAGAGCCAGAATGGCTGCCAAATTTAGTGGGTCCAGTATGGGTGGAGTCGGAAGCACTGCTCGCACTGGAGGCATGGCGGGTATTGGTTCCGATCCCAATTACGATCGAAATTCAGGATATCGTGGAAGCGGTGTAGATTCTGTGGTGAGCGGACTCGGAAATGCCTTCAATTTTGCTGCCTCAATCGTGTCGGATGAAAGTACCAAACAAGCTGTTTCGGGCTTTGCTGGAAGTGCTGTAAATGCTGGTGCAGGTTTTTGGGGCGGACTCACATCGACCGTCTCGCAGGTTGCGAAGTCGGTGACGGAACCCGACGCGAGTGATGGATTGATGGAGCTTCAGCGACAATTTGAGGCCAAAAAGTCCACCACTGGCAGCAAATATGGTGGATTTGGATCTGATTCGATGACACAACCATCAGCTTCGTCCACGAATTTCGGCTCGTTTAGCACGTCGAATATTGGAGGGGGAGATACAGGCGGAGGTTCAGCAGGCGGTATGCCATGTGAAGATCCCAACGGTGTGAGACGATTGACTGGAGAGACAGATCAGCAATATATTGCCAGACAGACCCGGATTAGAGATGAAGCTAAGGCACGAATGGCTGCCAAGTTTGGAGGCGGAGGCAAAATGGGAGGTGTCGGCAGTAACAGCATGGGAGGAATGGGCAGTGGTGGAGGTGGAATGAGCCAACCGAGTTCCGCTAGATCGATCGCTCCCGCTCTAGTTATGCCAGGAGAAGATCCCAATGGAATTGAGCGATTGACGGGAGAGTCCGAGGAGCAATACATTTCACGACAAACGCGTCTTCGGGATGAGGCAAAGGCTCGTATGGCTGCCAAATTTGGAGGTGGAGGCATGGGAGGCGTTGGTAGCTCATCTTCTCCGAAGCCAGTGCACAACATGCCTGCGGAACAAAATTATGGCGCTAGACCACTTAACTTTGGAACTCCCCAACGTGCGTTTACACCTCCTTCTGTTGGAACCAAAACACCACCTCGAAAAATGAGCAACGACGATTTCTTTTCTTCCTTTGGCACTTAATAGTGCGTTTCGTCACTGGCGGTGGACCGCTCCAAAGTTACTAGTAGCCTCGTAGATTGTGAGGATATAAGAACAAAGTGCAGTCCACGATGATAAGTCGTTCACTGTCGATACGATGGATTTTTGGAATCTGTGACTCTTTTACCTTATAGCTCTATTGCTTTGGAATCCTAAAAACTCTTCTTGTAGAAACATTATGATTATTACTTGATAGCTGCAGCATTTAAACAAGCCACAAAAGGTTGCCGGAAAGAACATAACACGATGCCAACCAACAATGGAAAACGAATGCTAGGTGCTCTCTCATCTTCCACCATAGTGACCAGGCATGGGACCTCCAGGGCCACTACCCCGAGGAGGAGGAGGACCACGACCACCAGGAAAGCCAACACCTCTTCCGAACCCGCCGCCAGTACTTCCTGGTGGCCCACTGTGAACACAGGAAATATAAATGTTGGCTCGTGAGATTCCTTGACTCTACAAACAATTGTTTTCATCCTTTCTCGTCAATGTAATAACAATACGCACCCTCCGCCTCCTCCGAATCCACCTCTGCCTCCGCCAAATCCTCCTCGTCTACGTTCATTGGCTTTTCTGAGAATCGCGGCAGCTTGGCCCACTGCTTGTCCTGATACACCCTCCGGAGGAGCTCCGCCATACTTTCGCCAGTGCTTAATCCTATTGAGAAACAAAGTTTTAGAAGAAGAGTGGTTAGGAAAAGGACCGAAAATAGTCTGTTGTTCCATCAATGCCCACTCACCTGAAGAAGAAGAAAATCCGGTCGATACGAGATACGATACGAGTCATACACGAAGAAAACACCCGCTCTAACTGCAACGATAGAACACCTTTGTTTATCAAAGCTACAAGTTTCCTGCATACTTTACCATCAGCAATGAAGCACTCTCACGTTTCTAGTTGGTTCATACTATACCAAAAGACGAAACGAAACACCGACAGACGCCACGCCGTATCGACTTGCAAAGATACAAGATACAATACTTACCGATTGAACATGGGTGCCAACGCGAGTTGGGGAGGCAGTAAAATGAAGACAATTTCTTTGCCACGCAGATATACTTGATTCACCTTTCGCTTTTGGCCCGACGTCTGATCCTTGACAACGGCATTCTTAATGTACAGGTTCATCATATCCTCGGCCTCGAACAAGAGCCCTCGGATGAGCTCTCCCTTTTTGGTCTCGACTTCGATGACAGCGCCTTCGGCATCGTGCAGAAGGACAACAGGAATACCTACTCGATTATTTCCAACAACAGACATGGGATAATAGGAATCTTAGTTTGCTTTGTCGCAGGATACTAATTTACTGGAGAAGGTAGCGTGAGTAGACTATGATCCGAGCTTCTAGCTATCTACTACTCTACTTTGCTTCTTGTAGTAGACTAGTACTAGTACTAGCTAGTCTAGTTTGTTTCTTGGTTTAAAGTTTGTTGGGTTGGCTGTAGACAATGGGTTATGAGCAAGCCTAGCAAGCTGTATTAATTCTAATCCTACAAAGTACACAGTCATAAAGCAAGTGTGCGTTTGAAGGTATCTTTTATTCTGTGGCTCACCAAATGAGATTGACGTAGGCGATGATGGTATCTTCCAGCAAGCCAACAGACATATTAACAACCACAATTTTCTCACGTCATTTATTGCTTCAGGCTTCAGCAGAAGAGCTACTCTACTACAGGTAGTAGTCTAGTTTACTTTATTATTATTTTGCAATCGACACTCCTCACAATTTGGATAACTATTTGAACTTTTACTCGTTTCAAGCGCGTAATACATTGAAATTAAAAGAATATCATGGTTCGCAATCTAGCAATGGGAACTTGGTTTTTGGCCGCACGTTTGTCGGTTTCGGCATTTACACCTGCCGCAAGAAAATTTACCTCCAGAATCGCACCCCTTGCGGTTTCCGACAGTGATTTTGATGATTTTTCCGCCAAGACCGCTTTCATGTTCCCTGGACAAGGAGCCCAGTTTGTCGGCATGTGTGAGGATTTGTGCAAGGAAGTACCTGCTGCAAAGGCTCTTTTTGATGAAGCCAGCGAAGTTTTGGGGTATGATCTCCTTCAAGTCTGCACCGAAGGACCAAAAGAAAAATTAGATTCTACGGAAGTTTCGCAACCAGCTATATTTGTGGCCAGTATGGCTGCTGTAGAAAAATTGAAGCAAGAAGAGGGTCAAGAGGCTCTTGATAAAGCTACCGTTGCCATGGGACTAAGTCTGGGAGAATATTCGGCTCTTTGCTTTGCTGGCGCCATTTCTTTCGCTGATGGTGTCAAGGTCACCAAGGCTCGAGGAGAAGCTATGCAAGCTGCTTCTGATGCTGTTGACACTGGTATGGTTTCTGTCATTGGCCTCGATTCGGATAAGGTAAAAGAGCTTTGTGAGGTGGCTTCGGAGAAGAGTGGAGAAGAGATCCAAATTGCCAACTATTTGTGCGATGGAAACTACGCTGTTTCCGGAGCCATGAAAGCCTGCGATACCGTTGCCGAAATTGCCAAGCCTGACTTCGGAGCCCGCATGACTGTCAAGCTTGCTGTTGCTGGAGCTTTTCACACTCATTTTATGGCCCCTGCTGTCGGAGCTCTTGAGGAAGCTTTGAAGGGTGTCGAAATTAAAAAGCCTCGCATTCCCGTCATCAGTAATGTGGATGCCAAGCCTCACAGCGACCCTGATACTATCAAGAAGCTGCTGGCCAAGCAGGTGACTTCTCCTGTCTTGTGGGAAAATACCATGAACTCTGTTCTTGGAAAAGACTTTGATGAAGCCTTCGAGCTTGGACCCGGAAAGGTCACTGCTGGAATTTTGAAGAGATTCGACAAAAAGGCCAAATGCACCAACGTTGAGGTTTAAGGAATGCTAAGCTACTCGCTACAATAATTTATGTTTGGCACCTTGCTATTGTTTTTAAATTTTTGAAGATGTTCCTCTCTCTGTGTGTCGTTATATTTTACAATAATAATAATATGAAGAAGCTTAATCAATAGTAGTAGTAGTCTACTTCTGCTGCTACTTCAAAAGTACTGTAGCACTTTCCGGTAGCCGGTAGATGTCCTGCCTGCTCAACGCCAGTTCCAACTTGATACTATATGGCAGACGACCTAGCTAGTAGTAGTAGCTTGGCTTATCAATTTCCAGAATATGCCAAAGGTGCTATATCTCGCTCCTTTCTTGTACACTTGTTGTTCACGAATATTGATTGGTATGACTCTTGTGTTATGCTGCAGCTGCTGCAGCCTCTCAAATCTCTTCCCTCCTCGGTGTATCTGACGTGCAAACAATTATTGTTGCAAGTAAGCGTCCCTTCTGACGACTAGCTATCAGCCAGTTGCTGATAAACTTTCACTCGAGTTGTTTTTTTATGGAATAGTTCATCCCTGCCGCCGTAACCAGCGCTACTCTAGCTAGCTACTGTAGCTAGTTTGGTACCACGTGTATACCACCCCGACTTTCTGCGCCCTTTTTCGTTCTCAAAGTTCTGTTGCTGTGTTCGTTGCTGCCATCTACTCCGTTCCGTTCCATAGTTTGTCATACATTTTATTATGTGAGTATGAGTACCTTCGATACAATTGTTAGCGCTGCACAGTCAGCAGACTAGCTAGAGTATGGTAGTGAAAGGAGGGACCGAGCCTGCTTTTTTAACGGATGAATTGAGTCACGAATTCGTCATTGCATTCGTATTACTCGTGTGTGTGTGTGTGTGTGTGTGTGGATGTGCCTGAAGTTGACGATGGACACAAGAATAATATCATAGATAGACAGGGTACCAGGTAGGCTCTTTCAACTTTCAACTTTCAACCATAGCTTAACTTTTTTGTCTAGCTAGCTAGGAGGTCATCTACCACCTACCACAGTAGTTTAAGAATAACAAGCAACAGATTGGATAAGGAAATAACTAGCCTGATTAGGGCATTAAGCAAAGCTAAGATATATCTATCCTGCTACGAGAACATCACTGCAAAATCCAACGTAAAAAGACTTGATTAAAGTTTAAATAATTGTTGAGCCACAATGTCGGCATCTAACAGTTCTGTTTCGAGTAATGCTCCGAGCTATCCCATGCGAGCCTATTTGAACTTTTGCCCAGGTGGAATGACCTATAAAGGAGCATCCAACGCGGACGATTGCTTTTATCAATTGGCTGATATCTCGGTGCCTTCCGCTACGATATCCACCCCAACCGCAGCTGAGCGGTCCGCATCCACAGGCTCTGCTGGGTCCATCAGTCGCACGTCTACAGGAAGTCTCGGCGGTTCATCGACCCGTTCGAATTCTCCAAATTTCAGACCATCGCAATCGCAAGCCATTTCAGTGGACATGATTGTCAACAAAGCCAAGATTGCCGATGACAAACTCCGGCAGTACGCGCTCCTCTTTGGCGGCAAGGACCCCTTTCGCCTTCCTCACTATCTCCCTTCTTTGAGCGTTCTAGCAGAAGCTTCGTTTGGTCGACTGACTGGAGTACCTCATACCAACGTGAAAGCTTGGGCCGATGCCATGGTGCTGCAGTACTTAGAGACGACACCCGAATTTGTTCCCCAGTCAGAAGAAGACATTTACAATACGAAACCAACGGCCATGAAAAAGGTGACAGAAACTACCGCTTCAGTTCTTCGCAAAATGCTGGAGGATCAGGAACGGGTCCAAGGCGCCAACGACCTCGCTTCTCCTTCGTCTCGGCCTCGTCCCTGCGGTTATGTCTTTAAAAGAGGAGACATTGCCTGGAATTGCCGCACCTGTCAAGCGGATTCGACGTGTGTGATTTGCGATAATTGTTTCCGCGAATCGAACCACAAAGGCCACGAAGTGTATTTCCATCGGACGACACCAGGTGGATGCTGCGATTGCGGGGACGCCGAAGCTTGGAAGTCTGAAGGGTGCTGCGATAAACACAGGCCTACCGTGGCATCCAAAGTGGAATCGTCCGTTGACGACCCAGAAGAAGCAGTTCGCATGTCCCAACAGGCACTGAAGGAATCTCTCGAAGGTCTGCAAAATGGTCCTACGGCATTGCCACCGAAATTTGCGGCTGCCCTGGGCGTAGTGATTGGGGCTGCTGTGAATTGTTTGGTTCAAACAGCGAACGGAGCTGGAATTGGCGCAGATCCCGTTCAGTGGAAAACAAGGTGGGCCGATGAAGCTGCGCGGCTGAAGAATGGCGCCGCTCAAAATGATGACTATAGCTTCCAGAATCCCGTTGCCACGCCAAGTTCATTTTTGGCGGGTGTTGTACCACAGCTACTTCCCAACGGATACCGCTTGCACTTGCGGCTTCATAACGATGATGTACACACATTTGACGAAGTCATTGACGCCTTGCACGAACCTCGGCAATCTCGACGCAATACACCAGGAGAGGAGGAACAAGAAGCGCCACCTTTGGTTCCTATGAGAGATACAGCCACCGAAATGACACATCACGTGGATGCCGATGGTCAAGTCACTGTTAAATCGTACACAACCATTGGCTCTGCAGTACAGGGCTTTCGGCGGCTAAAATCCCGTGGACTACATTGTGCGGTCGTTGGAACAGCTCAGGTTAGTCTTGAAAAAAGGGCAAGAGCTTTATCGACATGGCTGTCCGAAATTAGTTCGGCGCACCCTTCAGCTGCGGCCTTGGTAGTCCATGCTTTGGTACAAGTCGGACAAAAACACAATATGGGACCTGTTGCAGTTTGGCACCACGCACGGACAATTCCTTCGTGGACAGCCCTGGATACAAACGATGAGGAGCAGGCTTGTCTGCGACGGTTTCGTGCTTTCCCTCCGCACTTGGCCTCGAGTTACGTCACCAGAGAGGAAGCTGAGCTTCTACACGAAATGGGTATGAACATGAATCCAAATCAATTGGTGGAGCTAACAGGTGCGCAATTATTTGTCTATCGTTGGTTGCGTTGTTCGTTGTTATATTTCTTACCTTTCATTGTGTGGTGGTTGTTCAGGAACGAATCCCAATTTCTATTCTAAGGTTCCCTACCGATTACAGCCTGAACGCTATGCAAAATCCCCCCATGCTTTATGGGGAACGCTTCCATCGGTTTACACGGACCCATTGCCAACTGCTTCCAAGCATCCTTTGCTTCACCATCTCCAAACAGGTCAAGTTGACGGGCGGATTACTAATCGCCTGACAGAAAATGTGCATGTTGTTGATACTGACTTGAGAAAGCAACAAGAAGCTGATAGAATTACGTCGAGTGTATATGCTCATAAACTGCCAGGCTTACATATGGTTAGTGGAGTTGGGACAAGACGGTTGACTGACATAACGGCGGAGCGGCCGCCGATACCGAGCCCGATGCAATGGAGACATTTACTCGCCACGACTTCTTTTCGTGCACCAGCATCACCGTGCTTGCTTCTATTACTCTTGGACCCATACCCAACGAAGCAATTTCGCAGTGCCGTCCATGCTTTGTTTTTGTCCCTGCTTACAGATGCCCGCTTCAAATGTCGTTTTGCCGCAGCTCTGGGGGTATCTTACCGTCCACTGAGCACTCTGTTTTGCGCTGGTATTGGTACGGAAGCAGACACGCCTCTCGGGTTCACGGTCCAAATATTTACTGCTGGTAGTTTGGTGCGAGCTTTAGGTAGTGCGTCAGCAGCTGAGAAATTACTGGAGACTGATTCAGATGACGACATTGGAACCAATGAAGCGTCGATTGGCGTATTCACAACTCCGCTCGCTCATACCATTGTACGCTGCATTCACACAAACATTTTGGGCTCTACAAAAGAAGTAAACATGATTTTGAATAATACTAGAGCAGGCAACGATAGGGAGAGCGAAGAGGAAGCGGACGTAGGCAACGATGCCTTACTGCGTGCATTGACCTACGTTGCTGGTGAACACCCTCTCATGACAGCTTTGCCAGCTGCCCCAGATGATGGGTTTTTGGATTCTCGATCAACACGACACAAGCGGCTGCCACATTTGCTGCGTGACTTGGAATACGTGATTGAGACGCCGGGGACAGCTGTTCGCTTACTTCTTCCGGAAAGATTTCCAGTCTACCAAGGGCCTTGCCTTACTTTTCGCGGTGAAAATGTCTTGACATTCCCAGCTGTATTTGCCCGGCTATTGCGAGTCGCCCAGGGAATGGACCCGCAGAAACGAAAGATTTCTGGTGGGCACGTTGAGTACGAGCAAAATCGGTGGCTTGAAGCTTTCGGACTGAGTCTGAATTTTGCGGGAACGCGTGACGCACTAGCTGAGAGCCTTAGCAATGGTACTGGTCCGTCTGCAGAGCAGTCCCTTGTCGACGCTCACATGGGAACCACAAAAGAAGCCATGGGAACAATGATAGCTGCTTTGTTGCGCGAGATGAAGCTGTGGCTCTATCGCGAAGGACTTCTTGAAACTGGATTGCCTGTTCCACCTGGTGGGGCGCACGGCGCCATGGACCTGTCTCAAGAAGGGGCATTGCAAAGAAGCACCCTTCACGTTTCTGGCGCTCAATCTTCGACTGTTTCTGGGATGAATTCTACTTCTACGTCCTCCAGTGTACATACAGTTGCCCTTTCATGTGCAACAGGAGTTAAAATGACTGAAGCGCAATTAAACCTTATCGAAAGCTCATTGAGAACAGACCGAGGTCAGTACGTTTTATCTGGACAATCTAACGACACAACCATGAAGACTCCCGTGCTGGGCGACTGGCTTCGAGTGCCGCACTCGCCTCTGGCTGGTGATGCTCTCTCGTTTCATTTACCATTGCATCGCGCGCTGGCAAAAACGGTGCAAAGTATGTGTTCTATCATCGTCCCGGAATCTGTTCGCGCCAGCAATTCGCAAAGCTGGTGGAAGCTCTCTGTCTTGGACGAAGGTCCGCCGTCTGGTTCTGATTCATCTTCGGGGGCGCTCTACCATCCATTGGTGCCCTTGATTCGGCCGACACTCCGATCTTCAAACTGTCGGGTCGTTTGGTCAGCAGGTCCCGATTGTTCGCCTCAGGAAGCACAGCGCAGAAGATCTCGATCTCGTTCCATATCGGCCAACATTGCTGTCGCCAAAATTATACATTCTCTTGCAGACCACCCTACCCGTTGTCTAGCAGCAGCGCAGCAAATCGAGAGACATCTTTGGGCAAGGAACGGTAGCGCCACGGCTGGAATGGCACTTAACTACGCAAGTACCCCGCTTTGTCAGAGATTCCGTGACTTAGATTTGACGTTGGTTCAACTTTCGGCTGCGGGTCTCAGCGTGGGTCTTGGTGCTCGGAGAGTATTTTCGCTGTTGATCAGTCGGTTCAGTATGGATGGCTACCTTTGTGACCCAGAGCGAAGAATGCAAAGCGGCGGCTCAAGTCCTTCCAGCGGAGCTGGCTATGGTACTGGTAATACATATTGGGTAAACCCGCCTCGACTGCAGGATCCTGACCACGCAATCGTTTTGTCAGAATCTTTCTTTGCGACTCTATGTATTATTGTAACGGAGCTGCCACCTCCTCCGCCATCTAGCAACAACGACGATACCTGGCTTCGCCACAGTATTCGACGAGAGTTGCTTCACGCCCTGGTGGCAGAACCACGATCGCACAGCGAAGCGATGGCCGCGGCTGCTTGTGCTGTAAGTCGCAGAGACGAAAGTGATGGTAGTGCTATGTCTAGTGGAGGCGGTAGTTTGTTCCGAGAAGCATTTGGAGACGTGCTCCGCGAGATTGGAAAGCAAAAATCCCAAGGCTCATCCCGAGTTTCATCTGGGCCTGCTGCTTTTGAGCTGAAGCCTGACTTCTGTGACGAATACGACCCTACATTCTTCCATTTGCGCCGACAAGAACACCAGCACGCCATGGATATTGTTGCTAGACAACGAAAAATAAAGCTTGCGGAAAACAAGGATACAGTCGACGCGTTTTGTCTGCCCTTGGTGTGTGCCCCGCCAAAAGCCCACCCGCGCTTTTTGCCGTGTAGATTACTTCTGCATTTACGAGGCATGGATGCAGCACTGAGGCGCTCTCTTTTGTTTGCATTGACGGGTGGATCCTGGTTACCTCCGGCGGAACCAAAGGCTGAGATACATGCAGGAGAGGGCACTGCATCGACGGATCAGACTGCTGCAGAAGGCACTGCTGCGATGGCGTCCTCGCCGAGTGGTGACGCTCCTGTGATGACGTTTGGTGGTCGGAGGGTGCTTCATGGCGGGCCGCAATCTTCATCCTTCATGAAGAAGAACGAAGTCGAGGAACCAGAACCGTTCTCTCCTGACGTCGTAGCGGCATCATCTGTGTCTTTTATCGAAGTTCTCCAACTTCTTACTCTACAAGTTCACACCTTGGAAGAATGCGCTTCGTTGCACCGGACGCTGCCAGGCCTTGATGAGGAGGCAAAACAATTCTCTGCAGGCTTGTCCATCAACTCTTACTTGGGTCGTCTGGTACATGTTCCCGATAGTCTGGTCGACGTCTGGGCCCTTCGTCCTTATCCTGAAGGACCTCTCAAGTCCAGTGGAAGCGGGGCGAATCGTGGATCTATCCTTGGATTCTTAATTGCCCTTTATGAACATCGATCCGATCATGGTGCTATTCTTGACTCTGGCGGCGGCCAAGATGATGACGGTCATGGAGGTGCTCGAGCACTGGCTTCGAGTGGTCTGAAATGGTTGTTGAGATTCGTTCATGCTCTAGTAGAAGGTGCGCCTAGTGTTGGCGCTGCAGTCAAAAGTGCAACGACCGGCATTCCTATTCGACCGCTCGGAGCTTCTCCATCGAGCAAGGATGGAACAATCTGGACAATCGATGAAGGAGTCCGTGCTACTATCAGTGGAATGCTTCACGGACTACCAGAAATGTGGCCGGTCAAGCGAGATAAATCTGCTGGTGATACAAAGGCAAACGATAAGAGCAAGGAAGCAAGAAAGGCTGCCCAGGAACGTGTCATGAAGATGATGAAACAGAAGCAGGCCGCATTTGCAGCTACAATTGTGCCGACTACTGGTGGCGAGAGTAAAATGGACGAAGACGACGAAGATGCTGATTTGTGTATTATTTGCAGATGCGATGACGCCGATGGCGAAAACAATGGGCCACTGGGATATCTAGGCCATGTACAACGATCAAGAGTTGCGCAAATGCGGGCAGTCAATGAAGCTGCTTCTAGAGCACGCGGCGAAGGCTCCAAGACTTCATTGCTGAAAAAATACCGCGTAATTGGTCACATGGGGTGCCAGCTTCGAGAAACAGAGGCCATGGACTCTGCACCATTATCGTGTCTTCCCCGTGGCAGCATTGTTACAGTGCTGAAGAGCTTAATGATCGATAAATATGACATACTGTCTCGGCGAGTCCTGGTCCGTCACGTTGCAAAGGATTCTGAGAACAACGATATTACTACAGAAGGTTGGGCAAGTGTGCAGTCTTCGCAGGGCTACGTCATTTTGAGTCCATTGACTTCCATTTGCTACAGCAACTCTCGATGGGGTAGTACGAGGCCGATAATCCGGCAATGTGGTCATGCAGCTCACTTGAAATGCGTCGAGGCCCATACACTTTCACTGCACCAACGTGCAGCTGGTGAGCAACCTTACGATGGTCGGTTTGCGGCTAACATTGATGATGGCGAATTCCTCTGTCCTTTGTGCAAGCAGCTGTCGAACATTTTGATTCCTCGCGACAATTTTGTGGCTACAGGCACAGCGAGTACAGGGGACGAGGTCGTCATGAAGGATGTTGAAAGTGGATCGTCAAAGCGGAAATTAAATTCAGACGAGCCAGCATCTCAAGTGTCGATTCGCCGTCTGCTGATCAAAGGAGCACGGCAAACTGAATGTAAAGCTAACGGACTTAGTGTTATGGGCAAAGAGGCACTCAAAGATTTCGGTGCCCATCTTTACCAGGCGATGGATGTTCCCTGGGAACGGAATGCAGGCTGGAGAAGACAGAATCAGCAGCAGTGGGACTCTGCTATTCAGCGTTGGGATTATGAAGATGAGGATAATGATGACCTTGACGTCGATTCGGAGGATAAGCCAGCCGCCAAGGTGAAGAATATACTGCGCACATTGCGTCAGCAACACATTGCCTGGGCTGCTATTGGACACAGCGCGGCAGCGCAAGAAGCAGCATCTCGTGGCGTGGAAGAAGTGCTTCCATTTGGCGTCGTGTCAGCTACGTCTGATCCTTGGTCCGACTACGGTGCGAAGAACAAGGATAGCCATCCGATGTTGCTGGAGTTAAAGCGCACCATTGCTGGTGTTTCTGGGATGTTCGAGGTCCTCGTCGACGATGCTGCAATTGAACTTGGAGGCGATAAAAGCAACAGTAGGGACCCCTCAGTGCTTAATGCACTTCTGGCTGACATTGTTGAAGGCCGTTCGTGGTTTCAGGGGGTTTCACAGCCGTCTGGAAAGGAAGGACAGCTGATGCTGTGGAGTATACTGACGGGTCTCATGTCAGCGATCCCTTGTCATGTTGCAAGAGATGGACAGATTTCCCAACGGAGTGAAGCGCGTGCATCCGCTGCTGCTATGTGGGTCGCCAAGGGATGTGGTTCCCAGGAAAGGAAATTAGATGATCCTCCTGCTCCTCTGGCTGTGAGGAGAGTGTTGGATGCTGGTAAAGCTGGAAAGGTAGTGGCCATTGAATCAGGATGGGGGACTCTAGATCCTTTTGCTGCCGAAAGCAACCACGGGGATGTTCCATTTCGTCCTGCTGTAGCATGTTCGTTCCTGTACACTCCTCTGCTAGCCTGGGACCTGAATACTTTTGCTGGTGCCATTTTTTCATGTGTCCTGGTGAATGACGTGGCGGATTTGCCAACAAGCGAAGAATTGCTACATCTCGCGCAAGTATTGCTTGTTTCCAGAATGGTTCAAGCTGCCATTACTCCAGTTGGTATCGTGCTACCCGACGAAATGGATGCTGACTGTACTGAAACTTGGACAGGTCCAGACATTGAAAAAGAAGGCGGAGCCTTGGCTCAATTCACCCTACACTGTCGCGAGAAGGTCCGAAGTAAATCGCTCTTGCCCAGTTCAGGGCTTTCCGCCGTTGAGGGCGATTTGAAGGCCTCTCAAGTCTTGTGTGCCCTTGGTGATGCCATACTTCCGTTTGCGAGATCGCTTGTCCTTCTTTTGCGCGGCAGTACTGCTCTTATCAGAGAAAGATGCCGACTGAGTCAAATAGAAACAAAACCAAGTCCATTTGACAAGGTTTTGGACGAGGTTATTCTTGGTTCCGAAATTATGACGTGTGAAGATGGCTTTTTCATTTATAAAGCTTTGCAAGCCCCCATGCCAACAACACTCACTGACACTGCTAGTCCCTGGTGGCCCCAAGTTGATGGCTGGCTCATAGCGGTGGCTGGATGGGAGCTCCATCACGGGACTCTGGGCAACAGCGTCGTTCCTATGATTACGAATGGAACGATGCAAGATTACAGCAATACAAACCTGCCACAGTCATCTGCTGAGAAGGCATCTAATGGCCAGAATCAAACTCGCAACTCTGCGGAAGCAGCTGGTAGTGCCGCCTCCAAAGGATCGGCAAGTATGATAGATAGTGAAGAAGAAATTATGGATATTGACAGCAACAACGAGGGGGGAAATGAAGTTAATTTTGTTCAATACAACGGGATGGGAGAAGAGGAGGAGTCCGACGAAGAGCTCATGGAAGGAGTCGAGCTCGACAATGAAGAAATTGCTGTCGTTGGCTTTCCGGAAGTTGCCGGGGGTCTTGCAGTCAATCCTTCCAGAAGAACCGCTGGAAACGATGGACCAGGAGACTCGTCAGACGAGAATAGCAGTGCTGGTGGTTCTATTGTTGCCGTAAGTCGCTTGGATCGTGCCTTTGCGCACGTCTCTAGGTCGCCTATTATTGCCTATCAACCAAGTCTTTTGGCTTTGGCGGGCATTGGTGCTGTGAGACAGGGTACTTTCTTTGAGTCTGATTTGGCTATATCCGTCATGGCAGATTTGAGTCATCTCGGTTTAATTCACAGGCGAGATGTTCCTACTTTCTGTCTGGCGCGGCTACCAACTTCGTTCGTCGAGCTCTATAGTATCGTGAACAAAGTAAAAGGCCGAGACGAAACGACTTTGGTGGACGACACGGACGATGCCGGAAATGCCGAAACAGCTATTTGTCTCGTGTCTGGTGCGGTACTTAAATCTGGTTCTTCGCGTCGATCTTTCTCCCGGTCGGTGAGTATTTGCGCTTGTTTGAATTCGCTTTCTTCGTTTTAAGGTTGACTTTGTCGTTGTTTAAAAAATTGCTTACAATGTTTTCCTGTGGTACAACAGTCTCGTCCGCCTGGTGCCTGTACCCTGCACGCAAGGAAGAATGGATCTGGCATTGGAATGTTCTTTTTGGTTCAAAAGTGCACTGTCCTCTTGATGCACAACAACAAATCGGCATACTCCGCCAGTATCTATGTAGACGAACACGGAGAAGAGGACCCTGGTTTGAGACGAGGACGACCTTTGTTTTTGAACGAAGTTCGTTACAGAGCTCTGGAAGGACTGTGGCGGCAGCAGGGCATTCCACGAGAGGTTGCTCAGATCCGCTCCACTTCGGATCGTGTGATTCGAGATAATTGGTATTGAAAGTGCCAAACTAGCAGATAATTTTCCTGTTGTTTCTGTTAGACCTGCTGTTAATAGCAAAACGATTATTGCGTAATTGGCCTCCTTCAGTTGTACTTTTGGCCTGGAAACAGTGTGGTAGTCTGTACTATGATGACGTGGATGTACTCGCCCGGGTGATTGCCCACCTGACGCACTTCAATTATTTATAATTTTTATGTTTGTTGTTGCCCTGTAATTAACCAAGCAACCAGATCCCACTCATCACCACATCTTTTGTTACTTTTGCTAAGCGTTTGCTTGCGATGGCGATATCATATCCACAACCCACAACAACCTCAATCAAATAATAAAATTATTATTTAATTTATTGAATCACAACATCTTTATTAGCTAGCTAGCATAGTGATCGCAACCATGAAGTTCCTTTACCTTGCAACTCTCTTGTCCACTTTGAACTCTGGTTTTGGATTTTGCACTGCTCCGAGTAGTAGTAGTAGACAATCGGCAGGACTCTTCCAATCTTCGAGGGTTCCACTAGTCGTAGGTGCCTTTCAAACCACGGCCCTTTTTGATATGCGATCCAGCCGCTTGGAGGGAAATATGAGGCAACCTAGCGCCGAAGAGGTGGCCTTGATGGATGAAATGATCACAAAGCTGGCAGATGCCAAGCCATACGAACTCCCTAATGCTGTTCGCAGAGCTTTCAGGTACGTCGTAAAAAAATTGAAAATGAACGGACTTGAATGCGGTTCGTGTCGAGTGTCGGATAGGGGTAGATTCCTTCAAAAATCAGGTGGAAAGACTCATGTTTTCTCTTGCTCTGTCGTGTCTCTACCAGGGTCGTTTCTTCGCCACAGTTCTTTCTGCGGATTGCTGCACTCACCGATGATGCCGAGGATGGAAAGGAAAAGGAAAAGCTCGCTGCTTTGGCAAGCAATTTAGTCGCTACACTGGAAGTGGTCGTCGAAACGACCGAGGAACAATTGGACGAGCGAGCCAAAGATGTAGAAAATGTGGTCAAGGCCGCGGCGGAACCAGATTCTGGAGAATTTTTGGTGCCTTTGATTCCGGAACGACTGCAATCAATGAGAAAAGCCCTGGAGGCACTGGATGAATCCGCATTGGATGAGGGATTTTTGTCAACAATCGACGCGTGGATGAATAAATTGCATCTCGATGGTATGGATTTGATGGTGCAAATTCTGCAAACATTGCTGCAAATGTACGCCGGTACCAAGATTTATCGTGCTAGAAAGGCTAGTGGGTCGGACAACTCCAAACCAGAAGCACAATTGTTCGACAAATTACTGAAGATGGAGAGTGACCAGTGGGAAGCAGAAATTCGTAAAGCAGCGGAGGATGTGCCACCTGCAGCATTGAAAAGCGAAGTGCAGAAATCAATAGAAACCATTGTACTGGGTCTAGAAACCGGGTCAACCGCGCAGCAGGTGCAGGCAGAGTACCTTCGAGAATTGGTAGCTCGCATTGAACGAGTGCAGAAATAAATAAAACATTCCTACTGGACAAAAACATACTTTACGTAGCTACATAACAATGGTGGCGTCGGAACAAAAAGTGAGCCTATTCGCGCTTCCAAAGCAATGTGGGTAACTTTTCATGTCGCTGAAAAGTTGATGTATGTCAGGGCGAGGAAAGTGAGCACCCTTGCAAATACCAAAAAACCACCAAGAATAATGGCATTCGTAACTACGTTGTCACTCGAATATCGACCGCCAAAGAATGAGTAGACAAACTGGGACACGCTGCCGGAGCATTCGCCAATCGGTGTGGTTTCGTCGCATCCCAAGTCGTCAAAAAAGTCTGAACCTTGCTCAGCAAAGACTGTCCGTGTGTCAGCAGTGTAGAGAGACACAATCAATCCCTCATACACAAAGTGCCCAGGAGTAATCCAGAAGGGCACGTTGAAGAAACCTGTCATGAATTGAGGTCTAACAATGAGCCCCGAAAAGAAGTTGTTCAAGCCAATGAAGACACTAGCCAAAATCTGTGCTGCCGGCATGGGCTTCACAAGGCAAACAAATGCTTGTCCAAAATAAGAATAGATGGCAATGTTGAAAGTGAAGAAACCCTTTGGAAGCAATAAATGAATTGGATGATGAGAAAAGAATGATGCATCAAAACTAGCGTTCTCAGCTGACTAATGAAAAGGGAGATAACATAAAATCGAAGCTTGCTTACCCAAAAGGCAATCGCCTCACTGACTGAATCGGCGTCCAGCCCGGCGACTCCGATAAATACAGTACAGAATAAAAATGATGACAAGATAATGAACCATTTTTCCGAGTTTCCTAGAGCCCACGCAAGGGAGAAAGAATCAATCACACCAGCTGCTCGGTGTATATAGTGCATATCACGCACTCGCGTCATGACTGGCAGAACACTGACAATGGCGAGTATCCCCACAATAATGAAAGAGAGAAAGATGACAGCAAACTTCGCTCGCATTTCGCTCTCCGAAAAGGCTTTTGCGTTTCGCCTCGGCAGGAAAATGGACCCCATGATACAGGAAATGATCAGTGAAACTACCATTCTTGAGCCTATAAGGAAAAAGTAATACACGAGGAAGTGAGAATGAAGCTCGATGGAACAGTTTTGTAATCGAATTCATGTGTCTAGCACATAAACATACGGTTGTAGGTCGGACTACGCCAATAAATCGTTGCTAGTCGACTATTGGCAAGCTTCTGTCTGGCTCTTGCCGGGCAGGCAAAGACGGAATCGAATGCAACCTTATCCTTTGGATCTGGGTTAGATTTCCTCAGCGCGATTTCGGCTTTTAGGTCCGCAAATAGCTGCGACTGAGCATACGCTTGTGCGAGATCCACACTACAGTCGCTGGATGGAAGAACACTGAGGACCCAATTGGCGGGGTTCTCGCCAATATGAATTGGATGAGCTCCTCGCGCTTCCATGTATTTCACCAGATTGTGACTGTCCTCTCCTAATTCTCCAAAGAAGACAACCTCGCCTCCAGGTCTCAGTAATAGGAGATCGTGCTGTGACAAGTACTTGTATTGGTGAGAGAGAGAGAGAGATCTAACAATGATAAGCCTACGAGAAGGTTCGCTGTACTTACAAATAACTCAAAAACGGCTGAACTGGGTTGATGAATGGTACAACAAATAGTTCTTCCTTCGTCCGCTATCTTCCGCAACATCTTCACAACGAGGAAGGCACTTCGTGCGTCCAAGCCACTTGTCGGTTCGTCGAGGAAAATTACCGATGGTGACGCAGCAAGTTCCACTGCAATAGACACACGCTTTCGCTGTTCGAAGCTGAGGCCTCCTTCTTCACTGCCAACCAAGCTGTCTGCAAAAGATCCCAATTCGAGAGTTCTTATGACTTGCTCTACAAAGCATTGTTTTTTCCGATCCGATGCTACTACCTTGGCGTCAATTCGAAGCCTCGCGCTGTACAAAAGCGTTTCTCGTACGGTGAGTTCCGGTGTTTGCACATCAAATTGTTCTACGTAGCCCGAACACCTTCGAAAGCCAATGCGGTCTTGTTTGTAGCCATTTAAAAGTACTTCTCCACTGACTACGCCATCATTTTTTCGCATGGCCAGGGTCTCCATCAAAGTTGTTTTTCTAAATAAATAATAAATAGACAAGGGTCAGAATCTGCTAATGTTAACAGCAAGCAGCAAACCCTACAAAACATTGGCTTACCCGGCACCTGGTAGGAGATGATGCATGGCAAGCAACGCAAGGCAAGGCGAGGCAAGGCAAGAATAGTGAGTCGATAACAAATACAAGCCAACGACTACCAAGACTTGCAACAGCACACCGCACCAGCATCGGTTCTTACCTGAACTACCCATGAGAGCGGTCATTCTCCCAGCTTTAAAAATGCCATTCACATTGTTCAAAAGTCGTAATTTCTCCTTTCCGTTAGACGCCTTGACGTCGTAGCAAATGTTTGAAAAAGTTATTGTCACAGGCTTAAAGGGAATTTCCACTTGATCATGCTCGCCTTCGGCACACAATTCAACATTGCTTTCAGAAGTTCTGGTCTCTTTCGAAGACGATGCGCCTGGAGAGCTTCTGGCGAAGGTCAACCCCAGGGCAGTCAGTAATAGGCACAGAAAGAAATGGGGAAGCATGTAGAAGAAGGAGTACGAAACCCACTCCTGGCCAAATACTTTTTCATAATCTTTGCCGTAGAGAAATCCCATCTCTGCGAGAATAGAAATGCCGGTGCCTGAATACGAATTCGACTGAAATTCATTGACCAACAACGCCCGGTATGCCCAGGCAAATGGGTTCCACCAGTAGATCCACATGTAGTAATCTGGTATTACATTAGGTGGCACAATGAATCCACCAAATAGTATCAGGAAGAGTAACAAACATGCACACATTACCTGCACTGTCGGCTTGGTTGGCGCGACAGCGGCAAATACTGACAGCATCTGATTCATAAGCGTCGAAAAGGTAAACAGGATAGCAAGAAATGTAAAATACCTTCCTGTGGTCGGGTTCAAGCCGACCATCCAATACAATATGCTTCCAAATACAATGATATCCATAAGCATCTGAAGGCCAGAGGAGGAGAAGGACAACGCGAGCATAAATAGGACGATCGCCAAATAGTTGCACGTCATGCGGAAGGGCAGTATAGGCTTACCTGAGGCAGCTGTGAGAGGGTTCTACCAACGACAAAAGGGTTGGCTGAATAGAAGTTCGCGTCGGCGTGCTTTCGAAATATGATGCGATCGTCAATGAGGGAGGGCGCCGTAGTCATTGCTCCTATTGTAAAAGTATTGGAGAGGACAAGGGGTACAGGTAAAGTTTGGTCAGGTAATTCGCTCAAGCTTTTTACTGATTTAAGATAGATTAACGCTGCTTACCTAACATAATAAAGAGCATACCCTGAAAGAGGGCTCCAAGAATCGACACAGGATCTTCTGTCTGAAAGAAAACTCCCCCGACACTAATTCCCATGATTGCATTTTTGACAAAGTTAGCAATCAATACCCTCTTGTCTCGTCTCCAAATGGTTAGATTTCGCATCAGGTTCAACCAAGATGCGCGAAAAAACGAGTTGGCATATTTTCTGTTGACGCCGTGCCAAGAAGAAAGATACGTAACTGTTCCACCATGCACGGGCCCTTCTGGATTCCTTGTCCAGACGTACTCATTGGGAGTTTTCAATGCATGGTCGATCTTTCTGGCGTAGGAACTCTCGCGAAACATTTCAGCAAGCTCGGATGCAGTGTACGGATTTTTTCTAAAGGCTTGCACCTCGGGCGGAGCTTCAAACAAGCTTGCAGCGTCTGGAGTTGCCACAAGCTGTAAAAAATCTGCCACGTCCATGTGGTCTGGAGGCCTGTAACCAAGCTTAGCGAAGTAGTCGACCACAAAGCCAATGGGACCCGCAAACAAAAGCTGGCCTTCCGCGATGACAATTACTTCATCGAAAAGACTCACCGTCTCCGGGCTCGGTTGCAAAAGTGCAATAGCTCGTGACATTTTTTGTATTCGACCAAAGTGATTTATCAACTCTATCATTTCGTATGTAGATGCTGCATCGAGACCTGTGGAGATTTCATCACCGCACAAGACGGGAGTCCTATCCATTAGCATCTCACCAACTGAAAGGTAGAGACAAAAATAAAAAAGGTAAGGCTGAAAGATGATCTTGTATCAACTAAAATATGCAGCAAAAGCACAGCATATATTACCTGTCACTCGGCGACGTTGACCTCCACTACAGTTCGGGGGAGGACCAAAGGAAAAACAGTGGTTAGACGACACAAGCATCTATCCTGCTGGTGGAAAACGAAATCGGCCACAACAGACGTCACATTGGATATTACCTGACACCCCTGACTTCTTCCGATCCTACAAAGACGTCCTTGACTTCTGTCAACCCAAGGGCTTCTAGGACTAAATTAACGTGAAATCGTTCCGCCTCGTGTGATTTTAGTACCTTCTTGGCTTCTTCGGGAGACATCCAATTCTGCACGCCAGCAGTTTTGCACTGAAATCCAAATTCCAGGGTTTCGTCGACTGTCAGTCGTGGTGCATGTCGATCCTGCTGATCGATATAGGCCACAGCATTTTGTATAAAAAATTCCGATCGATCTTGCAATGTTTTTCCATTGTACGACACTGTCCCCTCCATGATATCATTTTTGCCCGGCCGCAAACGTCCAGAAATGGCTCTCAACAAGGACGTCTTTCCACTTCCTGGGGGTCCCAAGATTAAGTACATTTTGCCTGGTCTCAAAACGAGACTAATATCTTTTAAGATGGGTTTCATTGTGGGCAAAGGTTTTGGTATTCCCTTCCAAAGTCTTTGTCCCCACTTGTATAATCTGTAAATTTGGGACGATCGCCATACTGTCGGAATCTTTGACGAATCCGGATGCACTGGGACTTTGTACGTCAAACTGTCCAGTCGTACTTCAACGGGGAATTCCACCGTATCCATTCTATATTTTTGGACGAGTTCATGTTGCGCGTTTCTCAATTTTTGCTGATGTTCCTTTTCGGCTTTAAGTTCTTCTGGAGAAGCAAAAACTTCTTTTAATTCTCGGAGAGATGTGGACAAGAACCTTCCCGACAAGACCGAAGACCATGCCTTGGTTCGTGGCACCATTGAGGACGGCAATGGTGTTGCTACGTCCCGTCGTTCATCATTGCTGACAGCAGCAGCAGTTGCAGTTGCAGCAAGAGCCTCCGGTGTACTCGTAGTAGTCATACTTGCATTCGCATTCGCATTCGCATTGGGATGGGGCTGATAATCTTGGATGTCATCAAAAGAACTGGCGTTGCGACTCATGGATGATAGGGTCGATTTCAAGTAGAGTCTCATAATATTTTTTCGTCGCAATAAGTCTCTCAAGTGATCCCTTCGAATCGTTTGTCGTAGCACCGTTTCGTGTCGATCCAACATGGAGATGATACGGGGCATATCATCATTCTTATAATTTGATGTTGGTTTGCCGTCATTATCGCTATGACTATTATCGGCAAGGTACTCCTCGGGGTCACCTCCAATCGACGACAGGGAGGGTAGTAACATCATGGCCACATCATGAGCTTCCGAGTGATCGCACGATGACAACGTACGAGCGCGCTGTCTGTTCTGTGGCGAACTTTGTACGTCCTGTAAGGAGTCATCCAGCATCCGTTCGGACGCGCAAGCACCTTCTGTCTCGTCGTGAAACATATCATCATCTCTGTGCCAGCTCGTCGTCTCAAAGAAATCACTTGCAGCACTTGCAGGGTGGTATCCATTCTTATTCTTATTATTGTCTCTGATACTCTTGCTGGTGCTCTTTTGAAAAGTGCTCTTTTGAAAATAATGTGCCTTGGAATTGTCATCTTCCTCACTCTTTTTGGATGGTAAGTGGTCGCCGTCTCTGTCTTCCATGTTTTTCCTTATTCCACAGTGAAAATCTCACAATGACCGTTGTAAAGAAAGAAGAAAAAAAGAAGTGTAACCCGCCACCAACAAAACGTTTGAAGGGAAGGGAAAAGGCTTTTCGAACAGCTCTGGTTGCGAAAGCAAAGATATGGTGTGCTGCACTGGTTGGTTGTCTGAAGGATAACGATAGTGTCGAAGGAGGGAGGTGGAAGCAAGGAAGGAAGAATTGCAGCATACATTCCGAGTGCTATTATGATGTATGCGATGCAACCAAAAATAAATAATAACGAGTACTCCGGAGTAGCTAGCAACCAGTCAATCCCGTGAAACGTTCACAATACCGCTAAGTATTTGGAGTAAGTGTGCAGTTACAGTTTACTTGACTATTACGAGTAGTAGTACTCGAGTACTACTAGTACTAGTATTAGTACTACTAGTAGTAGTACTGCTACTCTACGGTACTCGGAGCGAGTAGTCTAGTTAAGAACAGCCACCACCACCAGCCCAGCCATGCAAGCAGTACTGTAAGAAGTGATACACCTATCTACCCGGGCAGCTTATTCGAACAGCGTTTTGATAGGTCATCCTTCCTTTTTTTGAGGAGGAGAAGGCCCAATGATGATGGTAATAATCATCATGATTATTTGTTATTATTAGTATTATTATTATTTTGTTGTTGTAACGACAACCGACTGCGACTTATCAACTAAGCAGCAATAACTTTCAATACTAGTAGTAACAGTACTCAAGTACTCGTGGTGCGTACCACCAGTAGTACCCCGCATAAAGAGCAGCAATACAATTCTATATTTATTCATATAAATATATATATACATAATATAATATTATTATAATCACCATGGCAACATCAGGAAATCTTCGAAGGTAAGCTGATGGTGATCTGCAGTAGTAGTTACTGTAGCTACCAGAAAGAAGAAGGAAAATAGTTGCAAAGCAATGACTGTTATTATTACATGCGTGAATCAAAACCTGTCACAACTGTGCACCGAAGTTGCATACATCATGCATTCACTCTCTCAATATTTTCTATTTTTCCCCCTCCTCGACACTAACTAAAAATTCAAAAAGTGATGGTATGCTCACAGCAGCTGGTAAAGGACAGAGCTGCATACCCACGGCCGAAAAGAACCTACAGTTTCGAAAAATTAAAGCTATTGCGGCCAATCAGGTCTGTTTCGATTGTCCGGCACCTAGACCAACCTGGGCCAGTGTTACCTTTGGTGTCTTTCTCTGCTTGGATTGTTCGGCGACTCATCGTAATATGGGAGTCCATACCACCTTTGTCCGGTCGGTCGATCTCGATGAATGGACACAGAAACAAATTGGTGAGTTTCGTTTTGTTTTTTAGGTCTCTCATTTGTTGGCGTGTCCGTCGCCACTGTTTTTTTTTTTTCAATATGATTGTTTGTTTGTTTGAGATGGTTTGTGCATTGTGTGTGTGTGTGTGTGTCGGGAATATTATGTAAAGGCACATGCGTTCAGAGTTCAGAGACTTTGCAGAGTGATCATCTAATATCATTTGTTTTGGTCTTTTTCGATAGACGCTATGAGAATTGGAGGCAACAACAATGCGCAGACCTATTTCCGAAAGCACGGAGCCACGAGTTTGCATTCTAAAATCGAGAAAAAATATACCTCTAAAGTTGCACAGGCCTACAAAACAGAACTCACAAAATTGGTCGAGGCAGAAGCTGTCAAACGGGGCGAAGGATTAGCTGCTGCCAATGAAGCAGGCGAAGGAGCTGACTTGTTGGCCCATCTAGAATTGGCAGACAGAGCTAGCACAGATTCTGAAGCCAGAACCAAATTGGCAGCTGCCCGGTCAGCAGGACATCAACAAGCCATTCCACAGGCCAAATTGGCTTCCAGTCTAGCAGGGGCTTCCAAACTAGTGGTTACCCCTCCTAACAGTGGTGGAGTTCCCAAATTGAAGCTCATCAAGCCTGGTGCCGGAAACAAAGGAGGTTTCAATATGATGAAGAAGAAACCGGTCGGTGCCAGTAAAATGAAACTTTCCACAAAATTGGGGGTCAAACCGGAAGCAGCTGCCACAAACGGAACAGCAGCTGCAACAGCAACAGATGATTTTGATCATTTTGAGGCGCCAAAGGAAGAGGCATCCGAACCGGAAGCACCTGCTCCTACTCCTGTAGTCCCGGCTCCAGCACCGGCTCCTGTCAAACCGAAGGAATTTTCCATGAAGGAGGGAGTCGACAAATTGAAAGGCATGAACAGCGACTTCTTCTCCAGTTTTTGAGATTCACAACATGATGCTGGATGTGCAAGATTAAGAGATCGATACTAACAATACACAATTTAAAAAAACCATGCAATTAGCTTGAGTAGTGTGGTGCGACGCGATGAGATCTGGTCGTATATTCATTTGCAACCGCAAACCAATGCAAAACAATAATTGAAAGCCAATCCCTTCTTCAAGTACATCATGTAGCTATTAGAAATTTCATTCTATGCATTTTCTGATTCATTTTTCAAGTCATTGCTGATTTGCATAATGCTTGCTCATGTACTATTACTATAATTTATAATGTCTACCAGAATGCACACCACCCGATGAATAATTGACACAAATTCTCACTCGAAGTAGCTTGAACGATAAGCCTCTGAACTTGCTCCGGCACATCCACTGGCTCGGAAGTCTCATCAAAATCTGGAAAGTCGGTTCCCGTGAGCTTGTCTTGGACACGTCGAATGACCTTTAAAGCCTTCTCGTTCAAGGCCACTTCGTGAGCTGCTCCGTCTTCGCCACCCAATAGGCTAAGCACTTGGCGGTGGCGCATGCTGCGTTCCACACGTGACCTCGCAATCGATCCTTCTGCAATGCTTTGATCACTCTTTTCTGCGGCGATGCTTGCAATTCTGTTGTCCGTATCCAGAGCTGAGGCCATGTTTTGAATGTTTGTGTACATTTGCAGTGATCTCGCTCTGGCTGCACTCATACCAGCTTCCTTTCTCGAAAAGATTCGTCTTTGAGGTAGAACGGCGGAGCCAATACCACCATCGGCCAAGAATGCGTTTCTATCATCCTCTCCTTCTTCGTCAATTCCTTCCGTAATCGGATTGATCATGCCGACTCCGCTCTTGTTGAGATCAATTGGGACGCCACCATCGTTGGAGTGGGCAAGGCCGGACGAGGTCGCATCGAGGCCTGTAATATTGTTGGAGAGCTCCTCTTCAGACTTGCCTGGTGACAAGTCCACCAGTCTCCAGCTGATGAGAGGATCGTAGACAAAAGCTTCCAACATAGCAACCAGAGAATCTCGACTACCCCGAAGCACGGTCATCGTTCTCTCGCAGGTGCTTCGATAACTCCCTTCAATTCCAGAAACCTCCATGGCTTTCACAAGCATCCTAGTGAGTCGAAATGGGACTCTCTCGGGATATTTATCTCTTGACATGGCAACTTCAAAGCAGTCTCCTGGGATGAAAGAAAAAAGGTGAGTCACGTGATTTCGAAAGTCATACGTGCAATTGTCCTAGTAGATACATAACAGAGAGACCTACCAAAGTCAATATGAAGCAATTTACCACTGATCTTGTCGAGCATAAGATTTGAAGGATGCCGGTCTCCCAATCCTAAAATATACCCCACCATACTCATCACGGCTAAGCTACGAGTATATTTATTCCGGCGCTCTAGCCACTCTTCTGAATTTGTGGATTTGCTCCACAGTATCTCGTAGATATCATTTCCTTTCCCTGTTGTCCTTTTGAGAGCTTCAGTAAAAATTTCCACCTTCTGCATCACCGTGCAGAGATCAAAGTCTCCAGTTATTTTCAACATTTCTTTATTTTCCATGTTCAGAGCGATGCGTTTGCTTTGTCGGTAGTCTCGAATGAGGCTGCGGGAAATGAAGAGGAAGAGAATAAGCAGGTAGCTCGTTCAAGAAATAGGGAAAGGGAAAAGAAGAAAAAACAAAGGGAACTTACGAATGAAAAGTGTCTGTATTAGGGACCCATCCCACGAGACCGCAATTCGTTGACAAGCAACTGATAGGATACCTTTGGATTTTCAAATCGTGTTTCTTTGTTCTAGGGTCTCGGACGAGCAGAGCATTCACAAGACCAAACAGTTGCATTACTCTCTCGTCTTGGCGCAAATCTTCATGACCTTTCAGAAGAAAAACGTAGTCTTTGCCGTCAGATCCTCTCAGTATAATCTTTCTGGGTCGCTGCTTCGACGTAATCACTTGGACGCATTCGTTGAAACTCGTGATCTTGACGTAGCTTCCATCCACACGGTACGAGCCAGGGACACCAAGTTCCAGATTCTTGGCTCGACTAAGTGCCGGTGAGCACTGGTCTAGATCCAGCTTTGTCAGTGATGGTAACTGCTTGTTAATGCGGCGAAAGACAGTATAATAGATGTCCCAAGCCTTATTGATGGCAGTTTCAGCCTCTTCGTTTTGTCGAGCCAGACGACCTGTTGGATCGTAGACACTCTGCGATGCACCAGGTCCATCGTTGTCTTTCCCAGAATTTACTAGACGGATGTAGTCCTTGATGTGGCTATGGGCTTGAGCGAGATCCTGCCCAAAGCTCGTGATGAAGTCAATTTCACGACGCGTCTCGGGACCTCGTTCGAGCCGTTCGTGTAGTGGCAGCAGAAGATCCAACATTCCAGAAACATTTCCCTCTCCGAAGTAAAGGCGCGATGCATCCTCAAGGCCCTCATGCCAAGTTTCCAGCCACAAAATAGCAACACGAATCAACTCATTGGATACTATCAATGCCTCCTCTACTAGCTCACTGGAATGAGACTTCAGAGTATTCATCAAACTCTCGGCCGAGCTCTTGCGCTCGGCGACTGGACTCTTCAGCAGAACCGACAAAGGATACATGAGAGCCTGCGGGTGTCGTTCACCAAGTCGAGTCAAAAGAGGAAGTAACACAGATCGGACCGCTGGTGTCTTGATGTGGATTCTTGCCAATAACTGTGGAAGAACACCAAGCCAAGCTTCAACGGGTACAGCTGCCACACCGTGACTGATAACCTTTGCCACGCCCTCGTATTCTCCGTAACGAAAGAGACAAGATAGCAGATTTAGCATATCCTGTTGCACAGACGCACTGTGTCGTTTCGTTCCAAGATTGATGGCAGTCACAAACCCTTTCACGGCCGCAATTACATGATTGCGCTGCATCAGAACCTCCTCGCGACTAATTTTTAAAGGTGCGGTTGAACCGAGATCAGTCTTCTCGCCGATCTGAGATGCTAGACGAAAATTTAGCAACGCCCATGCGTGCCAGGCTCTATATCCAGCATTCTCCATCGACACAGATCGCTTAAAGCATGCTAGCGCTTCTACCTGCACATTCTCGGGGAGTGTCGAGTTTGGAGCCATCTTTGATTCAATCTTCCACTCACCCAACGTCAACCAGCATTCTTCTCGGAGTGACTGATCCTCGACGTTTTCGCATTGCGATACCAGATCCACAACTCCACTTAGTTGTCGCAAGCGACCCAAGGCTTCTGCACGGTGGTCACACAGCCACAAATGCTTCAAATGCGCAAAGTACAAGCAGTGCTGGATACGCATCCTTAGAAACAAAGGTATAAAAAAGAAGAAGGCGAACGCAGCTTAGGGGCTCGTATCGTTCAAGATGCAGTCGAGGATGGCTTTCTGCCATATGCACAACACAATTCGGCCTACTCACCTTTCTAGGCCACCAGCTGCTGAAACAAGTTGATTACTGAGTTGTTCTTGTGTGGGGCCATAGTTGGGTAAGAACGCACCAGCATTCTCGGCCACCAAGTGGTTGATTATTCTTCCGTTAGAGCCTGAATCTTCTGCGATGTTGCCCAGCCCTAATCCGACCTGGTCCCCCAATTTGAGCCCAAAGATGGGACCGTCAAGGTCGCCGCCAAGCTCCAATAAAGGGTCTAAAAGAACTCGCTCCGCCATCTTGTATCGTTCAGCCTGTCGTAATAGATCACTGAGCGTCAGTTTGGCTTCGTAATCGTCGCTTGGCCCGAGAACCAGTGACCGGACAGCCATGATGGAGGCGTGAACTTCGGCATCCGCACGACAACCAGCAAGGCGTTCGTGCCAGACGGTCATCAACCGTTCTCGAGCTCTGCTGATATCTGGTGTGTTTGCAGGGTGTCTATGCGAGCCACCCTTGGAGCTCTCCTCGAGCTTTTGCAAATCAATGATCTCTTCCATTTCTGCTAGTGTCTGTGCTGTAACCATACCTAAATATGCTCGGTTATAAGACTCTGCCATGAGCGCCGTGAACCGACCGTCCATTGCCTTTCTGGCGCTATCGATAGCGACGGCGGCCAAGGACCACTCCTTTTTGTGTATAAGAATAACTGCATTGAAAAATGATCCGTCAAAATCTATTACGCGTGGCGCAGAATTTTCTCCATGAGTAGAAACGGGTGTGGCCTTCCCTGCGGCTGGTCCAGTGCTGCTGTTAAGTTCATCGGCGAACTTCTCCAGATCATCCCAATGCCCAAGTCTCCAGGCCGCCTTGGCGCACAAGCGAAGGGCTTTCTTCTGAGATCGAGCAGATATTTGCGCTTTTGATGGTGGTTTTGCGCTCAATACTGGGCTATGCTCAACCGGACTGGCTGTTGAGGAACTGCTCAACGCAGGCCAGCTCTTTTCTGCTAACTCGAGCACCCCACGCCATTCCCCACTGGCATCTAAGCAACGCATGCACCCTAAAATTGCTTCAAAATCTCGAGGATTGCTTCTTAGCTTCTGCTCATATACAGCGAGTGCTTCAGCCCAAGATCCCAGTTTTGCAAGCCAACTTTCCTGCTTTTCCGACAGATCAATCTGAGCTCCCCTGCTCACACCAACCTCATCTGTGCTCCAGATCACACTATAAAACATTTCATGCGCCTGGTGCCTCGCAAGTTTCATTGGCAGATCGTTCCTGCTGCTAATAATAGCAACGCTACCAGGGCTTCCAGCTTCGAGCTTCAATGTCGCAGCTTTTAGGACCCCCAGTGCCGCTTCTGTAAAATGGGACGTTGGTTAGACAGGAGGTAGCTTAGCTCGATTTCCATCCTAAAAGCCAATAGGATCGCCAAGCACAACAAACTGCAAGAGTCAAAGAAAAACTCACCCTGTAGATCCAGTTTTCTGTTTATGCTAATCAATGATTCCACACAAGAGCTGGCTCCTCCCATTCGATATTCTCGTTCTTTGTAGTGCAAGGCTTTGGCATACGCCCGACATTTCAAAGCAAGATCAGCTAGGATCGTAATATCGATTGGTAGGCCACCCTCGGAGTCTCGTTCAAGAAAACCCGCCAAATTCAGCAATGCTTGCAAGATCTCGGGAGAAATATCAGCCACAAATGCAGTTTCTAGGGCGTGCACCAGATTTTGCTGATAAGGCTCACTAAGCTCCTTCCAACAGCAAGCAAAGGCGGCGCTGAAAAGTTCTCGAGCCAGCGGCTAGTGGGGGGAAGGGAAGTTTCAAATGCTGTTAGGGCACACAATGACAGCGGCACAGACAAAGTCTACGAAGCAAACGTCAACAAACCTGGTATGCATGAGCTAATTGCGCTGTTGCTCGAAGAGCAGGAGAAGGTGCTTCTTTAAGGAGCTGAATAGACAAGCTTCTCATCCACTGATCCCAATCATCTCGACTAGCAATCTGTGTAATATCCCAGGATCGTTGAAGGTTTCCTTGGTTCACTCGTTGACGAGTGGCCTGGCCAGAAGGCTGAAATACTGTTGCAGCGTTCTGATCAAAATCGATACCACCGTCCACTACGCCGCCTACAGCTGGTGCTTCTGCAAAAGATAGTTGTCTCGCGTCCAGGACTAAAAGCGAATTAGTCTTTGTCATGGGATCATATGCAAGCGTTTCATGAGAAGGCTTGTGGATGAGATCCACCACCGCACGGTTGTAGTACGCAAGCCCTGCCAGTTCATCGTCGGCAGATAATGGAGCCGCGGGAGCTCCATTGACAATAAGTAGAGTATGGAGGGACAGCTCGGCGGAGGCTTTGTCCCACTCAGTAATACAAACTTTCACGACACGATGGTATGATTGCATCCATCTAGTTCCTCCAATGCTCTTGCTACATGCGCATAATGTTTCGATGGCAGCCAATCCAACGTCTCTGCAAATTGGAGGCCGGCATCGCAGCAAACGGACTAGTGGCTGAACAGCGCGCGCAGAGAGACTACAGTCTGACCCCGTAGAAATCCGAAGTTCAGTCTCCCAAAGTGGCGCTGACTGTTGCGTATTGTCGGCTGCATCTTGACATTCGATCAATGCTGCTGTTGTTCGCAAAGATAACACGTGAAGATCAATGAATGCAGACTGGTGTACCTCGCTGCTTACTGCTGCCGACAGCGACGTCAGAGAATCGGAAAGTTTTAACAGTGCCGGGACTAACATGTGCAAGTAGCCACCAAGCACTGTTCGCAAGCTGTTAATGCTTCTCAAAATCAAACCAAGTTTCTCGGACTCCATATTTCCAACAAGACTGGTATTGTTGATTTCAGCCGTTGACCATTCAGCAACTTGCAGCTCGTCCAAGCTCGTCAGCAATCGGCGCATCAACCTTGGAACGAAGCGGCGAAACTCATCAGGTACAGCAACAGCAACCTTGGATACAAGAAGAAATATTGTTGCCAGGTGACGGGAAGACCAAAACTGTTCTACCACATCAAAAATGTCTGCTATGAAAGGCCTCAAGTGCTCGCGAACAATTTCGCTCAAAGATGCCAACTGCTGCAGTAGAGACTCTCTCAAGTTGACCACATTGCAAGTTCGGACCGAATATATCATGTGAGGGACGACCTTCTTTAGGAAAGGAACGCATCTCAGACCCATGGACTTGAAGATAAACATAATAGCCTGTATGACCATTCCGTGATGGACAGCCAAGGAAGTGTCTCTGAAAATTCGCATCAATGCTTGAATAGCCACTGTTGGGTAAAACATTTCGTCAGAAGGACTTATTCTCCGCGCTGGCGGTAAACTTGAGACGGGCTGCACAACCATTGCATACTGCTCATACATGGACAAATGCGCTGGCAAATCGTCGTCATTGTCGAAAGCTTTGTTGAGTGAATTGAAATCCTGTTCTTTTGACAGGGCACCCCGTTCAGATATTATGGCCGCGGTGGGCTCGGGAGAATCATCGGTGAAAGCTTCTTTCCCCGACAAATCTAATTCGTCCTGCTCTTCAAAATATGCTCCTCCTACCGCTCCCCCCTTTCTAGTCTTTGACTCAACGACTTGGTAACGATCAGGATCAAGCGCTCCCAAGACACCAAGACAACGAATTACCTCGCGGCGTAACGACCAGGGTGCTCTTTTCGTTCCAGGGAGCACATCTGTTGCCTGTGAAAGCAGTTCCGGATAATCCAAGTAAGGACGAATCACATATCCAGTCGATCCGGCAATTTGTCCGAGTGTCATGAGACTTATACGCTGCTTGCTCGCACTGCTTTGATCTTGCATAGTATTCAAAACGTGAGGGACAACTTCTCTGACCCATGGCTTGAGATCAGGTCCAGTTGCCTTTGCAAGCTCTCCCAGTGCCTCTAATGCCGCTGACGCCAGGCGTGGTGCTGCTCCATTCAATGGAAGAGCAGTGACAACCGAGTGAAGGACAGGATGGACCAGCCTTTGCAGCGATTCAGCTCTCAAGAATACAACAAGAATTCGCGTTGCTTCCTCTCGCCCCCTCCCGGTATCTACTCCGCACTGCAATTCGACTATCAAATTCACAAGGAATTTACGCAAGACTGGAAGAATCGGAGCTGGGTTGATGAGCGTGAGTCGACCCAGAAGCTGTACACCAGCTGCTCGGGTTGCAAGGGCTTCGTCGCTCAAGAGAAGAAAGAGTGACTGCAGGTGATGCGCTTGACAGAGGTAGGGATTGTACCTCGAATCCAGGGCTTTCACGACGCAGAGTCGTACCACTCCACTGGGGTCAATGATGGCCATCCTCAAGAGCTCACTCAAGCACTCTTCAATTACGACGCCAGAGAAGCTTGTTCTGTGAACGCAGCCTTCAGGAATCAAAAGGGCAAGGCTTGTGAGAGCAGCGGCTTTCCGCACTTCGGTAGCTGGGTGAACCAAATATTTGATTGCGACATCACGCACAAATGGCAACAAAGGAACAATAGCCCCGGAAGTAATAACTCTTCCCATCGGGTCTCCAAATGTACCCAGGGTGTGTAACGAAAGCACAAGAGCTCGGACATCTTGTGGCTGTTCTGACATATTGATTGTAATTCTACGATTGTGTGTGGCTGCGTTTGCTGGGGCGAATCCTCTCCGAGTGGCGGGAACAGTCCTTTTATTCTCTGAACTGGCACCTGGAGGCCATCGAAATGAGCCTAGGGGATCGCAAATATCTTTGGCGGAGGACATGCCTGCCAGTACGATAGAGGTTGTTTGCAGGAGGCGGTTTTCAATCAGTCTTTGCTGCTCAGGGACACATTGCGCAATCGCATGGAGTGCTCCAATGAGATCATGAGTTAAGCCGGCTCGGAACATGTCGTTTATCAAATCGGGTATATAGGGCACTGCCATGGTGTTTAATGCCTGGACCAGATTCGCAGCACACTTTAGAGCCGGCCCGAGTGTCACGGAATCAGGACCGGACTGAAGGCCCCCGCGGACAAGAGAGAATATTTCTTCGAGTTTGTCATAAATCACTCCGGTTTCTGATAGCTTGACGGTGAATCCACGATCAGGCATGTTAGGATCGTTCCTTATCTTGACTGTCGGCAAACGAAGACCACCAGTGACCAGTCCAGAGTTTTCATCTGTCATTGAAAGTATGAGCTGGCCAATCGCAGTGTAAGCTGTGGGCCTAATATCGACTGAAACCCGCGGTGCTGTTTGTGTAGAAGCGCTCTCGATGAGAAAATCTAGCCCCTGATCTAAGTAACGTCTACTAAAAATACCAGGGCACCGTCTTGCAAGCCGCGGAATCAACCTGACGACTTCAAGCCTGATCAGCGGTTCCGGGTTTTCTGTAAACGCTAAAACAGCGGTGCAGACCTCGTCAAACCGGGGAAGCATAAAGTCGCCCGTGTAAGCAATTAAGCAACTCACAACAAGGAGTGAACCATGTTGGATGCCATCCGTTTGTGCAATAGCAGCCCATGGCCTCTTCCTTAAGGTATCTTGTTCCAGACCTTCCGTCAAAGAAAAGTGCACTTGACAAAGCAAGCCAGTGAGAGAAGGATGTCGGCGTTCCACCAAAATCTTCAAGCACTGAGAAAGAGCATCGGCTGCGCAAGCACGGACGATAGGATGCGGGTCTCTAATAGCCTGAAAAATGTTATCGATGAATTCATTCGATCCACCTTGGCCCAGCGTCGACTGACTAGTTTTTGAATGAAATGCAGTGGGGGCATGAATCGCTAGCTCCTTGAGACTTAATGACGCAGCTAGCCTATAACACGAAGGAAAAGAAACCAACAATGATGCATGTGAGTACCAATCATAATTGCAGCTTGAGTAAAACAGAATTGTAGTAGTCTACGCACCTTCGATCTGATCGTTCTGTTCGCAACCACTCGAGTGCTCGTTGAACCTCTGACTCTACAAAGTCAACGTTGGCGGTTCTTAATGCCATGTGTCCCAGGGCTTTGGATACAGCTGATAAAAATTCAAAATCACCATGAGCGGACTGTAATCCTTTACTTAGTGCATTGGCAAACTTTATTCCCTTCTTTTCCTCGTCGGCACTAGGCGCTTCGACTACGATGAGTGCATCCAGAGCTGCCAATCCTGCCATTCTATGGTCCTTGCGGGTATCGTGCACAAGAGAAAAGACCGATGTAAATACTTCGCTTTCAACAGTACCATAATCTTCTAGTGACATTTCGTGAAATAAAGAAAACAGGAGGGACGCGAGTTCGGAAGCTGCTTGCTTGTTGGCCCTGTCTCTTCGCAAACTCTTGCGGTAGTCATTCATATTCCTCGACAAAGATGTCTCGTCATTCTCAGAATTGGGAGGTTTGATGAAATTCAAGAGATTACGCGTCGAAGGAAATCGGCCATTTCCTGACATTTCGTTCGCAGAAGGTGACAGATAACGTAATTTGGGAGTCGATTGAAGCAACGCTTTGGTATGCTGAGGGTCCACTCGTGCATCAGATTCCGCCTTTGCAGCAGATACCGTGCGATGAGGACTAGATCGACCCCATGCCATATCAGATGCATCAATGACACGTTTTCCGCAAGAATTACACATTAATAGAGCCGATGGCTCTTGTATGATCGATTGACTTCGCTCTTTTTGCGGCGGAGTTTGGGTAGGCGTTTCTGGCCTTTTCTTGTCTGCATTGCAGCTGACAGATCGTTTGGTCGCGGGGCAAGAACAAAAACCTTGCAAGTTTGATTTTTTGATTTCAAATAAGTCATCAAAGTGATCATTGTCTTGTCCTGATCCTCCTCCTAGCAAATCAGCTGCACTCCAAGGGTCACTCGAGTCCACGAGAGACATGTCGGGTCCTGATACTGTTGCCGCTGCCACCACATTCTTACGTCTCAGCTTTTGATTGATGGAGATGAGAGGTGATTGGTAATCATTTCGATCATCCAAGTTTTCTGGCAAGTACGCCACATCGACGGGCCGAAGAAGCGCTGCCATGATTTGCGTTTTAATGAAAAAATGAAGAGACTTATGCGATGTATGCGACGGAAGGTATCGAACAAAGTCTCCGTTCTGCTTTCAATCTTCCAAGTCTTTACCGTCCCCCAACACAAATGTAAGGCAATTGATGTTTTGCTGTGCGGCTAGTTCAGTGTCTACGACAGGATCGTTGTGGATGACAAGATGATTTTCTGCTGCTTGGATCTCTTGGGATTGTTTTGAGGTTTAATAGATGATGGAATAGAGCACTTGCTGTTCGTTGAGATGAAGAGATCACAGAACTGTACGGAACTACAGAAGGGTTAGTGTAATGACGACGCAAGTAAAGTGACTGGTCAGTCCTTCCTGGCAAACCTCAAGCCGAGACCAAAATAACAGTATTAATAATAATAATATTCGTACTCATCAGTAATTAAAAATAAAAGACCAACAAAACCAAAACCGACACCTCAATCATTCGTTCCACACTACGAGTGCCTGTAAACGTAAACAACCAACAACCAAGATGTCTTCTCTCCGCATCGCCGCTATCGCCACACGAAGGCATCTCCAGACACCCGTCAAGCGAAATTTTCTATCGTCTTCAGTGGTACGCAGTTTTTCAACCATGCCACCGTCGAGCAGTGATGTTGCCAAGAAGAGCATGTGGCAGACCTGGCAAGACAAAAGAACGAAGAAATCGTTCCAAGACCAAATGTCCGAAGTTGGTGAGATCGAAAAATGGTGCCTTGGTGCTTACAAAGGACAGTTGGATAAGACGGCGAATTCGTTCAAAGCCAAGATCCCTGGTCTCAGTGGAATGTCAGAGGTCAAAAGTGCCAAGGACGGATACGCACTGGTCAGCAAGATGGTGGAAGAAATCGGCGAAGATGCCGACGTGGAAGACTTGTATGCCTTAACGGAATTACAAAAACTCAAGATTGCCAACGAGTTGGAAATGACGATGGATCGACTGAACAATGAAATTCGAAACTTTGAAGCCGCCGCCCAAACCCACCGCTTGATCAAAATGCTGAAAGAGAAGGATATGCCCATTCCGGAAACACCTGATGATATCAGGCAGTTGTTGATTGCCAATGCTCGACAATTGATGACAAAACCAGAGCAGAAACGAATGACAGAGACTATGAAAAAATCCTTTATGAATCGCATGCGTCGTTAAGAAATGAATTTATCGAGCAGCCACAGTAGTGTGCGTGCCATTGCGCTCGTTATCGAGCTCATTGCTCGTACGCGAAAGAGCAAGCGTTTAAGTAATAGTATAAATTATAATATAGTATTCTGGCAGCAAATAAATCGACAATGATACTGAAGAAAGAGTTTCCTTTCCTTTGTTGCCATGTTTACGTCTCGGACGAATTCCATCAATCGCAATGCCTCTTACGCCTCCACAAATTTCAATTTCCTAGCATCTACTCGAGCACATATTTGTATTTAATTTATGAGTAGCTCGCTAATGATCTTTTCATTTATTACTCCATTTAAAAAGTTTATGCTACGGAGTGCGAAAAGATGGTGCATTCAAATAATATTTCACTGTACTATGCTAAACATTTTGGTCTTCTTCATCTGAGAATTGGCAGTTATCCCTCACTGCAGTTTGCATATCCTTCCTCTAACTGGGAAGTTTGAGCTTGCCTCCTCCCTTCTTTGCCAAGAAATAGTAATAGAAAAAGTCGGCATAAAGGAGTGTCTGCAAGACGCCACAAAGGTACACGACCCAGTGATGCTGGTATCCCTTCTCCGTATGAGCGCGGTAGATCCAATTCAAGATATACAAAAAGCGGTAGGCACCCATGAAAAAAATGTAGTTCCCGGTCAAATTCTCTACTTCTCCGTAACGCTGCAAGACAATTAATTGTGGCAGAATTGCAATGGCCTCCAAGTAAATTGAAAATGTCCACAGGAGCTCCATCAGATCAAAGCCGCTGATTCCGCTCCCAACCAAGTGAGTTATAAGAGCTATCCCCGCGCAAGGAGCCACAGCAAACTTCCAGTGCAAGAAAGTGTCCTGAGCTTTATCGTAGGTTGATTTGATGGGTTCCTGGAATTTGATAGTGTAGATGATGCTTGCCGTCGACACAATGTACAAAATCTTCATGATGGAATTGTAGAGGGAGTAGTATGTTGTGAATAAATCCAAATATCTTGTCACAAAGACAACGAGAAAGAGTTCGTGTGTCCGAACCGAAACACCTGCAAAAACAAACAAAAAAATGGAGTGTGTTAATTAAGGTGGGTGTATCCATGATGAATGATGAATATATCGATCCATGATGGCCGAAGGCAGTGTGCAATTAAAAGAGCGTTTTGTACGCAGCATACAGGCGTGTGGGGGTGTTTCCTGCAAACAAACAAACAAAAAAACACAAGGAGCCGAGCCAAATATGACCCTTGTAAATGTCCACGAATCAACGCAAAGCACATACGGTGCAAACAAAGTTGGACTCAAGGGAAGCTTTCCTCTCCTCAAGCAGAGACACCAAAGACGGACGGACCTTGTGCATTCCTGGCGACTCGTAGTCGGAGAAGCAAAACGAGAATCGAAAAGACATGAGACATGTCTCCGCACAGGCGGAAAATATTCATCGACATGTTGGCCTTGGATAACTCTTCTGGTGATTGACCTAAATAACACCTACGGTAGTGCAAACGAGATAATTCTGCTTTCAGCTTGACTGAAATGGCGTTGTTGTTATCATCGGAGGCGCACGGGGTCGAAGCGTAAGATTGCTTCGTTGCTTGTATTCAGACGGTCATTCCAGCTCGGCGGCCAGACCAAAACCAGTCCTGGGCAAATAGTGACTCAATCATTAGAACTCCTTCGAAAGAAAAAGAAAAAATAATATACTGATGAGTACAAAATCAAAGCACGAAGATAGAGCAGAAAAACAAAACGATTTTATTATTTGATCGATAACATGAAAATATTATAGTATTGTATACTGTATACTATCATCGCATCGGCAGCGTGCAGAAAAGATAAGAGTACACGGATACACGAACAAGACGAAACGAAAGAACCATTAATGCAGAAACACGGTGCCGAAATTCGAAGAGCAGCAAAACAAACTGACCGTTCATTAACACAACAGTGTGAAGTGTGAAACGTGAAACGTGAAACAGAACCAACTCCGATAATGTCGCTGTCGAGGAGCGGAATGAACACTCAAAACAATCTTTTCTATGACCGTGTATCGGCCGTGCAATGCTTGAGCTGTACCGTGGAAGCAACGAGCAATGTGTTTCGTTGGTAACAACTTTTTTATGAAGAAAAAAAAGGGCTGTCGAAACACTTTTTCGAACTTTGTTTGTTGACAGGTCCACATTTCTAGCATAAGAACATTCATTATTTGATTCTGCAAATTGATTTCTACAGCACAACGTTCAGCCAACCAATTATTTCCCCAAGAAACAAGATCGATACTACCATGACAAAAACAAGCATTAAGAAAATTTCGAAGCCCACTCCTGCCAAGAAATCCAACAAAGCCAAGGCTAGGAGCAGCGCCGGTGGAGGTGGTGGCGCTGGTCAGAGTTCGGCCGACCGCATCATGAATGCCATTGCCTCACGATACGCTTTCGGTGATGCCAAACCTGATCGCAAAATGATTATGATTCTGGCTGCCATGACGAACGAGAAAAGCTACGCGACCACCCTCTTGAACATGAAGAAACAACAAAAATGGATCGAATACGACAAGACGAGTGTTTGGTTCACCTCGGAAGGTAAGGATCACGTTGGTTCAGATGCCATTGTCGCGCCTCAAAACAACGATCTTATGCACGCCAAAATCCGTGAGGACATGATCAAGATTGGAAAGTCTCGTGAAATTTTTGACTTGATGACGGATGGTGCTTGGTACTCCAAGGAAGAACTTGCCGAAAAGATGAACATGCCGCTCAACAAGAGCTTTGGGACCTACACTTCCGGTCTCAGCAAGGTCACGGAAAAAGCCAATGGAAAAATGCGCTTGCTAGATATTGCTTTTCCTGTTGGTCGACCTTGTGATAGCAACTAATTTTTCAAGAGCGCGCGACGAATACATCGGGCGATTACGTAGGAAAGAAGGCGCTACATTATGTCCAAATGTCTCAAATGAAGAAGAAAAGCAAACGTAGCTACGCTGTAACCCCAAGAATTTTAAATGAAAGTTTTTATTTTCTCAATATATTGATTTGATGAGGTGTTGCTAGCTTGTTTTGCGTTTTTCAAATACGTTTATTTGGAGCGTGGTTCACTAAGATGAGAGTAGATAAATCTTTGCTAGTCAGCTATATTCGTAAATAAAATTGTTACGCCCAATTTTTTCATGTCTGCTATTATGCCCTCACTAGCTAGACTAGTTGCGAAGAGACATTCTCTCGTAATGAAATCACACGTCTTACTTTGCCTCGCTGGTAAGAGCATCCACTAACTTGACAGAATAGGGATTAGAATAACTTTTTCTTCAAAATTTGGTCAAAAGCAGTCACTAACCAAGGATAAAGCATGTCTTCGATCAAATGTTTTGATAAAAAATTTAG
>Ga0100391_1000386_pt1 | contig 52267 bp, 69 predicted proteins | sample CryGeymeta201515_FD_81541 | JGI IMG/M metagenome (GOLD analysis project Ga0100391, IMG submission 81541) | Groundwater microbial communities from Crystal Geyser aquifers in Utah, USA - Crystal Geyser metaG 2015-15 | ecosystem: Environmental > Aquatic > Deep subsurface > Groundwater | place: USA...
AATCCTGAGTAACCAGCATTGCCTTGCCTTTTTTATCCACTAAGAAAGAGTTGGATAACACCGTTTTTTTCTTTTGACGGCCATAAAAATCAGAGCGCTTAATGAATGAAGATTGCATCGCGCCAATTATATTGTTTCTGAACAGTAACTCAAATTCACTGTAGCAGTCACTCAGCATCTCACTAAGCTCAAAAACATCTTGCCCGTCCCAAGTACCTAAAGGAAATATCGAATTACTAGACAGGTAAGGATAGTTGTGGCTTGATAAGTAAACCGCGTCGCTTTCAATACATATATGCTCAAAGTTATTATCATTAGATAAACCTAATATCGTCACCCTAAATCCATATTGTTTGGCAATAGCTCTCTCAAGCGAGACAATGTCATCAATATCTATAAGCCTATTGGTGTTTATATGAGATGGGCGGTTATTCACATAAAACAGCTCCGCTTGCAGGGACGTCCGATCGTGAATTATTTCACCCTTGGACGATTTTTTCCTAAGAGCTGCCTCTTTTTTTCTGAGTTTTTCTCTGGCTTTATCCAGCTTCATTTGATCTCTGGAAAAATTATTAGCGACCATCAGTAATTACCTATTTAATTGATAAGAGCATTCTCGACAGCACGGCGTCTTTTTTCAAATAAAGAGGGTGAGCCGGTGCGCCTGATTGATTAATTTTTATCGCCATAGGGTTGTGCGGCTTAAGGATCTCGAATACCGCACGATCTCTACCAATGAACTTGCCATCTTCTCCCCATGCACATACAACGATACCGTTGTGGCGCGAGGATAATTCAAGCGCATGACGGATGTAGGTGTCACATAAATCACCAACAGGCGAATCAGATGCTTTGAGTACTTTGGGTTTAGGGGAACGAAAGGCAAAAAGGTTGACCACCACCAGGTGTGAACCACCCCACTTTGTGGCGTAATCAATGCACCGACGAATAGTATTATCATCCTGCTCACCATCTGCGGTACTGGGGTTTAGCATCACAAACACAATAGGTTTTATCTCACCTTGATGTAATTCGCGACTAAGCCAATATCGGTATTGTTCGCAGGCAGACAATATAACTCGTTTAGACAGTAGCTCTGTGTTTTCCAAAACGCTCTCCAACATTAGAGTGCCGAGGTTTTCTCGGCACATCTCGTGTTATGCAATTAAATCCAAATACTGTTGTTCAGTGATGATCCTAACACCATGCTTTTCAGCTTTACCAATTTTTGACGCACCGACTTTTTCGCCGGCAATTAAATAGTTGGTTTTGCTATTTACACTGCTTTGGATCGTCGCACCCAACTTCTCAGCCTTTGCGATCATGTCATCACGTTTACCTTGTAGCATAATGCCTGTAAACACTAAGTTTAATCCAGTTATCGGAGACTCAGTCACTTCTATTTTACTGTCTTTTACTTCATCAAAGAACCCAAGCAATGCTTCTATAAGACGGCTTTGCTCCTGTAATCCAGCGATAATCACATCGGCCTTTTTATCACCAAACCCCTCTGTGTTTACAATGGTATCTCGACTCACCAAGCCAATTTCAGTAATGGCGGTAGCTTTTAAAAGGGTTTTACTGGCGCGATTACCTAACATTCTTATCCCAACCGATGCCAATAATTTGTAATCTTCCACGGGGAATGATTTGATACGATCGAGTTCAGCGATAATATTGGCAGACTGCCCCGCACCAAAACCGATGGACTGTAAGCGCTGATCCGTGATACTGAGTAACCCAATGCAATCAATGCCATTCTCAGCAAGCTTCTCAGCGGCTTTCTTGCCAATTAGATCCATGCCAAGGGTTTTAGTGAAAAAACGCAACTGAGCAGCTATACGCCCTTCACATAAGGTGTTTTGACACTCAATGTAATCATTAACCCAAACCACATTACTTTGACAACAGGGGCAGACTTCAGGGATCAGAACATTGTCAGAACGCTTTAATATTGAATGCAGGAACGGAATAACCTCGCCACTTCTTATCACTCGAAGCACCGCGCCTTCACCGACACCTAGTCGTTTTACATTGCCTGCATGGTGCGCTGTTACATTAGACACCATCACACCACCTATCTCGACAGGCTCAAGGTTGACAACAGGGGATATTCTGCCAGTACGTCCACATTGGTATGTAATACCGGTACAAACCGCTTCCACCGGCTCTCCGGCTATTTTCTTGGCCAACTGGGCATAATGAAACGAACCATTGTTCCCCATTTCAGCAAATAACGCATCACTGTGCGCCTGAATGACAACACCGTCAGTGCGATAAGGACATTCTGACATGATCTCGATTTCAACTAATTCCAAATCCGTCAAAATAGCGTTGAATTCAGACAGCGTATAGACGCGCATCCCCTTCATGTTAGTGTAACTAACGAAATGCACTGCGCCATCAAGCAATGCTTGCTGAGCAATCTCACTTAAATCATCTGCACCAAGCAAACCACTAACGAAACTACGTGGATGCTTAACATCTTGCGCTTTCAATACATTTTGGTAGTAGGTTTCATCACAAATTAACTCACCAACGGATGGGATGGATGTGTCGCCGATGAACACACAGCGATCGCCCAGTGCCGTAAAATCATTCCCAAATTGGCCATCGCCACGTGTAACAAATTTCGCCGCACTATCCGGTGAGTAACGACCCGCACAACCATCTAGTTTTGGTGTCATTCTGATACGAAGATCGGTAATGACGTTTTCATTGGCATAAGCCGTTAACTTGCCCAACCACTTCGACACTTCTTCAGGTGAATAAGCTTTATCTGTGCTTAACATCGGCTTAGGATGGCTAATTCGCCCTTTCCCATCCATCAACGCTTCTGGCTCAACCGTGTGCAAAAAAATATGGGTAGGCGCGATGTCAATTAAGACGTTTCTCATCACATCATATTCATGATCGGTGACTAACGACTCACCGGCTCGATATGCTTTATTTAAATAAGCCAGCTGTTCAGCAATGGCATTTTCATCAAGTTTACGTAGCGCTTCCGCGTTTAAAATATTCATTATTTTCCTTTGAGATGTGACTTCATAATATAGTTACCATTTTACCATTTTATCATTTTGAAACTATTTGTCAATCAAATTAATAATTTTATTGTCGAACCTAAGCGATTAACTTGGGCGTCGAATGATATTTGTTTAAGCACGCTAATAGATGGCTCAAAATGATAAGTTAACACCAATTCTCCCCCATTAATGTGACTGTGTACACTCTTCACTGGTGGATGACTTAGAACTGCTGTTTGATGTAAAAAGCTAAGAGGTGTAATAGGCAACCGTGCCCTCACCAAAAAATCGCCGTCCATGGCTCTTCCTATTAAAATGGCTACTAAAACAATCATTGCTTCAGTAATAATGACACACATAAAAAAAATGCGCCCAGTAGGCGCATTTAGACGTTACCTTAATATAGGTTATTTTGCTTTTTTATTTCGTCTTACCATTGCTAGGCCAAATAACCCAGATGCCAGAAGCAAAATACCCGCAGGCTCAGGGACATCCTTTGTTGCATTATAAGGCGAGTTCGCGTTATTGGCAGTTAACGACAAGTCATTTTGTGTTGTCAACGTAGCGCCACCATCGCCTACCAAAAACACACCTAAATCCGCACCGCTATAATCAGCATTATAGTTCACGCTTTCTTGCCCATCATAGATATTAGCCAACCAGTATGTCTTATTATTTGTTCTATACCGACGCAAATATGTACCGGTCATATCGACACTAGCATCGGAGGCCTCATATAAACCATAAGACATCCAGTAATCGTAATATTGATTGATTGCAGATGTACTGCGAAACGTGACTGTACTCATGTACGAGCGCCAAGTATCCGTGTAGCTCTTGTAGGTTGAACTTGAGTAAGCTTTTGATACGCCGTCGAATGGGAATGTCGGTAGAGCATTAACTAAAAACTGTTCTACCTCAGCTTCAGTCGGCAAACGCCATCCGGCATAAGTTGTGTCCAGCAGCCCTTTCACTTCATTAATACTAAGGTTTTTAGTCTCCGATAATTTCAGCCATTCTATGCCGGTTGATTCATCAAGCGTTGCACGATTATCACCATCAGTTTTCCAATCAAGCGCCACAAAACCCGCGTTAGCAAATCCTGATAGTGTTATTGCACCAAGCAACAGTGTGGCCGTTAATAATTTTCCTTTCAATATTTTCATTTTATTTCTCGCTTCCTTTCGAGTGCCTTAAAAAACACATAATATCACATTCAACACAGTTTCCTTCACTAACAAAAAAAAGGTCGTCATATGACAACCTTTCTTGTGAATTAAACCGAACAGTCTCTGGTTATTGAATTTTACGCTTGCGCTTTACCATTGCGAGACCAAACAATCCAGATGCCAGAAGCAAAATACCCGCAGGCTCAGGGACATCCGTTGTTGCGTTATAAGGCGAGTTAGGATTATTTTGCGTCAGCGATAAATCATTTTGTGTTGTCAAGGTAGCGCCACCATCACCAACAAGAAAGACACTAAAGTTTGCACTTGCATAATCAGGATTATAGTTTACGTGTTCATAACCATCATAAATATTGCCCAGCCAATAGGTTTTGTTGTTAGTGCGATAGCGACGGAGGTACGCGCCTGTCAACTGTATCGTGCTATCAGATGCCTCATAAAGACCCCATGAGTAATAGTGGTCATAATATTGGTTGATAGCAGATGTGCTATAAGTGCGCCCTGTTCCCATTACAGATCGCCATGTACTTGCATATGACTGGTAAGCAGAACTGGAGTACCCTGTATCGCCATCAACGAATGGGAAAGTGGGTAGAACGTTACCTAATAATTGATTGACCTCAAACTCTGTTGGTAATCTCCAACCTGCATAGGTTGATTCAAGCAAATTCTTAACGTTGTTCACGCTTAGATTATCTGTCTCTGACAGTTTCAGCCATTCGAGGCCTGTATCTTCGTCAAGCGTTGCTTTATTGTCCCCCTCAACCTTCCAATCAAGCGACACAAACCCCGCATTGGCATTTAAGGCAAAAGCCATCAGGGGAACTAAAGCAAATTTAATTGCTTTTCTTAAGTTCATGATCAGGCCACCTTAATTTGGGATTTACGACAAAATAAGCCAAGCAAACCTAAACCAAACAGAGCAAACGAAGCTGGCTCGGGCACATCTGTTGTCGCATTATATGGTGAATTAGGGTTGTTGGCCGTCAGTGACATGTTATTCTGCGTTGTCAGCGTAAGACCACCATCCCCCACTAAGAAAATCCCAATGACTGGGTTTACAGAATCCCCAGTGTATGTGCTAGTGTAATTGCTGTAATAGTGGAGTCTATGACCCGCTGCAAAAGTACTCTGATTGAGTTGAACGCCAGCTAGAACCAAAGTCCCATTGTCATTGACATACATACCTACAGAAGAACGCACGGGAATCGAGCCACCCGCATAGTTACTCCCAAGGACACCTGAGATAATACTATATTCAGCCATGGATGCAGTCCAACTACCAGGGTTACGGTAAGCGTGATATGACGAATTGGGATCAACAACATAAGGTATAAACTGGTTAACCATATCATACACTTCACGTTGAGTAGGAAGTCGCCACCCTTCATATAAGCCACCAACGCCAAGTTCTGCTTGAACCTGATTAAGACTCATACCAGCGGTTTCATTTAACTTCAGCCATTCAACCCCGTTTTCTTCAGTTAGAAAAGCGCGGTTATCCGTTTCTGCTTTCCAATCCAAAGCCATAAATCCAGCATTCGCAAAACTGGATAGTGTCATTGCCCCGAGCAACAATGTTGCCGTAAAAAAATTTCCTTTAAATAATTTCATTTTATCTCTCGCTTCCTTTCGAGTTAACATAACCTATACACTCTATCACAAAATGTAACTTTTTCTGTTTTCTACAATCAAATGCCGTAATGTCTGATTATTGAATGGCCTTCTTACGTCTCAACATCGCTAGGCCAAATAAACCGGATGCTAGAATCAAAGCACCAGCAGGCTCAGGCACATCTTGCAAAGAACCATTCTCGCTTGGTACTGACAATGTAGCTCCGCCGTCACTAACTAAAAAAATACCCACATTCACGCTAGTATAATCAGTTGAATAAGCGGCATTTTCACGTTCTTTATAGATTGCAGCTGTCCAAGTGCTACTATAGTGGTAATAGTACTGCTGAAGATATGAACCAGCTAGTTTTACTGTCCCATTAGGATCTTCATAAAGTGAATATGAGTAGTAGTTATTATAATAATGCTTCGCGTTTCTAAAGTCGGTCGTATAATAACTGTGGATCCTCGCATCACCCATAATAGCTCGCCACGCACTCGCATATGGCTGGTAAGAAGGGCTAGAGTATGCCGTGGTTCCATCTGAAAACGGGAATGTAGGCAACGCACTTAATAAAAGCTGATTAACCTCTGCTTCTGTTGGTAAACGCCACCCAGAATAGGTTGTGTCGAGTAGGCTTTTCACAGTATTAATACTCAGACTATCAGTCTCTGACATCTTCAACCACTCAAGGCCAGTTTCCTCATGCAAAGTAGCCTTATTATCACCTTCAACTTTCCAGTCCAGCGACACAAAACCCGCATTAGCATTCCCTGATAACGCAAAAACACCAATCAATAGTGTGACAGCTAACAATTTCCCTTTCAAAAAAAACATAAAACCCTCCGAATCCTTTCTAAATAAATATGTAGTCCCAATATTATCATAAAATTTAAAAACGCCATTTTTTTGCGCAAAAAAATAAACATTAGTTATTTATTTAACACTGAACTGCCACATTTATGTGTTTTATCAAAATAAAATGCCCTATAAAATGGGCTGAACATGATACTGATAACAGTAAATTATTTAGACCAATACTCAAACTCAAATCGGTATTCATCTTTTTCTTGACGCACACCGACAAGCATTTTGTCCATCTTAAATCCCATGCCAGTCCAATCAGGAAAATACGTGTCTGCCCCGTCTATTTCGGCTTCTACTTGTGTCAGCACCATTTCATCTGCCATAGGCAAAAATTGAAGATAGACTTCCGATCCACCTACGACCCAAATTTCATCCAGTCCGCGCCTTTTGGCTTCGGCCATCAAGTCGCCGATTGACGAAAACAATGCAACTCCTTCAGGAAGCGTGCGAGGTTGAGTGCTCAACACCCAGTGCTCTCTTTCAGGCAATATGCCAGGTAAGCTTTTAAATGTGGTGTGCCCCATAACAATGACCTTATTTAACGTCATCCGTTTAAAGTGCTGCAAATCACTTGGTAATTTCCAAGGCAAACGATTTCCTTTGCCTATCGCTCTATCAGCGTCCATTGCGGCGATTATTTTTATTTTCATAACTGTGTCCTTACGGCTTTTTAAAAGTAAAACAGCCTCTGGTTAAAGAGGCTGTGGATTTATCATATCAGGTTTTAGTCTACATATAACAACGTGACTTAACTGGTTATATTTTACACGCTGTTCCACAGTCATTGTCGTCGTTAACTGGCTCTTCAACCACAGTATTAGGCTGATCGGCCACAATGTCTTCATTCGCACCATCACGGGTGTTGTGGTAATACAACGTCTTCACGCCGAGTTTGTATGCAGTCAATAGATCCTGCAACAACAGTTTCATCGGCACCATATTATTTGGGTAATTAGTGGGATCGTAACTCGTATTGGCAGAAATGGTTTGATCCACAAACTTCTGCATCAAGGCAACAAGTTCAATATAACCCTTATTGCTTTTCATTTGCCAAAGCGTTTCATACTTATCCTTCAGCTCAGCAAAATCTGGAACCACCTGTCTGAAGATCCCATCTTTACTGCTCTTAACAGTAACCAAGCCGCGTGGTGGCTCAATACCGTTTGTCGCATTCGATATCTGAGAGCTGGTTTCTGAAGGCATTAAGGCTGATAGCGTGGAGTTACGCAAACCATGAACAACAATTTCCTCGCGCAACCATTCCCAGTCGTACTTAAGAGAGGTGGTATGAATCGCATCCACTTCTTTTTTGTATGTGTCGATTGGCAAGATACCTTGAGATAATTTGGTTTCATGAAACAGCGGACAAGCGCCAAATTCTTTGGCCAACTGCAATGATGCTTTCATTAAGTAAAATTGCATCGCCTCAAAGGTCTCGTGAATAAGATTATTCGCTGAACCATCTGAATACTTCACGCCATGTTTCGCTAAATAATTGGCAGCATTGATCACACCAATACCCAATGTGCGACGACCCATCGAACTTTTTTCTGCGGCCTTAACAGGATAATCTTGGTAGTCTAATAATTGATCCAATGCACGAACAGCTAAATCAGCAAGTTCTTCAAAATCATCCAACGACTCAATTTTACCCAAGTTAAAGGCAGATAGCGTGCACAATGCAATTTCGCCCTCTTCATCATGAAAATGCTCTAACGGTTTAGTCGGAAGCGCAATCTCAAGACAAAGGTTACTTTGTCGGATAGGAGCCACTTCAGCAATAAACGGGCTGTGCGTATTACAATGATCAACGTTTTGTATATAAATGCGACCGGTACCCGCCCGTTCCTGCATCATTAAGCTGAAAATCTCAAGGGCACTGATTTTCTTCTGGCGGATCGTTTCATCGGCTTCATACATGGTATAAAGACGCTCAAACTCTGCTTGGTCGGCAAAGAACGCATCATACAAACCAGGTACATCTGATGGGCTGAATAACGTAATATGTCCACCTTTCAGCAAACGTGTGTATAGCAGTTTATTAAGTTGAACAGCATAATCCAAATGACGTACACGGTTCTCTTCAACACCACGGTTATTTTTAAGCACCAGTAATGATTCAACTTCCAAATGCCACATGGGGTAGAAAACAGTCGCAGCACCGCCTCTCAAACCACCCTGAGAGCAAGATTTTACAGCACTTTGAAAATGCTTATAAAAGGGAATGACGCCGGTATGAAACGCTTCGCCACCGCGAATAGGGCTACCTAAAGCACGAATACGACCTGCGTTAATACCAATGCCTGCGCGTTGACTTACGTATTTAACGACTGAGCTAGTGGCAGCATTGATTGAATCAAGGCTATCGCCGGCTTCAATTAAAACACATGAGCTAAATTGACGTGTCGGCGTGCGCACTCCACCCATGATAGGTGTTGGCAACGAGATTTTAAACTGCGATATCGCATCATAAAAACGTTTAACATAATCAAGACGTGTTGATTTAGGGTAACTTGAAAACAAACAGGCTGAGACTAATACATACAGGAACTGTGGGCTTTCATAAATAGGAGGCACAGGCTCTTTTGATGCACGATCTTGAACAAGGTACTTACCTTTTAACTGTTGCAACGCGGCATAGCTAAATGACATGTCGCGCCAATGATCAATGTAATCATTTAATTCGTCTAATTCTGCGGTAGTATAATCTTCGATAATTGCCGCGTCATACTTACCCATATTCACTAAGTTGGTTACGTGCTCAACAAGATGCGGCGGTTCAAACTGACCATACGCCCGTTTACGCAAATGGAACATTTCCAATCTTGCCGCTAAATACTGATATTCAGGGGTTTCTTCACTAATTAACTCAGCTGCTGCTTTGGTGAGCGTATTGTGAATGTTTTCCGTTTTAATTCCGTCAAAAAGCTGTAACCCAGCTTTCATCTCTACTTGAGAAACCGATACATTATTTAAACCTTCCGCTGCCCAAGTAACAACCTTGTGTATTTTATCGAGATCGAGCGGTTCGAAAACGCCTTTGCGCTTTTCTACATTAATCATAGCTATACCTTCATAGTAAACACGACATGGCGTCTTGCCATCTCTGGTGTGCAAAAAAGAACGAGGATGATATGCGATATATACGCATTTTTCAATACTCGACCCACAATATATTGATGTGTACTTGTATTTTATCACGACAAAAGCAAACATTCTCATTCCATTTCATTATGATATAAACTTGACTTTATTTATCATTATGATAAGATTGGTTTACTAACTTAAAGGAATGTTGAAATGATAAAACGTATAGCACTCACACTAGCGATTGTCGCTTGTAGTTTTCAATCCCATGCCAGCTTGATAAAGAAAACAGCCTCCGGCATATGTCACGCGCCCGATAGCCCTTATTATGAAAAAGTAAGTAACTTTGTCCCGTTTAACTCGCTTAAAGAGTGTTTGAAAACAGACAATGCTAGGCTACCCAAAGGCTACGTTAAGACCTCTGATTTTGAAGATCAAGATGTTCGCACGACAAGCCTTGGTAAAACAGCGACGGTTGCACCACCAATACACACTCCAAGTAAAGGAAACACCTTGTGGCCAGCCAATGACACATTGGACGATGAAATCATTAAACTTGACTACAGCGGCTTTACTGTATGGCTAAACTGTGACAAGCGAGGCTCCGAGTACTTCTCTTATCCATTAACCAAAGACAAAGGTAACTTAGAACGACGCGATGATTTTGAATTGGATCCTAAAGTATCCAAGCGTTGCCAACAAAAAAGTGCAGATACCTATAAGAAGTATGGGCAAATGTGGCACAGAGGACACCAAGCCCCAGCCAATAACTTAGATGACAACAAAAAAGGGATTTACCAATCAAATTACATGACCAACATCTTACCGCAAACTGGCGAAATGAACACCGGTGCGTGGTATCAAACTGAATACATCACTGAATGCTATCGGGACATCAGCGACATTTATATCTATGGAGGAACGATTTGGGGTACTGACACTACCAATGACTACTTTGTTAAGTCACACGGCGTAATCACACCTGACGCGTTCTATAAAATAATCGTCAGAAAGGACACCGGAGATACTATCGCTTGGATTGTGCCTAATGATCATGGCGCAACCAAAAGTAAGCTAGACAATTATCTTGTATCAGTGTCTGACATCGAATCGATTGCTAATATTGAATTTCCCGTTAGCTCCTCACTTAAAAACACGGTGTTACGCAAAAGCTGGCCAATTCCATCAGGTTGTGGGCGAGGTTAATTATGAACACAGCATTCATTGAAAAGATTTTGCTTGATGTCTACGCTAATACCAATGGTGCTGTGTCTAACGATCAGGTTTACTCTCTTGTGCAAAATAAGTCTCAAGACAAGGCCGTTATTAAACCGGTCGGTAAATCGAAAGTACAGCGCAATCTACTGCACCGAAAAATCCGTTGGGCACAACAAAACTTAAAGCTTGATGGATCAATACGCTCTATAAAACGCGGACATTGGCAGCTCACCGGTAAAAAAGAGATTGAATTACATAGCATTGAAGCGGCCAATTACATGGTCGCGATGTCCACGTCACTAGGGGTGGCAATATGGGCTAAATCAGACACTATATTTAACAGTGATATATTGGACGAAGAGATCCACTGCATTATCACATCTCCGCCCTACCCGTTGAAAGTACAACGGGCGTATGGCAGTTATATGGACACAAAAAAATATATCGACTTCATTATTGAATCTCTCGAACCCTTGGTGGCAAAATTAGCTAGAGGCGGAAACATCGCCCTGAACTTGTCCCAAGACATTTTCGAAGATCACTCCCCTGCACGCTCCGATTACCTTGAGCGCCTAGTGATTCGGTTAAAGGATGATCTTGGGCTGTCTTTAATGGACAGGATCCCATGGGTGAGTAATAAGCCGCCAGGTCCAAGGCAATGGGCATCAGAAAAACGCATTCAAATGCACACTGGATACGAGCCTATATACTGGTTTTGTAACGATCCTCTCGCATGCATTTCAAGTAACCAAAGGGTACTTGAGCCTCATTCTGAAAAACACCTAAAATTCGTAAGAAACGGAGGAACAAAAAAACACGCCGTTCATGGTGATGGTGCATACATAAAACGCGTTGGCAGCTATGGCAAAGAAACGGCAGGGAAAATACCAACCAATGTCTTTAACATATCGAACTATTGCAAATCAGGTAGAGAAGTGTCTGCTTATGCCAGAACATTAGGTATCTCCCCACATGGCGCAAAAATGCCTCTACCCTTAGCAGAAAAGCTCGTGCGTTTCCTAAGCCGTGAAGGCGACCTCATTGTGGATTTATTTGGCGGCACACTGACCACTGGCCATGCAGCTGAGCTACATAACCGAAGATGGCTGTGCACTGACATGATGTGGGAGTACATCAGATCCTCGTTTGTTCGGTTCGAAGACAAAATCATTAACCCAAAGTTTCTCGAAGCACCATGGCGAAACAAAAAGTCATTATCATATTGACTTTTATAGGTATATTATATACTATATTGTTGACATTTAAGGAATCATTATGTTTACACCACCAAGCACTATTATTAATCGTTGCAAAGAGCGTATTACACCTCCCGTTAAAGATGGCGGAATGGATGGCAAGGTTACGCTCCTCTTCTCAACGGTAAAAATAAAAAACACGCTAAATTATCAACTTGAAATCATTAGCACACCTAAAAATTACGAGTTGGGTAAAATGATGTTTCAAACATCCATTATTCATCGTGGGGTAAACATCAAGCAGTTTGAAAAACCGATTAAGGCATTGCTGACGGCGATAGAAAAAACCGGCAGTCTTAAGGTTGGTCAGATTGAATTCAATTACTTCAAAAGCAACATTGAACCCATCTCTAAGGCCGACATAAAGCGCTTTATTGATTTAGACAGCAGATTATGTGAAAATATCGTGAACAGTTGCAGGCAACCTTTAGAGTTGGTGGTTGAAGCTTAGTCAATAAAATATAGAGACACTAACTTAGGGTAAAAAAATATGGAAGCAATGCTCCTTCTTGCATCGTCAAACAAATGGTTTGTTCGTGCCTCTTTTGCTGTTTTTATTTTAGTGGTTGTGGCGGTTTTTGGCGGGTTGGTTGAATATATCTTAGCGGTAAATGGCGAGTCCGTTAACACCATTAATGTGAGGGGTGGCATATTCTTAATAGGCTTCATCCTTACACTTATTGCTGCGGCGGTCTTTTCACGCGGCTCAAATTACAAAATACCGGCCATTGCGTTACTTTTAATATTTCTTGTGCAAACTGCGGCTATATTTCTTGTAATGGCATTGTTCCATGGATCGCAATTTGCTCAAACGACCGCCTTTCCTTTTATTTACATTGGCGGGTATATACTGTTCAGGTATAAGGACAGTATTATTTACGTGGTATGTACCGGTCTTAACGCCATTAAATTTATTCCTAATTTATCGTTGGAATTTGCCCGAGCAACAAAGATGTCTATTACATCGGTACTGATCCTAAAAGGGTTGCGCTGGATGGCGGCAATTTACGTTTTCTACTCGTTGATGGATGTTTTTTATATTTACTTCAGGGACGTGGATTATCATGTGGTTAATGCGATCAGTAAAGCCATCAAAGAACACAATGATTTTAATTATGCTAATACCGGAAGATATCTGCTAGATGCAGTAGTGTTGTATTTCATATTAATTTTGTTGGCGGGAATTTCAAAAAGCAATCGTGAATATAAAATCAGTAACAAAGAGGAAAACAGTGAGATTGCAGCGTAGTACAATCTCACGTCAAGCCCTAATATTAGGGCTTCTTGTCTGAGTTATCCGTCCACCACCACCAACCTGGTGCAGGAACTTCAACATCAACAACCGCGCCAGGAACTGCGTCCTTAGCTTCGGGGATTTTAGCTGGAGCTGCAAACGCACTTGCCCCAGTTAGTAACATACCGCCTGCAACTGCGATTAATGCTAACTTTTTCATAATTAACTCCAAATTGTACGCAACTGGCCTTAAATTTGCTTTACCAACCTTGGTATAAAAGCAGTCTTGAATGTACGCTCAAAACGACCAGAAAAATCATACTAGCACATAAGTGTCAAAAAAATGACACTTTAAACTCACAAATAAGTGTCAATTTTCCGATGTTGACAAAAATTAAAGTTGCATTTAATATCCTCGCCCAGCACATGAGGTGCTATCACACAAAAGGATTGAAGATGAGCGCACAGCCAAACACAACACAAAAAACACCTATTTCCGTTTTCTTTTTACGTACCACTGCTCAAGCTATTGCGTTGAAAGATCACATTGATGAACTCGCTGGACGCAGTGTATGCAAAATAGATCACACTATTGTTTATGCAATTCATGAAAACAAAAAAGAAGCTGAAACGCTCTTTAATACGGTAAGTCGATCATTGGATGCGTTTAACTTAAAATTCATTACCTCAGCCATTAGCAGCAATTGGCTTGAACATTATCAAACAGAACGCTCTCTTGGGGTGTTCATGATGCGACTAACCAACAGCGATAATATCCAAAAAACAATTAATGACTTTCGCGTTCAAAGCCTAGTTAGACTTGAAACGCAAATAGACGCTTATTCCGTTAACACACTAGCACCTGAGTGCATTTCTAGAGTGATGTTGCGCAAGTCGGGTGTTGGTTCTGCCGTTAATCATATCGCATTGCAGTATGCGCTTATCAAAGCAGAGTTAATTGTTGAGGGCTTTGACTTTATTGATTACAGCCAGTTAGTAGAAGATGTTGTCAGACCTATCTGTGTACGTTCGTTAAATGAAAACGACCAAACACTGTACTCCGAAGCAATATCAACCTTACTCAGCGACAGTCAGGACGCTGGAACTCAAGCAATGTGGTACAAAAACGAAGTGTTCAAACATTTTTCTGCTGTCTTAAGTGCGAAGAAAGAACTTAACGTAGTGGATATCCCTGAGATGGCGATGAAGTTAACCAAAACCTTTTTTGAATTTAAAACGCTATTTGCTACACAATCATTAAGCAACGAATACAAATCACTTTCAAACAAACGTCTTCTGTCAGTTGATGCTATCCTAGCACCGATTAAAACACACAAAAAATCTCTAAGCTTACTGGATTTGGCAAAAACGGCGTAATTCACGCCGTTTGACAATATGGTTGGCTGGTATAGGCACTAACAGAGGAGGTAGCAGATTGTATTTGTTACTTCCTCAGTCGCCACTATCTCGACTAAATTTTAGCAACAACGCTACAATCTTTAATGCTTGAAGACTGCTCTACGACAGGCTCCTGTTCGAATGACAGTTTGTCTTTACTTTCTGTTTTTTCAAAACGATTAAACTTTTGCTTAACGACTAAGCAAATGTCGCCCTTTTGAAAAACTTTCGTGCCTGTCCAATATACCGAACGCATGTCGGTACCATCATCAAATTGCTGGCTTTTATATAGGTGATTTGTCACTTTTTGAACCAAAGGCAAACCAAATGTACTGTGCACCTTTGCGTTAAATTCCATACTCGCATTAGCGTTCCCGTGCATCCCTGCAAGCAGGACAGCCATTGTCACTGCTGATAAAAATTTCATCTTTCCTCTTCCTTGTTGGTTGGTTGATTTTTGACCATATCGGTCACGCGCAAAATAATAGCGGATAGGATTAGTAATCCAACAACACATAGATCTTTGTTATGGAGGGCATTCACGCCATTTCGTAAAGGTTTATTGACGAATATGAGGAGCATTTAAACACTTGGCAACAAGCCATTTACCTTGGGCACTTTTGATTTACAAGAGGGTTACCCCTCTTGTATTTATCAACATTTTTAGTTTTGTCTTTGGTTAGAAGGGCAGATCATCATCCCACCCGTCCATGTCTGGAGCGCAACGCAATTTACATTCAATGCTTGTCGAGATCTCTTTATCATATTGACGCTGTTTGATACTCTCAATCAAATCTGTCAACGCCACAGTTAAAACCGTCTTCACTCGATGTTTTAAAGCGAAGATCCGCTTCCATTTATATCGGGTGCTTTGGTTAATCTTGTTTAGCGCATGTAACGCCGCAGCATCGACAATACTCATTATCTCTTTTGCATTATCTTCAAGTGATACATTACGGTAGTTAAGCTTGAAGTTGGCATAGTATTCGCTCCACACAAGCGCACATAATACGTGGTGTTGCTCACCCTTGTGTTCAACAGAAAGCTCAAAGTAATTACTGCCTTTAGAACCAAACACGTTGCTGTTACAGTAATGAACTGACATTAATAGATTCCACAAAGAATCAATTTGCTTAACACTATAATCAACTTCAAACTTTTCTTTAAGGTCGTTTTCAAAGCCAAATGCCACTCGCTTTAAATCCACCAGCTTTGGTATAGGAGATAAAATCCACTGATTAAAACGCTCAGGGACAGTACTACCTTTTCCTAACCCATCGATCAGTTCTTTAATCGTATCGGTGCGTAAGCTGTAGCTCATTTTTTCATAAGCGGCAAAAAAGATATCTTCTTCATTCCATTCAGAAAGCTGATCCAGCAAGGCATTTATTTTTTGCGCATTGGTTAGATGGTTTTTAGCGACCTCATCTTTATCGCTGAGAAACATACTTAAATATATGCTCGACAATGCATCGGAGAGAACTAAGCGCTGATTGGTCGTTAGCTTATTTGCGTAACCAAGATTGTCAGCTACATCTTCCACTCGTAATAAGCGCAAAGCATTACAGATTGAATCTATCTTTCCACTTTTATAAAGCGACTTAAACACGTTCGCCCTAATACAGGCATCAACAGGTGCTGCAATTTTTGAAAAACTACCCCATTTGTCCAATGACTTTAATGGCCACACCACATTCTCGAAAAAGTCTTTCTCTGATAAGGCATTGATCCCTTTCATCAATGTTATCGAATAACTTAAAACAGCAACTGACAGTTGTCCTAGTGCGTGCAACGTCGTTATCTTTTTAGGTTCGCGCTTAGGCAGGAAAGTCGCAATTGCACCGCCGTCACTTAAAAACACAGTATGTTTGACAAAGTGTTCTGATAAAACTGTTTTTACGTCATCACTAAGGTTGTTAAAACGTCCCTCAGTAATCCCCGTGCCTTTTTGATAAGTTGTTGGGGCAACGAGATGGCTTTCTTCAAATGACAAGTAACAATAGCAATACCGTGCCCATATTGCACTACTCGCGATATCAATGAGCGACGGCAAATCGATAATACTGCCTTTGATATAATCATTTTTTTCAATAATACGAATAAGCGAGCTTAAAGGCGTGTGTAAGCTAATAAAATCCAGCTTTTCCGTTTTACAGAATTCATCGAATTTAGCATGCGTGACCACTTTTTTGGAGTCTAGATCAATAGCGCAAGCTGCACTGTTGATATCAAACCCGTCTAATATGGTTTGAGCCGAAAGTTTATCATCACTTTGCAAGTCTCGAACAATAACACGGTTTATCCGTCCACCGTTGATCACATCAGACGTCAATACCCGATATGAGCCTAACTTAACAAACTGGCCTACGACCAAATCCGCATCGTAGCTACATTGCGTCAACATAATCTCCGGTGTTCTCATTGAGCCGGTGACAACGCGTGGATTTTCGACAAATTCATCATCACTGACAAACCAATCCAAATCTTTCATTCGACTGACAATGTTAATTTCAGATGCGGCAAAAAACGCCTCTGCAACGGCTTGACCCGCTAAAACACCGGTTTTGGGAAGTGTTCCAAATTCAGCTTCTAATATCTTGTGTATGCGTGTGTAAATTGACATGTGACATCCTCTTTTTGAATAATCATATTATCACAATGAACTATTTTGTCAATCATTTATTTTCAAAACAAAGCCTTTATCAGCAAGCCAATCGACACTATCTTCAACCGGAACGGCCAACCATTCAGCCAAGTTCAATTCCCCTGACACGTAAAAACTGCGCTTCCCTTTCTCCACACTTTTATAGGTACGATGCCCTCTTACTTCATTAACAAGCGCATCGACATGGGTTCCTTCAGGCAGCAAAGACAAAGTGCTATAAGACAACAACTCATTATCAACCCTGTGAGTGCCAACAATATTATGCAAGAGCACATTTCTTCCTTTTGCATCATAAATACTACTCAAACTGTCATACACGCTATCAATCACACTAATGGTGTCTGAGTCACTGTATATTCTACTCCTCATATACCGGCCGTAGGCTCCATTCATGATAGGGAACACATCCTTTATATCAAAAGCAACTGTAAACGTTTGAACTTTACTTGTCTTAAATGACAGATAGAAAGAAACATCCCCTTTATCACGTGCAAGCTTAACTGAGAAGTCCACAACCATGTCTTCAAGTGGAACTCCCTCTTCCTTTGCCGAAGCATAGACACTACTCAAATCGATCTCAGGCCAGTATTTATTGAACAGGTTGGATATACCCTTCACATTATGTGCTGATAAAACAAGTTCATTGGGTAAAACATCACTGCCTTTATCCAAATAACTATACGTTAGCATTTCGACAGTCACTGCGTTAGCAGGGAAAATAGCATTGGTTAGTGTTATTTCATCGGTGATGATGTTGAGTCGGGCGGAATCAAATTGGATTTCCCATTCATTTCGGAAACTGTCTGAAAGCTGCTGTAACGCCTCATCTGAAACGTCTGTGTAAATAATATTGATTGCCAATATTGGAGCCACTATAGAACCTATAAAAAAAGGCTTTTTGTTCATACGTAAACCCGTCATCATCCATGATAGCGAATAATCCTAGCACAATTATTAACTTTCAGAATTTTTCATTATGATAAGTTTGTTAATCTTTTTTATTGACTTGATGTGTTAATTTTCATACAATAGCAACAGTTAAAAGAGGAATGCACACATGTTACCCAATGACAGATTAGCCATCTCTAAAGCGGTCAACCAAGAGCGCAATAGAATAAGATCGAAACTTCAAAGACAAGGGACTCAATTGTTGAGGGAGATCAGTGAACAGCTAAGTAAAGAGCATGAATGCTCTGAAGGCTTAATGCATTGTCTTGCTAGCGCAGACACCTACGTTAAATTAAGAAAAACTCTGATGCCAGAGATTGCTGGCGATGGAATAACGAATCAAATTGCCGGCAAGGCCAGTTTTATCAAAAATAAACTAAAATAGCGTTAGACGACGCTATTCATCACTAAAGGATTTAAGAATGACAACGCTGATTATTTTTTCAGTTGGGCTGATCACTGTCTCTATGATAATGAGCCTTTTCGAAACAAGTTTACTTACCTGTAGCGGCACCAGACTTGACATACTGATAAGTGATAAGCCGCACCTCAAAAAACTGAAGAGCAAAAGAGAGTCGGTATCAAGCACCATTATCATCGCAAATCATATTGTTGATGTAGGCGGTGCCGCCATATCTGGCGCAATGGCAGTGGAATTGTTTGGGCAATCTATGTACTACTTTGCGGTTATCGTATCGCTAACTTTGGCCTTATTGTATGTGGCCACACTTATCCCAAAACAATATGCAACGTACAACCCAGAAACAGTGCTTAAACACTTCGGACGGATCATCATTTTAATGTATTACGCATTAAAGCCATTTGTTGCTGTTATCTATATGCCAGTTAGCCCTTTTATGCCAAAAGATGGAAGAGGTAAAATGACACATGCAGAACTTCGAAGCGTCATTGCACTCGCGCAAAGCAAAAGCCTAATTAACCAAAAGCAAACGGCTTTAATGGAAAATATCATTAATATCACGTCCCTCAAAACCCGTGATGCCATGACAGGGGTGGATGATCTTGAATACGTTGACAGTGAGAAAACCATTGGTGATCTTGAATACATCATGATCAATGGCAAACATAAACGTTATGTTGTTGTTAAGCATCACGAGGGCAAGATATACCCAATTGGGATTTTACAGTACAGAAAAATTGTTCAGGCATATACAGGTGGACAACTTGATCTTCCCGTCATATCAGTGATGCACCCCATGGTATCAATGAAAGATCATGACGACCTACTTGGCGCGTTCGATAAACTGGTAAAAAGCGCTGATCATATTACCGTCATCATGAACGAAGATGGCGAACTGAGTGGCATCATTCAAGCCGATGACATGGTTCATGTATTATCGACGCCCGTTATGCCAAAGACAGCATCGGTAGAAAAGTGAACTTATTGTAACATCCCCTGCTTCACTTTAACGAACAAAGTAAAACAGGGGTAAGTAAGCTTTTTTATGCGGTTGTTGCAGTAAAAACAGTCAATACATCTGTCCAAGCAACCAAAAAAAGTAGCATAACTGACAGACCAATCGATTTTAGCCTCGACACTGATGAACCCAGGGTGTACAAATGCAAGTGCTTAAACAGGTACAAGGCAGACAAGCTAATGAATATGATACTCGTCGCCTGGATCATCGAAGTGTAATCAGCGTGCGTAATAAAGGCAGCTGATTGGGTGTTGGCCATAAAACCAAGGCAAAACAATATAACGCACACTGTCGAATACAAAGACTTAACGCAGATATTAATATGTTTGTCCACAAGTCACCTCGTTTATTACCTTTTAACCTTAAAGGTTTAATTTCGTTTTAGCGTAATTTTGCACATGAAGCATCCGAAATACCGTCGTTCCACTCAAAAATAACGTGATTAATATGCTGTACGTCAAATTGCTGTTCAACGCACCTTGCTCAACAAATAAAGCCCTAAATAAAATAAGGAGAACACTGATCAAAAACGTAGAACATGACCAAACATGGTATTTTAATAAATAGTGAGCAAATGCCTTTCCATAATCTTCTTTACAGAAAGAATCAGCTATACTTTGTATGCTTACTCGATAATTATCAAATGGCCATAAGGCTGCTTTTTCCACGTAGTTTCCTTTTAGGATCTCACGGTGACGTTATCAAATTGAAACGAATATTGCAAGCTTATCATAATGAATTAAGGTGTTTTTAATGAAAAAAAAGGATTTATTCCCATACTCCAACAGATCTTTAGGCACTGAGTCGCTTATTTTTGATAAAGATGAACGTAAAACGCCAGAACATCTGGCGTTAATCACCTTAGTTAACTTACAGTCCGGCGATCATTTTATATTGCTCGATCACCACTGCACAGTCATGGATTGTTCACCGGTTAGCACCGAAGTCAGTGTGGGTGGCGACACTGAAACTATTAATGAAGAAAACATGACGGAATCGCTATTGTTTAAGCTATTGGTTGACGCAATTGGATTAGACATAAACAAGCGGGTGTCATCTATCGAGACAATCATCGAGCGTGATCCTGCTTTATATAGAGCCAGAGCTGGTGGATGGATACTCATTGATGAGCTGGTGAGTTCATCCGGTAATGTACAATATCCGACAATGGAATACGTGATCAAAAAATCAGATAAGGTCAATGTAAAAAACGTCTCAGAAAAGAATAAACCGACACGGTTTATGCAACTTGATAAGAAAAGCCAAATGGGGTTTGAGTTTTAGGGTTGTCAAATAACAACCCTCTATGTCCATGCTGCTGTATTATGAACGACGACGCCATAGACCTAATCCCAATAATGCACTACCCATAAGTAATACACCGGCAGGCTCTGGCACCTCTGACGGAACTTGATTTAGCGATGTCACAATGTTACCCGTCACAGAGTGATTGACGAACGTCCCACCTTCCAATTCAAAATACTCAACAGATGGGTTTAAAAAAGACGACGCATTGGGGTAATTCTGCCATTGAACGACGTCCAATGCATATGAAAAACCTTCAGTGGGCTGAGCACCACCACCAAAACCATAAACGGGTTGTGATATAAACGTGTCTCCATAAAAGTGGTACGTCTGGTTAGTTGAAAATAAATCGCTACTTCCAAAAATCCATGACCCGTTGTTTGCGCTACCAACAGCAAAAGGCGTTGAACTGCTCAAATCAGCCGCTGTAGTGTATTGCGGTGAGGTAAAAGCGTACAATGAGCCCAAAGCAACACCTCCATTAACACCAAAAAGAGTTACAGCGAGATCATTCCATCCTAAAATGCCTTGTTGGTCATCAAAAAAAACAGAAAGCCCCCAGTAGTAACCTGGTGCATTGTTAGATTGGTTGGAAAGTGTCTGACCTGAAGTGTATTCACTGATCACGGTTGCATTGACTGATGCACTTGCCATTACGGCAACGAGTGCTGATATTAATAATTTTTTCATCTCTAAATTCCCTTTCATAGATAGTAGTAAATTGATTTAAACGGAACAAAAATAAACAAACCATCATGGTTCACAGGCAAGCCTGCTGTTTTTATTTTGAACAATCTCCTCTATTATATCAGCGGAATTTATTTAATGACATTAATTTTAAGGATGTGGCGAGTATTTTTTGAACAATGTGGTTGAAATTACCCCAACTGCATAAAAAAGGGGATCTACCCCCCTCCCATAATGGTTTTCATGTTATCAATTTCCACTATTTCACAATAAAACCCGTCTTGATGCATATCTCGTAAAAAGAAATTCTTTGCTTTTGACAGAGTTAACTTATCTCTTTCCAATTCATACAATATGTTATCTGTCACCGTGCTGGCCGAGAACATATTATGCGTCAAGCTTTCCATTACATTGCTTATGACACGAGGTGAACGTCGTCTCAAATTGTAGAAGTAATCCGACGCATCAAATTCAAATTCAATGTCAGTATGATCCGGTCTTGCGATCATTTTCACAGTAAGACGCTTTTCGTGGTTCGCGTTAATCAAATAATTCGGGCAACCAACACGTTGACAGAAACCTCCTGACTGGCGTACATGGCCGCATCTGGTACAAAGGCCATAAACATGCTGTTCATTATTTATATAGGCACCTATTTCCTCTGGCGACACGTTAGCGATGCTTTTAAAAGCGTCCCATACATCTTCACTCAATAGAAGTTTGATGGTTTCAGACGTAAGCACAGGTACGCTATCATTGGCCAAGTGATTTAACTGAACATCAAGCCCTTGGTTGTTTATCTTATCCGACACCCATTTGGCATCACCATAGCGGTTAAATACACATTCGTCCATGGCTTCAATTAATTCTGAAATAACTTCATAGGCACGGATACCAAAACGGCCGTGTAAATAGGTGGTGATAAACTCCCCCACCCTCACCGGCTCTCTTACTACGACTACTTCGGATGTTTTTTTACGAACAATACCTATCAGGGTATTCCAATCTTTAGCGCCCAGTAACTTTGCTACAACCTCGTGTCTTCTACGCTCACTTTTAAACGTAATACTTAGCTCATCGGCAAGGTATTGTAGTAAACGCGACTTTTCACTCTCTAGGGCTTTTTCGTCAGGAATTAAGGTAAATAAAGGCATATCCAATCTCCATTAGCTCGTTGCTTAAAGTTCACCCGTTCTTACGCATGAGCACAAGGTTCATGAATAATAATTTGATTTTTGGTTTAACTCGTTTTGACCTTGCTTTCGCTGGGTGAGGCAGTCTCGACAGACTTTATGCGTCCGGACACCATTAAATGATGATACCGTCCACCAATGAAGCAACTTTATCATAATGAAATGATAAGTCAATAGAAATAATTTTAAGCTGAGTGTTTGATTTTATTCAGTCCTTCACGTTCATATCCAGATGATACGCGATGACATTTAACGACACGACCGAAAAGACATATTGTTTTCCAAATAAAACAAACAAGCCAAAGCGTTGGTCTTGAACAATTATTTAGCGTATCGCCAAGCTTTTTGGCTTTACAAGTGGTTCCGGTATAAAAACGGGTTGAGTGAGTAACGACATTAAGGCCATAGCCATTATCTATTTCAAAAACAGCGTATCTACCTACACCTTCGTGGTGTTCACGGCAATCTGATAACTTTTCCCACACTAAGGCATTCTTACGTAGCATGACACTCTCCTCATCTTGAGTTTTCTACCGCCTAATATAATCTTATCCCATCTTGCAACTTAACTCCCTTTTACTTGATTATTATCATTTTAAATATATTTGTCAATACTTTTTGTGAATTGTCGTGACATGTTACATTAAATGTATTATGATAACGTTAAATTAATCGGAGACGCTTATGTCACTAAAAATTGATAAAGATGCCATTGCACAAGCAAGTCACGCGGAACTTAATGGACTGATTGAAAAGTTGAAGGATGAACTTGAAGCTCGACGTTTCAACGACGAGCTAGTCAGAATTATTAAGGTTGATAATTTTGGAGTGATAACATACCACCGGTGCCCTGTTGAAGCCATTGAGTCTCTGTCTGATGTATTGGTAGGATCTATTGATGACCCGCTATCTGAAGTATGGCGCACCCCAGATCCCAAAGGTATTGGCCGGCACCTAAGTATCAGTAGCGTTATGATGAAAAGCTCAGAAATTGAAGCTGAAGGTAATTGGTGGAGAGGATGAGAGATTTAGTTTGCACTGGCCTAAGTGATTCCAATGGAGAGCTTATCAAAATAAAAGATAAACTCAAATTGAACACAACAGCCAACGAAGATGTTCATGGTGGATGGGTGGTGTACGAAGTTAAGCAAAAAGGCTTAACCCCTGCCGTCGCCTACCTCTATTCAGAAAAGGGATGCATACCGTCACAATGCGAAGACTTGTTACCTCTGTGTATTTTTTACGACATGAAACGTTTTTCTCTTGATGAAGATGTGTCACTACTTAAACCGCTCGACAGAATGGTTATTGTAAAAGAAAATGAATTGGTGGAAATGATGAGCGATTCAGTTTGCACTGGCCTCAGCGACTCCAATAGAAAGCTTATAAAAATTAAAGATAAACTCAAAATGGACACCACAATCAACGAAGACGTCCATGGAGATTGGGTGGTATACGAAGTGAAGCAACAAGGGCTAACCCCTGTTATCTCATACTTATACTCAGAAAAAGGGCAGGTCTTACCAAAAGGTGGTGCTGTATCACCTCTTTGTGTCCACTATGACACCAAAGGGTTTGCCTACGATGAAGATGTATCACTGCTTCAACCACTCGATAGAATGGTTGTTTTAAAAGAAAATGAATTGGTAAATAATTAGGAACATCCATGTCAAACGAAGACGACAATATGAAAGACGTTCTTCTTAAAGATGCACCGGAATTTGTAAAATTACTGATGCAGAATTATTTAAAAATTAAACTGAGTGTCGAACTGCCGATTGATAAAATCGAGGTATTGTTTGGCGATCAACCACACTCTTGGAATTATTTTACAAACTACACCTTCAGTGATGATAAAGCGTCATCAATGGATACTGCCGATAGAGAGTCAATCCACTGTTGGCTATGGGCACGGGTAATGGGGGAAACAATCCCAGACAATATCACAGAGGAAGATATTGATCTTTTTCGAAATAAATTAAGCAACCCAAATCTTATCGAGTCACTCTTTGATTTTAATGAAGTATTGCGACATGCTAAAGCCCTCAACAAGAGCAGAGTTGATTTTGAATTGAAAATTGCTGCTTTGGATATGCCAGAAACAGTTACTTTAGAAGGTAGTGAATACGTTCTTAAAGCAATACAGGACATCATCGCTGAAAATCAGACTGTATTTGAATCCAAGATCAGAGCCTATGCGAGCATTGACTAAAGATAACGACTCACTTTAACCTTTGTTAGTCCAACGGATTGGACGATAAATTAAAAGCACCTTCTCCTTACAGGCCATCATTTAATCAATTTTTGCTTTTACACAACGCAATAACATGACATTTATGAGCATTGCCCACGTACACTGTTTTAGGCATTTCACATTTATGCGTGCTTTTAGATATGTCCATATTTGCAGAACATTGGCTCGGTGAATACTCAAGTACATCGCCATACTGATCGCTGACATAGGAGGTATTACAACTCTGCATAATATCGCCCTGACTACATTCAACGAACCGGTTCTCGTTGTTGTTGCTATTATTAAACTCACCTTTCGCGACATACTCATTAGGATTAAAATATTTGAATATTGTAATTCCACCAACTACCACAGGCACTAATACCGCAATTAAACCTAAGCTTTTCGACAAACCACTTGCTTTTGCTTCCATCAATGTACCCTCATATAATTAAGAAAAAACGGCTACGTTCACTCTTGTTGCAATGCGGCATCTGGACGTTAATTTCCCTGTATTTAAATACTAAGAAAGCCCAATAATCCATATTAGACCAGCACTACCTATCGCACAGTAGCCAAGTGCTACGTCAGCTAAAGCATATAGTGGGTTGTCACGTTCCTTTCTTATGCCTAATTGGCTCCACCCAAACAAGACAAACCACAACGATACGACAACCCCAATGAAGACTGAAGACCATTCACCGGAGTGCATACTGTGAGATATAGAGAAACCAATGCCTATCGACGCAACCAAAAAGAAAGCGCAAAAACCAATAAACATAACCAGCTCTTTTACAACACCAGGATCATCCTTTTCCATTGCTATGCCTCTGCTTTAAGTCTCTACTAATTTTTAACAAAAAATTATGCGTTGGTAAATTATAAAATCCTTAATTGGGAAATTGCGCTAAACTATCACCAGATATTTTGAAAAGGAATTCAACGTGAGCGGTACTTTTTATCAACATACATCTCAAACCAAAATGACGGCTATTCTTGGAGCTGGGATATTTGTCATGACCATCTTCATGGCGCTGACATCGGACTTACTCTCGACCACTGAGTACACCATTGCGGCTGTTGCGGTCGTTTTTTGTGTGCTTGGCCTCGAATCGGTTACCGTTACCATCGACTCAAGAGCTGATCATATCGATATTGAGAGAAGAACATGTTTTGCTAAGAAACAACTTACCATTCCGCGTGAGAGCATTCAGTCTGTTGATAGGGTTCGGTTGGGTAAAAAGAAAAATGCATTCATCACAACGCGATTTACCTATTGGTCTAATGAAAAACTAATAAACAGCCCAAACCTTATTGTTCAAGATCTATTTATCAGTGACGAAGACAATGGCACGCTACTCCAGAATATAGGAAACTGGAAAAAACTCAGCGACAATTTAGACAATGAAATTTAACGTTTATGGTGGGCAACACACTGCTCAACATTGTCAAAAATAAGTTCTCGACCAGATAATTTCAGCGGGATCCCCAGACGAGTGGCAAGTTGAACAAAATCATTCTCTTGCCCACGAAGTAACATGTGCCCCGCGCACTGCAAATCATGCCGCTTGTGGCAAACAAAAGATCTCTGCATTAAAATTTCGACCATACGTTCATCGCCAAGCCACCCCTTCAAGGTATCCTTCTTGAATGGGCATAAATAACATGGGGCTTTGCAATTTGGTAATGTTCTGTTCAATTGACACGCTTATTAATGGATAGATGTTTCGAAAAATAACCTTTTTCACATAAAACTTCAAAATTAAATTGCACCGGCCATTTTTAATAGTAATGCTCGCTCTGGCTTGGATAATTTTCGCAGCACATTTTCCATCTCAACAATATCTGACTCAAGCTGTAAGTCTATGGAATTGAATTCGTCCCATAATGGCATAAAAACCTCCACTTTCGGACTCTCAGCACGAGCATTCCTTTGATTCAGCGAAAGACTAGACTCCGGTTTCTTATTAGCAATATCAGCGATAGCACCGAGAGTAAATGCAACAGGAAATGGAATGCTTTTGTCAGGGTATTTCGTTTCGTAATAGTGAACAATATACAATGCGTTTGATAAGTCCCGCAGCATTACTGCATTCATACTGTCGTTGGCTCTCATCCTCTTCAATTGACATTTAAGCTTTTGTGCAAATCCTACATCAATGGCTTTAAAATGGGTAACGGCTGCATTGATCAGAGATTCTTTGTCGAGTGCAACCTTCATATCATCATTTACAATATAGCTATCAGCTTGCACCCAGTCTTTAAATATCAACGGGCTTTCTTCCGTATCAACCCAATCGAGATCTTTTGATATAAAGGCTAATTTTTTCAACTGAAACCTATGGCTTGCTTCACTCAACTCCTTACTTATCATCATGGAGTTGTAAGTGTCTGTGTGGCCGAACACGCCACTTTCGTGCAATGAGCACAACACAAGCACCCCAATCACACTAGGCAAGGATAACCTCGCCACATTAAGCTTATCCGTCAATGACACGGGCAACAGATCTTGTAACTCTGAACGTGATATACGACTGTCTAAGAGCGCTAACAAAAAGGACACCACATTAGTTGAAACAAGCTGATTATCATCAAACTCAAAATGCCGGTGCATTAATGAGTAATTCGTTTTAAAATGCGACGTAAACTCGCTGGTGGATGTATAGAAAAGAGGCATTAACTTGTCACATCGAGATTTTAGCTCGACAAATCGCCTTCCAATGAACGAGATGGCACTATGAGCACAACCGGTAGGCTGACTTCGCTTAATAGTAGAAATCTTGCCTACGTTAACCCTAAGGTGGTCTTTGCTTAGTAAATAAACCCCACCCGCTTTTTGAATAGCCTGCTCAACATGTGCAAGCATGTCGGTGGCGACATCAAGTGTTAATGTTTCGCGGGTTATCCCTTTTTGGTTTCCTTTCATCATTTAATCCATAAACTTGGGTTGAATAGGCGCATTGGGAAATTTTTTCTTGAATGACTCAAACTCAGTTGATGGGATAGTTGCAACATATTGCGCGTCAGCAACATCCCGAGTCCAGCTCAAACAATAAACCTGATAGGTTGTTCCTGATGTCGTGCTGGTGTGCTCTATTAACAAAAGATCATCACTGCTCATTTTGAATAAACCACGACCGGCAGTTTTAAATGTCAATTGAGTCATACGCTAATTTTCCTTTTATCAAGAACACAGTTGCATTTGTTACTGTATTCGTTTGATAGCTGAAAACCATATTTTTGTACCAGACCCGAGACACACATCACAAGTGATTTTGCCAAAAATATACTTGCCGTTCTCAGAACGATTTTTTCGAACTTTCCCACTGCCGTTGCAGTTGAAACAGTCATGGTTTGGATTGTTCTCCATTTCTTCATGATTCACAAACGATGAAATCAAATTTGGATTAATCACATGTATTCCCATAAGACTGATTAAAGCTCTTCAATAGTATTAACAATTTTGGCATTTGGTGATAATTCATACCAACCATCACAAAGGTTATCTTGGTATTGCTCGCCACCTAAATTTCGTAAACTGCCCTCTTTATCAATCCCTCTAATGTTTTTACAATGAGGGCATTTAACTAAAAATTCATTTTGTTGTTCATCATTAAACACCTTGTTTACTGGCAGTATTTCTAATGACTTTGTTTTTACCGATTTGGTTTCCCACATAATTTCAATTCCAACCTTGCTCTTAATAACACTTTCTCGAAGACCAGTGTTAACTGGGTTTTCTGGTTGCGCTTTTGTTACTCACCTTCAATACTAAATGAGAACTCATTAAAAGCCCCTTCTGACTTCATTACTCGAATTTTTGCAGTAGCTGAAGCAACTCTCGACTTACGTCCTTGCTGCATTCTTAATAGAAAATCGTTCAGCGCTTTAAGCTAAACGTTATTTTCAGGTTGCAAAGTTAATTCATCTCCAAAGCCTTTAAACTTCATGGTTTTGTCCTTTACAAATTAAAATTCAACCCCAATTACTTTTAGGTCATTAAAATCTTGAAAGTTAATAGGCATATTTAGCTCTCTGATTAATAATTCAATGAACTCTGTATCCAAATCAAGCTTCGCGTTCTTTACCTCATGATGAAGAGCTGTTTGAAAATTAAAAGTCCCTGAAAAGTTATGTGGATAAAGTGACTGTTTTATCTCCTTTACAATAGATATCTTTTCAACAACACCAATGTTACCGATCACATCTTTTGTCATCTTGGTAGAGACAAATGTAATGTTGTGGTGATAGCGAGTTGTAATAGATTCTAATATCTTTCGAGATTTCTCACTGACTTTTATATCACTAAGGTCATAATCATATTCGTAGATTGCAAGCTGTGCCACCAAAACAACATAATATAATGGAGGCAATGCAATAAAGAAGTTTTTCACAAAACCTTCAGTCTCAGTGACCCAGCAAATAAAAAACACAAATGCAGTTATTAACAAAAACACAGGTGATAGGCGATTGCGTTCATCCCATTCATTATATTTAATATATCGAGGTATATATAATGTAAATGCTTTTACTATGTTCATGCCTTTATTTCTCGTTCTGGATTTTAAATAATCCGTTAGTGTACAACAGCAATTCAATGCACATCTTTAGTAAAAATAGCACACGAATAAATTAATTTTCAATATGATAATAGAATTACGATGGCATTCCAACTTTGTATTAATCACATTTATTTCTATTTAGGCTATCAAAGAGACCAGAAAGCAAATTGAACTCTTCTTTGGTTAAATCACGCCCTAAGCCAATTAATGTCTGTTGGATCTTAGGCAACAACGCCTTTGAGTAACCCTCTCCATTAACCCAATCTGGTAATGAAGGCTCCTCTATGCCTCCACCAAGAGCGGCCTTTGGTATTGGCAGTTCAAGATAGTTGCTAATGTTGATGAAATGACGTTTATTAACCTTACCATTCTTAACCCAATCTCCAACCGCCTGCCTTGAAACATCGCATAGGTCAGCTAGATGAGATTTATGTTTAGCCTTGTTCCTAAATCCTTCAGTTAGCCATTCTATTACAGCTAACTCTATGTTTGCTTCATAATCCATATAAACTTACCTCTGGAATTAAAGTGGCTCTGATGCACTCTACTCTCCACCTTCTTCTGTTTCATTTATAGAGTCTAGGTACTGAAAAACCACCATTGGCATTTGGAATATCAAACCATCAAGCTTTTCATCTTTGACATTTTTGGTGTTCATCATAAAGCAAGAGAGATATCGGTCGTCATCCAATCTCATGCCACATGAAAGAGCTGAGTTCTCCAATTTAGTCGTAAATCCCCACTTAGCTATAAATGTAGGCTCTACAGTATGAATTACATAACCTTCTCCCCACCACCCTTCAACGCTATCCCCAATCGTCACAACCCATTCATGAAATGGGTGGCCGGCCTGATTCTCATAAAGAGAATCAATTATTAATTCATCTTTTTTATCTGCCATATTTAACTCAACTCCTTTTACCCTATGTAATCATAAATTAAATACAATCAAACTCAATGTATATATTTTTTATCACCACCGTTCAAGATGGCATGATTACTTCGCCACCAAACATCTTAGCATAATCAACCGCATTGCCAATGGCCATATTTTGACTAATCTTACCATCATTGTACATCACCTTTGCTTGAGGTTGACCGGATAAATGCGATATAAACATAAGCCCTGTATAATGATAAAACTGGCTTTTAGTCGCTACTTTTACTCGAACCTTAAAAACCCACACGGGATTAAAGTGGTTTATTATTGGTAAGCAACATGTTAGAAAAAGTGAATACAAAACAACAAAAAAGCCATAAGCCAAAGCGAAGGCGATTATGGTTATTACGACGTAAGATAAATACACCATCTAATAAATTCCGACTGGGTTTTTTAATAAAAAAAGCCGCTTAATTTAGCAGCTTTTTTACAGTTGAATAAGTTTAACCTAATTTTCGACTAGGGATAACCACGGTTCCATCACGGCTTACATTTTGATAAATGCGTTTGCCATTTTCCGTTACTTTACTGAATAAAGTGAAACATTCTGTTTTTCGCATTTCGCCGTTTAAAGTGTACATTGGCGTTACACGATTGTTATGTACGCAAGTCTCTGCGCTGAACGGAAATTGCTTCCAGCTTCCTTCGGACTTTGTGGCAGCGCTGGCTGACATTGAAACTGATAAAGTTAATGAAGCTAAAATAGTACCTAATAGAATTGATTTACGCATAATAATGTCTCCTTTGACATTGGGCTAACTTGGTTTGGTTTTTCCCCTTCAAGGGATGAATAGACTTTATCATAATGAATCACAATGTCAATTGTTTTTACTTAAATATTTACTTTATTGTTTTACTGGCGTCATTATTATAATCAAATAAAGCTATGGTTTGCTTGGTTAAAATAACTATTGTGATACTATCAGTCTAGCTATCAAGGAGGATTTAATATGCCAGCTATCTTTAATTTAACTGCCCGAATAACAACCAAAAGCGAAAGAGTTAGTGATGTGGAAGAACTTGTTCGAACGTCATTATTGGATCATGATGGAATGATCGTTAATCAGTTAAAGTTATCTGAAAACAACCCAAAACAAAGCCGCATTGTTAGGGCTGCGCTTGATTTGCTTGCAGAAAAATTGTCTGAAATGGACATGAGCGCCGAAGAACACTTAATGGCCTATTCACTCACAGCTGACGATGTAACGAAAAGAGATATTAGCGATGTTATCAACCGATTGTTTCCGTAGTTGAACATAAATAATTACAGATACAATTGAACTCTCATTTACAGGAAGTAAATTTTATATGCAAACGTCGATTACAATAAGAAAGCTAGATGTTTTTGAAAAAAAGGGCGACCCTATTGAAGAGTACAATCGACCTGGGCTAAAGGTCACATTTAACGCCTTGCACAATAACGGCAAAACATCTTTGGAGCTTCCGGTTTCTGTTATGAAATATAGGAACAGAGGATGGAAAGCATCTCTTGATATCGATCTTGACTCTGAAGATTGTTTCCCAACACAACCCACAGCTGGAGAGGCTGCATTGAAACTCGCCAGCTACCTAGAAAGAATCGCCATTGCAATTAAAGAAAATCCTGATAATTTCGATTTGATTAAATTGAATGAAATGAGAGTGTGATTTAATCCGCTCTCTACAGGGTTATATTCTTTAAAACTCATTTCCGCGTTAACAAAAAAAAGGGCACGCCAAAAGACATGCCCTTTTATATCTACTTTAAACAAATGTTTTGACTTGTGTATTACAGAGTTCTCTTCGCATGACTTGCGTATCCAGCACGCTGACTTAATCCGTTAAGCCCGTTAATCCTAAACTGTCATGCAACAAACTTCATGTTTGTTCGTTTGGTTCATCATCAATGATGATTACACGCGAATCCCATCGCTACCAACACATCCATGTCACTTCCTACACCCCTTCCGTGGGAATGTCCTATATCTGGTTGCAAGCTACACCATCCGTGGTGTAATGGCTCCATGCCTAGCTTGCTGCATACAACCGCCATCTTGGCGACCACAACTCCATGTTGTTCGGCTATCCTTAGCTCGTATGCCATCCGCATCATGCAGATTATCCCTTAAATCACTTCGTCTCTTGACGATACCGCATCATGCAGTAATAAGCGTCCTGCTCAGCGATTCGATGCATTACTCCATGCATGCATCTCCCTTTTGGCAAAAAATGCCAAATCTACCCATAATTAACAAATTTATTAACTTGTGTGTTATAGCGTTCTCTTCGCATGACATGCTTCTCCAACACGCAAACTTGATCCATCAAGTCCGCCAATCCTTGGCTGTCATGCAACAAACATCATGTTTGTTTTTTGGCTCATCTTCAATGATGATTTTACGCGAATCCTATCGCCACCATACTCCATGTACAATCCGTAACCCCCTTCCTTGGGTGCTAGCTATAAATTGGTGCAAGCTACACCATCCGTGGTGTAATGGCTCCATGCCTAGCTTGCTGCATACAACCGCCATCTTGGCGACCACAACTCCATGTTGTTCGGCTATCCTAAGCTCGTATGCTACCCACTTCATGTGGATAAAGGTTGTTCGCATCCATTGCGATATGCCTCCTGGCCAACCTCCCTTGAATCACCTCGCTTCTTAGCGATATCGCATCATGCGATATGGGCGTCATGCCTGATGATTCGATACGTCGCATCATGCTTGTATCTCCCTTTTTTGTGACAACCCATCGTGGGTTTCTTTTACATCCTGTAAAAGTGGCGTCCCTGCCTTATCACAATAAACTTTCTCCATGAAAGCTCAACCCACAAACGCCTCCTTGGCGATGGTTACATCATGTAACCAGAGCATCTTGCTCTTGTATCGACACTCGCATCATGCAAGTGCTGTAAATTAGGGCTATCATAATGATAATCATCAGCTTCATGCCAATTACACTTCCTTAGTGTCCTAATACAGTTGGCTTCATGCCAACAAACCAACCCTCTCATCCCTGAGAACTGAAACGTCCGTGTTTCAGCTAATCCATTTAAAGTTGATTGATGCTAAATCATTCAGCATTCCTTTTTGACATTATCCAATTCATGTCATACCAAATCCATTCGGTAGCGCCAGTCCTTAGCGCAAAAAGGTGATGGATGTCATATCCATACTTTAATTCGATTCATTTTTATAAAACGCTTCAGCTAGTGACCCAACTGATTAATGCATCCTGCATTTTATACATATCCCTATGTTAGCGTATTTTTGTGATTATCCATCAAGCCTTTCGGCTTCGTTAAGATGTTGGCTATTATAGTTTTCTTTCTGACTTCGTAAAGTTCAAAAAAGAACCCAAATTAAATTACTTATCATCTTTTCTTCGGTGTTTCTGGACAACGAGGTGAAGTATACTGGGTATTTATTAATAAGGGAGACCATAAATGAACCAAAAAACCTATTTTTGCAGAGTTTTTTATTTGAAATTAGTATCTTGTTGATTTTTATAGATTATTTTTGGTAAATTAATTTCATAAGATCAATTATACTATTGAAATAGGGTCATAAATGACCTTGTTATTCAACTTACCTAATATTTATTCACATTTTCAGCATGATTTATCACTAAAACCATAAATATTAATGTTTTAATAATTTGCAAACTCAAAATATTGCACTTGCAGGTCTGATTTTGGTGTTTATTTCTACTCAAAAAAAATAAAACCGCATAGAAGCGGCTTTATCACATTGATTTAATGGAGTAGATGTCTATTTCTGATTTAATTTTTTTAGCACTTCTTTTCTTCTCGCGTTTGTTCTTTCGGTTCTTTCTTTGTACACAGACACATCTTTATCATTTTGTTTCATCCAATCATCGTACATATCTTTTGGCCATACCTTTAACGTACCTGATTTGTATTTCACCGAATGCATCGCCACACCATTCTCTAATTCAATTAGATATGCCTGCTCAAACCCTTTTGATGTAAATCTGGTTCTGGGCTTTCCATCTTTGTCTTTAACCGGTTCACCTTTAAACTCTATAGGCTCTTCTGCGAACTCATCACAATGCAGAGCGAGTTGGTATTCATAATCCGACTCTTTTTTGGGTTCAGTAACCTTTGCATGCATTGTGTTTATAACACTGACACACATTTCGCTATCCGTTTTAATAACAGGTAAGTAAAGTTTTCCACCACCGTATTCTACGATGTTTAACCCCACTAATTTGCCGTCTACTTGCTGTTCAATGAAGTCCATTCTTGATTCATAGTCAGGTGGAGCGACATCTGATTTTGCGTGTACTTGGATTGAGGCGCTTAATAGAATGGATAAGCCGATGGCTGAATACATGATTTTCTTCATTGCTACGTCCTTGTAGGAGAGATTCTTAAAATATTGATGCAATGATAGCTTAAACACAGAAATAGCCAACACAAAGGCTGGCTATTGAGTAGAATGTTTTATGTGGCGTTATCGATAGAGGTGCGTGCTTATTTTTGACAACGATTGTTTAGCCGCTTCATCACGAGTAAACCAAAAACCATAATCTTCATCCTTAAAGATCATTATGTCAGTCCACTCACCTATCAATCGAACTATTGTTTTTCTATCGGCATCATGAAACGCGTCAACCAACACTTGCACGCACTCATCATAATCAGCAGGCACTCTCTCTACGGCTAATTCTTTTTGGAAAAGAGTGTTCAGCATGTTTAGATCTAAACTTGCCAAATATGGCGATAAGGTGGCGCTTAAAAAATCACTGAATTCTTGGTGAAAAATCACCCCTTTAGGCACACAAGCAAATTGCCCCTCGCTGCTTACAGTTGAAAGTGACTCTGTATACTCCACCTCCGTGGCTTCCTCATCAGTGAACACCCAACCGAGATCATTTTGCCAAAAACCTTCTTTGGGATTGAAGTTGACGTACAACATAGAACCTCTTATTTAACTGCTTGTTTAGTCTATTGAGTATCTATTAAATAGATTGTTTTGTCAATCATTTTTATAATTTAGCACTGGAAATTTGGCTTGATATGCCATTTAACAGGCATATCAATTAGTGCAGGGTGGTTACTTGGTTTTAGGTTTGAATGATTTCTTGAAATTGTCAGTGATTATTTTGCATTGATTAAACGGCAATCCGCTAGCTATTCTTTCACCATCTATCACAGCGATAACCGTATGACTGAAACCCTTAAAACGTATGGTTTCGTTGGCTGTCAATGTGGCTTTAGTCCCAATAGGAACGGTTAAATTGTCGTTATCTACAACTTCAATTCTTAAACCTTTAGGCAATATTATACTATCCATATCGTTCTCCTACATTAGCTATATTTCTGAAATTTTTAGGGCGTTATAAATTTATTCTTACTAACAAGCATGTCAACAAAAGCCCTGTTAATGCAGTCTTTTTGCTGAACAACCGAACCAAAAGACTCATTTTTATCAGAGTGACCAATGACATAAAAAAAAGGTGATTTTACTTCGGTTTCTCGTTGTGCCAGTTCAAGCCTAATCCTATCTTGCAATACGTTTAATTCAGCTGTGGTTTTGTTTTTAATGTCCATCTGATTAACCCGTTTTTAATCCCACAGTGAAAACAGCTTTAAGCAGTTCACGGATCTCGATAACAAACGGAGCCTTACCAGCTTTAGCGTTTACGTCAATGTACATTGTATTCGCTAGCACTAGAGGAACGTTTCCCCTTGGGATACTATGGCCGACAACAAGCGCATCGACTCCTTTAACAAAACCCGCCTTGTACGCATTTGATCGCCCCTCTTCAAACGCAGTGATGTGGTCGCGCATCCATAGGAGTTGACTAGGCCGTATCCGCGCAATTGCGCCTACCATGTTCCAATTGTTGCTTTTAATACCGGCATGAACCACGCCAACAAGCCCCAGAGGATGATGCACTTCTATGGCAAGAGGTAATTTCGCTGACGCTAAGAAATCAGCTTGAGCCTTTCTGTATTTAAATCCTTTTGTTTCGAACACGTCGTAGAACCATGCGCCACCGTTACTGATCCACATTATCTCAGCAGGAGACAATGTATTTCCTACTTCGTGATGAACCTCTTCGCCGGCAATATCATCTTTAATATCTTGAAGTTTTTGCAAACCATTCTGGTCAATCAAAAATGACGATATTATCTCAAAGTCTTTTTTAGTCATATTCTTTGTTGCAGTTCTCATCATTTTTTCATGATTACCCTCTGCAACATCAACCCAAGGCTCAGAGATCAAAGAAAGTGTTTGGTCGTTTTCGAAACCAGAGTCTATCAGATCGCCAACTGAGATAAGCTTGTCACCACGCTTTATGTCAAACCCAACATTATTGAGCTGTTCCATTAAAAGCGTGTATCGGCCATGCACATCGCCAACAAAAAACACGCGATCATCTTTATCGAAAGTGAGCTTCTTAACTAACATTTATCTAGCAAACCGCATTTTTCGAGACGGTTCGACATCCAAAGGTTCATCTATATTGCACGCTATAGATAAAGCGGGATGAGTATGCATGCGAGTCTTAATTTCTGCAAATTGACTTACACGTGCGATTTGTGGGTGGGTAATATCGATATTGTACGGCATACATTTAAGCATGGACACATGACCTGCCTCAACGCCTTCTAAAGCGACAACAGGCTGGTCGTCAATAAAAGCGGCTTTCGCAAACTTTTTTAACACATCAAGCTTTGGCGCTCCTAACTCCAACAAAATCATATCACTGAACACGCCTTGTTTAGCAACAAATTCTGTTCGCATGCGCACCGTTTCAGCTTCAAGGCCGCAACTTGATACAGCGATAATCTTTACACCACTTTTAACAAGCTCTCTATACGCTTCATTTGCGCCACCGTAAGGCAGAATGCCTGCGTAAAATTCAGACTGCTGGTAGTCTTTGATATGGATCCAAGGTTTATCAAGCATGGGGAAAATGTCTGTCATACTGAACACTGTTGGGTTGGCATGCAAAGCCTTATAGCCAATGCTTTCCATATAGTTAACATAGCCTTGTGCCCAATTGCAGTATACACCGTCTAAATCGCTCAACAGTAATGTTGGTTTAATTTGCATAATTAGTCCCCCATGCCTCGTGCATGAATTAAATTGTTCTCTTCTTGAGATGCTTTTATCTTATCATTTTGAACATTAAAGTCAATGTAAATATAACTCAAATTAGGCTATAGAGAACCTTTCACCTGCAATTAGCACTTTAGCCCTAACGCATGTTGTCACGCTCAACGCAGTTTCTACATCATTTTCGTTGAGTGGATAAGGTATATCCCCATCTTCAATGCCTTGATGCCAATCAGATTCGTTGTTACAGAAATTATTGCGATAGATAGTGATCGGCTCTTCGTAAGCAGGGTAATCTACGACAAGATCAATATTTTCAACTTCTACCTTGATGACTATTTCATCCGTATCCTCAAGCAACTCATCGTTTTCTTTAAGTTCTTCTATTCTGCATTCTGCAAAGTGCCACGCCAAATCTATATCGGTCGTTAGACACCCTCTTGCATTAAAGCCTTTTTGCAATATTTTTTGTGCAGACACTGAATCAGTGCCGTGATAAAAGATGGCCATTATTCATTTCCTCGTGTGAGAGTTTATTTTATCAAAATGAATTTTCGTGTCAATCTTTTAATCTTTTTTTTACAACGTCCAATAGGCATCCGTAGGTTACATCTCTAATATTATCTTCTAGATCATCATCTTCTATTTCAATATTAAACTCCATTTCTACAGCCATAATCATTTCAACAAAATGAATTTCTTCTACATCAAGTTCGCTCATGAAATTTAAGGTAGGATGAAATGCTATTTCGTCACCAGAAAAGCCAGGGACGTTACCCTTTAGGATTTTCTGCAATTTACGCTCTACATCGCAGACAGTTGCAACACTGTTTGTCTCCGGCGCATAACTTCCATCTGCCTTCATCAATTCGGGCAATAGCGTTTTAATCGCATCTATGAGGCTTTGGCTTTGACCTGTTTTATGTAGACTTGAGTTTAAGTGCTCAATAAGAGTATTACTTTCAATCACATCTTTTGCGCTGGAAAATGGAAATATTAATGCTGGCAAGGCAAACTCACCGACAATCACTTCAACTTTTCCATCTAAGTAATCGAAGTCTCTCTCGAACACAATTGACACATCTGTATCACAGACAATCATTTTGTATTTCTTGATGTAAATCTCTTTCAATGCATCATGCAATTGTAATGACAAACCCATTCTTACTCCATATGGTACATAACAAAAGATGCCCAAACTTGGCGCAAGGGCATCTTTTATTTTCAATTCAATAGTCGCTTTAATACTAAAGATTATATCACTATTACTGCTTTGATTGGAAATACTCTCCAATGCCGTAGTTTAAAGCGTAGCAGCACCAAACAAATTGGGGAGTGTAGGTTTCAAGAACTTCAATTTCTAAGTCGCTGAATGGACTGTGTTCATCTTCATGCCCGAGACATAAAGATAAATAGCACATTTCATAGATAAGGATGTCTATACCAGACTCCTCATACCCCAACAAATTATCAAACTTTTCGTTTATTTCGTCGGCATGCTCAGGGTACTCTTTCAAATAGAAAGCTCTATTTTCTTCAATCATTTTAATGGCTAATGCAGTACTTTTTCTCACGACGCCCATACTACTATCAATAGAGACTAACTTATTTCGCCAGCGATTCACTTCGATTTCTGGTGACGCTATTGATTTTACGCCATCTTTTATGAACCACTTAAACATGTCAGGTTCGCGTGAAAAACAATAACACCCCATGTCGCCTGTGATCATGACGTGGTGCGGGAATGACACTATTTCAAAAGCAAGCTCAAAGTTACCAGGCTCGGCGAATACTAAGTGCTTGTACAAACCTTCATCCTGTTTGACCACCATTTTGTGCTTGGCCATTTCAGTTAAAAATTGATTGTGATTGGATACCTCTAAAAATTTATCCACCCTACTCCCCTTTTTCGTCTAATGGCTTGAATTGGCCATCAACCAATGAGCCAATCTCAATAAATCCATCATTACTCAACAAAAATAATTCGTCACCGAATTGCACCATATCGCCAATCTTCATAGATGTATGATTAACGCCTTCAATGCTTTCAATTAGACTGCGAGCCTCACCATTTCGAGACCAGCACTCACCTTGCATCCATGTAAATACATTTTCGCATACGTTAATGCGCTTATGAATGTCTGTGTAAAACTCAACGATAGGGGCATGGGTTGAAGTTAAGTCATAACCGTCGGCAATAGGGATACTTTTGCCTGATGGTCTATGAAAAAAAGCGGTGTTGTCACTTTCAAGAATAAAACCCTTGTCGCACCAAATGACCACTCTTGTTTGGCCAAATATGGGGAATGAAAATAAATTAGTTAGCATGTGTTGCTCCTTGTAATGTGATGACATAATATTGCATTATGATAAAATTGTCAATCATTTTTTAGATATTTAGCAAGGGCGTGGCACAAAAGAAAACGAGTTTTCTTTGTTATGTTGGGAGATACAGATTCGCGATTTCCTGCGATATTAATTATCTCCGGATTGGTTTTCCTCATGAACTCTACTATCGCATTTATATCATATGCATTGATGTCAACTAACAAAAACTCCTTCCGGTGTTTTACCGTAAAGTCCACGGTCATCGTAGTCCCCGATGACTCGGCGTTAGACGCAAAGATTATAGTGGTGCAGGAATGTTTTACATTATGTTCAGTTCGTGGTGGATAAGCCCACGATGCATGTTGCTGCAAACCGAATCGAGTCCCTAAAATAGGTTGTTTTCCTTTCTCAGTCCTATATCCAGCTGCGGCCATTCCGCCCGTGGCTATACCTAGATATTCGGCAGCAAGCAAACCTCCGAGATCTGCACCGCATTGACCTCCGCTGATGACACGCGCCAATCTAGGCTTGTTTATTGTATTTTTCTTGCCAATGCTCAATCTGGTACCAGTCTGAAGGAATTTCAAAGTCAATGTTATATTGGCGTGCAATAAGACCAAGTATGGGTGGGATATCAGCAGGAACTCGATCACCGTATTTTATATACGCATCAACCAATAGTGACGTTTCTTGCGGCGTCAATTTTTGACCTCGCAAAGTGTTAAGCCATTTAGCGAAACCCATAGAAGGAAATATGCTTTTTATGAAGCTATTCACATCGCCTTTAAATGTATGACCGAACGGATGTTCATTCATTTCCTCACGCATAAAATCAATGAAAAACATTACATACCCTCAAACTAGTTAACATGACATAATCTTATCAAAATGATAAGATTATGTCAATCATTTATTTTAGTGAAGTGTTTTAAACGAACCCCACAAACCGTTCAGTTCTGTATAAGCCTCCACAGCCTGATCAAAGCCTTTTATGTTTATTAAATCTCTCTGCCCGATACCATGAATATGCACTGATATTGTATAATAAGGCTCGTCATTAAGATCATGACGAGTAGCAAGCTCAAAAATATAAGCGGTACTGATGCTCAGGTCATAGGTTTGTTCGCTTTTTAGGTATCCGTCGATATATTGGAACGTGGCAATCGTTTCATCGACCAAGCTGTACAGCAGCACCGAGCAGCCTTCACAATTTAACGATCCAATTTGTACACTTCCTAAACCCACATCAATTTCTACATCTTGAGGCACGCACAGGGGGTGAACCTTGATTTGAGGGCTATTGTTTTTATTATTCACGCTATCCATGCGCGTAAAACTCCATTGTTTATTTACACTTAGCCTATCACGTTCACGCTTGGTTTTCTTTTTAAAAAAGTAACAAAGTGTCTTTTACGCATCATAAATATGTGAAATTTTTATCATTTTGATTGATTTTTGTTAATCATTTATTGTATAATGAGTCATCAAATAAAAAAGGATCCACAATATGTCTAACACAATATCATATGTCACCAAAAGTACTTTTACCGCCTTACTTAATCAAGAAAAGGTCAACGTTAATTATCAGGCGTTTCTCGTTAACGCTAACTCTTTTGGCACTGCATCATCTGATGAAAATGTCAGACGAAAATCTGAGAAGCGAATTGAAAGCAGAAAAGAAGCTGTATCCCCTTATATACGGGACGTCCGCTTTATTCTTGGAACATGGGATAAAAACAATAAGAACGGAGCGTCAATATTTAAGGCATCCGAGAAATTAATTGATGAATTGGAAGGTGTATTCGATGAATATGCAGAAGATGAATTCGAAAGAGTTGGTACATTGGTTGAAATTAAAGGTAAATGGATTATCGAAACTGATTTAGAGGTAGTTGAACAAATCAGACGTAGCATAGAATGCGAGAAGATTGATGCTAAAACACTCCGAATAGGTGAAATGACATCATCAAAAGAATATCTGGCTTACTTAGCTGAAAAGGATGCGGAAAAAGGCACTCTGGTAACGCGTGGACATGGTTTCTACTAAGGATAAGCGTAAAGAAGATACAAAAAAGGGGCTATTCATATAGCCCCCTTTTTACGTACAATTCGAAAGTGATCGATATGAAAAATTAATTACCTAATCGCGCTTACATTGGTTGCAACAATATAAAACTCACTGTCCTCTTAGTTATATCACTTATACACAAACCAATCCACAACACTTTGTAATTAAACTAATTATTTATAATAATGAGACGATCCATTCTGCGTCGAAACATCGCCAATAATACCAATGGAATCAGTAATAATGACATTGATCCGCCGCCGCCACTATTGCTTGTAGGGGTGCTTGGAGTGGTTGGGGTGGGCGCTGGAGTTTGACTGCTCGGAGGCTCTACTACTACCGGAGTGACTGATAATGTCGTATCTAAGATATTATTAAAACCATTACGATCCACATCATACCCCGTAGAGCGCAACTCACCTGTTAACTCGTATGAATCTGATGGCGTAACAATTAACCTCACTGACATTTTAGATAATGGCGCTAACGCGCTTTTACAGCTGTAGCCATTCGAATTCACGATACACATGTTATCTGGATCTTCTAGCGCAATAATATTCATTGACGGATTAGGTCGGATATTTAACTCGAATTCATTAACGCCAACATTTAAATTTTCTGAAACAAAGATATCAATGACGGCTTCTGTATCGCTACTGGCATTTTCATTTAAAACAGCTTCGACTGACTGCTCAATAACCTTACCTCCTTGCTGACACCAGCCAACATCACATAATAAATATGCGGCCATACCAAGATCCTTGGTTTTAGCGCGAGCGGAATGCATTAGCTGTGCAGGTTGGACATCAAATGAAAAGTGTCCCCCTGCTTGACCGTCTACGTCACCAGTCTCTGGATTGGGTGTGGCGTAGATATAAACGTAACCTTCCTCTTGCCCCGATGTTAGCTCGTTCATCGCAGCATTTTTAGAGGCCTGACTCCCGCCATACCAAAACTTATCAGTTGATAAGTAAGCTTCCGTCTTTTTATCAATGGTAAGTGACTCAAATTCTTTCACATCACCATTGTCATTGTAATAAAGAAAAGGCGACATATGCCCGTTGCGACTTACCGGCTCAGGAATACAACCACCTAAACAATCAGTTGGGACAAAACCATTAACATGCTGTAGTTCATGGTAGGCACTATAAACAATAGGAGGGTATTCATCACCTTCTCTTGTTTGTAAATCACCGATTGAATCTGCAAATGAAACGATAGCATCCTCAGAATCATTACCGGCCGGTCTTTTTTGCAGTAGTGCGCTCATTATGGTGCTTGGGTATGAACGGCCGACTTCCATAAAGCCAAATTCATCAAGCGTATCAAACTCCGTCAATTCGGTGAATGAGGGTCCCAAGGTTAGCGCGGCATAGCCCTCAGGCACACCAAAATTAACGGATATTTCGTGTTTCACCACATGGTTAAATTGAAGTGATACAGCCCGAGTTACTAGCCCTATTAGTTCTTGACGATATTCGCCAACAGTTGTTTTTCTTCCGTCCTCAGTGATAAATACACTTTGACTAAAGGCTCCTTTGTTCGCCTCATCAGAGTAGGTAATATCATACATGTTATTATCTTGCGCAAATACGGATGTGCCAAGCAATGAGGCGAGGACAAAGATGGACTGTTTAAACATAGTGTATTCCCTAATTTTTGTTGGGGATTAATTTACGCATTTAGCGTACTAAATAAAAGTGCTAATTTGCATACGTATAACGATTATATATACGTAAAAAACCAATCATTTCATTGACTTTAATATTACATATTTTTCAATAACCAATATACATCAAAATGATAATTTGTCAATCCTTTTTACATTGTTTTGGTCAAAGGGGAATTTGCACGCGCATGCTAAAATAACCTTGTGGATTTAAGCTATAAAGGACTATAGAAATGAAAAAAACGCCAGAGTTAGGCGCATTGTTTGCGTGCAAGTTTGAGAATTCACAAATGCAATATGCGTTTGTGACCAATGACGCTATATATCGACTAGCAATAGACACGTTCGATAACGTTCATGAAATGCTGCGCGTTAAGCAAATGCGCAACGATCCCATTCAGGTAAGCAGATATCTAAGTGGACAACCACCTTTTAAACTTTATTCGAGCGAGTTAACTCACGTCCCTGGCTTGGCCAACTTTATTCTTCATGGGTTTATCCAATTCGACAAACTATTAAAGCAGCAAACAATAGAGGTAAGCACATCAATGGTGCTTGAGTTTATTGCAAAAATTGATGTTGATTTAGTTAATCTAGTGGAAGGTTAATGATCATGGTGATGACAACCGCATCTGCAATGAAAGGGTATTCAAATGTTCATTATACAAAGCCAGAAATTGCACAGGCTATTGTTAAACATTTTCAACCACGCGGAAAAATCCTTGAACCATTTAGAGGCTCTGGGGTGTTCTACAACGAGCTTCCAAAAGGGACACTTTGGTGTGAAATTGATGAAGGAAGAAATTTTTATGATTTTCATGAGCAGGTCGATTGGATCGTCACTAATCCAACGTGGTCTGATTTAACCGATGTCATGAAACATGCCTTCTCAATTGCTCAGAACACTGTTCTATTAATACCGCTATCAAAACTCTATAGCTCACCGCCCCGCGTCAAACTTGAAAAAGAAGTAGCAGGGGTTCGTGAGCAATTGATGTTAGGGGCTGGAAGAGAAATAGGTTTCGATATTGGATTTCCTATGGCCGCAATTCATTTTGAGCGTGGGTACCACGGTGCTTTTTACAACACACATTTAAAGGTAGCCCTTAAAAAAGGAAACCACAATGATTAATGACGACAAACTGTCTCACGATGAACTCACCGTATTGGCCGAGAAATGGCTTAAAAAGAAAAACTGCGGCGTAACGTTCAACGATAAATTTAAAGCACTGACATCGACAGGAGAACAACCTGACGCATTAGGTATGAGACAGCATGTGTCTGTCATGGTTGAGTGTAAATGTTCAAAGCGAGATTTTGTTACAGACGCAAACAAAGCGTTTCGTAAACAACCAGATCTAGGGGTTGGCGATTGGCGATTTTATCTTTGTCCGGAAAGACTCATATACCCAGATGAAATCCCAGACGGATGGGGGCTACTTTGGGTAGTAAATGGCAAAGTAAAAGAAATATTTGGGGTGCCAACAAATACACAATGGCAGTCAAACAAACCTTTTACTGGAAATAAAGAAGTTGAGTTTTCGATGATGTACAGTGCACTTAGACGACTGACCAACATGGATCTCTTTGGTAACGTGTATTCAAACAAAAAATAATTATTTTAAAATCACCGTTGGCCAATTGAAAAATTACGTTATGTTAATAATGACTGCATTAATGCAGTTGTGTGTTTCCTATGGACTTGCTTGTTTTGACCGATGTTATGCATCGGTCTTTTTTTTGCAAAAAAAACAGTGATTTTAGCGAGAGCAGCAATGGCTCCCTCGCTCATTCTTCCCTATACTGTTTTGCCTAACAGTTTCTCCATTGTTGAGAAATTCTTACTCACTTCTCGGCGATTCAAAGGACGTTTGTTCTTTTTGCACTCTGACATATAAGACTCAAGCGCACGAGCAGCATGCGTGAATAAGTTAAAGTGCTTATTGGTAATGACATCATGAAAATGTTCATAAAAATCACCATCATGATCATGCGAACATGAAGAAGCGCCTTCATGACATTGCTCATGAAGTAAAACAGACGCTAAATTAATAAAACCATTTAAACCCGAATCAAAAGACGTTCTTAAAAATTCAATATCCACTGCAATATAACGACTTCCATCTGTCCACGCTTTGGCCATTTCAGAGCGACCAACAGCGATCCTGCGCTCAAGCTTTTCATTCAAGTCTAGCCAATAGGTATATGTACCGTCCCCGACAACACGCCCTGTATTACGTTCAACGTCAACAAAATCTTTAAGTAAAATCTGGTACAATGATTCTGTGGCTTTTAGCCTTACCTTATCGAGTTCCCCCAATTCGTCATTAGGAATAATGTCGTAATTATCAAGCACGGTCTCAGAAGCGGCTTTAAAATCTATCGTTTGGAATTTATTGATATCAAGCTCATAATCAGTCGAGACCATAGAGCCTCTAATTGCCACAAACATTTCTTCTAAATTTTTAAACCCGTATTTATCTGCAAAATCATAGCTAAAACAGAAGGCTATTTTACGGCGATGAAGCCCCATACCCTTGTGTTGTGCCCGTCTATCTGGAGCAATAGTTACATAACCACCAGCATGATTGTACACCTGTTTTAATGTAAAATACTTACCATCAGCATTCATAAAAATACGTTTTGTTTGAATGTCAGAGTAAAACAATTCACCTTTTAGCACCTGAGACAAAAGATAAATGCGATCTTGATCGGTCAGTACGTTTCGTTCTTTTTTCTCGGCAAAAGGCTTTAAGAATGCAGGAATTGCTTTCCATAAATCACATTCTGCGACTAACACGTCATTCCTAGCCATATTAACTTTAAAATTGTCTTTTGAAGATATATCGCCAGAAACACCGAACTTACTGTGCGGGTAATAACAAACAAACACCCCTTTGTTATAAAAGTTTAAGCCACGCTCACTTTTAGCATTCAAAAACAAAAAATCTTCGTTTTCAGCAGACCATTTTATACTATCAACAGGCTGGTTAATAAGTTCGCCATCAATAAACAGATCTTGACGAACATATTTGGCCATTCTTTTTAAATCAGAAATTAAATTGCGTTTATCATAAACAGACATGTGCTTATAAAGGCTCAATTCTATAGAGCAACCTGCATGTAGAATGTCGTTGTGTTCTTTAATGATATACGGCAAGTCGTTAGTTTTATTGCCCTTTAGCTCAACTTCCATCGAAAAACGATTTGTCTTCCATATAGTGCTGCCAAATGCCAAACATTGTGCTCGCCCTAACCCAAACCTACCATAATCACGACCTCTGGCCAATTCTGCTTGAGTTTGATGATCGAAACCAAATGTCCCAAAAAGTTCTGTGATGTCTTCCACGCTGGTGAAACCAACACCGTCATCTTCTACGACGACCCTTGACATGTCTTCTGAAAAGTTCACGTGCACGGCGCTGGACTTAGCATCAAGTGAGTTCATAATTAATTCAATTAAAGCTTTGACTAATGTGCCGGCTTGAGAAAAAATTAAATGACGAATGATCGATTTATCTACTTTAAAATCGCTTGCTATTGTTTTAATAGGTTGCGATGACATACTTCTTTTCCTGTGTGGGTTGTTATTAAATACTAAACCCATTTTATCATTTTGAACTAATTTGTCAATCTTTTATTTTTAAAATTAGCTGGTAAGGCACCTTATAATTAAGCATCATTCTCTGATCAACTGGATTACTCACTTGAAGAGATAATGTCTTAGCGTTAACACGTTTAACCTTACCGGACAATTCAACTCGACCTCGGCCAATCACGTTAGCTTTAAAAAATGCAGTACTTCCCGTTAGAACATTATGCCTCCCATAAACAACCGGAGCATTTTCATCCGAATCTGATTCGAAGCACACATCCTTTAATGCAGGGTGGTTATCAAAGTACGCTGATAGTTCATTCCCTAGCCCATCTTTATATAGCTCGTGAACAATAGAATAAAATGCAGGGTTATGAACGCTACCTTGTAATCTTTCTCCCGCTAGCGTCTGTTTATAATGGGCATACTCGTGCACAATAGTGTGGATCAAGCAGTTTTTTAGGGTCAATACCCCACCCATAAAGCCCATGTTCACGATCTCACGACCTGATAACCAGTTCGCTGCATTCTTCTTACTTTGCAACTTATTCGCAACCATTTTAACGCCGTAAGTGATGACATGGCGAGAGCCATTCTTAATATGATAGGTCTTCTTGCCTCGGCCGACTTTAAAATCCAAGGCGTGCTGGTAAGTACTATATTGCTGATTGATTGCCTCCTTGTATTTCTTCTTAACGACGAAGTAACTGGCTGAGACTAATGCCTCGGCAATATCTAAATCAACACTCATATACAGCTAACCTTTAACTAAAAATAAAGTTTCATATTATTTCACTTTGATAAATTTGTCAATCTTTTATATTTCTTTTCCAGTGCACATTGAATTTACAGAAAAACGAGCTACTATACCTCTACAAATTTAAGGGGCTTTAAGATGATTTACATTGGATTAGTAATAGCTTTCATGCTGATGGGAATATCAGCAATCAAAGTCAAAAAAGATTCCACAAAGGAAGAATCTCTTCTTGGTGGATTAAAAGGAACATCGTTTCAATTATCTAGCGATTTATCACCTCAGCCACAATTCTCAGGGCTTGGTAATTCTGTTTGCTTGGCTGGTAGAATTTGGAGTGTTGACGTAAAAAAAGCGATGCCAGCAGGTTCATGGGTTAAAGTAACCAATGTATGTGGGGGTGTTATTTTGGTTGATTTTGTTGATAACGTCACTGTATTGAATCAAGCTGCATAATCGGCTCTCGCAACCCCAAAGGGTGCACTTTATCTATCCACGACGAGTCTACACCTAAGCTGTACGACTCGTAAAACCAATCCTCACCTTCATCAATCAGGGCGTCCATATCAATGTCGTAATTAGCGGCTGACCGCACTGCCTCATTGTATACCTCAGATGGCACCATCTGATAAGCATTTGAGGCTTGGCTACCGCCAGATAATTTGCTGTAAACTGATGGCATGCTGACCTTTATCGCACATTTGTCACAATCTAACCTTGACCATTGCACCTTGACCTTGTCCGTCTGATCTTGCTCCATTAAAGGCGGCGTAAACCACATACTCATGGTGTATGCATACATTGACATTGCGTTAAAAAGAACATCGCCAAACCCAGGCCTAGCCACCACCTCACCAAGACGTAAATTAATTAGCTCTTTGTGTAAATGCGCATAACCAACCAGCTCACCGGCTCTTGACAATAAAGCAAAATTAACTGAGTTATCTTTTGAACGAATAGCAATAAGCACACAACTTCCCGAAGTCTTGAATATCATAATGAACGACAATACTACCTTATTATCCAGCAAAAGTCACTAAAAATTCATATTGATAAAAAATGTTGCAATTACCTTTTTATATGCTATGTTATTGATTCAGCCAAACTTGAATAAATCGGGTTTGTTCTCGGCACTCTGCCAAAACTTTAATTTTATGGACTTATATGAAAAATTTTAAACACGCATTAGCAGTATCAGCACTTGTATTGGCTTCAACTAGCGCGATGGCGGGATGGAGCGTTGGCGGCGGCTACACCAACTTATCTGACAGTGCAGATGGTGTTGACTTAAGCCTCGGTGTTTTGTCAGCAAATGTGGGCTATTCCTTTGAAAGCGCCAGCAGCGACTGGAGTGTAATGCCTGAGTTGCGAGTGGGCACCGGCATCCAAGATGATATCGTGTATGACGCTGGGGTTGAGGTTGAACGATTGATTGTCTTATCAACTCGTTTTAACTACCAAGCAACAGATGCAGTCAGCTTCTTTATTCAACCGTCCTACGCCAACTTAAAGGTCAAAGCAAGCTATATGGGGATGTCTGCGACTGATGATGAATGGGAATTTGGGGTGGGTGGTGGTTCTAATTTCAAATTGAGCGATCAATGGTCACTTGAAGCACTGTATGAAAGTTACGATGGCAGTAATGCAATTAGCTTTGCAGCCCGTTATTCTTTTTAATTAAACAAAAAAGGGTAGCTTGCGCTACCCTTCTTGCACCATCAATAATATTTTAACGTGATGTCTTATTTTTTCTTCTCATACCCATTAGCAAACCAAACAGACTTAGTCCAATAATAGTTGCTGATGCAGGCTCGCTCACGTCTACTGCATTAACAGGAGCGTTGGGGTTATTTGCGTTTAAACTAGGATCATTTAATGAACTTAGTGTCGTTCCACCATCTGATACTAAAAACACTGAATAAGGCACTTGCGCGTAATTAAACGACGCTCCTACGTCATTATAGATATAAGCTTTAACCGTTGCGCTTGGATTATAAGCAGTACCAGAAACCAGAGCTGACTGCCCATCATCACTTACGTGAAAGCCATAGGCATAACGTAAATTGTTTGCATAAAGAGTGTAGCCAAAACTACCGATAAATGTTGCCGCCCTGGCTTCATCACTCGCATTTGAGGATACAATTTGAATAGGCGTGTTCCCATTACTAGACAAATCCATACCAATAATATTGCCAATAAACTCACCTACCTCACTCTGCGTTGGTAAGCGCCATCCAGCATAAGTCGTTTCAAGCAAATCACGAACCTGGTTGATACTTTTTCCGTGAGTTTGGCTTAATTGCAACCACTCAATGCCAGTATCTTCATCTAACCGCGCCAACCCATCACCATCCACTTTCCAATCTGTTGATATAATGGCTGAATTCGCGCTGAAACACGCGGCAATAGCGACCGATGCCATAATAACTTTTAGTTTTTTCATTTCAAACATCCTTGTGTCAATCTCTACTTATACTAACAGAATAAAAAAGGAATACATCGCAAATAAATAAGAAAAGAGCAGCTAATGCCACTCTTTCAGTTTTCTCGTTACCTTCGCTAAATCAAGGAAAAGTGCGTTTTCTAACCTTCATCTAACGAACAGTCAGACTCTGATAATTCGCTAAATAAAAAATGAGAGGTTGATGATACAAAATCGACTACGCGATCAGGAGAGCCACCAAATTCGTATTCAATAAGTTCTTCATCTGAAACCCCTTTTGCAGTCAAAGCATCCTGCACGTCTTTGCCCATAACTAAGATCACCCCGCCATCCGACAGGTAGTCTCGAATGATGTCTTCGTGTTCTGGTTTAACAAATTTTACTATAGCGCTCATGAATACCCCTTGTTTTAGAACAATGAACTAAACAAACCAACTAAATCTGTGGGCTTGGCATTAACCGCATCACGAGTCTCGATTATATAGTCGTAGACGCTAGCAAAGCTTTCTACTTCGACACTTTCAGCGTCCTCTAAGTATTCCAGATAATTCACCCATAGAGCGGAATAAAACCAGTTGTACCCCTTCTCCGACAGGCCACGTTGTCGATCTCTAAAAAGATGACGTGCTTGCTCTAACAATTCATCTTTATCTAATTTATTTACGTGCGCGTATATGTGCAATGCACTAATATCAGCCATTGTTTCGAGTTCACGGGCATTAACACCACCACTTTCTGTTACTGACTCTTTAATCAAATGAGACACCTCATGATAGAACATCAATTCTTCACGTTCTTTACGGGCTTGCCCTTTTTCACCGAACATACTAGCCACTTTATCACCACGCGTTCCGTCTGTTACGTAAATCAATAATTGAAACACATGGCCACTTTTAGTCATAGCCTGACTCACATGTTGGTGATCGCCTTGTAGCTTCATGACAGTATCAGCTGTGATGCCAATAGATTCATAATAATCATTAAAGTCACCATTATCATTTTGAGAGAATGTAACTCCAACGCATACACCATCAATATAAGGGTTTTTTATGAGAATATTTTCTCTTTTTTCATAAATGCTTTTTACATTATCTAGCGTGATCTCAACGCAATCTAATGGCGATTCAGATGCAGAAACTGCACCGGTTAAAAACGATAGCGCGACAGTTGCCGCAGTGATTAGCTTTCTCATTGTCTAACATCCTAGTAATTTATAAAAGTGTAGGTTCTGAGTGCTCTACGCATCGTGCGAAGCAGCTCAATCCTTAAACCTACTTTATCATTTTGAAATTAGTTGTCAATCATTTATTCTAAATAAAAACGTATAATATGAAAGCTAAGTAACAGAAACCCATCACATAAATCACGAACCACTTGCCCTTACTCTGCCTTAGTGGTCGTTTAATACGCAGAAGGTATACTGCATTCAAGAGACGCAGTGCTTTGGTGGTATTGTTGGCAAAAAGCATGGTTTTGG
>Ga0100391_1000387_pt1 | contig 52262 bp, 31 predicted proteins | sample CryGeymeta201515_FD_81541 | JGI IMG/M metagenome (GOLD analysis project Ga0100391, IMG submission 81541) | Groundwater microbial communities from Crystal Geyser aquifers in Utah, USA - Crystal Geyser metaG 2015-15 | ecosystem: Environmental > Aquatic > Deep subsurface > Groundwater | place: USA...
ATAATAATAATAATAATAATAATAATAATAATAATAATAATAATAATAATAATAATAATAATAATAATAATAATAATAATAATAATAATAATAATAATAATAATAATAGAATAAAAGGATGCCAGCGTCCAAAATTAAGCGCCGTCGAGGAATCAAAAACAAGGGTGGTGGTATCGGTTCTTTGTCAACGCTCAAAATTGGTTTGGTGATTGGTATTTGTGTCGTAGGTGGTGTTATGATGACTCTCATGTCGGGATTGCGCGATGCATTACAACGACAACGTCAACAATATGTTCTGGTACACGGTGAATCCGGTGCCGCTTTGACGCGTCGTCCCGATACTGCTACTGGTAGTAGTGGTGTTAGTGGTAATTCGGTGGTGGAACGCAAGCAAACGGACCACGAATTGAGCCTGCTACAGCAAGCCGAAAATATGAAAGATAGGATATTAAACGATCACGAACAGCGCGTTCTAAATGCTCAAGCCCAAATTGCGGCTGGTGGTGGTAATGGTGGCATTCGTGGTGGATTTGCCAAGAGGCAAATGGTGAGTCCTGGTCAAGAACAACAACCACCACCACCACACGATATTCAACTTTCACCACCGGAACAATTGGGAGGTCCGTATCCCTACAAACTCGAGGCTCCACCGGCGGGCTACGATATTCATGCCAGTTACGAACCCCTCGGTGGATACCGATTTGCCGAGTACACCAATGGAGATGCACCGTACCAAATTACTTCCGAAATTCGTGAAACATCCGATGCCGTTGCCCGCGCCCGACGGGAGTACGTTAAGGGTATGATGCAATTTGCGTGGAAGGGATACGTCGATCGGGCTTTCGGTATGGACGAGATTAAGCCCTCCAGCGGAACCGGTGACAATAATTGGGGTGGACTGGGAATTCAATTGGTAGATTGCTTGGACACTCTGTGGTTAATGGGAATGAAGGATGAATTTTGGCAGGCCCGGGATTGGGTCCGAGACTCACTGCACCACAACATTGGTCGGGCCGTGAGTGTGTTTGAAACGACTATTCGGAGTTTGGGAGGATTGTTGGCAGCCTACGATTGGTCTGGTGATCAGGTCTTTTTGGACCAAGCCATGGATATAGGTCGCCGTTTAGGGCACGCCTTTGATGGATCGTCCACTGGACTGCCCTATGGACAAGTGAACTTAGCGACTGGCCAGCATTCCAATATTGGTTGGGCTCGGGGCAATGTCATTTTATCCGAATTTGGATCCATGCAATTGGAAAATCGTCAACTAGATATCTTTTTAAAGACACCCGAAACGGCAGAACTCCGTCGCAAAAACGAACACGTTTATGAAATTATGAACCAAATTTCTCCACCCAATGGATTGTTTCCCTATTATGTTTCCAACAATGATCCGGGTGGAATTCCTCATTTCAAAAATGATCATTTAACTTTTGGAGCCATGGCAGATTCTTTTTACGAATATATGCTCAAAGTGTGGCTGCAGGGTGGAAAGGTGGAACCCATGTACCGTGAAATGTACGACAAGGCCATGCAAGGCATGCACGATGAGCTAGTTCATGTCTCTCAACCGTCTGGCCTAACCTATATTGCCGATAAGATTGGATCCCGATACGATGAGAAAATGGACCATTTGGTTTGTTTTATGGGGGGACTATTAGCACTGGGTGCATACACAGACCCGCTTGGTCTTGAATCGTCCCGGGCTCAACGTGATTTGAAGACTGGTCGGGTATGTTATATGTTACTCTTTATGGCCGAAGGTGTCTTTTCTGCTCTGAGTTTTTCGTTGCCTTTCTAACTACGACCAATTTGTTCCTTTTTCCTATATTTTTCTTTTTAATCTGCGCGCGTCAATCCAACACGAATCTAAATTTCCACATGTTCACACGACAATCTTACTTCATCATCATCAACAACAACATATCACACACAGGCGTTAACTTACACATGCTATCAGATGTACGCTCGAATGGAAACGGGCATATCAGCAGAATTTGTTCAGTTCCGTGCCGGAGAAGACTTCCGAATCGGAGCAGGAGCTCCCCATTACCTGCTGCGGCCAGAGACCGTGGAATCTTTCTTCATCCTCAATCAACTGACAGGAGATCCAGCCTACAGAGAATGGGGTTGGGAAGTGTTTCAATCCATAGAAAAATATTGTCGCACTACCTATGGTTACGGAACACTCAGTACGGTGCAAAACAAGAACCAGCATCCCCGGGACAAGGAGGAAACCTTTTTCATGGCCGAAACCCTGAAATATATGTATCTGTTGCAAGATCCAGACACGGAGGTTGACATTTTGAACAAACATGTTTTCAATACCGAGGCACATCCCATGAGAATGTTTCCGCTGATCGACCCAGCAGCATACAAAAGGTAGCGCATCAGAGCTCACCATAGTGGCGTACAAGCTATATACTATAGGCCACATAAGCACTCTTGCTAGTAATGTACGATTCATACCCACTCTATTGTTGTTAATCGTCGTCTACAGTTTTCCTCTTTTTCGTTATTGTTTTTTGCCTGGCGATGCAATCCATTTCCAGAAAGAGCTTGTTGGCCAAACGATTTAGAACAAATTCTTGCTGTGGAGTAATAATGGACACGACTTGCCCTGAAGCACCGAATCGTCCACTTCGTCCACTCCTATGCACGTACGAGTCAGCGTCGGAAGCCAAATCAAATTGAATGATATGCGTGATGCCTGCAATGTCCAAGCCACGTGCTGCCAAATCGGTCGATAACAGTACTCGCATTTTGACATTGTCTCCCTTCTTCTCCTCATCGACCTTGGCGGTAACATCGTCTTTTGTCGATTTGTTGTTGTTATAATTTGCCGCACGACCCTTCCAACTGGCAAAATTGGTAATGTCTCCTCCTATTAGGCTTTGAATTGCCGCAGCACGTTGGGAAAGACTATCTTCGTACCGCAAGACACCGACAATGGCCGACGCTTGAGCCTCCTCTTCGGGTCCGTGCACTTCTTTCCACAAGAGTCCGTCCAAATCTTTGGCCAGGACTTGGGCCATTTCTTCCAAAGGTCGTTGCGGTTCGGCAAAGACCAAGACTCTTTTGCAGGAAGATGTACCCAAAGTTGACGCATAAATCTTTTGCAAAATACGTCGAAGTGCAGCCAATTTCTTTTCGGTCGACGCAGATACAATATAAGCATGATCCAAGGTGGGTGGCACCAATTGCTCTCCCGATTGCAGGGACACGTGTTTAGGATTTTTTGACAACACCCACTGATTCTGCACGCACTGTTTCATAAAGTGCCGATGTTGGGGTATGGTGGCTGAAGCAAAAATTGTTTGCCGTGTTTGTGACATGGGACGAATTTTGGTGGTTCCGCCCTTGCGCATCATCATCGTTGTAGCACTCTTGGTATCCTCTACGATGACACCACCGCTGCCACCGATAGTGACACCGTCTCCATCGACGACTGTTGTCCCATCATCATAGGAGGGACTCAAATATTTGGACAGCAGTTCGTGCAGCGTCGAAGACGAGAGGTTCGCTTTCATAGTTCCTGCGTTATTCAACAAGCAAGCATCGACTTCATCCACTACAACATACTTGACACTATTGTATCGTTTAATGCCACCTTTGGAGACCATGTTACACAATTCTTGAGGTGTTCCAATGACTATTTGGGGTGGATCAGCCCACGCCCATGCCCGCTGTCGTCGATTTTGACTGCCCTGCAAGACAGTCATAATCATGATCTTTTGGTTGGGATTGGACGTAGCAATAGTTACAGCCGTTTCAGTTTCGTCTTGCTCCTCCTCGTCCACCTCCTCCCCAATAGTATTACGTAACGTAGATCCTGTCGCTGCCAATCGTTTGGCCACACGTCCGATTTGCAATCCCAATTCTCGCGTCGGTACCACAATCAAAGCCTGCACGGCCGCTCGGGACGGATCGACGTTGGCCAAAACGGGTAACAGAAAACTGAGCGTCTTGCCACTGCCCGTTTGAGCCTGTACGACTGCATCCAGCCCGTCTTTCAATATTGCATCGAGAGCCGCCTTTTGAATTTGTGTCGGATGAGTCCAACCGTTGTCCTGTAAGCGTTGGAGCAACCAATGTGGTAAGTAGTCGGCGTACAATTCTTCAAAGGATTCTTTCTCTAATTGAGCATCGTTGTTGTTGTGCACTTCCGTGGAACTTGTTGAAGGTGAAGTATTCCTTTCGTCCTCTTCTGACGACGCTGGTGACGACGACGACGACGCTGATTGTTGTAGACAAACGAGATCATATCTATGGAAAGGCCGATCACGTAGTGGAGTGTGACGAAATGATTGTAAGGAAGTCGGTCCTTGAAAGGCTTCTATTCTGCAGTTACTTGCCAGGAAAATGCCACCTGACAGCATTAATAATGCACATGCCGCAGTAGGCTTTGATCTTGTCATTCTGATACTCGTGAGTAGTAAGCAGCAGCGGTCACAGGTCACAGGTGTTGGACAATTTCAATGTACTGAAGCTGGTCGTTAAATTTTAATGAGTGGAGAAAATGGAATTCACAAATTTTATGTTGATGGCTCTCAATCACTTGCTTCGATTCGATTCTACTCGGCGCAGAGTGGATTCCGAGGATAATAGATAGGGTTGAGGCTACAAAGCCAGCGTTTGCTTTTATTCGTCTTGGTGATTGTTATGAAGAGTGATGACAATGGTCGAAAAGTCGAACTGCTCTAGCTACTACTCGTTCTAGTAGTAGTACTTACTCGAGTAACTACCATTATGAGGGAGAATGCACATGTAGCACTACAAATAGAACAACGCTGCAATTTTTCCAAACTTTACGTTTATATCATAGTTCTTGCTCCGCCCCTTTCAAAAATCCCCTGCGAATTGTTAAAATTGGTCTAATACACCACGAATACTGCAGTAGCAGCTCAAAGTGGCCGGACGCAGAAACATGCGCAGCTGTCGTTCTTGACACGTTCTCATGCGGCCTATCAGCGCCCACGCCCACCACCACGTCCTCTGCCACCGCCTCGCCCTCCTCCTCGACCACCACCACGGCCGCCTCCTCCTCCGCTACCACTGCTTTCTATGTTCAATCCAGACACACCTTTCAGTCCCATCTTGCCAACGGTCTTGGCCTCGAGAGCCGGAGGCTGTCCTTCGGGGAATCCAATGGCAGTAGCATATTCGTTAGCAATGGAAACCAACTCGCTCTTTCCATTGACACGCAGGCGACGAAGATTGGAATTGTAATATCCTAGAAATGCCTGATACGCCGCCTTGGCACTGTTCGCCAACCCTTTATCGCGTGCTTGCAGTTGGGCCAAGTGCTCGCGTTCCTGACGAGCCTCCTCCGAGCTCAGTGGCAGCTTCATTTGTTCAATTTCCATGTCTTCCAATTCTTTCATGAAAATGCGCTCAAAGTCGCTCAACAAGAGCATACCAACTCCGCTCATTCCAGCGCGAGCCGTTCGTCCCAAACGATGAATGTACTGGGCCTTCTCCGAGGGAGCTCCAATTTGCAAGACGGCCGTCACATCGGGGTAATCGACACCACGAGCACTCACATCGGAACTGAAAAGCACGACGTTCGAACTGTTGGTAAACTTCTTGGCCACGTTGGTGCGGTAAGATTGCGATTTGCGGGAATGCATTTCGAGCAGCGTCTTGTCGTTGTGGTGGGGATAGCGAGGATCGGCACGAAAGAGTTCGGCCATGAATCCTGCAACTCGTGCCGTGGTGAAGAACACAATGATCTTGTAGGCCTGGTTCTGAGATTTGCGTTCATTGATATGGTCCTGCAACAAATGTTCCATGGCAATCATGTGATGCTCTAGGGGTGTAACCAAAAACTTTTGCACCACCTGAACGTTCGTATCGCCTTCATCTTCATCGAGTGTGTCAATCAATTCATAATTCGGGCGCATGGCCAATTTGGTAATGTCCTTCATGACATCTGGAAACGTTGCAGAAAATAATAGAGTCTGGCGAGCATGACCATTTGCGTGTTTTCGTGGCATGTACTCCATAATCTTTTCCAATTCGTTTCTAAATCCCATATCCAACAAGCGATCGGCCTAAAATCAAGTAAAAAAATACATTTAAAAAATGAGACTGCTACAAAACGAAAGACTGAACAATAGTGTGCACCACAATGATGAGTGTTCCCACATACCTCATCCAGACACAAGATATCCACTTCGTTCAGACGATCGACAATCGATGCGGTATTTTTCGCGAGATGATCTTGCAATCGACCGGGTGTGGCAATCAATAGTTTGAGGTTTTGGTCATTTTGCAAACGACGCCTGTCCTTGTCAATATTGGTACCGCCGATAAAGGTTACGGCCATGTCTTTCATTTTCGGATGAAATGTGGCCAATTTTTGAAATTCGGAAGCAATTTGATTGGCCAATTCTCTCGTTGGACTGAGCACCACAGCCGCAAACTTATTGTTACTGTTAGTTTTGGAGTCTTCCAAAGCCAAGCGTTCGATAATGGGCAACAGAAAGGCTGTCGTTTTTCCACTGCAATCAATGAAAAAAGGTAATGGTTGAGAAATAATGACAAATAATAATGATAACAATAGACACGCTCAAGCCAGATGCACAAATAATATCTAAAATGACAAAAGATAGGAAACCCGTACCTTCCTGTTTTGGCCTTGGCGACAATATCTACACCCTTCAGAATGGTAGGCAATGTAGCCTCTTGTACTTTGGTCATGAATTCATACTGCAAAACTTCTGTCAAGGCCCGCTTGGATAACGGACTGATCGATGGCTGATCCACAAATTTTGCTTCGGAAAATTGGTTGCGATTGCGAGTTTCAGTTGAAGTATGCGTAGGACCTGATATTGCTGTTGTTGATGATGTTGCTGTTGTTGTTGTTGATGATGCCACAGGAGCAGTAGATCCATTGGTGTCCACTTGCATTCTATCACTATTGTCATTCGTGTCATTGCTTCGATTACCATTATTATTGTTGTTGCTGTTGCGATTGCGATTACCACGACCGCCACCTCCTCGTCCACCACCACCACCACCGCGTCCTCGTCCACCACGACCTCCTCGAGCTTTTTTAGTGGTGCGACCACCACCGGCGCCACCATTTTCTTGGTGACGCTTGTGAGCATTATTGGTATCATTGCCGTTGTTCATCTTGAGGATGTGTTTTTTAATTGTATTCTTATTTTTAATCTGTTGAATAGTCTTAGTGTTGACGAAGTTGGGGTAATGATATTATTATTATCTATTATTTGTGTGCCTCTTGGTCACAACATAACTCACAACATCATGTGCAGATGGCGGCGGAAAGGAGGAGAAAGGCAAAAAACAGTGACCGACCCTCTTGGAAGCAAATTTTGGTTGGTCATGAAACATGAAACTTCATCAAAACGTATTACATGACGATGAATGAAAGTTGCAAGTCCCGTCCCCTCCGTGATTCAGAATATATGACCCAGGTGATAATCATCATCTTCTGATCTTGTGGCGGGCCCAACCCAAACCTGCTGGCTAATAAGTAGAATACCACGGCCCTACATATTTGCCAGACCAATAACAAGATACCTATGCACCTTTCTGTGTCTTTAAAAGAAGCAGATTTATTGGAGGCTTGCGCCGAAGAGCTTCCCTGGGTGTTTGACAAATCTAGTAAGCTTTCGTTTTTCAAGCTTTCAGCTTTTCATATATTATTGGCAAAGAATGATATGGGTGGCTCTTGCTGGATAGCCCACAAGCTAGTAGTCTCTCCGAATACTCGAATAGCCACTACTAGTAGTCTAGTCTAGTATTTTCATTCGCTGTCAGTTGAGCTGTCAATGGTCGATGATTTCCGTCGTACTTGCATTATTTATTATTATTTGTAAAAAAATAATACACTTTCTACGAGGAAGAGGGAAAGGATTCCCCAACAAGCAAGGGACGGACAGACAGCTACTGCAAACCCGATGTGACAACCTATGTTTGGGTTGGGGCTACTTCTATCGAAAAACGAAGCAAGAATGAGTTATTGCAAAAATCAAGGCTTGATTGTTTGGACTGAAGATCCATCGTCTACCAATAACTATTACTAGGGTCTACTACTAGTTGTTGTCGCTTGAAACAGTGCAGCATGACATCAAGAAACAGTTCGTCATTGAATCTACAAGTATGGTGTGCTTTGCTCCTGCAGCTCACGCATTTTTCTCTCTCAATGCGCTTACCAAATAATCGTCGCCACTTCCTTTCGTCAAGTTGTGCCGCGGCATCGTGTCTCTATTATCCTCGAGCGGTATTTGCCGATAACAATCTAAGTGACGAACAAATAGTCGAGTCTCTACTTGATGCCAAGACAGTATTCTGGAACAGCTCTTCGTACGCCAAATCTCGATATCGCTCATCAACATTGCAGACATCCAAAACTAGTCAAAGTGCACCGACACCAGGTCCACCGTCCTTCTATCCAAAATGGTTAGAAGGGTACTATACAATCAACTACAAATTTACCGGAGCATTCTTTCCGCAAGGACGAAAAACAGTATCCATCCGCACCGCCGGGGCTGGATTGGGCAGTTGCTTGTCGCTTCCGAATGTAGGCTACAACCCTTCGGCACATGGTATTCATTTCATTCGAGATAGCAGCAATGGCGAAGTAGTGTACGAAGATTTGGCCTACAATATTCCACGAAAATTTGAATCGTTTTGGCCTCAGGCCAAAGTGTTGGCAATTCAAACGAATGGAGAAATAGACCAATCTAACAAATTATCACCAAAATGCCTGGTGACAGGAGATGGATGTTCCTCTGGTGTCAACCCTAATTTACATTCCCCCGCAACCAGGGTGGTAATGGATTTTGATGGACCTGCTCGACAAGGAGGAAGACTGACACAGTCTTGTGACGTGACAATGTTAGGTTGCTGCATACAAAGCAATGAAAGGGATGCATGCTACTACACAGCCAAAAGCTTTTCACAATACAACATCCATCAAGACTTGCAAACATTTTACAGAGAAATCATTTCATTTCAAAGAATCACTGGAGGTATTGTTATAAAGCTTCGCGTGGCTGCCTTTCTGCCTAGATATATCAAAGAAATGGATGCACGTGGTCCAGGAGATGATTATGATGAAAATGAAGCTATAGCTATTTATGACTACAAGGCTTTCATGCAGGCTATTGACGAGGACAACGCGGCACGTCTCTGAAAATATTGCAAAATAAATAATGCAAAGCATTAGGAAACAACAGAATGAATGGTGATTCTTTTTCCGCTGTGGAGTGCAGCTCATGCAGGAAGCGCAAGACAGTAAGACGAACTATCTATGCACTATTTTTGTCTTGAAAGGAGCATGTTTGACCATGCACTCTAACAATGCGTGTTCTCTGTCATCGCAATTTCCAGAGCTCATGCATGGGGTCGTTAGGAGTCTGTTTGTAATGGTATTGTTAGTGTGAAATGCAATTTCTGGATGTTGATGACTACTTTACACAAGTTGTCAATTTATATCATGCCCTGCGACATTCGACGTTTAACTCGCTTTTCACGTTGATTCAAGACTCGGTCGCGGATTCCCATCAGCTCCTTGTGTGATCCATGCTTACTGATGGACAATCGAGTCTGCTGTGCTTTTTCCTCCTCGAGTGATAGATCGGGAATAAAAATGCCACTGTCGTCCAGTTCGTCCTCCGAATCTTCGTGTCCCACACCATGTTTAGATTTCCAGAATTCAATTTCTTTGCGAAGGCGTACGTTTTCAACAAAGTCATCTGGGTGTAGTTTTTTGCGCGTCAAGGGGCAAGTTGCCTTGCCAAAGTAGATCCATTCAAAAATGGCCTTGCGTTCATAATTATGTTTGGTTTCTTTGTGTTCCATGGGCACCTTCGTGACCTCCAAAGTCATGGGGCATAGAAAGTGAGATGGTGGTAGGTCTTTACCGCCGTCATCTATGGCCTCCCTAGCACCATTCTTCTTCATACACTTGACTTGATGACAAAGATCATCTTTCTCCTCACGGAGTGCTTCGATATCTGCTTGCAAGGACGCTTTCTCTTGTAGCAGATACTGGATTTCGTTTACCAACGAAAGGTCAATGGAATCGAGACTTTGCTGGGCACACTGTAGCTGGAAGAGGGCATCGCTAATGGTCTGACCAACATTGATCGTGTTCGAGGAGGGCATGGCGGAATTGGTAGAATCTTCCTAACATGGATTATGGAAGCAAGCACAATACAATGGATTAATAATTTCCGATTAATAAAATTTAATAATGAAAGGCATTGCAGGAAGTCTGCGACATATTAAAGAGTCATTTTTGTAATCCTTCGCATCAACCTGTCTTCGGACTTCTTCTGTGACCGTTTATTCCTTCCTTCAACACCGCGAATTCAATACTACTACCACGCGTTCAGAGGTACCTGCTACCAGGTGCGGTACCAGGTAGCAGTACTGTAGTACTACTAGTAGGAGTACTAGACTACTACCACTCCTACTACTACTACTAGCTACCGTGATAACAAGTCTGCGACAAATAAGAAGAGCTGACGATATTATTGTTCAACTTTCGTGAATTTAATCGAACGCCGAAAGAACATACAGTACGAGTGAATCTTCAAGATAAAAAATTACTGTAGAATAGTATCCCTCGTCGTCAAGAATGCAATAGAATAAGTTGCAACCGAGCATTTTTTATTGAAGGCGCAGGCTTGAAATCAATACTAGACCTAGTCTAGCTAGGACTGGTACCTGGTACCTACTACTAGCTACAGTAGTAGAGAGTAGGTTTGCCTACTACCTCTAGCTAGTATTAAAGAACAAAAAAAATAAGCAATAATAATGATGTCACTACTAGCTAATTTGTTGATAAATTGGTGCACAGTTACTGGTAACCACTGAATTACTAGCATTAAGACTTGGCTGATCCATGTACTAGTAGTATCGAAGGCAACAACCAGAGCTGGCCTCAATGCTAGAGTAGAGGTAAAGTAAGTGTAGGAACTCAGCGGAACGTTTTGGCGATCATTGAGCGGAGACGGTGTCCAGGAGGGAGAAATTCTCTACCACCTTCATAGCTGCTGTCATTTGTCATTGGAAATTTCCACGTGATGTAGCTGTCTTGTCACAAGACAGAAAAACCCTTACGAGACACCTCCCAGCTCTTTATTTTACACCCGAAACGTTCCACTGAGTCTTTACCTGTCCAAGCAGCTCTTTCAAGGTAGGAGGAGCAACCGTTACAACGTTTCCACTCCTGTAATCGGGGTTGGGCTAACATTTTTTTCTTGTGTTCAGATCTATCGAGGGAACTATCGTGGCATCCTCAACGTCACATATTGCCTGACGATGGAGGTTTCATCGTCGGAAATCTTTTCATTTTTCTGTGTCTCTGCTGGCGAGAGCACTTCAATCAGCTCTGGACGCACACTCATGATGCCGGCGAACTGTGGCGCTGAATTTTGCGTTTTTGGTTGGCGTTCTTGTCTTTGGTGGATCTTCCGTCAAGGTCGCAACGTTAATCGCGGGGCCTCGGTGAGTATTGTAATCATACATCGCTTGAATCGCAACACTGGCGGATTGAGTCTTGCGGCGTGATTTTCTGGCTTGTCTCTTCTTTTCATGCTCCTCATTAACTGTGGAGTCGTCAAACGTTACATTACGATTATTTGCAGTTAGCGATGTGCTCTCGCTGACTAAATCCAGCCTAAAGCTTGAGTGAATGCCAAAACCGAACAACAGCTAAACCTGCAGAAAGGGACCCAGTAAGTAGCTTTTAGAAATCACAGGCAGTATATATGAAGTATCGTCTGAATATTCTTAAACAAGCAAACCGAACCAGCACACGAAGTCAACACTAGAGAGCGTGGAAGCGAAAGCGCTTTTCATCGCGAGCATCTGGTGTTTCGTCATTCATAGATCGATTGGGAATCAGTTTTATTCGCTTCAATTTCCATTGACTGCACGAGGTCCATACTGTTTTGAGAACCTTGGCGCACCCGTCGTCAATCTTTACCCATACATCCTTTCCATCGTTCAAGAGCCAGTGCACATCTGCTTCTTCGTCGCTCATGCTCATCTCTTCGTCGTACATCATCCATCCGGAAAGAATGATGGGTTCCTTGCCACCATCATCGTTTCCTGACACGCTGCTATCACTCGTCCCGTCGCTCTTAGTCTCCATCTTGTCAAAGGATCGATTTTTCTGGCTCGAATCTTGGTTCAACCAGGGAAAGTCGTCATTGAAAGCATCGAGTCGCAGACGCGATCGGCGTCTGCGCTCTCCAACACCGTCACGTTTTGGTTCAAGCACATCCACCTCTAGCATGGTCACAAGGGTGCGCTGGTCTAGATCCATGCAAAGCTGCGCGTAGGGAGTCGTCCCTTCGTTGCGGAAAGGATTGTCAATGGCATCATCGTCACTGAAAACAACATCCTTGGTAGTGCCCAAAAGGAAGCCATCGAAGCTTGCATCTCTATCTGTAGAAGCTTGCGCATCTGTCCTTTCTGGCGACACCACAAATTTCTCTGACATGGTAGACACAAACGATCGATCGTTCGTATGCGTGGCATTCGACGACTGCTTGGTGCTAGACACCGATGGCATCTCAAAGATCAGGCTATCATCATCTGTAACAATATCTTCGTCAAGATTGATTTCACTATCACTGCTAGTAGTGACACTGTCTTCTTCATCTTCAGATACGGGTCCAACTTCAATCTCATCTTGAGAGCGATCCATGCTGCTGGGTGGAGCCGTATCATCCGACAGTTCCGTGAGAAAGGAGTGGTCCTTGGTATCTTGGTCCTCGCCATCCAAAGCCACCAGCTCAATGTCCTCCGTAAAAAGCGGATGGTTGCTCAAGTCTGCGGCGTCAAAGCTGCAGTCGTCTCCGGACGATTCATTCATTTTGGTAGTGTTGATCAGGTTGTCCATTCTGTTTTTAAGTTGTACTTGCGTATTTCTTGGCGTTGTTTGTAGTTTCTGGTTATTATTGTATTGTGCGGTTCTTACCGTTGTACTCGCTTTGTATTTTCCCCAGTAGCTTTCCAGAGCGATCTCTCCAAAACTGGAGTCTTGCAGAAACTTGTACCGTGTTGACGCCAAAACATACTGTTGGTACGAAAAGCCATCAGAACGCTCGATTTCTACTAGATCGCTTTGGGAGAGTTGGATCGGAGAGGCTGCGCTTACATTCTTGTCTACCTAATCTGTACAACTCACAAATTTTCGTTCGTTTTGAAAGTATTTGATGGGAGTTGGCGTCTCCACGATATTGTTGGATGTATGTGCATTAGCAACGAGGAGGAGTGAGAGAGCGCCGGGAAACTGAGAACTACACCCTAACCCTATATGAGCATAACGAGGTCCCACATGAGATGAAAACATAGTAGAATGACCCTTTATTTTACTTTGGCGGATACCAGGTATGCAGGTACAAACCAATCGAATAAATAATACTGTACAACGAACGCCATCACACACACAAAATCTATTCGAAATATTTTAAAGCAGTTATTAATAGCAGACAACAAGGCTAGCCAACAATTATTGACTTCATAACGGCTGATTGATACTCCAAGACGGACACAGTACGCAAAGTTCCTCAAGCTTAACTTCAGCAGACAACTCACAAGCAATCCTTATTACTATACAGTATCTATAGAACAGTACGCACGCACACTGTATGCAACAACAATGCCGAGGTTCGGAGATCGATGGGTAGTGGATCGGACGCTGTTCGAATACGTGAACAATGGCTCTTGCGCCTGCTGTGGATTCAGTTATTTTTTGCCGGGTGGGACCAAAGATTTGATTCATGCCATGTCGGACCTGGAAACGGATGCTGCCAACGCCGAAGTTTCCGCGCTAGAGCAATCGCCGTGGCCACCGGATATGCGAGACCAAGTGTGGGGAGATCGACTAAAGCTGAGACATTTGATGAAAAAGGAAATGCCCAGGTATGCCAATTTTTGGAAGGACCATGCCATGGCCCTGGAAGAATGGTGCCTCTCGCAGGATCCCCGACAGTTGCAACGCATATTTCAATTGCCACGAGCCGAAATTTCCGAACGCGTCAAAATGGATTACAACATTCATTCTGCCTTTACTGTGGTGTTATGTACGGTGGCCGAACAGGTGGCTAACTTTCCGGCAACTCAATATCCTCCCGATGGGCGCGGTGAAGAAGAATTGGCACTCGAACAAGCCATGATCTTTGATCGAAGGGGTGGATTTTGTCTTTTAGTTGCCAAGAGAGAAACGGCAGATGACGGCACATCATCCGTAGTCTTGAATAAGGAGGCCCTGCAGCTCTGGTTGAACCGAATGAAAACCCTGGGTGGTCCAAAGTTGCTGGATCGAGCTGCCAAACCACAGTCTAGACCTGTGGATAGCAGTGATGACGAGGGCGAAGGTGACGTGGACGACGGATTGAAACATTCAATAGACCCTGACAACATTCCATCGCCTGATGGACCTTCCTTTCGATCCGATCGCCGCATCATTCGACTGCTCATTGCCAGATCTTGGGCCGATCAAATGATGAAAAGGTTCCTAGCCGATAAAGAAGCCAACGAAAGCAAAGAAGGATAAAGAATGGATTGCCGAAATGGCTACTTGGATGCATTTTGAATGAGTAGTTACTTCCGATACCACGTCCTTGAAAACGGAAGATTGAAAGCAACGTATTACACACTAGAGCTAGTAGTTACGCCTGTTCGATTGGCCTGTTTTTCCAAACGACAACTGGCTTTGTTGGCAGAATTTCGTGGATGGGCTAATTGGTTTGAATTTCAGGTTGAAAGTATGGTAGGAATGGCTACAGCTGACCGGCTCCAAAGCTTTCCTTCGGTGTCGACGATGTGGGATGTGGGGTTGAACTTTGCGAAGCGAGGTGTCGTGCTGTGTTTTTTGGTGATCATGCACGTCATGTATTTGGCAGGCATTTATTTTATTTTTGGGTCCCGAGCGAGTCGAAGATGGATTTGACAGGCAATTGAAACGACAACAAAGAGAGATTGAGGCTATACACTTTATAAGCCCCTCAGGATGCCTACTAGACTGGATCATGCTTCTTCAAGTCCTTCTTATCCTGAGGCAGCTGCAATATCTCTGGCTGCTGCTTGAACGCATTGGCCTGCTTGTCAGGCAAGATAGTTCTTTGAAGGAGGCCGGCTATTTCTTTGCATCAAAATCCAGCGTAGTATAGCGAAGCGGAACGATGAGACGACGAAGCAGTTGCCGTGCAGCCGCTTTTAAGGATAGCAGCACTCTCGGAAGAGGCACTGTGCATTTCCTCGTCAATCACATCTGGAACAGTTTGAACATCACTGGTTCTCTTCTGCCACTCATATGCAAACGTGACAAAAGCGCGGTAGAGTACAAAAAGGCAGTCGTTGTCGTCTTTTCTTACGATTTGTTGAAAAGATTGAAGGCACTTTTTAGATTGAACATTTCAAAAAGGATGCTTTATAATGCTGATTTCAGTTTTTTGGTTTGTGTGTCGGTTCTTCATAGAGTACCTTTCTTCCGTCGATGCCGCGTGCAATTAATGTAGGCGCGCTGACGACAAAAGAGTCTGTCCGCTTCCCCCATTTGGAAATAAGCGGTTCCTTCCTCCTGCGCGACCTATACCGAAAGGAAGAGCGCATGGAAGGGTGCTAAATTGAAGCATCTTCTCGCCGATCGATCTCGTCAATCATCAAACTGCACTTTCCACCAACGGTCAGGGATCTTTCTCTCTCTCGCTTCTTTCAGTACAAAAGTAACTTGTCGAAATGTAGCTCGTACAGTTCTCCACGCGACGGTGGCTGGTGTAAACAACATGGTACACATTTTTTGTGCTGCAAACATCACTGATGACAGCGCCAGCATCAATATCGCTTGGATGAGAAATAGCATAAAGTAGATTTGGTCCATTGCACCAGGATCGCTGGTCGCAGTATCAGACATGGTAGCATAGATCTCGTCTTTTGTAATGGGTTACTAAAGCTTTTTCAAGGAAGTTGGACTGGCCGCTTTCGTGACCATAATATCTTGATTTTATTTTTATTATTTCCATTTTTTCTCAATTTGACGCAGCATTCGCGTTTGAGTCGTGATGATGATCTTGAGGCTTCGTTCGCCAGTCGTGCTTCATTATTTAGCTCAGCGTTGATAGATGTAAGCTATCGAGCACTACGGAGATAAAAATGAGAGTCTATGATCCCTGCGACTCCTTCAAAACTCTTCATCATCATATTCATAATCTGACTTTGGTGTCAGTACTTGCATCTCTGCGTTCTTTTTTGTTCGAAGCCTTGTCGAGTCATTGGCTAGTCTGCGCGTTGCCATCTTGTCAACATCAGAAACACTCGTAGTACCTTCATCCAACAGGCTTTTGCGATATGGATCGTGGTAAATAGAGTCTGGAATATTGGGACAATCTAGGACGTAGGTTGGCTCTACTGTGACAGTATCCACCACAATATGGTCGTTCGCTTGTAGTCGAAAGACAAAATTATGCCCCACAAATGTGCCTTCAAATTTGGTTTGACTGTCCCACCCCCAATGAAAGTCGTCACTGTAAGGATTCTTCCCCAAATGAAATTTGAACTCTTCGTGACAGCTTTTTTGGGTCAGACTGCACGCTTCATCGGCTTGGCGTGGAGAACCCGTCATATTGTACGTGCCACTGTAGTAGACGTTCAAAGGACAACCGACCAAGTTGCGGAATCCTATATCTTGAGTGTTGCAAGCTCGCAACGGTGGTCGTAAGGATCGTTTGAATTCCGGCGCTCGTTCTTTGTGATGATCGTCGCCTACCTCGACGGTTGGTTCTATATCAGGATCATTGGGATCACAAAATTGTTCGAGAGCATGTCCAAAGACATTTTGAACGGGAATGAGCCCGACGCGATGTTGCATCACAACAGGGCCCATGGAGCTTCCGTCCAAACGACGGACGTAGAAGACGTGCCCGTCAAACGTATCAATCATTCTCCATTGTCCCGGTTGTAAAATGGCATTTGGATCGTGGTGAGCTGGACTTGTTTTACCATCAATCGCAGATACTTCCTGATAGTAATTGATTCCATCGTTCGTTTGAATGCGCTTGGATCGATCGACCCAACTCACTACAACAGGAGTCTTAGCAGTATTGTGCACAATCCACATGGTTGGATAACCATACAAGTAGGTGGGATCGGAACTATTAAAATGTTGAAACATGTCGATTAAAGGAGCCGGGGGACAATGGTGGGTCCGGCGATTGGGGACGTGATAAATTCCTTCTTGTTGGAGCCATTCCCGTATACGACCTCTACCCAAACTATCTTGAAATGTATTTTGGGCTCGTTTGTTGCATACGGTATCTAAATGGTATTCGGCCGTATAATCTTCGACGGGTGGACAGTCTGCAGCCGGGTCTACGGGTTGAATAACCGTCTGAATGTTGCGTACATTGTGAATGCCAAAGGTGGCACCACAGATGAGGATGAATGTTAGAAGCTTAGCTTGGCTGCGGAGGTGGGTCATAGCCATGGACAAGTGCTACTAGAAAAATTAAACGATTGTATTTGAGGATTTGAGGTGTTATGAAAGTCGTTTTATAACCAGCTCTCCGAAAAAAAATCTTGTTAATCCCATTCACCGGTCACTGGACATGAAGTGACACATCATGTCGGCAGAAAGTTTCGGATGAAGGCAGGCACCTCAGTCTCACATCATAATAGACTGCTTTAACGCGCCAGCAAAGAAACGCTCCCGAGTCCGGATGAGTATCTTTTCAATAATATTGCCGAATCACTAAAAAAAAGTAGGAGCACTAGCTAGCGAGATAGTGCTACAGTAGAGCGTACGTCTACTATTCAGAACAGTAGCAGTCTAGCTGCACAACGCAAAGCGCAAAGACTATTATTATTATTATTATTATTATTATTATTATTTATCAACCAGGTGTAAATAATACATTAGTGCCGTACCGGTAGTACTGGTACCAAGCTATTCGAATAGGTCTACTTCAAAATAAATAATACAAGCAGCCGAAAGGCTGATTGAAATCATAATAATTTATTTGAACTCATGTGCGATCTAAAGATTGAATTCCTCCCCCTAGAGCTCTCCTAGAAACACTTAGATAACAATATTAACTTACTGAATCAGAGCGGATGATAGGGAGTCCATCTTCACCTGCAGCCCTACACGTGTATTCATATTGAGTGCCTGAACAAGATAATTGTGAAACCTGAACGTGATGCGGAAGCCAAAACCCAAAAGATATGCATCTTCGTCACCTACATTCTACATTCACACCATACCATACATTTCTCATTTCCTACTACGAGTTTTGATAGAATATTATTATTATCTAACTTTGCATATACATTCATCATGTTTCGAACACGCGTAAGTTAAGCTGCTTGTTGAATAAGGGGCGAAGAGGAAAGGGAGATCAACCTCCAAGCCGACACACACTAAGAAAAATGAGAAAGATTACATTGCTTGTTTGCTGATTCAGCAGATCCCATTTGGATCTAGCATCTTCTGGATTAAATCTCACCCATTGTTCCTCTGTTCCTGGTCTGTTCGCTTTCATTTATTGTATGCACACACACACACACACACTGCCTTCGTTTCGTCCATCTTTTTCCATTAAAAAAAAAAAGACTCTGCTTCGCAATTTAAAGCCCCTTGGTGATCGTATTTTGGTAAAACGAGCTCCCAAGGAGGTCCAAACGGCCAGTGGAATTTATTTGCCTACCGATGCAACCAAGGATCCCAATGAAGGTGAAGTTATCGCTGCTGGACCCGGTGAACGTGACGTGACAGGCAATTTGCACGCAACAACCCTCAGTGTTGGTGATAAGGTCTTGTTGCCAGAATACGGCGGGTCCAAGGTTAAATTTGGCGAGGAAGAACTGTTTCTCTTTCGAGAATCCGACATTTTGGGAAAATTCGAATAGACACAGTACATACTCCTGAAAATGAATGCGAATAATTGGAATGAATTGAATTGCGGAGTGTGGAAGTTGATTCGGAATTCGGAGATGTTTAAAAATAAGTATTAAGATGAAAGTGCAGAAAGAATTAACCAGCACTTTGCTGCGACAACAAGCGATGAAATCCAATCGATTTAGAACATTTGCGATTATCGTTTACACCAATTATCAAAAAATTATTGTAGACTCTAGTTATTAGTAAGTACAAGGTTGAAGAATTGAGTATCAATAGGATTTCAATTATTAAAACAAACTATGCAACATAACTCTTAGACTCGTCACTGATTGCTACACAGTTGCGTCACTTAGTTGGATGGTGGACGAAAACCAATTGTTCCACAGTGGAGCTGGGCAAGAAGAGTGACCATGTGTGCGCATTTTGTGCGAGGAATTATCTGATTGTGGTTGTAGGTACAAGAGTGGCGTTCTCTCCTAATTGACTACGGAGTAGGTTTTGTGGCCAGAGTGCAAATACTGTCTGCGGCTTGCTTGCTGTGAATACTCCTCCTCATACCAGATCGGTCTTACTGGCGGCCCCTACCGAAGGTGATACCACCCCTTCCTTCTTGAAATGAAAGAGCAGCAGGGAGAAAAAGGAGAGAACGACAAACAGCGTAAAGGCGGCACTGGCAAAGATGTGGTTGGTGGCCGCATCTCCTAGACTGTAAGTCGTGAAGGTTGCAAATAGGATCAAATTTTGGTTTGCCAGGACCACCAGGACACCCATGAGAAAGCCAACACTGAACGAGGTTGGAAATCGCTTCAGTACAAAGGTGCCCAAAATTGCCAGCAGAGCGTGAATAATGGCTGTCCAGATCGATCCCAATACCAAAGCCTCTGATGTGTGTAGCTTTTGTAGTTGAACCACTGGGGTGAGAAGAAAGGGGGGCGAGGGTGGGATTGGTAAGTCATGGGGACAGATTAAGTATTAAGGTAGGCAGCATTGGTCAATTACTGTTGCATACGGAATTAGATCTCATCATTTGTCCATAATATTATATATTCCACACGCACACACAGGGACTCGAAACAAATAACTTACTTTCAATCACTGCTACAATTAGGTAAAGTACAACAAAGAGCAAACTGATTCCCCAGGCCCGGTGTACTGATCCTTTGGGATCAGCTGCACACGAGGTAAACATTTTGCCCAATAACCGGTGAAAAGCCGACATGGACTTCGGCACGGGACCTTCTGCTGATAAATCATCGTCGTGTGTCGATTGATCCGCCATATTTTGCTGTGCTGTATCTATAATTATTGATGCTGTGCCCGCAATGGTTGCTTTTGTTTTTTGTTAGGGTTGTATGTTGTAAGCTGATTTCTGGTCCAGCAGCAGGCACCGTGAAAAACGAACCAAATCAATTTTAATTATTTTTATCCAATGCCGAGGATGCCGCACCTCTGTCGGAGGGTCAACGATAAGTTTTGGGTCAAGGATATGAGAAGCAATCAGGTACTCGTGCTATCAGGTACTTGTTGTAGAGTCTTTCGATCAGTAAAAAGAATGTATGTGCTTTATTGCTCTCCTACTAGAGCTTCATCATAATATCTAATAGCACGGCAAGTCTGCTGTTTGGCGAAGACTAGGATAAGTCACAAATAAAATGACAAAATCGCGTAATATACTATTGCTACTTTTCAAATTGAAATCCTTAAAAGGAATAATTGATGTAATTTCACCGAAAATGTCGTATCATTATCGGACGACAACAACCTTCGGGCGCTTGGATCATGGTATTCGGAATTGTCTGGTGAAGCTGGTCCTCAATGATTGCTGCTCTCAGGGAGACGGTAGGTTGCACTTGTGCAGAGCGGATGCAAGTGCCCAACTCGTTCCTTCCGCACACCCGCGATTCTGTTTGTTTGGGTAGGCAGTTTCTTGATTTTCGTCGCTATCTCCGCGTTTGGGATCGCGCTATGTAGTGTGCATTCGTTGATCATGCCATCCCCACCATCCACCAAACAGTGATCATCGAACGTGCCATGTGTAGCAAATTCAAAATGATTGCAGTTTCGAAGGAACACATATTACTGTATTACACATGCATATTGCGAGGTGAAGCATGGAAAAACGAAAGGTCCGTGACACGTCAATTTGAGCATCTTCAGGGTCTCAGGTTTGCGCACATTTAAAAACGCGCTGTCCCTATTGTTAGTTGGTTCCGCTTTATCACAACATAACAGTCAATGGAGGTGCAATAACTAGACATTGTGAAGGCTGATCCTGTATCAGACGCCGAGTACAAGGTGCTTTGCTGTTCCTTGCGACTTATTCTGTGCTGCACATTGCAGTCAAAATAGCACACTTACCTTTTGATGAGTTGCTCGCCTACAAACCAGTTTGACGAGACCGGTGAGCTGAGCAACCTCCTTACGTCGAAAAATTAAAATAGAGCACTCTGCTGGAATAATCGAATGGACGGAGCTATTGAATACTTTGTTTTTTTCGTATTCGGTACCAGGTACTTTGAGAGTGACATGAGACTTTAAGCATTTTCACAAAAAATAGATATCACACTGAAGCTAAAAATAGATCTCTGTTTAACATTCACCCTAAATTCTTGTTTGCTCATTTATTTGTGCATTATTAGTAGGGTGAAAATAATGTTGTACGAGTATTCTTTATTTACACGACTCGATTTTTCTTACAAGAGCCATCTCACATTTTGCTCTTCTTCCGCAATTTTTGGCTGTCTTGTGAACTTTCATACAAAATTTGTCTTCTCTCGCACTATTTTTATGAGGTGGAACATACCTACTACCAGAGTGGTACTAGCTACTAGTAGTAGTAGTAGATGGTATAACGCAGATGAACACAATCAAGACCGCAGCCACGATTCGCGAGTCTTCCGAGGAATATTTTGGGCATGAAAATAATAGTAATTCACTTTTCTTGACATAGAATTATTTCACCTAAGCGACAAAGCGTCTTAAATTTTTTTATCTACCCTACAACACATTAGTTAGAATCTGAATGAACCAGGTTGGTTATCCTAATTTATCGCAACAGAGAACTACTTACAGAACAAACGAATCCACTACCGACATGTCATCTGAAGAAAGAGGACGCAACAAGAGCACTGGAGGCCGTCTCATCTCAAGTTTGCGTTCCCGATCTCGCTCTCGTGCGGCCAGCAAGAGTCGGGCATCCCGCTCTTCTAGCGTACAGCCTCCCGAACGAGGCACCACCGCCAAATTGGACGAAGCTAAGAAGCGTCGTGCAGCCTCTCGTCCAGCTCGTCACCCCCACGAAAGCAAAACCTTCAAGTTGCCTAGCAGTAGCAGCCAAAAGTCCAGAGAGCTGGTTGACCTCACCAAGAGCATGAAAAAGCGCAGCAAGTCTCTTTCGCGCAGCAAATCTGGCACTGCACTTCGCAAGACAAAATCATCGTCTCCTCCTTCCTCCGCCAAGAAGTGGGATAGTGACATTATTGATTTGGTTGACCAAGAGGATGTGCTGTTGGACGACTTACTTTATCCTGGCGGTAAGCATCAGCGCCGCGGAAAAAGCCCAATGAGCAAGCCTACTTCCACCAACAAGGGAAGCGGCTCTCCCATTAGTGTCGGGCGATTCCCAGGCAATAATCCTGCTGATGCCGATTCCGACGAAGAAGACTCTGACGAGGAGCTTGACGCTCAAGAATTGTTGGCTCAAGTCAAGAGTCGTATGGAACAACAACGATTGATGGAGGAAGCCAAGGAACTGCGAAAGATTATTGAATCCAAAGATGCTGAGATTGATCAACTGACGGGACAGCTTCGCATGGCCATTTCTACGAAATGTGATTTGGTAATTGCTCATACAGAATTGGAACGCCTGCACGAGAAAGACATCAGAGTGAAAGAGAATTATGCAGAAAGTGTGAGAAAGCACAATTTGTATTTGCTGGAAATGCGAGCAGAAGTGGAAAAGGAATTCATGAATGAATTGACGCAGTTGGCAAAGAAAGTAGAGGACACTGAAGAACGGCGCAAGAAGGATTTCGAGGAAAAGGATCTTACAATCAAACTGCTGGAGCAAAAAATCTATCGTATGGAGAAAAATGCTATGCAAGGCAGTTCAGCTCGACCAGATGACGACAAAGTCAAGTTTTACAAAAAGCGACTTGGTGTTGTGGATCAGTAAAAACAAAATATACATTTCTAAAGAAGGTTGTGATTTTTGTGTTTCCGCAGAGGTGACAACAACCACGGCAGACAAGAAGACATGGCTGATCTAATTGTCCTAGATGAGGCATACAGTATTTCATAAACAAAATCTTTGTAAAATTTGCATACCTACGAATACACAAGTAGTTCAACTGGGATGAGAAAAAGAGCTCCTGGGCCTCGGATCTGGGGCAATTGAGATTCCGTGCAGGATATTAAAGGCATCGCTTCCAAGGATGGCACAAGGAGCATCCATTGGCAAAGGAGGAAGGTCTGCATAGTACTACTAGCTACTAGTAAGAAGTAGCATTATAATTATTTTTGTGCGACCAACAATTCTAGTATTTGCCCGGGTGGTTATTTTTAATTGTTTTTCGGCGAATTTTTGTATTTAGCCATGCGAGCTAGTCGAGCTGAACCTGATCATGGTATCCTCTCATCTGCGATTCGCTGACAATTATTTGAAGAGTTTTAATCTATCTGCCGCCAATAGAAAACCTACTATTACCGTAAGTGCTCGATCAATTTACATCGTTTATCCATTCCGCACTCAATAACGCGGCTTTAGGAGAGCGTTTCATAGGAACGATGGCGAGCAACAGCAACAGTACCACAAGCGGTAGCGGCAGCGGCAGCGGCAGTAGTGCGAAAGTCAGCAAAAGAGGGAGATCAGCTCTGAGGCCACCTCCCCAAGATACTTCCCGAAAACTTCAACCTTCATCCATGCTAAACTGCTTCATGGGAGAAGCACAGTCAACCAGAGTTTCGGCTCTTCAGACGCATCTTTTGGGCCACAATTGTGTTTGTCCCAAGGGCTCCTGCAATGGATCTGTCTATGTGGAAGAAATAGATCGCGCCTTGACAGCACCATGTTCAGACTTTCCCATCTATTCGCTGGAGACCCACCGCTTTGTCAAGTGTACGAATTGTTCCTACGTCAGCACGCTTGAATCACACAGGCTTCTTTCGCATCGCGGTTGCGGCAGATTACCTGTGGTAAAGTTGCAACGTGCAGCAGATGGTATGACAACCAGCTCCAATTCTATGCAGACCGGCCTTGCTAAGCAGATTAAGATGGTGGCGCCTCCAAAACAGCGAGATGCCAAGTGTACTACTAAGACAGTTTATACAGATCACCTCAGTGAAGGACTAGCCAAGACAATTCATCTCCAAAAACAAAGAGTTCAACAAAGAGGTCAACCCCAGTCAACGAAACCCAAAGCCCGGAGTAAACAGCTAGTCTTGGATACTATTTCAGAAAGTGAAAACAGTAACAGCATCATCGTGCATGACAAAGAAACACCACGATGTGGCAACACATCAGCAAACAAGAGGAATACTGTCGAAGCCGATCATTTGATTGAACGACTGAGGCACAGAGTGGCCGGAACTACTATTGATGATGGAGATGGGACAACAAAACCGCAGAATCACGCTCAACCACAGCCCTATTCACCCGGTATAGGCGAGAGCAACGGTCCGCTTCAATGGTTTCTGGTAAAGCCCGACATTCAAACAGACATTTTGGGTTTGGCACGTGATCAACAGCGAAATAAAGGTAGAGCTAAGGGGACTTCTCCTAGACACTTACGACGCAGAGATCCACCTAATTCTGATGACGAAAGCGGGGATGCGGATGCCCCTAGCCATATAGACGACGAGACGGGCTATAGAGAGAATGAAGCACCCGAGATCCCACGTATTAACTTTGATCGCTTGTATCGCAAGTCCAGCAAAAATAGGAGGCAAGCCAACGATGGCGGGGACCTGATTCAATATCTTACCAATCATAGAGCGATTGCGGAGTCTAAAATTCCAACCGATATCCAGGAAAAGGCGAATAATACCAGTGCAGACGATCCTCCCATGAAGGATCCGCCTTTCTACTACCACAGCCACAGCAGGAATATTCGAGAAGACCCTGTTGGGTCCCGTTACCGACAACCAAAAGGAAAGAAAAAGGGAATTTGTCCTTCCTTATCATCTCGATTAACGAACCCAAATCGCCATGGCCATCGATCTAAGCATCGTGGCAAAGATATGAGGTATCCTAGATCGCAAGGCTCCGAAGAGGAAATCAGTGAATTCCGCGACAACGCCCCCGAGGAAGACTCTGATGATGACTCTGATGAGCCTATCATAATGTCGCCGGTGTCCTATAAAAACTCAGTATACCGTGACTGTGCTGACGATGGCTTTTCGCCGATAACGGATGATGATACTCTGTAAGTGCCGCATACTTCTGGATTGTTTGGGGGGTGCTGTTAATAGTTGAATCCGTTCCTCAATTCCAATATTTTGATGCCATACCCATGTGCAGTTTTATAAGTCCCTATCAGCTGAAGAGTATGGTTCCGTCAAGTATGCGAGAAATTCAGTTTGCGTCGGAACATGCAAAGCGTCATCGATCAAATAGGTCGAGCCATTATGGCAACCAAGAGCGCAGAAGCCTTCGCAAATATCCCGACAACACCGACACTTCTAGTGTCAATGACGGCAACAATTACTACAACAACGCTCCCATGATGTCCCTTCCAGCCGTAGGTGGAGCGTACGATGAGTTGGCCAGAGTCGACCTGCCGGGTATTAGCTACGCAGATAAAGCACTCGATGATGTCATCCAGGAGAGCATTGCAGTATTGAAAGAATCTATGAAGCTAAAAGAAAAACTTCAGCACGATGATTCGTCGCCAAAGATGCCAACCGAGTTCAGAAGACACCGAAGCCGGAGCCGGGGCATGAGCCGGGGCCCAAGTCGTGGCAGAAGCACGGGTCGAAGCCACAGCAGGATTCCAAACCGGCGGAGTGACAGGTTTGAGTCTGTGGACGATTCCGTGCAAGTGATACAATTTCCTATGGTCTTCTGAAAACCTTAATTCTTCCAAGGCTGCTTTCTGCTGTCAATCTCGTTGCTTGTATTTGTAAAGGAACATTGTTCTTGATAGTAAAGTATGGTAAAGACGCAAACCGACGACAAGCTTGCAATTACTTGCTGTGTGATCCTGAATCACTGAGTCTTTGATACAGGTGTGGCTTTTGCAGCTTAGGTACCTGTAGTTGCTAAAAATTTCCGATTTTTGTTTCATTTGAGTCTTGTACTATACAGTTCGGTTCCTGCCGGGTACTCGGACAAAAGTAGCGTTCTAAGCACAACCATGGTTAGGCAAAAAAAAAACGCCATTGGAAAGGCCAACACCAAATAAAACCATCACCTGCTGGTAGAGGACGCCAGCATTCAACGAGTCAACAACGACACAGTTCAAGCTAAGAGCAAGACATGATATTGTCGCAGGATCCAAGAATGAATTCTATTGCAGCGCTATCTCCGACATGAGAATGATGGCCAGGATACGTGAAGCAGTTTGTGAAAAAATGTCGTTGCACCTGCATTGCATGTTGGAACAAGTTGTGTTGAGTTTGAGCACCACAATTTCCATCGGTGTTACCAGTGATTGGATTCTTTACTACCTGCGTGGTCCACTAGCTAGTGCTGTGACACAATTCAAGAAAGGCTGCACTCACCAAAGCGGGCTCGGCGCTTGGCCTAAAAACCAAACTCACTTGTAGCTATCCCTACATTCCGCCACAAATAAAAAATTAAGGTTTTCTACTTCCAGCCCTAACCCTGTTCAATGGACTTAACCATTATACGGGATTGAATTTCCGAAAGATATTTGTTACCACCAATCCCGGGGCTGGGATTATCCCGGGGCAGAAACACCCATTTCCCGGGGTTTAGACAAGCACGAATAATATTTTTAACGAATTAAATTAAAGTGGTTCAGCAGCTACCTGTTAAATAGTAGCTTAAAATTGCTCCTGCCTTTTAACATTATAGTACTGCAATACGAATATGAATACGAATAATATTTTTAACAAATTAAATTAAAGTGGTTCAGCAGCTACCTGTTAAATACTAGCTTAAAAATGCTCCTGCCATTTAACATTATCTGGCAATAATCAATAAAATAGACAACTACGGATATTTAGTAACTGTAGCAGTTAAAAAATAACTGCTCTCAAAAGGGAGGGAAAACTTCTAAAGTTATCCCAGGATATTTTTTGACCATATCCCGGGAATATTTTCTACATCCCGGGATGAAGAAACCCCCGGTTTGGTGATAACATATTATTTGAATTTCAATTTATGATGTTCTGCAACTGACTTTTCCCTATGGCGCTGCGCACCTTCAAATTGAGTGTAAATAATAACAATAATCATAACTGGTACAGGAGACATGAGATGTTCATTAATATTATTTCAAACTTCAATTCACGAGCAAGTTCTGGCTTTAATAAAAGATGACGACTTTTCGTAGCAATATCGGCAAGGATCGTCGTTGGCTAGAACAATATGGGCAACAGCAATATGTTACCAACGCAGGTTGCACAATTACAAACACAAATCCAGTAGAGATCGCATGCGATACAAACATTGGTGTAGCCACCGATTATGACGATGACGACGATGGCATGTCCTGGTTCTATGCCACACGGTTTCATATCGGGTCGTACTGTCAATTCACCTCCGATTTGTCGACCATGCGTTGCTCGACTTCCGTGGATCATTTCCAAGAGTCCTCTGCTCAATGGATCGTGGCGGTCCAAAGCATCTGTTCAATCGAGGCACTGCAAGCAGGATACGCGACAGCAGAAGCTTGCTATTGCGGTGCAATGAATACTCGGTATCCCGATATGAAGTGCTGGAAAAAGAAAAAGTGCGGACAAGGCGAAACAGAAAAGTGCTTTGCTGATTGTCTTTTAGAGGAAACGTGCCAATGCTCCTTTCTGGAATCCTACGACAGTGACAATAACAATATTATTGCGGAATACAATGGCATTCCCTGGACGGACAACTTTATGGATCTTCTCCAAGACGCCTTACAAAGTGGAGCAGGAGGATTCGACTTGAAATATTACATTGATTCGAGCCAGCCCTCGATTCAATACCAGTCTAGCAATATTACTTGGAATATGGAAAGCAGCCAGTGCCAAGCCGTGCCGAGATCACACCACAAGGCTCGAATCAATAGCGTGTCTCTGTTCTTTCTGGTTGCTATTGTTGGGGTTGTTTTTGCCTTCGTCGCTGGTCGTCGTCGATAGCACAAGACGAAAAGGCCAGTGAACTACTGGAGGGAAAGTGAGAGGCGAGTGACACTGGAAAATTAGCTAGTAGCCACCCGACCGACTCCAAAGAAGAGGCAACTAGTAGTTAGAACATAGAATGATTCTGCTCTAGAAATGGTCGACTAGCTATTCGCTATTTTTGTCTACTGCTACCGATTAATAGGCAAGATCTGATACTTCTCCGGAAGGTGCCTGGAGAGCAGTAGATCATATTATACAAGTACAGAATGGGGTCCCGTCTTGGCTTTTTTTACAGTCATCTTTTTCTTCCCGTGTCGTCCTCATCATGCCTATAGTGTAACTCATATTCACAATGTAGCCAATCGTCTGATCGTTGCCTTTAACATCAAGCACAATTGAATACTGTAGTAGGTTGCATCCATAATATTTCATGTAATCATTTATTTGCTGTTCACGCATCTTCCTCATTCCTCAGGTCCAAAAAGTAGGGCAAACCGGATGGTCTTTCCTGTGAGGCTGGCACTGGTGGCGAAGGATTTTCCTCGGATAATCGCAGCCCTTGCAGTTTGTCGTGTAGGGTGGCGAGCTTCTTCTCGGCAGCTGACGAAGTTGAGGTGATCAAGTCGCCAAGCATGGAGCCAGCTTGCGTCTTAATGTCATCCAAATATTTCAAATTTGCTGCTGTAATGTCCTCCTCATCGCCAGACTCCGTGTTGTCGTCCTCCTCATCGGGAAATCCAGGATTGAATGTGGGCGTCTCTGAAACTGGCGTGACTGGACGTTCTGCTATAGCTTTTAGGTTTTTCTTAGCCTCTGTGGCAAGGCACGCCATACCATCCTTGACAGCAATTCCAAGAACGAGGCCCAATTTTGCCACTCCTTGAGCCGCCCTGGTGATCTCTTCGAAGGCTTCAGAGTAAGTAATATCCAAACTGGCCACCATGGTGGTATCAAGATTACTGAAAGTTTCGCTCACAAACTCATATGTTCCTTCAGCAATCAGGGACGAGATATTGAGAACATTTAACACTCCCAATTTAGCTACGTCAAGTGCCTGGTCCACATCTTTTTGGTTGATCTCAATTTTCGGCAGTTGAATGTCAATTTTCGGTAAGTCAGGAAATTTAATTCCTTGTAGCCGACTGAAGCCATCTGTTGATGTTGACTTGGTAAGCTCCAGGCTTTTAGCTGCAGTAGTGTTTCTTGCAGTTGAGTATTCTTGTGGCTGTTGTGAAAATGTGGCATTGCCTGATTCCTTTTCCGAGAGGCTTTGTATATCCTTTTCGCCATCTTCTTTTCTGTCATTGTTGTCAGCACTGGCCGTGCCAAATTTTCTTTCCAACTCGGGAATAGCAACAGTTTCAGATTGGACCTTAGACCCTGATTTGGACTGCTCAATCGTCGATTCATTTTTCGATGCTCCAATCGGTGGTAGACTACTATCTGTTGTTGATTTATTTTCAGATAGAGGTTGTGCATCCTTGATACCACGATTCTCTCTGTCGTTGCTGTCGTCAACACTAGTGCCAGCACTTGCTTTGTAAGCGGAAGCAGATACGACAGGCGCAACTTTAGTCTCATTTGTGGATTCATTGACTGGCAGTTGCTCTCCAAAATGTGATGAATTGTTTTCGTCCATAACTTCGCCCTTTTGAAGTGTGGATACCACCTCTTCGGTCCACTTGTCCTCCTTCGTCCTGGATATTTTTTCCCTTTGGAGAGTGGACGCAACATCTTCAACGGTAGTGATAGCCATGCCAGTTGTTGTGTCACTACCCGTCGATAAATTGTCCTTTTGGAGTGTTGACCCATCATCCTCCATGTTAGATCTCGTGTCGTTATTTTTCGATTTATTGCAATCTTCGGTTGTAGATTCCGTCTCTGCAATAGTGAAGGTAGTCTCCGTATCACTTTTCGTGTCATTATCCTTGAAGTTGGAGCTCTTTCTAGCGGAGAATCCTGATACTCTTCTAAAATCGGTCGTCTCATTTAATGCGGTCTTTCCTGAAGTGATTTTTTCGTCCACCTTTACTTTTTCTAGTACTCCATCGTTTTCTCCAGCAGTGTCCTCATCACCCCTGACTGTCGGTTTGACGACCTTGTCTGTAAGAGAATCCATGCCTGTCTTTTCTTTGTCTACTACAACGCTTTCCACAACAGCCGGGTTTTTAGCTGCAACTGATGAATTGTCAGTCTTTTCTTTTACAACTGATTTCTCTGCTTTTGCAGCATCATTTCCCCCCGCAGAAGCAGAGACTATAGCTGGACCACCTGGAGTCGATTCTTGCTTTGTAGTCGATTTCAAAGGCAGCGGTAATTTGTCGTTGGCGAAATCTCCCGATATTGCTGGCTCAGCAGGTGTTTTATCAGCTTTTTCCAACTTCGGCGGATTATTGTTGTCATTGTCCAAGTTTTTTGCTTCAGCTAATCCCGACACCTTGTTTTTCATTTTTTTCTTGTTCGTGCCTCCAGCCTTACTCGCAGCAGTAGTAGAACCAAATCCCTTGAATGATGTAGTCGGTGGACCTGTTGCATGACCAGCATTGACAGCAGCAGTTCCACTGTCTTCTTCCAGTCTGCTGCTGCTGTTTGTGGTGGCGCTTGCAGGGATTGCGGTGGCTTCTTGTGTTAAAGGATTTCTGGCCGTTGAGTCCATAATGTGAGCAAGCGATCCGGCTGCAATTTCTTCCGTCAAGTTGCTGATGCGACGAGCAACAGAATCTTCCCGGGTCGTTCCCAGCTGGCTATCATCGTCTGAAGATGAATTTATCTCCTCATAATTTGCAAAATTATTCTCATCGTTGAATGTCATTCGGAGAGGTAACGAGGAGGAGGAGGGGCATCTCCCGATGATCCTTTTCTCGGGAAACACTGGTAACACACTGCGAGAAGCAAGCGATATAGAGCTCCTTATTGGCGGAGAAGGGACTATGAATGCATTCCGTCTTCCAGTAAATGAAACCCCGCTGTTCACCTTTCCTTCTCGACCCGCCATAACAAAATAGAGGTACGTGATCTCAAGCAGCACCACCAGCAGCAGTCGCATCTGCTTTGACGAAGTTTCCATAATGTTGTGTTTTGCTGATAGTGTATTACTAGCTACTACTGTAGTTGTTCCTTGCTTTTGGCGAAACGGTGGCTTTCACGAAAGTATCTACTCGTATCTATGCAACAAAAGTGCACAAACATTGAAAATCACCGAAACCACAACTTGAAAAAAAAGGATTCAACCTTCTTAATACGAACAGGATCCAGCAGTCACGTCACTGACGGCAACAAGATCAAGAACCTAACCCTGATACACGATTCGCAATTGGCTCATCACGATGATCATGCGCGGTAACTAGGTCTACCCTAACTGTGTACAGGTGATGTGAGATGATGATGTTGTGATAACTGTTCCGGCCACCAGTCAAGAGCTGACTATTATTATTTCATATTTTTGTTACCTTTTTATTGCACAAGACAATGGGTTGAACCTACTAGTCTAGTCACCCCACCCCCACCCCCTCCTAAATGTACAAGCATATCGGAAAATATCGGCTGTTGACGTCAATCAGAAGCTCATTTCCGCTGTGGAATAATAACACCACTCCTGACAATTCAATTTTTTTATAATAATTTTCATCTATGTTGTACAGGATTCATCAGTTCATCAGTTCTGCTAGTACAAGCTATACAAGTCATTGCACAATATTGCTTTGTTTTTGACTTAGGCACTTTGCTCTGTTGATTCTGTCGACGATTCCTCTTCCCCAAACTGTCTTGGATCAACCGGCTTATATCCAACCGTGATGGTCCAAATTTTTCTCAGAGCACGAAAAAACATGTCCACGAGATTGGTCACGTGCAAGATGACATTGCTGGCCAAGAGGAAAAACAAAACAATTGTCAAAAAGCTTGGAACAGCATGGATCACACCAATCACCATCGCAGCAGTTATCGTGTTGGAAAGGACAATTGTAGCTGTTGCGACTCTTCCGTAGTAGGCACGGCTCAACACAATATAACTGTCTCTTTCTTCTTCGTGGCCTCCTTCTCTGTTGCCCCATGACAGGTCTGATATGCGAACGCTGGCGTAGGCAGGGAACCAGACGTAGAACCACAGCGAGGAAATAAAGTACACTGGAGACATCCACAGCAGGTTCCAAATGGTACGGAAACTGGGCCATTTCCTGGTGTTAACGATACCGTCCATGAGGGCCACAAAATAGGGAACCGCTATTATGACATTCAAAGCCCGAAGGTAATTTGGTGCGCCCGACCAACCTAATGTGCTGTAAACTCCGTAGCCAACATAGACAAACATGGCGACAACGATAGCGTTCAGGATGAAGGCAATAAAGAAAAGAAAGGGGCGGTATGCACTCTTTTTGTCAGTGTTCCATGTGACCTGGTCGTTGCTGTGCCGGGTCTGAATTGCCCTTGGCATGTGCATGATCAGAAACACAATAAATACCAAGAGATAGAATGCTGCCGCTGCGCAACCGATTCCGAAATGCATGGAGTCGGCCTTGGTAAAGTCGTCAAGAATTTCTGTAATGGCCTTGGTATCCTCAAAGTAGATTGCCGGAATGATAGTGCACATGAAGCAAATTCCACAAGCAATGGTCGCTGGGACAAAGAATCTGATAAGAAGGCCCTGGATGAATTCAAGTAGGAGCAACGTGAAGGCTGCAGTTCTCGTGAATAGATTATGGTCGGCATTTTTAATCCAGCTTTCTCGAAGAACCCAGAAGACAGCAATGTATGAGCCATTAATCCAACGGCGACGCTGTTTGACTAGCTGACCTAGTGGTTTTTCGGCTTCAAAGTAGAAAATCGCGTCATGTTCAAAGCCAGTATGAGGATGAGTAATACCCTCTTGTTCACAATCTTCTTTATCGCGGAACGTCAGAAGTACTGGTGGAAACCGGTCCTCTGCTAATTGCACGTTTCCAAGTACAATTCGAGATATATCATTTGCTTGTTCGGCCTGCTTCGTGGTGAGGGAGAGGTATTCGTGCATCACGCCAGCAAAGTGCTTGTACCGAAACAAGGAGCATGGACCAGGGAGGACTGGAATGAATCCAATATCGTCAAGTGCCGACTTTGTAGTAGACTGAGATAGCTCAAAGTCGTACGACTGTAAAATCCGCAGGAAGAAACCCCATGGATCAACAATGCACTCAAATCTGCTGTCACCTTGCATTTGGGCAGTCATGACGCGTTGGTATCCAGTAAGCGCAGAGAGATTGGGTTGCCTGTCCATTCGCTCGATCATAGTTGGGATGCATTTCGGATCAAAGACAATCCCACAGTCGGTAGCAAAGGCAAATTCACACTGGGCATCGCGAGCGTGGCTTCTAAGCCACCACATCTGTGAATTTACTTTACGTCGATTTGTACGTTTGAGGACTAGGGATAGCATTGTATTTGCTGAATTTGTTTTGTTCTGACTGTTTTCAGCCTGTACAATGACGGTGTTGACATACGGAAGTGCGTCAAATGGATTGATCTTTGCCTTTCTTTTGGCAGTGATACCGAATATTTCTTCGAGATATTTATCCATGGATTCAGAAACCTGCTGAGTTCCATCCACGGCCACAACAATCTCCAGCCTTACTCCGTAGGGAAGGGCTTGTTTTTGCAGCGAACTAATGCTTCTTTTGAGAGAAGCAGCCTCTTCGTTGAAACATGGAATGCAGATTGAAATAGTTCTCATTGCTGGTCTGTTGACAGCGGGAGTCAACTTGGCCATCCTACTTCGCTCGGCCACGGAAGGAAAGTACACTGTGCCAGGACGTGGTTCAGTTTCCACAAAGCCTGAGACTCTGTACGTCTCCTTGTTTCTCTCTGTAGAGAAGGACGCTTCACGTTGCCGCTTGGGAACACTATCGACTCTTCTTAAATCATCGTTGAGATCGAAAGTATTCAGAGACAGTATCGAATGGACGACGCTCTCCTCCTCATCATGCTTGTCTCTACCTTCATCGAATGTTCCACTGCACAGCGACGCAGGATACATAATTGATTGGTCTTGAGCTGTCTTGTGCGTTTTCAATGCAGCCCGGTTCAGTGCAGCTCGTGTCCTTGCCGTGGTATACATTTTTGCGTCATCATTTGTAGATGTCCTGTTGATGTACTCAGCGAGACTAGACAAAGTGGAGTCCTGAGAGCAACTCCCTACTAGATTGAACTGGTTGGGCTGTTCTTTTTGTGTTCGAAGTGTAGATGAACGGGGAGGAGTTGGAGGCGGCATTCCCAAACTGTTGTTCGCTTTGCTCGCACGTGTGCGAGAAGGTGGAAGAGGGGGCTTCCTCCCCGCAGACGCAGGCTTATAGCGTGTGCCTGCTGTCACATGTGTATCAGTACCAGTCATCGACATTTCGATATCAGTAAACGTAGGATTCGACATGATCTTAACTGCATCATCTTCCCAACCATATTCATTCTCGCCCCCCGCGCCGTCGCTAGTGAGCGACAGAAGTGCAACCGACGCCATGATTTCTGCCAGTCTCTTTGCTAGCTTAGTATCAAAGCGTTTTTGTCCTCCAAGAACAGTTCCCTTGTGGGTTACCGCTGACTCTAAAATGGCAAAAGCAGCCGCCTGAGCGGCTGCTTGAGTTCCTCCCGCCATCAGAATCGAGCGAGCGGCTTGCATGGCCCTTTGAGTTTCTTCATCGTTTTTCGGATATCCTGGAGCTTCTTCATCTGGAAGGTTCATGTTGGCCAGAATTTTCAAATATTTTCAGGCTTATCGAATTCAAAATGCAGAAAAGTATTTGTGTGAAGAGGATTTTTTTCGTTTTCATATTTTGCAGGAAGTAGTTAGACGCAATGAGAAGGTGATTACACCATAACTGAAGGAGTGTGTGTTTTGTATGTACGGAAATAGTTTCAAGTGGCTCGAATAGCATTTCACTGGCACTTACAGCGATAGGACCATTTGTCACTCCCTTGTTTCGGTATTTACACTTTGTGGGAATGTTTAGGAAATCTGGCGATAAGGGCGAATGAATCATGCACGGATCAATGTCGAAGATACTTCTCAACGCAAATTATTCTATTTCCTGTATTTCTGAGTAATAATTAATTCATAGCAAGTTATCGTTCCACCCCCTTTACAAGTACCACAGTATTAGCTTCTACTAGCTAGTAGGAGGGTCTAGAAGTAACTAGAGCCGCCACAGTGCCTTTCTGGCCTGCTTTTCGATGATGAACAGCAGAAGCCAAGCCAAGCTACCTTGGAAATGCCGCGAAGGAGGAGGTAACTGAAATCGCGGGAGCGATTTTTAAGTGAGGGTCAATACACTGTTGATAGTCAATACCAATGGCCCAGAAACAAAATAGTCACTGCAGGTTATCTACACGAGAGCATTACAATAGATAAGATAGATGATTACGAGTAGATGATAATCCGTCAAGGTGGCCTGTGGCCTATCTGGGCCTATCCATTATTGTACTTATTAGTACAGTACTCCAACTATCCATTAGGGAGAGGGCTCACTCATCACAACAGAAAAAACAATCAAGAAGTCGTTCGAAAACACTTGAAGCACAAAAATGAATTATTAATAATCGAAACTCTTTTTACCCTGTAGACTAGACTACTGTACACTGTACGTGATAAGGTGCTTCGACAGTGCTCCACATCTTTCTTTGACAAGGCAGAAATAATAATATCAAACTATTTTGCTTCTGCAGCAACACACCACCACGTAAATAAAGAAAAAGAAAACAGTTCAACGGACTATGAGATACACTACCAAATTACTTCCGTCCCTGTCGGGCAACATTGGAATCTTGCAACTCAATCATCCCCAGGCTTTGAATGCCTTGGCCATGGACATGATTGATTGTTTCAGTGACACGTTGGATCACTGGTACGATCCCAAGTCTATTGTACGAGCCATTATCGTCAAAGCTGCCGAAAATCCGGACGCCAAACGTCCCATTTTTTGTGCCGGAGGAGACGTCAAGGCGATATACGATTCTCGCATGAACACTGCCAGTGCCGACAGGACCAGTATGAAGCACGGTTCTCGCTCCAAGGCCGGGGACAACTCGAGTCAGCCTCACGGACAAGGCCACGTCGGATTGACCACGGCTGATTTCTTTCGCAATGAATACAACGTTAACTATCGACTGGCTACCTGTACACGAATTCCCCAAATTTCGATTTGGAACGGAATCGTCATGGGAGGTGGCGCCGGCATTTCCGTGCACGGCAAATATCGTGTAGCTACTGAACTTACGACGTTCGCCATGCCTGAAACAGGTCTGGGATTGTTCCCAGATGTCGGGAGTTTGTACTGGATGCCCCGATTGTTGGCGGGTGGAATGTCCGCCTACGTTGCCTTGACGGGACATCGCCTCCAGCCCGAGGATTTGGTGTACACAGGGTTGGCGACCCACTATGTCCCATCGAACCAATTACCCGAATTGGAACAGGCCCTGGTGGATGCCTCCCAATCAAAGGATGGCGGTGGAGCCTCGACGGATCCGTACGCGGCAGTCTTGATGAAACATCATCAAATACCTCCGGTAGATCCACGAGATTCATTTTTGGCCAAGCAACGCGCCGATATTGATGCTGCCTTTGCCAACAAATCCTCTGTCGAAGACATTATGAACAAATTGGAAGAACTCGACAACGACTTTGGTAGTACTACCTTGGAGACGCTTTACAAAATGTCGCCCACCAGTCTCAAAATTACTCTGGAAGGACTCCGGCGTGGATCGAGTCTGACAATTGGAGAGGATTTGCAAATGGAATTTCGACTCGCCCAAGCGTGCTGCCGCAGTCCAACGAGCGATTTTGTGGAAGGCGTCCGGGCCATTCTGGTCGATAAGGATCGTAATCCCCATTGGAATCCTGCAAATCTTGAAGATGTGACGGAGGAAATAGTTGAAAGCTTTTTTGAACCGATAGAATCGGAATGGAAGGTTCCTCCTCCTACTGATCCCATCGAATCGTCTGCTTCCTCCAAGCTATGAAATTGATGGATGATATACTACACTTTGGCTACACTTTGTGTGTTTTCTTACGAGTACTCGTTGTGCATTTAACTAGGCACTTGAGAACAGTACAGTATTGTATTACAGCAGCCAGTAGAGAACTACTGTACACTATTCCGGGCTGGGTGTTGGTATGTACTCCCATGGGCCAAGCGAGTATCCGAGGGTTTCAATTCTTGAGGTTCAGATGTGCGTACAGTTCCCTGCGAGCCAGAGGAGATAATCATAATTATTTGCCAACATACTTGTAGTAGCGTAGGCTTACTACTACTAGTAACATTAGACTAGTAGTACTCGTAGTATACTACTCAGTACTTCTTAGCTTTGTTCAACTTCCACAAGCAAACTACTTGTATCCACTACGTCCATCACGATTTAAAAGGTGACGACAATGAAGATACCGCACCTAACCCACCACTTGCTCACTCTTCTTTTCTTGTCTTTCAGCCTTGGGGCGACCGCATTTTTTGCTTCTGTGCCGTCTCCTCGGTTGAGGGTTACTTATCTTCATGCTTCACCATCCAAGAAAAGTGTCAGCAACAGTGACAGCCGCAAATCATCAGCTGTCGATGTGAATCGACGAGATGCAATCGCTTCGTCCCTCACTCTTGGAGCTATGTCGTTGACGATGTTGATTGCACAAATGCCTACCCCGGCCATTGCTTACACACCCGACTCTGATCCGCTACGGGAATCTCTCTACCTTGTCTGCAGAGTGCAAGAGGCTACCTGTTTACAAGAACGGTACATTGAAAAGAGTAGACCACCTATTCAGAAGATGAAATTGTCTTTACGTTTAGTGGACAAATCCTATCGTCTGCTGGATCAAGTGAACTTTATTTCCAAGGCAATTCCCGACAATAATATTGTTGTGGCAACACAATTGGGCAATGAAGCCGCTGATGCCCTGCAGGAAGCCATTGATTTTGTCAATGAGCTCGGCGCTAACAAGCAACAATTACAACAAGATGGAAGGACTAGCATGACAAAGGAACAACGAGAGTTTTTGAAAACAACTTTAGCAGAAATACGAGAAAAACTCTTTAACTTTTTGGAGTACTTGCCTCCCGCCGAACAAGCAAAGTTAGAGGCCGCAAGAAGTCGCGTGGAGCAAGAAAATAAGCTTAACAAGGATGAATTTGATCCTGATTTGGCGTCAGATGCTGGTGTTTACAATCCTGTTGTATTGCCCTGGAAAGATCGGCCCAAGAAGGCTTAGTTGTACAATGTGACAGTGTGACTCTATAGCTACGAGCAAGATGTAATAATGGCCACATCAGGCTACTAGGTTCAATTTGTTCTACACGAACAGATTATTACAGTTTGTCAAAAACATGAATTTATTACACTTATGAATGAAGTTCCGGTTTAAAGTCCCGAGAAAGATCTCAAGTGCGTGTGTGATGTGTGCCGTGGCCGTGAGTGTCATGAGCCTGTCGTTTGCCTTGCCTTCCTCTGTTCATTTTTGAAATCATTCGTGTCGCAGCTGCTGTGCATATTCCTTTTAATAGTACGCGCATCGATTACGATTTGATTTGTGTCGTCTTCAAGCTGAGATTGGGTACAGCTGTACGCTTGTACGCTTATTTATGCTCGAGGCTCTCCTCGAAGCTTCCGGTTTCCACCACCATTGTTATTCATACGCATACCAGCCATACTATTGGACATAGCATTGTCAAATGCGTCACTCAGAAAGGACATGAAAGCAGTGGTGGCCACTGCACGAGCTCTTTCGGCGACAACAGGGAGCAATTGAGAATTTCCGGTTTCGTCACCCTCGGCAGGAGCTGAAACGCTAAGGACAGTTCCATCTTCTCGCTGAACACCTTCATGGAGGGTAGTCAAACTTTGGGATTCATCGTCACATGGAATAACAAAGCAAATAAGATTATCAATAAGATCCACCAAGGCATTGTCTTCGCCGAGAATATCTGTGAATTGGGTAGCCTGAGCGGAGTGCATGGCCAGAAGTGGCAAGAGAAGAAAAGATCGAATGATGGACGAAAGCTTCATGGTTTGAATTGGTAAGTATGGGTCACTTTTTGTGCTTTTGTAATTTAAATAATGGAATAATGGAAATGTAAGTCGGAAAAATTAGATATCAACAATTTCAAAAAGTGAGCGATGGCATCTTTCGCGTCGCCGAAATCCGTTTGCCTTCACATTCCGAGTTCCAAACCAATCTTGTTTTCGAGGTACGGAGTATGCTCGACTCGAAGTCATCAAAAATCAAAGAACAGAAGCAAGGACCGAGAAGAAAAAATAATAATAGTATTGATGTGCTCAAGTAAAAAGTATTAAGTACCATACACTGAGCCCAAAATACATCAAAAGACACGGCAATCTTTGAAATCTGCTGGAAGTTATGGACTGAATGAAATTTGCTACAAACCTCATTAAGTGTGATAAATTGGCACTTTTATCCACTTGATTGTAGCCAGTAGCCAGTAAACCAACAAATCGCATGCGAGTTTCTCTTGAAATACTTTCACGATTCAACGCAAGCACACGCACATTGACCAGCGCAAGTTTAGCAAAGACAAGTACCAAGTACATAAGATGCTTGTAAAAATAAGAATTTTAATTTTGTAGCGGATGTGTTTGATTGATTGTGTCGTTGGCATGTTCTTCCTTTCGGTGGGGGGATCTCGTGAAAGCTGAAAGCACACGGAACGAACTCATCACCAACCTCGTTCTCCCGCCAGTGATACCTTTTCGTTAGATCATCTATCTCGTCCTTCGTAGAGCTGTGTGTTCTCTTCTTAAACGGATCATTCCGCCGATGAATATTATTCTTTTGAGGTGAGGTGTTTTTTGGAAAAACATCATGCGATGTAGACGAGGCGAGCGTCTCGTGGAAAGGTGATTATCGAATAATTACTCCGACGACACGAAATAAAAATTTGGAACAATTAACCAAACCACTATTTCTCTAGTGGGTGTAATTATACTTTGTAATCTTGTTATCTCATTGCTACTTGCTTTGCTCATTACGGCGAAAAAGAGCTCACGATTTGCACACTCACAAACAAAATTCGTTCGACACTTCCTTCGTTCACACGGCTCTACCAAACGGTGGAAACAATAAGCACACCAAGCGAAAGAAAAGTATGAAAATGAGCCGGCAAAATTGTGTTTGCCTCTCGCCGTTTCTAAGTAAATACCTAAACATATTACTTCCCCTTTCCTTTTGGGAACGTAATGGGTCGGGCCAAATTGTCGTGCCCTTCCTTGAGCTTTTGGCCCTTGGGTGTTGATTTTAACTTTGGTCCATCTGTGGCCCAAGATGGCTTCTGCCATCCAATGCCTCTTTCTTCGGCTTCATCTTTAATGTTGGTAATTTTACAAGAAATATTCTCGCCCTTTTGTACCTTTTCGCCAAATTCGGTCGACTTGACGACTTTTTTCTTCGCCCATTCCGGTTTCTCCCAGGCCAACTTGGATATTTCGGGTGAAACTCCTTCGGCCACTTCCTTTGCAATGTGAGTAATAGGCTTGGAAAGAGAGGCGCCAGATTTGAGTTTTTCACTTTCGCTCGTCGTCTTGATAACCTTCTTTTTGGCCCATTCCGGTTTCTCCCAGGCCAGGTTGGTGTTGCTACTGTTGTTGCTCCTGAGCTTGCTGTCATTACCACTGAGGTTATTGTTGTTGTTGTCGTTGTTGTTGTCGTCATCGTCATTGTCATCGTTACAGGCTGCATTGATTTCCGAAGCAATGTGCGTAATCTTGCGAGCGAGGTTGTCGCCTCCCTTGCCTAAAATTTCTCCGGCTTTGGTAGCCTTTAACAGTTCCTGTTTGTTTTTGGTCCAAGATGGTTTGCCAAAACTGAGCAATTTGGCATCCGCCATGTCGTTCTTGACGCGATTAATCATTGTAATAGGTTTGGCCAGATTGTGACCCTTGCGCACCAACCGTCCTGTTTTGGTTTGCTTGAGCTTGTTTTCTTTGGTCCATTCGGGCTTTTCCCATTCGTGCTTGTTGAGACTATCGTCATCATCGTCGTCATAGGCATTTGTTCGTGTATGAACAGGTGAGGTGGAAGAAGGGTTGGAGGTGCGTCGTTGCTTGGCCTTTTTGGCTGCCTTTTTCTCGGCCTTTTCTTTCTTTTCTTGAGAGTCCGTAGAACCATTGGAGCTCTTTCGGGTTATATGTTTGTGTGCCGAGCTGGCTTTCGACGTTTCCCGGTTTTCATCTGATTTTTTCGGTAGTAAAGGAGCCGATGCTACGGACTGGACAACTTCAACGTTTTCCATTTTTCGGTGGGGCTCTGCCGTCTCCTTCTGGAGTGATGGCGGCTGTTCTTTTCGAGGCGATACGACCTTGGGTTTTTGCTGGGCAGGCGGGCTGGCCGTGGCTAATGGTGGATTTTCAGGCAGTTCCACCTGTTTAGCTGGCTTGTTTGTCTCCTTTAATAGTCCGGCAGATGGCGACGCTATAGGACTATCGGTGCCTAACATAGGAGTTGCGGCACCATCCCTTTTGAGAAAGGAATTGGAACGAGAAGTTCGCTTGGGACGTGCCCGAGCCGGACTCGGTTTTTCGCTATCTTCAGATTTGATCGAGACAGTGGCGGGACTCTTTGGTGAGAGGCTGGCTGCAGCGGTAGCATTAGCATCTATCGTAGGACTTGAAACAGCTCGTGGCTTGGGTACAGATTGAGGTGTGACAGGAGGCTCGTCTACTTGATTCGATACAACAACTGGTTCAGGTTCAGGTTCAGGTTCTGCTCCTGCTGGTTCCTCTTCTTCTTGCGCAGCGTCTTCTTTTTCTTGTTCCGACTGGACAGCAGCCAAATGTGCAATATCAAGTTGTACAACATCATCTGATTTCATCTGATATTCATCATCAATGTCGGATACAGTCTCTTCTTCGTAGCTATCACTGGTGCCGCTACCACTGCTACTACTCTCTTCGTCGTCGTCGTCGTCGTCATCATCATCACTGCTGGTACTCACCTCTTCCCACTCCTCTACAGCCATATCCAACAGACCGTCCATAGCGTCGGTTCGATACTTGGCGTGCTGTGGGTCTGAGACATCGTCCCACTGGTATCCACGCACGGACCATTCCTTTTTTCGTTTGTACCAGGCGTCACCGTCACCGTCACCATCATCGTCATCGTCATCTTTTTCCCACCAGTACACGATATCATCATCATCATCATCATCATCATCATTGCTGGCTTTAGAAGGTCCTTTGTAGTGAGGTTGGCTAATGTTCAAAACGGGCAAATCATCGTAAAATTCTTTAATGTAGCGAATGGTCTTATCAAAAACCAACCCGCGCTTTTGACCGGCTTTGACAGCACCTTCCTTTTTTAAAATACTTTTCTTGATCGTCATATTGTTGTTTGCTTTTTTTGCTCTCGTTGCTGCTGTGAAATTTGAAAGGTCGCACTAGTCCTGCTCAGCTTTTTTGGGGGGGGGGGGTACCACGGTACCACTGTTTTGTTTCTTATTACTCGGCGGCTGGCTGCCTGCCTAAAACACACACACACAATAAAAACGTCTGGTCGAGTATTTATTTACAGGATCAAAGCGATCCAACTTGAGATAATATTATAAGAAATAATTGTGCAGTAATGTATGGATACATCGAGAGTAGACTACCTGCCGCCGAGAACGATCTTGGGCGGATGTTCAAGATTTAATTTACGCTGCTGGCTGGTTCTACTACTACTACCTACTACTACCTACTACTAGTACTAGCTAGAGTAGTAGTAGGGAGCAGCTGTGAATGCTCACGTTTCTTGTCCGCTGTTTTATTTACAGTCCTGTAGTACACACCCATGGGTCATTTTGGGCTTTTGTGTCTTGCGTGTTATGAGGAGTACTCTTTAACGTTGCTATCCATAAAATAGTACAGTAGTATTGGTCACATCCCTCTCTGCCTCGCTTCCACTTACAGCACCTCCATAAAGAGTTGTTGACAACGTTTTATACTTGAGTAGGGTGTGTATCATCCTCGTGGTGGAATCAACACATTTCGTTCACGAGTCTCCCACAATTTTACCAAAAGCTGGTCAAGGGGAGTAATGGAGTACCATGATGTACCCAACATGGCTACTCTACTAGTAGTGCTAGCTACTAGAGTAGGTACTAGAGTATGCAGGTAAATAGTGTATTACCAAGCTAGCGAGTACTCCGTAGATTCAGTAGCGAAAAATCTTTGGAACGAGACTCCTCTCTGGTTCCCAGTTAATCATATTACTATGCGTGTTGTTCAAGCGCAACGTTCGTTTTATAAAAAAAATCATAATATAGTTACATTTGCAGATAACATGATACAGTATATTGCCACTTTAGAATTCACCTTCAGCAGAATCTTCTTTCGTTTCATCGCCATCGTCGTCCGTCGTAATTTTTGTTGGCTCTTTCTTATCAGTAGCCGTTGCCGACGTCGAAGAGTCGGGGTTCTTGGCAGAAACTCGTTTGTTCGGAACAGTCTTCTTGTCGGAAGTCTGCTTCTTCGGTTTCGGCTTCTCAGCTGGTAATTTCTCTTTGGCATCTTCCTTGTTTCCTTTTTCCTGGTTTTCCGACGGTTCTGAACTCTGCTTTTCAACGTTTTCGTTATTCGAACCTTGCTTCTTTGTAGATTCTTTCACGGCTTCTGGCTCATCAGCGGCAATCGTTTTTGTCTCTTCACCGTCAGCTGATGATGTAACTTCCTCAGCTTTTTTCTCAGTACTCGTTTTGGTGGTGGAATTACGTTTCTTGGGTTGTACTTTGTCGGCTGGCTTGGTGTCTTCGCCATCATTGAATGGATTTGTGTTTGGGTCATCGTCCGATTTGGTCTCATTCGAAGATTTTTTTTCCAACTCAGCTTTACTCGACGCTCTCTTCGTTGCTTTCGGTTGTTCTGCTGACCTGATATCTTTTTCAGTGTCCGATGCCGTATCTGCGTTCTTATCCTCGACAGGAGTAGCCTTTGATGTTTTGTCTGCCATCACTACCATATCATCTTCCACACCCGGCTCAACCTTTTCTGGTTCGACGACAACCTCTTTTTCCTTTTTCTTTTTTGGTGCGTTCCACTCCAATTCGACACTATCTTCAGGCTTGGCCTCCTTTGTATCTTTCGAGGACTTCGTCACAGAGGCATCGCCCACCTTGACCCAGGAAGGATTGTTTTCATCATCAATGTCGACTTCAACTCCCTCATTTTCCTTTTCTTCGCCCATTTCAACATCTGGAAAGTTAGGGTCGACTGGCTTTTCGGGGACATCTTCCAAAACTTGCACTGGTGCGTTGAAATCCTGAACGGCTCGAGCCAACAAAATAGCGGTAACACTTGCCCCCATCCACGTAGCAAAATACAAATTGCCCAAACTAGTTCCTGGACCGTCATTAAAGGTAATCAAGCCGACGCCGCACATGTAAAATCCAAACATGAGAAATGCCAAGATGACTTCGAGCCACCGGTTAAGATATCCGATAGTAGCCAAGACGCTGCCTACAGAACTCAAAAAAGTTCCTACCGTTCCCAATGACACGGAATACTTGGTGCGCATGCACAGGTCTGGATTAGTTCCAGGACAGTTAAATGATGAGAACAATTCAATCGAATCCACCATGACCACCAAGGATGCCAACGTCAACAGGTACCAAAAATTGGTCTTCGGTCCTACGCGACCGGTAGCACTCCGGTCAGCACTGCGACGTCGCTCCTTTACAAACCGTCCCATAATATATACAATCGCAATGGTAGATGCCCAACTGAAAAAATAAATATTCGCATTGCGAATAAAGGTGAATTCATTGGCCACCGAGACATCCGTCGTGACAGTGCTTCCGACGAAAACGACACCGACATTTCCATTCGAGGCCGAACTGATGCCCTTGCTCACGGCAATGTTGCGATCGGGGTCCATAATGACGGGCATTCCACAAATCCAAAAAATAATCGTCAAGACGGCAAAGAACCCTTCCACCATGCTTCCAGCAAATCGAGTCCGCGCCGCTCCGTAGCCAAGCAGAGAAAAGAAGCTGCAGGACACCGTAACAATGCAGACCACGATAACGAACCAATCATCGTTACCACGTGACGCATCGCGAGTACCCGAAACTTGGGCGGCCAGTGCAACCGCGGAAAAGAGAAACAATGCGGCCCATCCCATGAGTCGGTGACTGTGACCGATCTCCTTCTTCTTCTCCGCGTGGACGGTGGAGGCAGCAGTGGATGTCTGCCTTCCTTTGGATTCTTCTGCGGCAGGCTTCATAGTTTCTCTTGTGGGACTTTAACGAAACTAAAATAAATGCTCTGATGTTGCGAAGGATAGCAATTCAATTGAAACTTAAAAAAAATCACGTATAATAGCGTGGAGCTTTGTTACCAAATAATAATGATGTTATGGATAATAATGAGAAGTAGTGGTACTGGTACCAAGTACTACTAGTCTACCTGGTACTTGATTTACAAGTGTGGTAAAGTAAGTCGAATTGAAGATGATAGATAAAGAATAGATGAAGATGGCCATCGAAATATCTAACAGAACGATAGCCAAAATTGTTTGAAGGTCAACGGACAGTCAAACTGGGACTCCACTCGTGATTAAAATTGGGTTTTGCGAAAATAATAATAATGATTTTTATTATTGTACACCAGTAGGTACTCCTGTAAATCAATTTCCACGGTCATCACGATTTCCGCAGATGGTTTGTACATTGAAGTATCGACCACGCTTTCCAACGAGACATTACTTGTCACTCTACATACTCTTTTTTTTTTACAAAATCGAAAAACTCAGGAGTTGCACTCAAAAACAGTTGACCATGACAGAGAAAAAAATCGCGTCCGCTCTGCGTGCAGCAATGCCACAAATTAAATTCTTTCTCCCCATGATAAGTCGCGCTGTTGAAATTGCTGTTCAAAAGATTTTGTTTTTGCTGACAGAGTTGCAAGAGGAACGAGAAGGCGCAACGCTTTCAACGACAATAATCGAACATGCTGTTACTGGGGCTGCTGCAGCTGCTACTGCTATCACTGCAGGCAAATTGGACCGGGGAGGTCCGTTTCTTGGCCTTTTGAAAATGCTCTTCAACTACTCTGTAATCAGTCGTCACGGAGAAGCTAACCGCCGTCTGTACCTCCAAGTGGTATCAACACTTGCTGTGGCTTTCGTTTCTGATTGCATCCGAAGAAGGATGACATACTGTACAATCTTGGTCCCGGCAGCGCAAGCAGAAAATAAAGCTATACGAAGTTCCAAGCAAGCACCAAGTAATGCAAGGATTTCTAGTCAGACCGATACATTCAGAGCAGGGTTTGCACGTCCGTTTCGGTGCCAACCTAGTAGTAGTTTTGGTTCTAGACACCGTTGTATGTCAACAGCTGTCCTGCAACATTTTCCGGATTCAGGCAAGAAGAGTGTGTTGCATCGGTCCATGGCTGCAGCGGGACGAGTTTTGAATATTCAGCCTGCCAGAATTCGTAATCGTCTGAAGTCAAAAAACGTCGTGGTTGACCAAAAAACGCGTTCATACACGGTCAAGGAAGAAAACGATGATCCGTTTAAAAGAACGCAAGTCGAACAGCTGTGCATATTGACAGGAAAGGTTCAAAACACTTACAATTCTGCTGTTGCCGCAGTAGTAGAATCAAGAGAATTCGATATTCTCTTAGTCTTGGACGAACAGCAACGAATGTGTAGCAATGGCTTTTATTGGAGATATGCAGGTACGGACGACTTCCCCAATCCTCCGACAAAAGCGAACGACAAACAATTCTATTGCTATCTTCTCGAGTCTAAATCAAAAGATCCCAAGTATGCTGGAGTGACATACGTGGGATGGACGGATTGTCCACAGACTCGTCTTGGCGAGCACAATGCGCCTTGGTACGGTAAAAAGCCTGGAACAGGAAAGGGTGCAAAGGCAACATCAGTAGGCGGACCATGGAGGTTGGTAGTTGCCGTCTCCCGCTTTGGAACGACGCAATTTGGAATTGAAGGATCGTCTAAAGATGAATCGATCAGTTTCGAAACGATGTGGCATAGAAAAATTAGTGAAACAGTATTGAGTTCGAGAGATCAAAAGAGTACTATGAACGTCAAGGAGCAGCTCGAGGCGCTGTCAGGACTTATTAAGGAAAAACGTCACCTGGCGGTCACATTCACGGAAAACAAGGACATGACGAAATTTGATGCGATAGTAAATGAAAGCGATCAGTTCTCTACCTACGAGGCTGGCAACCAAGCAGCCTAAGGATTACTCTCACCCCAGTCCAGAATTCAATCTCCTGCCAACATCTTTTGAAGACAAAATAAATAGAGCTCTTTTAAGAAATAAACCTAGTATGTAAAAGCAAACGTTGTCATCGTGCTGGCCTCAATATTTTTTCATACATTGTTTCGTCCTGGAACCAATCCTTACACAGCTCCGGGTGATGATGCGGAAGCTTCTGTGTTGACCGATTCCCGACGGACGGGACAGGACAATTCTTGATTTCGTTTCTGACTGCTGCTGTGATTGCTGTTTCCTGGGCTATTACTGCTCCAGGGATGTTGCTCTTGGGACTTCCTACTTTCGATTGAAACATCTTGCCGTATATTGGCAATATCTTCGTCATTTTGACAGCGGCGTTGACAGTCCTGCTGACTCTTGTCAACTTCATTGCTCTTGTCCAATCCTTTGTTGGCGTCGCCGTTAATGGACGCGGACGTATCAATTTCATGTTCTACTTCGTCAATGTTCGACATGCTGACTTGTTGTTGTTGTTGTTGATGATGATGTTGTTGCTGACGCCAAGGAATCCGTGGCATGTAGTCAGATCGTCGTCCTCGTCGTGGACTCTTCGCTATGCTTCCACCATTTCGCGTTGAATCCCAGCTAGACTGTCGTCCAGGTAATCTGGGCGGTTGACTGGATTTATCATTGTGAGCACCATTATAAACCGGACCAGCACTCGGGGTGTCTCCGTTGTCATACTCTAACTCTTCTTTGTCTACTTCTCCTTCTGATTGGGGGCAGTCAAGTTCGCAATTCAATTCCGGAAGTTCATGTCCATCAAATTCAGCCAAAGTTCGATCTTGTTGCGAGGTATGGAAAAAGAAGGTTTGACTGGCAGACGCAGAGGAAAAGGCTGTAGAGATGCTGCTCATAAAGCTACTACCATTGGAACTGCTGTAATGTTGACTGCTGCGGCCGCCACGGTGGCTATCGCGTTTACTGGTGGTGCCCATCAAGTTGAGCAAGTATAATGCATCCCCTCTTAATGAACCGCAAGTACTTTCCCGCTTGACGATCTGATGTAATAGCAGACTCCGTTGCCGTTCTCTCCTATCAGACGAATTATCCATTCCCGCTTCACTGTCTCCGTCAAGACTAAGTTTCGCGGCCATGTCTGGGTACGAATGATCGAAAACAGAATCAACATCCCCTAAATGCTCTGTTTTGCCGTAATCAAAGGGTTGGTCATGCACAGATTTCCCTTCAGCTTCCTGGGACTGTTTGGGATCCATCCTTTCCGCTTCCATTCGTGAAATCTCGCTCGATCTTCGAAGAAAGCTGCCAAAGGCGTTGCTGCCTCTGCGACGGCGGTGCTGGTTGCTACTGCGCGTGCTCATGGTTTCATCCCGACTGGGCATGCGAGGTGGAGCACGTTGCTTGTGCTTCCTGGCATTGCGCATGATGGTACCTGGTGATTTTTTTAGATCAAAATCAGGTTGTCTGTTCACTACACCGGATTTCGCTTCTGACCTTTTGCTGCTTGTCACAGCCGAGCCAGATGTATCAACGCTTGTTTCGACATCGGCTTCCGTAAAAGGAGTAGGTGGGTCCCTAGTCTTGGTCACACCAGAGCTCTTCGTGAACGACTTTGCAGAGGGACTAGTAACAGCAAAGTTGGAAAAATCGGGTAATACTGTGACACTATCATGGCGAGAAGGAGCAACGGGGGCGCTGTCACCCACAGCTTTCCGGTGGGAATACAAAGTAGTGTCCTCGTCCGCTCCGAGGTTGGCCAGAGGCGCGCCTGTGTCTGCACAATCCTCTGGTTCCACAAGATCATCCAACTCTAGAGAAGAAACTGTCTGGAAGGATTTCCAAGAATAATTCACAAAATCTTCTTGTTGTTCAGATTCGTCTTCACCACTTAATTTCACGGTTCTCCGCGAGGAAGAAGCCATCCTCTGGTTCAAGATAATGCGCTCGTTTTTGTCGCTAGATGCAGGTTTGGGAGGCGTGTTGGTGGTTGTATCGGTGTCGACGGATAACATCCTATTGACACATCAATCTTTTAATGCTATATTTGGGTTTGCAGTTAGTTAATTGTACTGTAGAGTAGCTAAATGAGCACACACACACACACACACACACACAAAATAATTGAACGTTGTTTTGTTTGAGTGCGAGGTGTGAACAGGATGAGCTTGTAGAAAACTGATCACCTTTTGGCCACTAGTCTACTAGGTAGGCAATAATAATTGCTTGACCCTCCAAAACCGTCTTTCAAAGATCTGGGCAAACACACTTAAAGACATATATTCGGTAGATTTAAGGAAGAGTCCCTCTGTTCTCCAACATCTCATTGGGGCTCTGGTGAAATAGTTCAGATGCTTAAATTGTCACTTTTGTTCCCTTTAAATCGATTTTTATGGGGAGAGCATGCAATCATGCATTTTACGATTTCTGTGCATTAGCTCTGGAGGAAAGAAGCATTGAGTGTAGAATATGATGTACTTACACTAGGCTAGTACTACTTATTCTACTATTGACCAGTACTGTTTTCAGGAATCATAGATTCAAATACACTGATTTCTTCTCAGAATGAAAGTTCAAACAGTACTGATACTCAAATGAACTGAATGTCTCGAAAACAGCTCAAAAATGCGTATAAATAACTCCAAATTTCCTGAAAACGACTCGAAAATAAAATAATAATCCTAATTTAATTAAACTTTTAGAATTGATTTTCAATAATACCAGGGGACTACTGGTACCTGGTACCTAGTAGTAGACTACTGATAGTACATACTACTGGTAGTATGTTACAACAACTATTCACTTTTGACACGACCGCAAGAGTTAATTTTTACTTAAATATACTGTTCTCTCCACTACTACTAGCTATGCCACTTTCTTTTACCAGTACTACAGTAGTACAATTCAGTGGTCGCCCCCTGGCCAGCAAACTGACTTGCGCCTGTCCTCCGTGTCTCCGCAGAAGCCAACTTTTTCTACTGGTCTAGTAATACATAGAATACAGCATACAGCATACTAGTAGTCTACCACTCTAGCTATTGGATGAAAATGAAAAAATATTTATAAATCGGGCGGACCCTGTGGTAGAATATCGACCAATATGTCCTGTATTTGCATGACTGTTGACTTGACAGCTCCAAGAAAGCTAGATCCAGCTGCCGCCAAAAATCCCCCACGGACCAAGCCGCTGAATTCCTCGCCATTTTCTTTATCTTCGTTTGGAAACTTGTCACCAGGTCCTGCTAACAGATTTCTGATACCGTCCAAGCCAAGATTTGATATAAGACAGGCCGAAATAATCAAAACAGCGCCTATGCCCGTGTCGATACCAATCTGTTCACCCAATACCACCGCCGCAAAAGCGGTTCCCCATAGAGGTTCCGTGGACAGAATCAAGGTAGTTTCAGCAGCAGAAAGGCTCTTGAGCGCTGTAGACTCCATGTAAATTGTCAACGCAGTGGTGATGCATCCTGTCCAGAACAATGAAAAAAGAACCGTAGGGTCGGACGCGAACTGCATGATCTTAGCCGTATCAAAAAATCCAGGGTTGGTAACAACACCGTAGGCAGCTGATCCCAAGAAAACAGCTAAAAGTTGAGCCGCCGTTGCCCGTTTCGCCTCTTCTGGATATTTGTGCATTGCCTTTTCCATTCTCCAAAAGGCTACACCAAAAGCCAGAGGCTGTACCATGGAAGCCAAGTCTCCAGAGGTAAGAGCCAGATCAGAGGCGCTGAGCCCACCAAGCTCTAGCACTGCCACACCCAGCAACGCCAAGACGATTCCAGTAATTTGACGTCTCTCCAAACGCTTTCCTGTGGCATAGTCCAAAAGGGGGACCGTAACGACAGCTAAACTGCAAAGAAATGCCGATTTGCTTGCCAACGTTGTACCGAGACCTACCGCCTGTGCAATGTAACCGGCAGAATTCCAAAACCCAACTTCCATACCTCTCAATGTCATTTCTGTTCTGTAGTCCATATCGCCAGTTTGTTGTTGTTGTTCGCCAGCATTGGAATTTTCAGTCTTTTCAAACAACCACGGTGACGTGACCAAGGCAGCCAATCCAAATCGCAGCGTAGCAGAGAGGGCTATAGACATATCAGTTTGCCCTAACATCTTGACAACGGTAAAATTGGTCCCATAAAGTGCAGCAGCAACAATTAATAACAGTCGAGCCATGTTCCTATTGGTTTCGTTCGACTCTTTCTTATCGTTCGATTCATCGATTTCGTCGTCTCCCTGTACAATCAGTTCTGCGTCGACATCATGTACCAGTAGCTCTGCATGGTCGTGTTCAGATGTTACAGAATCGTGTCGTTCCAAAAGTGCAACATGTTGGTCCTGTTGGTGTTCACGAACTGCTAAAAGACGAGAAGAGGACCTCGTGCTCGTGATCAGAATGTTTTTTGACAATGGATGCTGGAAACAGCAGGAACGACGGTGATGTATGTAACCTCGTCCAACTGGAGAGAAACCAACCACTAAGAAGATGTTGTTGGTACTGATGATGCCACCAGCAACAAGACACAATCGAAAAAGAAAATTCATTTTTCAAGTGTCTTTTTCAAATAAATACATTATTATTATTATTTTGTGATTCCTTGCAGGTGTTCAATTCTTCGTTGAAGCTAGAACTTACCATGGATCTGATGATGAATCTGGGTCAATCGTGAATTGCCAGTCAGCAATTTCTTGTTTTTTTGTCACAGAGTGTCAGCTTTGGACTGTGATACCTGGTACCTGGTAGATGAAAAATGACACGACTGATCATCATTTCTTTGAGTCAGTCCCAAATGTTGACTGTCAGTGTAGACCACGTTGTTCTCCCCCCCCCCCCCCCCCCCCCCCCACACAACTTACAAAAAGGGGGAACACTCTCAAACCCACCC
>Ga0100391_1000390_pt1 | contig 52029 bp, 29 predicted proteins | sample CryGeymeta201515_FD_81541 | JGI IMG/M metagenome (GOLD analysis project Ga0100391, IMG submission 81541) | Groundwater microbial communities from Crystal Geyser aquifers in Utah, USA - Crystal Geyser metaG 2015-15 | ecosystem: Environmental > Aquatic > Deep subsurface > Groundwater | place: USA...
ATCCGATTTCTCCCGATGTGTTCCTGTTTCTGAGTGGGAGACGGGATGGGGCATTTCGGGTCATTCCGGTGACGTCGGATTCGGGTCTCCTTGTCTCACGTTCCCTTCGGCTGGCTCTGAGAATTTCCTGAGTCTACTAAGGATCGTTCGCTGTGACAGAGAAACCAACAAGCAACAGGGCCAATACTAAAATTTAGAAGAGTATTCAATCTTATTCCTGCCACAATACAACGACAAAAACAGAGAATGAGAGAAATTGTTGGACTGCTGCCCTTATTGCTGCCTGTGGTGGGAGCATTTTCATCGTCCTCGTCTCGAATGAGATCGCCACTACTAGTAGCTCACAGCACATGCCTGGGCTCCCAGTCTCCTGCCTTCCATCAAAGACAACCCATCCAGACCCTTTTCATGACCGACGATTCTGATTCCTTGCTAGAGCCTACCAGTAGCAGTTGCTGGAATCCTCAGCTGAGGAAAATTGTGACGGTAATGGCGAGTGCGGGTGTCCTTGAAACGGGTTACCTCACCTATACCAAACTTGCAGGGACAACCCAAGCATTCTGTGGCGCTGATGGCGGCTGCGATTCCGTCTTGTCGGGTCCCTATGCATTAATTCCCTTCACTAATATACCATTGGTAATGTTAGGATTCATAGCTTACAGTGTCGTAGCTTTGTTGGCATTTTTGCCCTTGACGAAAGCCGACGAGGACGATACCAGCAACCGCATTTGGCTGACTGCTGCGACAACTACCATGGCCACGTTTTCGGTTTTTCTCGTTTCGTTGATAATTCAAGTTCTACATGCCAGCTGTCCGTATTGTTTCTTCTCTGCGGCATTATCGATTGGAATGGCGGGCATTGTTTGGACTGGAGGTGGGCTCCCCGATGAAGCGCAGAAAGATGGCATCAATGCCAGTGTTGGGGGTATTGTCACGTCCGTCCTGGCTGCATTGGCGCTCTTTTTCGGTGTCGATGATACGAGCACCTCTACACAATTTGCTGGTTCTCCGGGTGGAACAACATATTCCCAAACGCTTGTAACATCATCCGCCGGAAAATTACCTCCGTCCATTACCACCGAATCGACGAAGCGAACGATCGGGCTAGCAAGGGACTTGCAATCGTTGGATGCTAAAATGTACGGTGCCTTTTGGTGCTCTCACTGCTACGATCAGAAGGAGGCTTTCGGAAAAGAGGCTTTTTCAAAAATTCCTTACGTTGAATGCAGCAAAGATGGAGCTAATCAACAAAATGCGCTCTGCAACAAAAAGAAAGTACCTGGGTATCCAACCTGGGAGATTGCGGGTCAGCTTTATCCAGGTGAGCAGGCACTGGAAGAGTTGGAAGAGATCGTTAAATTAACTAAGAAACAATAACTTGCAACAAATTGCTGCGCTGTAAGGTGGGCTTTTATTTTGTGTTTCCTCTATTAGACATTCCTCTACTGCTAGTATTGTAGTGTGGCTATACAGAGTTGGCCGTGCGATATCTACGCAAAAGCGTTTGATGCTTCATGCATCCCCTGTTTATTCTGGATCATCCATGAAATGATCTTCGCCGCCAGTGTAATTGTCTTGAACTTCACTACTCGTCACATTCATGCCCTCGACTTGTATCTCGACTTGTCTCTGCTCAGCCAAGGCATCGTATCCGCTTCTTGGCAACGTGCCAGTCGACCTAGACCCTCCTCCGTTTTGATCTCGACGTGCATCCAATTCGTCTAAAAAAGCGGCTGCATCGCGTCCCATCATGGTGGTTCTTTCAACAGTAGTATTAAAGCTCATACACTTGTGGCACCGTACACCCAAGAAGTGCCACCGTCGATTATCTTCGTGTTGTTCACAATCATAACATACAATCGTTACCACCCGAGCCAGGTCAGCTGGTACTGGTTGCAATGCAATTCCCATGGCCATGGCAGACCACGTTGCTGCCATTTGATCGGCTGTTTCTGCTGTCTTTTTGCACACTGGACACCTTGTGTCGTAAGAAGTCAATTCTTTGAAACAATGCCAGTGAATAGCGTGGCCGCAGGGCATTTCGTGACTAGCATGGCGTGATGAAAACAAGTCCTCTTGGCAGACAGGACAATTGGACATGTACTTTTTTGAAAAGGAAGCAAAAGAGAATGGAAGAGATTTGTTGAAGCCAGAGAACAAAGCAAATCCAATCCAATCCATCATACAAATAATGATGACCTACCTTCCCTACTTTGCAGTTGTGATCACCAAATAAGAGGGCATCAATGCACATTCCGCAATCATCACAATGGCGAAAGTTTTCTCTTCCCCCTACCCGACAAAATCCGCACTCGTGACAGTGATATGGACTTTCCTTGTTCGACATCCACAGGTTGCAGATATTACAATGGTAGTCTCCAAATTTTACGCCACAGCTTTGACAATGGTTGCTGTAATCATGGGAAACGATTTATATTTTTATGCGTTGTCGTTGGGGTCGTTGTAGATATCGAGGAAAGGCCAAACACAAACCAATCGGGAAATTGAGCACAGAGTTTTCAATAAAAACAAACAGCAAAAGATTTTGAAAACAAATTCAATCAGTTACCGAACAAAATCAAATCAAATCAAGACATAAAATAGATGATAATATACATACGTCTTGCTGGACTGTCGAGCATAACATTCTCTGCAAATAATTTCTCGAATAGCAAATCGATCGATATTGTGGTGTGTCTCCTCTTCTTCCAGATCAATGGGCATAGATCGGCGTCGATCTTTGTTTTTCATTTTCTTTCCCATGACACCCAGGGCTGTTGTCGCCGCTGCTTTTGCTGCCAATGGCTTGGAACATAGGGCATCGCCATCATCCACCATTTGATTGCAGGAATGTTTGTGTTGTTCGACCACTACTTCATTGGATGAATGCTCCGTTTCGCCATCATCATCATATTCGTCATCGTAGAACTGTTTTTGTCGACTCATCCCCAGTGGTGGAGGTAAGACGGGACACTCATCGTGACAAATGCGACATCCAAAAGCCAGTCCACAACAAGGACTGACGATGGTGCACTGTCGTTCGTAGTGCTCACATTTGGGTCGTGACTTTTCCATGCGTTTGTTAATGGCTCGCGGATCATTCTCGACAAAGGACGATGCAGCAGCTGCTGCTGCAGCGGCAAAGGCTCCGTCTCCAAAGTCTTGGAGAGACCTAGCTCGACCGTATCTGCGAAAGCGCTTGTTCGCATCATCCTTGTCCAATTGTTTCGATATCAACGACATGGACCGACCGGCGGCACCTGGACGACTGTTGTTAGCGGAATCGTTCGAACATGGATGACTGTTGCGACTACTATTGTTGGAAGCCAACGATTCCCTTCGATCACAGCAGCCAAAAGATAGTTGTTGTGAAAGCGGTGAAACTGACGAATCTCCTGCTGTACTGCTGCTAGCTCGGCGAGATGCGACGGCATCACAAGGATTCAGGCTGCTGCTGCCGCTGCTAACATCAATGCTTGGATGATAATCTTTGGCTTGTCGTTTCATATGTTGTTGCAGTTCATTAGCGTCGTCGTCGTTTTCGTCACCAACAAAAATATGTTCGTTCGAGCCATCAGACACGAGCATATCATCGTCACTACTGTCATAAAATTCGGCAGCAGCAGCGGCAGCCGCTGCCATGGTGGAAACGTACTCGTTGGAACTTGTTCGACCATCAGCAGAACCACCACTGACGGTTCCACCAGCACCACCGGTACCGCCGCCGCCGCCGCCGCCACTCGATACGGAATGACCTGCATTGCTCGATCGTCTTCGACCGTCCATTAATGATTGAATGGATCGTCGTTTTTCTACTGCACTCAACGAACAGTCCGCCATGATTTCCTTGATAGATTCGCGACGTGAACGCTGTTCGGTTTCAGTCATACTACTACTACCCGCTTGACTTTGCTGTTGTTGTTGTTGTTGTTGTTGTTGTTGTTGTTGTTGTTGTTGTTGTTGTTGTTGTTGTTGTTGTTGTTGTTGTTGTTGTTGTTGTTGTTGTTGTTGCTGCCACTGCTGTTGTGATGGTGGCGGTGCTTCGTAGTAGGCATCCTCTTGACGCTGATGATGATGGTGGTGGTTGTGGTCGTGGCGTTGCCGGTAGTAATCTTGCTGACTGCCATCTTGGGGAGTCATGCTCTCGTCCTCCTCATCGTCCATCGTTTCTCAAGGCTCTCTATCAATGGATGTAGCAACAACAAAAGTTACTCTCCTCAGGAAGACAAGCAAGTGAAATACTAGGTAACACAACTAAGTCATTCGGCAGACTCTGTACTCATGACTCATGCTGATAGATATGATTGCTGATGAATCACATCAAATAAATCACCATATGCCCCATCATTCGAATTGCTTCCTGTCAAATCAATCGACGTAATTAGAGTCATTCACGGTCATTGATGGGTCTTTTTCAGATTCGCCACCCCCCTACGTACTGGTAACTTTGAAGTGAAAGGTACTACAGTACCAGGTACTATCACGTAGTACCAGGTAATAAAAAGTCAGCCAGCGTTCTCCTACTTCTATTACTCTCCTATCTACTAGAGCTACTGGCACTACTACTATCCCAGTAGTACTGCTACTACCAGGTACCTGGTACAATACTACAATCACTACTATGCTGCCGTAAAAAGCTAGTGTGGAGACTAATAGAGAGTAAATATGAATATTATGGATAGACTAGACTAGAGGCTCTGTGTGGATAGGAAGCAGGCGTAGGCACACGACCTAATAGAGTAAGACCTAACTCCTGAGTCCCATCATAGTCCCTAATAGGAGACAAGGTAAACTGCCGTAGTCCACCTGGGCTTAATTTGTTGCTACTGTAAATATTAGAGTACATAAAGTGTGCACGTCGTAGAATTACTCAATTTTTAGAATCATGAACCAACGATCGTTCCAACACTTACCACTGTTAGCACTAAGATCGTTCCAACATTTACCACTGTTACCACTAATCATAATTCTACTAACTAGAACGACTATCGTTTAGGGTTCAAGGTCGGCATTGTCGAGGTTGGAGAAACGCTCGTCCCAAGGCCAAACTCTCTTGCTGTTGATGCGGTACATGGTGGTAGTTCCACTAACTTCGTTGGTAACCACGAGCATGGGAACGCCTACGCGGTTAAACATGCCTTCTTTCAGAGGACTGTCTTCAGCCGAGATGAACTCAATACCTTCAGGGCCCAAATCCCCCTCAGTGCGCACGTACTCGACAAACGAAGCCTCCTCAGGGTTGGAAATATCGTACACCATGACACCTCCCGTGCGCTCGAGACCGATGAAGGCGTAGGTCCTTCCATCAATCTTTCCAACGGCAAGAGCTTCAGGTTCGGGACCCTTGGCATCGCTTCTACTATCAAAGCCGTCTGCCGGGATTTTGTTGTTATTGTTCGTGTTAAAAACATCTGGGAACAATGCAGCGACTCGCACTTCGAACTCGCTGCCGGAGTCATACACGAGGTTGAGATCCTCATCCCAGATGGAAAAAGATCGTGCACCAAAGGCATAGAGAGCCGTCTGGTCATCTCCATTTACTGACCCTAATGTAGTGGTGATCCCAAGACGTCCAAGTTTGGTTTCGTTTTGTAGCGCTTCATAATCAGGGAAGACTGTTTCGTCTAATACAAAGTCTACCACGCGCTCTTCTTCCTCAAACCCACCGTAGTCACGAGCATCACCTTCGTTGGCACTGGCGATGTATGTTTTACCTTGGATTTCAAACGACTTGATAGAATCAGGCTGGTACATTCCGAAAACGGGCCAGGCGCTGATGACGATGCCTTCGTCTCTGTCGCTTGCATCAAACGCATTGTTACTAAGAGAATGATCCTTGAACCCAAGGGGGTAAATATCAATAATTTCCTCCGATTCTAAATCGATTTTGACTATGGCATTGTTTTCTTGAAGAGAAACAAAAGCGTACTTTGAGTCCTTGGAAACTGTGATATACTCAGGTTCAAGATCCTGTGCCACAGTGGCTTCTGGACCGAAAATCCTCACACCCTTCATGCGAAGTTCGTCAATCCTTCCATTGAAGTCAGAAAACCCCAAAGTGTTCACTTCGAAGAAATTTCCACCATCTGATTCGACTCTGATATCAATATGGATAATCGAGATGGAACCTTCGGGATCAACTACGTATTCATCATCGGGTTCACCTTCATTGGCAACGAGGACAGTCTTTCCATCAGGAGTGAAAGTGACCATGTCGGGAAGAGCACCAACTTCGACACTTTGAATTGCCACATCATAGTCCGAAGTATCAAAGAACACAACTCGGCCGTTGGCTTGCTTGTTCGCGTTCTCGACTGCAACAGCCAGAAGGCCATCAGCTCCGACCGCTACCGAGTTCGGGCCAGCACCGTACGCCGAGAGAGGGATACTTTTCAGCTGCGAGGGGGTTTTCGGATCCGTAATGTCCCACACATCAATGCGATTGAACTGCGCGTTCGAGACAAAGATGCGCTTGGTTTTCTTATCGTACGCTCCGATCTCGGCGTTTGAACCTCCAAAAGTTGCATCTGTTGCAGAAACTGTCGCAAGCACTTCTAGCTCGATGGAATTGGCAAAGAAGGTGGCGTCAACTCCTTTAAAGAGAAGCCAAGGAAGTAAAATTGAAGAAAGCTTCATTTTTTTGCAAGTTTACGTTTTCTTAGTGGGACGGGAATAGGATGGGGGTGGGGGGCGCCGAAGATAAAACTAAACCAAATTTTGTGAGCAACAATCAAAATTAATGTACTGCGCAGTATTACTACTATGCAAAAATCGTACAGTAGTACGAGTAACAAAGTAGCACTCTACTCGTACTATCTACTACTGTAGTACAGTAGTAGTAGGCTAGTACTAGTACTCTACTACTACTACTAGCTGCTACTAGCTAGGCGAGTAGGTAAGGAGTACTACTACTCGTCAACTATCGCAAAATGCTTTTCCACGTCACCTTATTAAGAAGCTCTAACGGATGCAACCTTTTCAGATTCCATAGATACGATTCATACAGTATTAAAGTAGCACTCTATCTATGTACTCAACCGTCACAAAATCCCTTTCAACGTTAAACCTTAAAATTTCTAACGGATGCAACAACAGTAAAGATTCAATAGATTCGATACTACTGCCTACTACTCTACCAGGTACTGTAGCTAGCTACTAGCTAGAGCTATGGTACTACTAGTATTGCTTACCAATAGGAGTACTGCTGGTAACTGGTACTCATCAACATTGTTGCCAAATAAAGAATGCTTTTCAGCGTCAAACAGAGATTCGATAGATTCGATTCATACTGTCAAGACAAGGAAATAATAATAGCTACTACTAGTAGCTAATGGTACCAATTACTGCCCGAGTAGGCTACTTCAGTTTCAACAGCTGCGTGTTCATTACTCACTTGAGGGTCGTCGTGAGCGACAGTTAATTCGGCTGTCGTAGTTGGTCCGACTTTATGACAATCTGTTCCGGCTGTCGATGATGGCGATTCCTCTTGTAACTGCAGGAGTTGATTGTTGATTGCAACCTTGCAACGGCTGGTAATCGAATATTGATTTGCGATATTGAAATTGTGGCATCATTAATTAGTCTTCTTTTGCTTACACGCACAGAAACGTCAAGCCAACTACTAATGCACTCGTCTGTGTTGTAGTGTACTTTTACTTACTACAGTATTATTATACGAAATAGAGTAGTGCACATTGTAAAGCCATATTTTTACCGAGCTATCTATTACAGTCCCTCGTATTGACTTTCTTTTTCTACAATAGCTTCCAATTCTTCAAGGTCTTGATCGCCAGGGAACAACTTGCCATTTATCTCCCAGGTGGGATATCCTTGAATCTTTTTAGCAATACATCTATTCACGGCGGAATTCAGGCCGTCTTTGCTGCATTCGACGTAACGAATTTTGTCAAAGGCATCCTTTCCTAACCGTTCCTTCTGAGCATTGGTGAAACCACACCAATAAGCTCCGTATAGTTTGGCGTTCAGCATTTCCAATTTGTCTGCCAGCTTGTTGGCACGGGCAGACGAGGTTGTACGAATAGTGGGTGGAGCTTGCAATCTTTCCGAATTGTCGGGTACAACAGTAGTTGCTGTAGCAATTTCGGATTGTTTGTCGGTCGCAGACAACATATCAAGAGCGGAAATGGCTTCCTTCATTGGTTCAGCCCTGACAGCCACTTCTTGTTTCTGCTCATGAGCAACCAATTCTCCTGCTTTCTTTGCTTTTTCAGCATCGGCGGCTTTTTCTTTTTCTCGTTCCTTAAATTCCTTGACTCGAGCTTCTTCTTCTACGCGTCTCTTCTTTTCGAATTCAATTACCTCTTCTTCTCTGGTCTGTGGTTTGACAGCACTAGCAGTAGCAGTAGCAGCCGTAGCTTCGTTACTCTCTGTCTTGGTAGGAGAGTTTTGCTGTTCCTTTGTTCCCTCCTTTGACGAAGCCATTTCGGCGTTAACGATCGCCTCCAAGCCATCCAAAGACTGTTCTCCGACATGCAATTTCCCATTGATTTCCCAGGTCGGTACCGAGCTTATGCCGTTTTGTTTGCATAAATATGTTCGCGAGTTTTCACCATCCTTTGCACACTCAACGTAATCTATTATGCGAAAGGCCTCTTTGCCTAATAATTCTTTTTGATTGGCACAGTTGGAGCACCAATACGCCCCGTACATTTTCGCATTCAGCAACTCAAGTTGATTTGCCAGGACCAGACCTTGTTTGGATGAAGCAGACTTGATATCCGGTGGGGCCTTGGATTCGGCTTCTTCTATGTTCGGTGGTTGAAAGGTAGCAGTTTTATCCGCTGTAGCGAAAGGGCCTGTCGGTGCCGTTGCTGGCTCGTTGACCTTTGGTATTGGTGTAATCTTGAATGTAATTCCATTGATTGTTACCTCATTTAAGGGTGTTGAAGGCGTTGGTGCTAGCGCTGGCCCAGGCGTCGGCGAAGGATCTGGCGTCTTCTTGGTTTCTGGTTGAGAAAATGCCGTTTTCACCATTGTTGCTGGCATGGACGTTGGAAGAGGAACAACCATTTTTTTCTCAGCCTGCTCTACCAACGTGTCGAGCTCATCCAACGAAAACTCCCTCGCATCATAGATGTTTCCAAATATTTCCCATGTAGGAAAGGTTTTTACTCCCTTTTTACGACAAAATTGTCTTTGGGAAGGATCGTTACATTCGATATAGGGAATCTTGTCCATGCCCTCTTTGGTGAACAATTCCCTTTGGTGTCTCGTAAACTGGCACCACGAGGCACCATATAAGCGAGTTTCGGGCAGCTTGCCTATCCTTTCTGCCAGTACTATAGTTCGACTTGCCGTTGCCGGTGATGGCGATATATTGGTAACGGGGACTTTGGGCAAGTCTGGTTTGGCAACTTCTTCCGGTGGAACAATGGGTGTTGGCTTCTCTGTCTCTTTGCTTTCTGCCGTGGTTACTTTGATCGCCTTTTCTGTGGATGCATCCTCGGCTACCGCAAAAACCGTCGACGACGAACCTGCACCACCCACCACCGACTTTCCTTTTCTTTCTGATATTATGTATTCCAAGTCATCTAATCCTTGAACTCCTCGATAAATATCGCCGTCGATCTGCCAGGTAGGAACGACTTGCACTTTCTGTTGCTTGCACAGCTCTAATTGCGAATTATCGCCATCTTTGCCACACTCAATATAAGGTATCTTGTCAAACACTTGCTTGCCCAATAATTCCTTTTGTTCAAAGGTATTAGTACACCAATAGGCACCATAAAGTTTGGTATTTAAATCTTTCAATTGGTTGGCAACGGCCAGAGCCCGATCCGACGATGACGTTACTATTTTGGGAGGCGTTTTACTGTTGCCGACAGGTGACGCCTCGGCCATTCTCACGAGGACTTCCATTTCGTCTAGACTTCGCTCACCAGGATATAACCGTCCTTTGATTTCCCACGTAGGATAACCAGAAATCGCTTTTTCAAGACACAGTGTTGTGGCTTGCGAATTTTCACCACCTTTGCCGCATTCAACATATTGTAGAGCCTCAAAGGCTTGTTTGCCAAAGGCTTCTTTTTGAGCGGCACAGTGACTGCACCAATAGGCACCGTACATGCGAGCATGATTTTGTTTTAATTTTTGTGACAATTGTAATGCCCGATCCGTCGATTCTGATTGAATGACAGGAGGAGTTCGTCCTTCAGCAAATGCAGGGTGCAAGTCGTAGTAGACTGGGACAAAAAAGAATACGGCAGCAATGAATGACGTTGTAATGGAACGTTGCAGCTGTATGTGCTTATTTTTCATAGGAGATGATGGAAGTCTTGCCGGCTGGTGTTGACTGTTCGCGTTGGTTGCAGGGGCTACTGTCGGCAAATTTGCCCGTGATGGCTGTTGTTGAATTTTGCTAGGTCCAACAAACGACCAGCCATGGCAGAAACTGTGGTGAAGAAGGACGCAATAAAGAAAGATATTGAGAGATGAATGAAAGGATCGTTTCATGGTGACGATTCGTTTTCTTTGTGTTTTTGTCTGGAAATGCAGCATACGACGACTATTTTTCTGGTGTTGAACGGATTTGTTGTTTAAATGAATCGAAAGATCCAACATGTCAGATGCAGTAAAGATCGGGTTATCTGAAATCCTTCCGCGTGGAATGATGTTGTTCAGTGGTACACAATGTTGAAAGCCCGGGTGATTTACGTCGACAAATACGAACGCAACTGGCTGCCAACTGAAAAGGTGCTGTGACGATACACTCATCGAATCACACGGGATTTCTCTCGACAAAAAACGAACGAACAAAGTGAAAGACCACTGTGGCTGATGATGATGAGATCAAAGGCCGAAGAGAACGACAGACGTCGTGCTTTATCCCACTTGGTATCTTAGTCATAATATTATTATATTATCTTCATTTTTCTCTAGTTTTGTCTTCTTTCTTGAGCTTAATAAGCGGAGAGAAGTTAAGTTAGCTCAACGAAAACCTGGATAAGAGGTATACTAGCTATCCTAGAATACCCTGCCTAACTGCCTAACAATTCGTACTCTAAGGAGCAAATCCGAACCAATACTAGTACGAACTACTACTACATACATCATACATACATACCTTAAAGCTATAAGCATGGCTCCCTCTGAAGCGACGGTAATCACGACTACCGCCGCAAAGCCCTTGCTGTCAACTCCGCCCGTCATATTAACTGCATTGCCCCCAGCCACAGCTACGACAACAGAAGCGCCAGTCACAACCACGACAGCTTCGACTACCAGTACTCGTACTGCAGACCCCACAGCAACTTCCGGGACGCCCGCTCTATCCACGACAGCAGCAGCAGCAGCAGCAGCAGCAGCAACAACAACAGTACCTTCCACCACAACAGCAGCGGCAAGTCATGCTCATGCTGCTTCTGCTTCTGCCTCGTCCAATCGAGATGTAGAAGACGGCAAACGTTTTGTGGGATCGAGTTCTCACTCTCATCATTATTGCAAAGCTCACAAACCCACTTTGGAAGAATTACAACAGTACAACTTTTCGGAATACGTTCGAAAGGTGGTACTAGAGGCTGCTCGTGTCCCGTACGAAGAGTTGCGACCGACCGTCAATGAGAGCGGAGAGTTAGTGAAGGTTCACTACATTGAAGACTACGAACTTTCCACGAACGGCTTTCCGTCCAAACCCACCTTGTACGCCGAAGGTATGGCCAAAGTGTCCCTGCCGTATGGCTTTTGGAAGGAAGAAAAGATCGGCAAGGACCGGACGGGACGTGGACCAGTTTGGCAGGCAGGAACAGAACTCGGTGATTTGGTTATACCTAATCCCATTCGACAATGCGTACGGGGTATTGGAGGTGTCTACGAGTATACCATGATGGATCAAGGACCCATTACGTTGGCAGCCTATCGGGAAGAGGCGGATGCCTACATGGAACAGCAACTCCTGGGAATTTCAGCACCCAAAAAGAAAAAGGCTGTCAAGAAGGCAGCAGCAGCAGCAGCAGCAGCAGCTCCACCATCGGGTCGAAATACCAAAAACAGCAACCGAAACGACGAAGCTAAAAGTGAGGGAGAAGAGGAACAAGCCAAACCAGTTGCTGATTCGGTCGAATCTAATGAAGAAAATAAGAAAGAAGAAAATGAACTACACGAAAAAGACGACAACAAGAAGAAGATGCCAACCATCGAAGAGATGGAACGGAAATTCTGGAAGCGACTTGGTCCCACAATGCCTCCAGCTACGTACGGAGCGGATATGGAAGGATCCCTCTTTGGAGATGATCCTGCCAGTGGATGGAACTTGGGTCAACTGGATAGCTTTCTTCAGCTTTTGGGGCCCAATCTGCCAGGAGTCACATCTCCTTATCTTTACATGGGAATGTGGGCATCGGTCTTTGGCGTTCATACAGAAGATATGAATTTATTAAGTATCAACTATCTCCATGCTGGAGCTCCCAAGGTCTGGTACGCCATTGCTCCTGGTCAGGAAGCTCGACGCTTTGAAGCACTATGCGAGCATTACTATGCACATGCCCACCAAGATTGTCGTCAATTCCTAAGACACAAGCGCTATCTTCTCAGTCCGGCGATTCTGAAAAAGGCAGGCATCAAATACACCTTTCAGGTACAATATCCAGGAGATGCTATGATTACCATTCCCGATGCGTACCACTTTGGATTCAACACGGGATTCAATGTGGCAGAGGCCACCAATTTTGGTGTTCCCGAATGGATTCCTTTTGGACATCAAGCTCGGATCTGCATGTGTCGGCCGGACAGTGTTCGGATTGATATGTTTCGGCTGGAACGACTTTTGGCTAGGTACCGTAAAGAGAACAAAAAGAAGACGAGTCGACGACGCAAATCCTACAGAGATTGGGGCATGCAACACTACCAAGCGACTCATCCAGAATTGCATTCTGAATCTGAATCAGATTGTGATTCTGAGGTCGAGAACGGGAACGACAACAGCAATGGAAAGACGAACAGCCGGTCGACCAAGAAGCGCATGAAGGACTTTTGGGTCGAGGTGATGGCACCAGTTCCGTCGACACAGCGGGCTGATTATGGAAGAAGGGTCAGTACCGGAGCTAACAACAATAAAAAGGTGCCAACAAAGAAGCGCCTGCGATCCAAGGGCAGCAAGACAAAGCAGCAAGCCAAGGCTCGGGAAGTCTGGCACCTGGCCAAACCGATGACGCGTAAAGGTCTGGTGATTAGCGCCAAGGTATTGGTTATGATTCCTGGTGTTGCTGCCGGTGCCGGTGAAGAGAATTTTCATCAGGAAGACTCTGAAAGCAGCAGTGACAGCGATGTAAGTCGAGACATGGAGGAAGACGAACAGTGTTTTGCGGGTGTAATTACGGAATTTTCCGAAGATCACTGCCGAGTGCACTTTGCCAGCTTGTCGAAGGATGATGATGTGTGGATGCACATTGACAGCAATAAACTTTTTCTTGACGGTGGCTGTTGGGACGAGTCGCATGCTATAAAGGAGGTCCCGCCTCGACATTTCTGGCAAGAAATGGACTCGAAACGCAGGTGCGTCTAATGCTTATTGTGCTAGCTATTTTATTATGAAGTCATAAAGGCGATTGTAGCCTCTATTATATGAAACAACTTTGATTTATTAAACTTGCTGTAGTTAGCCGCGATAAAAGAACACAAGCCGCATTCAAGTCAATGGATAAAAATGGCAGCTTAAAACTACGCTAGCAAAAAAAAAAACTCCATAATTAAAGTATACAATAGCATTAACACGCCGCAGGGGCTTGCCTAATAGATGCCAAGTCCCAAGGCATCTTCAATGTCACGTTCTTCATCGTAGTCGTCGTACCCAGCCTCTTCATCAGAGTCGCTACTTGTGAACTCTACAGCATATTCGGCATATGGATCATTGTCGTCAACGTCAATATTATCACAAGTTGCAGCGCCTTCCACAGCCGCCACCGGCATTTTAGACCGTTCTGCAGCAAGCTTTTTCTCTTCCTTTTTTCTTTGGCGCTCCAAGCGTTCATGCTCGGCTTCCTGTTTGCTTTGGTCGGTAAAGTCCAGCGCAATACGTTTCCTTTCAGTCGATTCCACTTGTACTTTAATTTTGGCCCCTTGTTCCAGCCCTGCTTCTGCCAGCCCCTTTTTCTGATCAATAAACGAGCCGAAAAAGTCGGCCACCTTTTGAATGTGCAACAATCCCAGTCGATTGGCTCCAATGTCCACAAAAACGCCATAATTTTCCAGTCTCGCCACAGTACCGACCAATTCATGTCCTTTGGTCAAACTAGCTGTCGAAATTTTTGGGGCGACATCAAGTGGCACCTGCTCTTCTTTCAGTACGACTTCCAACTGACCATTGCCCGGACGGACACGCGAGACCCAACATTCAATTATCGTTTTCTTTTTTAGGCGTGCAACCTTTTTTTGCGTGGCTGACAATTTCGTTTTGTCCAATCGTAACATAGCATTCGCTAACTTCCATTTCCTCGTCTTGGGATTGTACCGTCCGACCCCAACTTCGAGGAAGACTTTGGGTCCCGTGTCTCCACTGAGGTACTCTTGGACGATCCATCCTTCGAGACGATCTCCTACTTTTACATCCTCGAGTCGTTTCCGCTCTGCCCAAACGATACCTCCTTTGCTGTATACATAAGGTGTACGATAATAGGATGGTCGAACGGCAGGGATACTTTCTTGTGTTTCAGTAGAAGTCACGGCGGCAACAACACTGTGGATTGGAAGATGCTGTGATATTGATCTTGGAGCTGTGTTTAAGTGCAAGGACGCGTGAAAGGCAGCAGTTATTTCTGCATATGCTACTAGGCAGTTCAGAAGAAGAAGTGGTGTGTTTGCCCGCATATTGTATCGATTGTGCTTATTATCATTTGAGTAGCAAGTTGTGTGAAATGAAAATCGTTCGGCTGTGATTCATCATGATGAACGTTTGAAGTAAGGTTGTTGAAGGTGAGCGACGGCTTGTTGAAAGACCTACTAGTCTACTTGTACTTACTTTATGATGAGCAACTAAGCGCTTAAGTGATTTTAAGAAGAGTAAGTGTGCGACGCATTATTTCAGTTCGGAAAAAGAAGCTGGCAAAGATATATTTGATTCCGATATCTCGACTCTCGACTCTCGACTATGGACTGTCATAACTTTGATCAAACCAATGTAAAGTACGCACCACAGAAGCACCATGAGTGACTCTGCAACACGACTGCTTTCTTTAAGTCGATGCTATGTACCATTATTTCTCTTCCTGGTCTGCTCAATGCTATTGTTGAATTACGAGAGCGTCCAGCAACTTGCTGCCACTAATGAGCGACGTGCACTGAGGAACAAGAAGGTCTACGGAGCAGCAAATCAAACGAAGAAATCATTCCTTATTCTCATGTCACCGGCTGAAATTGAGAAACACTCATCAGATCAGGGCATACTCGATTTGCAAGACTGGGAATATCAAGCACTCCAAGGGCTTCGCGGGTCCAACGGTAGCGACAGTGTTGTGGCTCAAAATACGTGCAACCCTCCTCCCGGTGTCAGCCGGACGTGTTGTGTAGGAAGTTACAGTACGGGTGGTGCGGTGGAATCCATCTACCGACACCGCTGCAGTGCATCACTGCAAGCGGGGACTTTGGAAGCTCTGCAAATGGATGCCCGACGTTTCTTTCGCGAAAATCCTGTAACCGTCAACAACAACAACGACGACGAGACGGCTCGACAGTGTGATATGTGCCACATTGTAGAGTTAGCTCGATCAGCCAATCTGAGCATTGCGTTTGTGGGCGACAGTATGCAGAGCCAAGTCGTGGATGGATTGAGTTGTGAATTGGAAAGAAGGCAATATACCGTAACGTCCGCTACAACCTTGCACGAACAACACGAAGGAGATATTTACCATCGACACTCCTCAACACGAGAGTTGCAAATACGATCTTCTCTGTGGGATTCCTCGGACACTGTGTCGATCAAATATCACATGATTTACCGCCTTCCCTTGGATGTCAATGCCGGCCAACTGGAGGCCATATTCGATGCAGATGTCGTGGTACTCGGGTTCGGTCTCCATTGGAACTACGGTAGCAACGAACAGGGTCTATACATTCAAGCCATGGGCGATTTACTGACGACTATTCGCCAACAGCAACGCGTCAAATTGCTGGTCCACCGAGAAACATCTGCTCAACATTTCAATGCCGATGGCGGAGACTTTGTTTTGTGGGGAAACAGTAGGACTCTGGGAGTGGAAGAAGTAGCAAAGTGCACTAGTTTCGCAACGGATTCTAAAAGCTATTTCTGGCGGGAAAAGGCCATTCGAAGGGCCGCCAATCATTCGGGGCATGCAATTGTAGTCGCGGGGCCCGATATGCTAAAGCGACGGCAGGATATTTCAACTGGAATCTCATCCGAACTATTCGTGTTGCCGTACTATCACTACACTGCCAATCATCCGCAGCTACATCCACAAGGTCAAGTAGGTGATTGCACGCACTACTGTTCCTCTCCCTTCCTGTATATGCCTCTCTGGAGATCATTGCGGTTGTTACTGGACTTCAAATTTATCGAGACTACTGAAACATAAGAAGAATAACAAAGCTCGATTGTGATCACTCTAGTTGCAAGGAACTCTAAGCAATTATTGTGCAACAAAATGTTATCGTTAAATCTTCCACTAAGCATAATAAACATGAGAAAGCCCCACTTCGTAGTCCGGATTCTCCACGCTTCGTATCCGGATGGCCAATGTGTGCCTCTTGTCGGATACATTAGCATCCCATCCCACTCCTTCCTCAAGGAGGACGGGAACAACAGTCAAGCCATCCACAATCTCTACCAGCACATTTGCTATGCTCGTTCCATAAAGCTCAACTTCCGTTCCATCTATGACATAATCCAACAAGAGATCATGGGGTGCATCGTCAAGCTCCAGTCGAAGTAGAATTATGCCATGAATGACTCCTACCAGGTGAAAAGTAAGCCATCCATTCTTCGGGGAACCAACTATTTTTCCCTTGTAGTGATTATGGTTGGCTAACAGGCACTTGTTTTTCTTGATCGATTGCAGATGGATTGTGCCGAGCCATCACAGAAGCCAATTGGTGTTGACTCTAACCTCCAGCCAGATCCCTTGACGATGACCAGCTTTCGATGCTCAGAAGTTGCATTGGAAGCCAGTCGTCGCTCTGCGTTCCCGTCGCCAATGGCACCATCCACGGAAGCATCGTTCGCTAGAAGCCTTCTCCTGCTATTGGCATTGGCAATGGCAATCATGTGAACGTCCAACTCTCCTTCTGGAACTCGCCATGCTAAAGGAAGAATATCCGGACCAGAATAGATACCATTTTGATTACTCCGCATTTCTCCTTCGAGAACATTGTTGACCGCCGATGACAGCCTATTAATTCTGGGAACAACACGCGGTGTCCATTCTGTCAAAGCATGCATTGGCAGGTGGCATATTCGGGGGTCCAAGTCCTTCATCAATAGTTCGCAGCTGGAAGAAAATCCGCCCTCCTTTCCGGGTTCTCGGTCTGGACGCGTCATTATTTCTCTACGAATATCCGTGTACAAGGCTCCGACATGCCACAGGCGCGGATCCAACGGTACTGGTAAGCTGTAGTCATTCACAGATGTCAACCATCGATCCAAAGCGGATTTCAGGGCATGCAAATGAAGCAGCGCCATTTTTTTTGCTTCCAATTGGTGTTGACGATAGCCAGGATACCCTTCGTCTTGATCGCCCACATCCTGATTTTGCTCCTCTAAAGGGGTAAAGTCGGATCGACTTTCCCAACATACGGAATTGTAACAGGTCTTGCAACCTCCCAAATGTTGACAAGCAAAAGGCAACCGATTAGGGTCATGAATAGAACACATATCTGCTGCGCCGGGCTGAATGTTACCGACCCAAGCTTTGCCTTTCGAGCTCAGTGTGAGCTCATCTGTATTTGAACTGAGAATTATTGGTACTCGCTCCCCCGACATGATAGCTTGTCTATGGAGTAGGTCAAACTCTCCAGGACGTTCTTCCTGAGTAGCATCTTCAACGTGCCATAGAATATCGGCTTCTCCGTAGAGATCTCCGCCGCCAAGGGCTGTGACAGCTATTGATGCATCCATCCCCATATTCCTACTTACAAGAGTCATGCCCAGTTTGTGAAAGATTGGTTCCATAATGTAATTGAAGTGTTGTACTTGTGTCTGAGCAAAGTTGTTGCCACCATATGTGTCCTTCCTTCCAGCTACTACGACGTAATAGTGATCTTCGGTAATCATAGCATGCGTTAGCTTTCGCACCAATGCTTCGTAGCATTTACGTGTCATGTACGCAATGCCTGGCAGCCTCTCTCCCGTTAAGTAATGCACAGCGGTTCCATTCAGAACTTCAAAATTATCAAGAATGACAAGTGACTGCTGGTCAGAAAGCATAGGAAAAGGATCTCCATACTCCTCCAGAATCCCTCTTATCATCACGTCCATAAATGCACTCGCTTTCTGCAAAAATAGCAGGATGTATTTCCTGTCTTTTTGCCACGACGAATCTGAAAAATCGCCCTCGAACATGTCACGAAAAGCAAAGGAATCATATTTGTTGCTACTTTGTAGATACTCACGGTGATCATTCTCGATAGGAGCTGTCCACGTTCCGTAGGTGCTTTTGATTCTTTCCATCCTATCATTGAATTGGTCTTGTCGTCGACGAAGCTCTTCATCGGTGGCATCATACAAACGCGAAGCAAAAGGAGATTGTTTGGGATCATGAAGGTAGTGTCCTTGTACATTCTGGTCGTTTTCCGGAGACAAGTCCCATTGAGAGTGACTATAGAGGGCAGTATCATGATCGAGTTCCTGCTCAATCGCCTTCTGTTCTTTTGTGTTGTGAGCAATGTTCTTGTCGCCACCAAAATTAAAGCTGTGAGCTTTGGGTGGTTGGAGTAGGTCATCATTGGGTCCCAGAGGTTGGAGCTCCGCAATACTGCTACTGCTGCTACTGCTACTGCTACTGCTACTGCTACTGCTACTGCTACTGCTACTACTGTCACCGGTCGGCAGTATCGGTGTTGATGGCACTGGTTGGTTGGGCAAATAATCCTTGTTAGGACCTCGCAGTATATCTCCAACTGTTGTGACAGATTCTGTTTTTGAAATTTCATCTCGTTGATTGTCCATGACTAAATGAAGTACTACTGCCAAGACCACCAATCCCATGATGGCCTTTCGAAGCAGACTGGAATGGCAAAGTTGTTCCAGCAAGAATGAATCTTTGTGACGGTACGAATCGTTGCCATACTGTACTTCTTCTTGTTCTTGTTCGTGTACTAGCACATTATATCCTCCTTCGTTGTTATTTCTCCCACCAAATAATTTGTATTTGGTAATAAGACCACCCATCATTCCTTCTTCGCTACTGTTGAATTGGAATCGACTACTGCTTAAAGAGGAAACGGATGGAACCAAGAAGGGATCCTCAATTTCAAAAGGAGCCACCGTGCTCCCAGAGCCTGTCGAATTGTTGTTGCTGGCAGATCCTTCCATTTTTATTGTGCATATATTATATATTCTCTTAATTTATTTTGCAGAACAAGTGCCTTGGAATTGATCTCACACACGCGTATCTACTCTTGGTTAGAATTCTCTCCGAGAAAGCTTCTTGAACAGATGTTGTAGACACAGAGGACCGATAAACAGGCAGTATCTGTGTATCTTCGTTCTCTCTTACAACTATGGAACCGATTCCTTTTCGAAATTAGTGAATGCCCTTCCTTCACTGTGTGCGACGGTTCTTAATATCTGATTTTTGAGTAGTCTCTGCTGGAATGCTCTCGTCGGCTTTCGTATGACTATGATAAGTTAAAAGAAGAAAAGGAAGAAGCGAACAGAACTCGTTGATGTTTTCGCTAGTGTTTTGATGAAGCAAGTACACCCTGCAGTACTGCCTACTGCTAGTAGTAGTACTAGTCCAACTAGTACTCTAGTAGGAAGAGACTACTAGTCTAGTAGTAGTAGATAGGCAGAGAGACAGTCCACTAGTACTCTACTACGAGTGCTTGACTTGTAGTACTAGACTGTAGTAGTACTACTAGTAGTACTAGAGGAGGTACTAGTCTACTACTACTAGCTACAGCTCTCTAGTATGCTATTCTGCTACTAAAGAACAAAAGAAGTACTCGGTTACTACTAGTACTACTACTAGTAGACTATTACTAGTACTTCTAGCTACTCTATTGTGGTACCATGGTACTCCTTTTACTCATACTACTTACATGAGCCCGGGTTGTGCAGCTGAGCTTTCTTATTATTTTTCACGGGTTTCTTTCCTAATTATTTTTTCGTCCATTCGAGGTTCAAAAATAACCAAAGATCGACACACGACACACACGACAACCGATCAAAAATCAACACAGCAAAACCTCAACAATACAAGTAGTCTACTATAGTACAGTTTTTATTAGCTATTCGCACAAGATGAGCAGCGACAAAAGGAGTTGTAGTAGCAGCAGCAGCAGCAGTAACGAAGGCTATGATTGTCAAGAATCGGCAACCAAGAAACAAAGGACAACAGACCACCAGCATGATGGATCTCCCACCAGTTTTGTTACGTGGAACGTTAATGGTTTCATTTCCAGGTGCAACAAGGATGAAGCAGAACTTGTTCGTTTGCTGCGTGATACCAACACTCCTGATATTATTGCGCTTCAAGAAGTTCGCATGAAAGCATCCGGTCCTCACAATCGTGGAACTCCATTGGCGACCGATTACAGCAGCACAAAGGTTCAGAAAGTTATGGAAGCTAACATCTTTCACAACTACGACAAATATTATTCCTTGGCTGATGCACGGTACGCGGGAACTTGTACCTTGATTCACAAACGATTAGCCTTTGATGGTAAGAACAATTCGGCTTTTAGTTTCTCATCGGCCTTGTCGTTGCTACTAGATAAATATAACTTGATACGTCAAAATGTCAATCTTGGAACCATTCCTTACGAACAACCATCACAACCATCCGATTCCAACAGCAGCAGCAGCAGCAGCAGCAGCAGCAATATTAACCACTGCAAAAACAAGAAACAAACCTCCATGAAAGCATTCTTTGCTCCCAAAGCTACAAACAACAACAACAACAAGAAAAAAAGTATCCCCCAGCATGATTCAGAAGGTCGGTTGCAATTCTTTTTCTTTCCAACGTTTGATTTGATGCAAACCTATGTTCCCAACAATGGTACCAAATCAGAATCCTTTCAACGACGTCAAGAATGGGATACCAACATGAAAGCTTTTTTACATCATCGACGACTTGTTTTGGAACAAGGAAAGGCAGCTGTGAATCGTCCATTACTGTGGTGTGGAGATTTAAATGTAGCTAAAGATTATCGTGATAGAACACACTGGGAACGTCCCGTCACCACCGTTGTCGACGACAACAACACCAGCATCAACATCAACGCCAACACCAACAATGAAGCCAAGAATGGCAGTGTCACGGTACCGTACGAATGGTGGACGGATGAAAGCAAATGCTTTGCCGGAGGACAAGCCAAAACCTTGGATCCTAATCGTGCGATTGGTGATCAGGGAATTCCGTCGTTTACGGCCAATGAACGTCGTCGTTTTGTGGAGATTTTGGAGCAATCGGATTTGATCGACGTTTGGCGAGAGTTGCATCCAAATGGGGTTGTACAAGAAGATATAATTGGAAAATATAAGAATCGATGGGAGTTTCCGAATTGGACATGGGTAAGATCATCATTTATAAATATATTTCGTTCGCTGTCAAATAATGTGAGCTTGACTATGTAACTGTTGTCGTAACGTCAATGCTCATTCTTTTTTTATTCAATCATCTCTTTTTTCTTCCAGAGGGGGCACTTGAGCAACAATGGAAATTCCTACGCCAGCAAGTATGAAGGCAAAGGGCAGCGATTGGACTATTTTCTTTTGTCTCCCTCTTCTTTGATGAAAGACGTTGTCGAAAGTTGTGACATTTTGGGTTACGGCGCTTCGAGAGAGGGGCTGTTTTGTGGATCCGATCATTGTGCAACTATGCTCAGGTTGAAAAGGCCGCTCTAATGGATGCTACGCATCATCCAGTTTTGAAAAGTAGTAATAAAAAATTTCGTTTTTTAGAATAAGCTTAAGGACACCGTGGTTTTTCATCGCAAAGGAGTGCCCTTGGTCTGAACATAGGCCACGGCAGCTTCTACGGAAATGGTTGTGATTCCCATCTTATCGTAGAATTCCTTTACCCTGGTAACGTCGCGGCGTAACAAATCATCGGAATCAGGATGGCGGGTATCTACAGCCTGACCAAAATCAATCAGTACAATTTGCAAAGCATCATCATCATCAACCAGTTTGGCAGTCGGCTTGGCATCCTCGTTGCTCGTAGCTGATATTTGCACGACCTCACCATTCACAAAAGCAGGCTTGGTATCAACAGCAGCAAGCTTCTTCTCGTCCTCACTGTTGTTCAGTATATCTGGCTTCATTACTTCTTTGGCGCCCGTAGCTTCCTCTTCGTCTCCAGACCAAAGCACATTTTCTTCGTCTACGCGCTTGAGAAAACTGGCTGGACAAACCAACATGTTGTATTCACTCAAATCAGCATGGACCAAGCGTCCGTCACAATACAAACGTTGCATGGCTTCCATTGTTTGCTCGTAAAAGGCGGTCCATTTTTTGCTACCCTTCTTAATTGTGAGCTCTCTCAATTGAGGAGAGGGCCATCCATCTTCACCTAGAAAACGTAGGAACAAAACATTTTCTTTTTGCCACAAAGGCTTTGGCACTGGAACCATGGCACGATACGCTCGAATCAAATTGCGGTGCTCCTTTTCGGCCCATTGCTCGACCTGCTGGCGAGAGCCAGCGTGGCGAAAGTTGGCACCATCACCGTACCGAGGATCTCCTCCGACGTACTGACCTCGATTGCGAAATTCCGAAAAGCGCTTGAAAACCTTGACGGCAACATCAAAACCTTCACTGGCACTTCCTCGATCGGCGTGAAAGACAAGGGCTTCCTTGCCCTCCTTGACAACACCATGAAATTGATCAATCAATCCGTTGTTCACAGCCCTGGCAATCTGAAGCCGAACACGACCATCAAGAGCACCATCTCGTGTACTGTCCGTATCGGCATTGGCTCGGCCATGACCGTGCGCGGCAACACCCTTAATCGTTTTCTTTTGCATGCTTCGATGAAATGCATTGTAAGCTTTATTACCTACGTGAGCTCTGTTTCCTGTCGCATCGTCCGCTCTCAATTCCAATCTGTAAGCATTCGCTTGGCCTTGTAACTTGGGATCATGCTTGGTTCGAAGTTCTTGATTAGGACCCCGAATCGTGGTCCGATCCGTTCGTGACCAGGGAGAGGGTTTGTTAGAATTGATGCGAAAGCCAGCCTCTGTGGTTCCATTGTTATCCATATCATCATAATCGTAGTCTCCATCATCGTCATCATGGTGGTGCCGATAATATTGGTCGTCAAAATCATTACCTTTCCCTTGCTCCCGCAAGAAATCACCACGATGCATGGTACGAATATTGCCTTGATCTACTCCTTTTTTGGGCACAGCCTTTCGTTCTTCGTTTTGTAGTTCCAAAGCTAACCTCAAGGAAGCAGCATCACTTTTGGCATGTTCGGCAGCGTCTGCCTCATCGAGAGCCCTTTCAATTTCTTTCATTTCTTCCTCAGTTAATGAGTCATATTTAGCATCTTCCTCATGATTTTCATGTTTGGGCATGGAAGCTGCAGCTGCAGCTGCAACTGGAGGCACAGATGCAGTTGAAGGCAGAGCAGCAGAAGCACTGGAGCTCGATGCCAACTGCTGATCTTGCATCGACAACAGTAACGCCAGTTTCATGTCTTCGTCCATCTCCTCATTACTGCCACTGTCAACGTCACCAGTATCAGCACCAGCACCAGCACAGCCAATTGGGAAAGAAGAGGAAGACTCGGATACCACAGATGCAGCCATGGCCTGAGCAAGTGCCGCCGCTTCTTCGGCTTCCAGTCGTGCCTCTAGTGCCTTGCGCTTGGACTTTTCTGCTTCTTGTTTTTCTTTGGCCTCTTCCTCCTGAATTTCTAAAAATGATTTCTTTTTGGTGCTCGAAATGCTATTCGGAGGAGGTGCTTTGGGCATGGACCAAGTTTTTCGCGGGACAACAGGTGCTTCGACTTCGACAGGCGCCGGTGTCTCTTCTTCCTTGGCGGTATGCTCTTCACCCATTTTTATTTTCTCGTCAACTTCTTCAGCAGATGGGGTCTTTGCGGAATCTATTTCCTCGGCAGGGCTGGTAGCTAACATCATGGTTACAAAACTTTCGCCGCTTCTATTTATTTTCTTACAGTTTTATGAGATGTTGATAGATGATCTGCAAGGGATTGGGTCGTACAGTTGTAGCTGTGGGTTTGATGAGAGGAGAGTTGGGCCATGAAAATGAATTGGTTTCTTTAAAGTGGGATCGAATGTGCGATCCCATTCAGGAGGATAACCGTCTTTCTAAAGCTGAAAGACACTGATCCATGCATAGAAAAAGACATTAAATTTTAGAGTTGATTTTGGTATTTAGAAGTTTTTTGAAGCGAATCCTCGCTGAACACGAAACAGCGATTGCTGGAGTGAGGGCTGACCTTAATATTGTGGCCAAGCAAAGAAGTTGGCAATTTACCAAAACAGCAGCACATTGCTGGTTCCAACCACATCACTATTATTGCCGATAAAAATGGGCAACGCTGTGAACGGAGGCGATGTCCTGGATGCCCACGGTGGCCATAGCGTGGCCGACTATTCGGCCACAGATTCTTACACTATGGCTATAACAACCTATGACTCCAAGGAATATTCTACTACAGAAGAAAGCGATTACAAACTGAAGAAGAAAGGACGTCGTAATCATATTCATTCCAAAAACAACAGAAACAAAAAATCCGAATCACGCATTAGTCGCGAACGACAGGAGGACAGAGATCATCGACAAGAAAGCAGCGGAGGGGATACCACTGATGATTACTCAAATACGGAGGAAAGTTACTCCCATGAAAAAGACGACCGAAATGTGCGAGATGCATACCTCGAAACAACGTCACGTCGTGAAGGAACTTCTGACCCAAGACATAACCATGGCTATCGCAGTCATGATGTGACAGACAACAGTCGTGCCGCAAGTGCAATTGATCGACCAGAAAGCCCGTATCATTATCAAGAGACGCAAGCAGCGAAGCCAAAACTTTCCACAACACAGCGAGCGGAATATGCAGCTGCAGCTGCCATTCCTGATATTGCTCCTATGGACTCAGATATGGCCTTGAATGGAAGTCAAGAGGAAATGGACACCAGCAGAGAAGAAATCGCGAATCAAAGTGTGCCCATCACGAACGGTAGTCTGTTGGAATCGTTAAAACTTTTGGAAGAGGAAGAAAAGATTTTGGAAAAGAAGCTGGCCGATATAGAATCCAATGAATCTGTCAAGAGTCATAGTGATTCTTCCTCTTGTTCTACTTTGACCGTCACAGTACTATCACAGCTCAACGCAGTTGTAGCTCATCATTCGCACAATCAGGAGCACGATCAGAGTCAGCTAGAGAAAGAAGAATTTGAAACTCTGGAAGCAAAAACGCCGGAACGGCCAAAGTTGGAGCCACCAGAGAGTAAATCCTTGAGTGCCAACGACAATCCTTTTAGCTTTACGGGTGTTGTAGCTCATCATTCGCACAATCAGGAGCAAGATCAGAGTCAGCTAGAGAAAGAAGAATTTAAAACTCTGGAAACAAAAACGCCGGAACGGCCAAAGTTGGAACCACCAGAGAGTAAATCCTTGAGTGCCAACGACAATCCTCTTAGCTTTACGGGTTCCCGTGAACATCCTATTGTTATAGAGGATGTAGATCCTGCTCCATTACAGGTAGAAGAGCTCTTGAAACAGCAGCAATTACAAGAGCAGAAACTGAAGCAACAACTTGACGAGCTGCGTCTTCAGAAAGAAAAGTTGCAGTTTTTGCAGAGCGAAGTCGCTCGACAAAGTCGACACAAAGAGGTGCAAGCACCGCAAAATCAGCTCCTCAGACACACCAATCGACAAAAAGAAGATTATGGTGATGATAAGAATATCATTGAACGTTTGGATCGCGTTCGTCAAAGCCGGCACGATACTAAGCCACAAATGACGCATTACGAGGACGATGATTCCCCTGTCGTCTTGTTGCAGCAAGGAGAAGATTTTCAGAGCCTCGAAGACAAGTACGCTGGAGACGAGGAAATCGCTATTTCTGTTTTCGACTCCCTCGGAGGTGCGGAAGAAAGCCAGGCGGGTACTAGAAAAGACAAAATGGATGAGTTGGCTCTGGAGCTTGACAACGTCCCGATTCAGCGTACGATCGACATCAAGGAATCTTCTTCAATCAAGGAAATGGACTTGACGATAATATCTGATAGCTCTGCGGATGCTTTTGGAAAGACTGACGAAGCGGAAAGAAATGGGCTCACTCCGATTGAAGAAGATCAGGAAGTGATTGGTGCTCTCAGCCACGCCATGTCCAACATGGATGACGAAATTGATTTGGAATTTGTTGCCAAATACGAAGCTGCATTTAACGCTTTCCTCGATGCCCACACTATCCTTCACAACAGAGATCCAGGATTTATCCAGAATTTAAAGATCGTGAAGTTGCAGCGTATATTGGAGGCATCCTATCAAATGGAAAGTGATTTGGAAATGCACTTGGAATCGCAAGAATGGGATGCAAAGGCCACCTCAGAGGAGGAAATTGTTCAAAAGCTAAGAGAAGCCTCTAGCAAGAAGGCTACACGGAACATTCAGTTGGAGTCTGACTTAAGCCACTTAAGAAAGCAGGAGAAGATCATGGAGGGAAAGATGACCATGGATGTCATTGTAGCCGCCATTAATCGTTCCAGCAGAATAAGTGCAATCAGGGCGAATCTCAAGAACAAGGATTTGAAATCCCGAGAAAGCCTGGTTATGGCTTTACCTGATGCACAGGTGAAAAAAGTTGTCGAGACTCCCGCGCAAGAGCTCACTGGAGAGACGAGGAAGCAAAAGGTTCGACAACACCAGATTGACACTGCTGTTTTCAGTGCCGAAGCTAAAATGCTCCAGGGAAAGGTCGAGACATTACGGGAAGCTGTCAAGAGAGAATCCTGGATTGATGCTGTGTTGGTGCATGTGGACGATAGAAAACTGAGGAAGTTAAAGGTCAGATATGAAAAGAAGCTTGGCGTTTCTTTTTAGGGTCGATGGTGGAGTTTTTGTTGGATGTTATCTAAACTTTGCTGCAGCAGTTGCTGCCAATGCTATTTTATGATTACGTACTCTCAAATGCTTTTCGTGTTTACTAGTAGTACCTGGTACGAGGTACATACTACCTGGTAGCTACTGGTACTACCAGTCGGGATAGACACATTTCTTGTCAAGAAGCTATTTTGGAGTACTGTACCGGTACCAGCTCCTTGTACTGCTCTCTACTACTCGGAGTAGCTACTAGACTAGCTAAGACTAGTAGTCTACTATTCTCAAGAACTGTTACTCCCTGGCTGAGCTACCACCAGGTACTGTACTACCTGGCACCTGCCGCCTCCCCTCCTGGTACCAGGTACTACTCTATTTTTTTTGTAGTAGTAGTAATAATAACAAGTACTACTGAGTAAAGTATTTTAGTATCGCTCGACAGTACAGTCAGCAATAGTAGTAGTAGTACTGCTCCTTAGTACTACTAGCTACTCCGGAGTAGTAGCGTAGCTACTCCTACTAGTAGCCTAGTAGTAGTAGTAGTACATTTCTACAGTACGGAGTGCTGTGAGTTCGAATCGATTGTAAATTACGTAAAAAATAATAATGTTGACGGAATGAACTTCGGCCGGATCGCAATCGCCGCTTCATATCGCTGATAATAACACGAGAAGCCCACAAAACACAAAACCCTCCCTCCAAGAATGAATGACTTACTTGTATCAACAATTTCAATTCACCTACTAAATATACCAAGGATAATACAGTTATCAATAGTTCTGCTATATTTTATAAAGGGGACCATGTCGAACCATGAAGTCGTATTTCTCTCTTCGGCACCTGAAATGGTGCCTCCCTCTGACTTGATGGCTGCTCCTATCGATGCCAACGAATTGGGTTTCGAGTTGGATGACCAAGCAAAAGCTACCATAACTGAGTTCGAAACTGCTTGGAAAACTTTTATGAAGGAACATCCAAAGCTTGTTCCCGAGGGAAAGCGAGAGCGAAACATTAAGCTGCTACAGGAAGAATTGTTAAAAATAAGCAAAGCAAAGAAAGTCCGAAGAGAGCTCCAAAAACAACTAGACTTTTTCACGAAGAGCAGCCATACGCTGGAGACTGACTTTCAAAAGCGAATCAACGCTGTCTGTACCTCGCAAAAGGAAATGCAGCAAGATCTGCACCAAAAACAGGACAGTATCAAAATGGCAGGCAATTTTATTGAACATAGTTTGGTTTGGAGACATTTTCTTGACTGCCTCGACAAGGCTGCTCGACAGGCCAGAGACGACGGATCACTTTTTATATTACAAAATATATCTTCCAAAGGAGGGATAGGGAAGAAGCCGAAGCCTACCGATCGGGCCATTTTTCTCGCGACAGATGTTGGCGTATCGGCAGAAGAAGTAGAATTAAAGGCCTACCAGATCGAAATCGAGCTGGTGAAGGCCGAGGTCAAGATGCTCCAAAAAGAAGCAGAAGGACTTGAACGGATCTTAGAAACACAATCCTTCGTTGCAAGGTTTTTGAATGACAATAATGTGTGGAGCATGGTGTCGAAACCAGCGAGTTTGGAAGCGCGAACGGCTTTGCAGTAGGCTTGGCATGAAGCTTGCCCTCTGTTCTTGTCTGTTTTGCGCCTGCATGCGAGACTTTGATTGCAAGCACGGTATAAATCATACTGAAGTTCAATCTCCTTCAAAAATATCTAAACTAGACTAGAATCACGGAGTACGCTAGCTGTTTACAAGACTAATTTCTTTTACGTAGAAAAATACGCCAGCCTACTATAAATCTTCCATAATTGCCAAGGAACAAAGCCACAAGCTCATGCAGGCATTGGCGTAAGGAGTAAATCCACAATAGGAGCATAGCGAGGGTGCTCCGAAGAGGAGCAACAATACAAATACTCGGGTACCTGGTATTCTCATGCCTGTTTGACAAGCAGAGCATTCCCGTCAGTAGGTTCATACACGAGTCAACGTCATTGCTACGACGAAACCAAAAAATCTAAACTCAAAGCAAGATTCCTGAATTCGGCATTCGGCAACATTCATGAAGGAAGCACCTTTCTACGTTCTATTCCGAAGTACCTAGCAGTTCATCATACTATCACTTAGAATTTCTCCCATCTAATAGAAAGAAAGGTGCATAAGTTCTTTTAGCCAAAAAAGCGATTGAGGAAGTATAGTTTCCGCCATGATGCGTCCCGCGATTGCTGCCATGTCGAAAGCGACCAAAAAGAATGTTCGTTCTATCTCGATTGGTACAGATATGGTCTCTTCTGTCATTTCGCTTCAGAAAGCAAGACCATGGTACACGAGCGGCGGAGAAGGATCCAATATGGCCAAAGATAATGAAGTTACTCTGAAGGATCTGTTCGAGGGAACGAAAGTAGCTATCTTTGGAGTACCTGCTCCATTCACGGGAACATGCACAAACGAACATTATCCTCCCTACAAACAACACGCCGACGACATTCTCAAAGCAGGCGTTGATAAATTGATCTGCTATTCCGTAAGTGATCCGTACGCACACCATGCATGGGCAAAGGCACTGGGAAACGATTTTGACAAAATTGAATTTTTGGCAGATACCGATGGATCGTTTGCCAAGGCCTATGGACTAGATGCCGACTATAGTGGCGTTTCCCTTGGCGTTCGCTCGAAACGATTTTCGATGTTTGTTGATGATGGTGAGACCAAGATTTTTCACATTGTCGAGGAAGCAGACAAAGATGCAGCAAATCTCTTGGAGGGTATTCAAGACTTGAATGCGTAGGTGTCTTAAAGGCTAATAAAAATGGCAGGTTTTGCTTTGAATGGAGAGGACTATTTTTGAATGATATATTTCTTAGCCTGGGACTTTCGCTCGAACCATCTCATTTACAGTCGTTGTCAAGCAGAGTATTTCCATTTTTTCTATAATTCTTTCATTCAATTTTACTCCTATTAGCAGGACTAAGCAGATGCTGTAGATCATAGTGTTGTCATTACTAGCTATTATCCAAGCCAAGTAGTAAATCAAGGAGTCCATGCGTTACTTTACTCAAGTTGCTCTTCCGTTCTAGGGAACGAGGTTTCGGACCTACTATTTGCTAACTGGTACTCCCGCAGCAAGTAGTCTTCGTGGTAGTAGAGTAGACTACTGTAGTTCTAGCTAGAGTAGTAGTAGTTGAAAGACACACAACAGTCACAGCCGCAAATCATGATATCCCACCCAGGCATAACATGTCAGTGTAGGCTCAATTCATTTTCTGCGTCAGTCATGAATGAATCCGATTGACATATTTTTTAGAGTACTATTAATTGTTAATCAGCCCAGAAAGATGACACCAGCTCAAGATCATGTTCAAGCTCAAGCTAACAATCAGGCCACATTAGTATTAACCATAACAACGATCGGGCAATTCCAATTTTCACCCCAAAAGTTGCCTCATCACAATGGCTAACCAGAATCTGCTCTTCAAATTCTTGTTGATCTCTGCAATCTTAGTGCCAAAAGCGCTCAGTTTTGTGGTATCACCTCAAGCCAAGGCATTTCGACCTCCATCGCTGGCAACTCTGCACGCCAAAACGAAAAAGGGAAATCAATCAGGAAAAGGATTTGGAAAGGAACCAGTTGCACCCAAACCAACCAGCAACAAAGAGGATGACACGTCAACGACTGCAGCTGCATCAGCTGAAGGGTCTTTTTTACGGAGCGCCGAAGGCGGGTCCAAAGCCATTCCTACCATGGAAAAAGGCCCGGCATCGCCAACCATGGACCAAGATCTTCCTCCCGAAGAGAGGGCCAAGAAATTACTGCGAGAACAATACGGTTTGAGGACGTTACAAGAACAGAGAATGGAAGATCAAATTGCCGAGAATCGACAACGCTTGGACAACTTGAAGAAAATGGCGGATGAAGGAAAAGATATAGACCTGATGACCATCATTCCGGCTCCTGTTTTGAAGGGAATTGATGCATTTTTAAAGTTGGGTGTGGGTGTCTGCACTGTCGCATTTGTGCTAGCAGGTATTGCCATCACCGTGGAAGCGTACAGCAAGGTTTCCGGCAATGCTCTTCCCGCTAATATTGACTCTTTTATCGTGAACACAATCGAACCAAACTTTACCTATGGCCTTTTGGTGCTTCTTGGATTTTCTGTGAGTTTGGGTGGTTTTGCTGCCTTGCAACTGTCGTCTGGAGCCGCTACGTACAAGGAAGAGTAAACAAAATAACGGTATGATAGTTCAAACAAGATTCACAAACCGGATAAAGGCGAGAGAAATTGGAAGTAAAGAAGCAAAAAAATGCCAGCACTGAAATTGAGAAACGGTCGCTTGGACAAAAATCTATAGACCCATCGTTCCTTTGAAAGAGGACACACAATCCAACCATATTAGCGCTATAATGCATTCCCCTGCACTCAAATAAAAAAGCACTCACTCTGCACAAAATAAAATTACTTCTTGTCGTCCCCTTCTTCAATAGAATAATTTTTCGTCCAGCACTCTGGGTTTCTACTAGCTACGTAGGTGTTTCATTACATGGCAAGAGGATCTATCTCCAAAGCTAATTATTACTCCGTATTATTTATTTTTATTATTATTAAATTTAAAAAAAAAACCTGCTTCAAGCAAAACTACTAAATGATGAATAACTGTGCGTCTACTGGATGATATTTCCTTCTCCTTCATTTCGATACATTTGAAGTCACAACGAACAACACAACAACGAGCAACACGATTCATCTTGTTTCACACTTTTCGAGTACAACTCGATTAAACCAAAACCTCAGTGTCTTGCAATTTTACCATGAGTTTGTGTTGCATCGGCGGTGTCTGTATTCCACAGAGCGCAGTAGTTCCTGTTCTCCTTCTGTTATTGCGCTGGCTGCTTGCCAAGGCGGTAGCCCTGGGCCTAATTCCTCAAGCCGTCCTCGATAAATTTCTGCCCCAATCCACAAAATATGCTCCCACGGAAACAGTTTGCAGCGACAAACCTTGTTGTACAGGAGGTGATGGAGCTGTTAAATCCATCGAATCCGAGGAGGAATTTCGGGAAATATTAAAGGAGCCGACCGTTATTGTCAAATTTACTGCCACTTGGTATGTGCTATGTGCTATGTGCAATGCTTGCTGCAAATGGATAGTTCAGTGTTCATTTGCTGCCAATTCCTACGCACCTTTGCAATGGCATGCTTTCTTTTATTATTCTAAATTTTCATTCTCTATCCCTATGTTTTCTATGGAAACAACCACAGGTGCAAGCCATGTAAGGAAATCCAACCAGAAGTCAATGCCTTGGCACAAAAATACAAAAAGCAGGCCTCGTTTTGTACTGTTGACGTGGATGAGCTCGACGATATTTCACAAGAGTACAGCGTTGCTATGATGCCGACGTTTCTTGTTTTCAAAGGAGGAAAAGTTACCGACACCATGACAGGAATTGATCTCCTAGAGGATTTTGTGGATAAAGCGTTAAAATAATGGACTTTGGTCAACGAAACTAATCGTAGCTGCCCAGACAAACAAAAAGAGATAAATTAGGATAGCTCAGACACACAAAATCCCTGGCATTTAATAATTGCGTTTAAAATGCTTATATTTTGGAAGCGAAGCCTTTCCGATAGAACACTAAGTTGGGAATAGTAGTCTCGTGAAAGACAAATTCCTAGAAGCCGAGATATCTCAATGGCAGGTAGAAACTACTAAAACTTTCGTACAGAATGGAATAGCTACAGGTCTTCTCTATATTCGCGCAATTGAAAAGCTGTTTGATCAATATATTACGACGCTAATATGAGTAGGTAGTGGTGATGGCACAACCAGGCTCTCGAAATGATTTTTTTCGTACGGTATTTTCCGCGCGAGTTATAAGGCCACTCCTTCCAAACGAGTCCAATGGCAGCAATGTAAAAGACTCGCTTGTAGAGAAGGATGCATTGCAAAAAGCAACATCACACGCAAGGCGGTACCATCTACTTCTGCTTTTGTTTTTCTTCCATAAAGTCCACATACTCGTCGATGAGGACCGGCCACGCCGAACTTGACTCGTCGTATGTACTCAAATCCTCGTGCTCGGTGCAAAAATCCAAAAAGGACGTCCACTGATCCAAGGTAATGCGACTGTACGATTCTTGTTTTTCAACAAATTCGCAAAAGGTAGTCAATCGATCTTCGTGAATCCGTCCCTGGAGGACCATTTTCAAGAGAGCTACGACCAATTCCTTGTCCAATGTTCGGTGCGTCCCTTGCCGATTAAATTGAAAACAAAATTTGTAAAATTCTTTAAATTCTGACGCTTCCAGAAATCCCGTATCCAAACTGGGCAGAATGGATTTGAATTTTTCAATGGAATCTACCTGCAGTGTTTGGCATCCCTGCATCCATTCGTGCTTGGAAATTTGCGCCGGCTTTTCGTTCGCCCCCATCTTCCACAGCAAGACCAGAATCCGCATATCTTCCAAGGGATCAATATCCAATTCTTCACATAATTTGGAGATTCCTAGGGGTAATATCCGGGTCAAAAGAGAAGGGCAGAATGGGAAATGCTTCGTAAGATGAAAAATGTATCTCAACCACCAGAGAAGGTGCAACGTCCATTCATCAAATACATTGTTAATTCACAACCATCGTTACTCGTCGTGTGCTTACCTTCCATTCCTGCCACATGATCATCATCTTCGTCAGCAATTTGCTGAAATATTTTTTCCGCTTCGCCAGGATTCATCCCGTGCGTGTGGTTGTTGTTGCCGCTACTACTCGATGCTGCAGATGATGATCCGCGCTTCTTTTTAGATCCAAACATTCTGCTGTTGCTGCTGCTACTCGTACTACTATGTTTACTGTTTGAGGTAGTTGTCGTCGAGGAGGATGCTCGGCGTTTGCGTTTCCCACCAGGGCTGGCCATCTATTTCTGAAGACAAAAGGAGATGGGAAAAAAAGGAGAAGATAATCTGCTACCCTGCTCTTTTGTAACTGGTTTTCGTTTTTGAATTTTATCGAGTGTCGTTCCAACTGCTTACTTTGTTTTCAGATGCTTCTGGAAGATAGAACCAAACGATCCAACAGCAAAAGACAAAGATAAAGGACGCTTAGGACTTTTTCCAGTTTTCTGTTGTTGTTGCGCTTGATGTGAAGTGAAAGAGAGGAAAAACGAAAGATGTTGTTGCTTGTTGGTGCTGGGTGCTGGGCCTTCCAGTACTTTGGTGTACGCTAGTACGCTGGCTGATGAAGCGGTGACTACTACTCGACCTACTTTTAGTACTAGAGTAGTAGTAGCTACTCTGGAGACTACTAGGTCTACTGTATTTAGGCTGGCGGAATTGGTTTGATGGTTTGATTCGCACACTTGTTCTCATTGAATCCTATTCGTGATTCCAGTGTCACCGCAATATCTTCACGCAATGACGTTGTAAATAATTATGAAGCCGATCCGAAATCTTTGAGAATCCAATCGAAGATGATGACTCCGTAGTGGCTCCCACCAAACAACGACAAAGGTACTCTATTGATTTGATTGCTATTAGACTAGTGTCAAGTGTCAACACACTCTTGCCGGATACTTAGCTACATTAGTTCTAGTATTTATTCTAGTATTTATTCTATAAATCCACAAAAGAAATAATACAAAACAATGCGAGCTGCACTTGTGATCCTTTCCTTCCTGTCCTTGACGGAAGCCTTCGTGGCTCCAAAGCAGGCTTTTGTTGCTTCGCCTGCTATTGCAACTTCTTTTTCGACAGCTCCAGCAACAACGGCTCTGTTTGCGGCCGCCGAACCGGAATACAATTCCAACGAAGAAATGAAGGGTTTATCTATGGAGAACCTTTCTTCGGTGGCCACTTCCACTGCTGCCTTTTGGTCATTAACGACAACCATGGCAAGTGCTGCCGGTCCCGACTGGGGTATCTTTGAGGGGCGTACTCTATCGCTGCTTCATCCTGTCGTGATGATCGGTATGTTGGGATTGAGTGTTTCCACAGCCATACTAGGATTTAACTGGCGTCGTCAACGAACCATTGGAGATGAAATTAAAGATATCAAGAAGAAATTGCCTGATCTCGGTAGTGCCACGACGGTCCAAGAGGCCATTAAAGCTGCCAAGGCGGAGGAATCTGTCGATATGGCTTTGGTCAGCAAGTTGGAAGCCGCACTTCCCATTCAAGCCGAAGTGGATGCTTTGACTGCCGAGCGGAAGGAATTGAGCAAGGGTGATAACCGCGACAAGCATTTCAGTCAAGGAGCCACTCTGGCCTTCTTGGGAACGGCCTTTGCCATTGAGGTGCGTTGAATTGTGTAAATGGATGGATTAATCAATGGATGGAGCATTAACTATTGACAGAATGCTCGCAATGTACTCAGCTACCTTTGAATTTTTATGTCGTATCATTTATTTAACAGGGACCATTGAACACTTATGCTCGTGCCGGAAAGCTTTTCCCTGTAAGTCAAGCGTGTGCGGCGCGTGTCGTCCAGATTTTCATTTCATAATTTAAATTTGATTTTGGTTTTCTTACCTTCTACACCAATGTTCCTCTAATAGGGTCCACATTTGTACGCTGGAGCTGGGCTTGTCGTTCTCTGGGCACTGGCTGTGGCTCAGGTTCCTGCCATGCAAAAGGGAAGCGATACAGCTCGTACTATTCACATTGGAGCGAACTTGGCAGGAGTTGGACTTTTTGTCTGGCAAGTGGTAAGCGGAGTTCCGATTCTCCTCAAGGTGCTTGAATTCACCAAGTGGCCTTAAATAATCTTAAGTAATATTACGAATCCTTTGAAATTTGACGACTTGCAACATGCAAACACACTGCGCATGGAAGTTGGAACAAATAAGGATTACAGTAGGCTCAACAATGAATAGCTCCTTGATATAAGCCACCTAGAATACAATGTCCTGATGATGCAGTGCAATAGAAGGTAGATAAACTCACTTGTAGCCTTCACAAGAGGTGGAGAACGGCAACTGGTGGAATTGCCGAGTAGACTTGTAGTAGACTGAAGAATACTGTAGAAGGTAGCTGACGGGACTCCCTTGCTACACGTTTGAAAAATCCCCCGACATGTTGTATTATTCTCTCCTGCTGCAACAATCGAACTCATCCTAACTCCATAACAAACCAACAAAAACTATCTCAAGAAAGCACGGCAAGAAAAAGCAGAACAAAGAGCCATGAACCGGCAGTACCAGCAACAAGGAGGACAGCTTGCCCGACTTCCTGAACCAGGGGATGTAGGTCAATTAGTTGTAACAGGTGCCAAGAATTTTGCCAAACGACACAAGTTTATCACAGGAAGTTACTTGCTTGGGCTGGCAGTTATACTTTTCATCGGCAGTGGAACGCAGTTAACTTACCAGCAACGCCAACAGTACAATCGAATTATGGACACCATTGATTTGCAGGCAGAATTTGATGCCTCCCAAAATTATTGGCAGGCACGTCAGGCCTACCAGGCGACGAAGGGGTGGTTCTCTTGCGATGGTATCTGCCAACGCAACAAGCGACGTATGGAGGACTCCGAACGTGTTTTGAAGGACGTTCGCCGAGAAGGAGAAGCTCGCATGTCCGATGCCAAAGCTTTGGCTGGACTGACCAGTGAAGTGGGAGTCGAAGAAATGAAGGAAAGCTTTTGGCAATATTTCACGGCTGGAAAACAATTCGCCAAGAGACAATCGATGTGGGATATGATGTTTATGGCCATGCGAAGCATCGGTCGTCGCCATCGCGATGAATCTACAGCTGAGTATGTTCTTAAGATTGGAATGAACATATTGATCAACTTTTCAATGGTAAGTTACTCTATAATTCGCTGTGCTTGATGTTTTAAATTTTCCCACTATGATCCTAAATCTTAACTGGCCCCCTGATGCGCTCCTTTACTGACCCAATTTCGAATTATTTACAGGGCATGGTAATGGCATTTGTAATGTTTGTCGTTGGTCTCTGGTCCATTGTAAGATCGTACCAACCAAACCCAATTGTGGCCGTGGTGGTCTTTGTGTGTGCTTCCTGTGCCGCATTCAGTTTTGTTGCAAGCTTCCTGCTGGCTATTTATGGTGCGGCAGCAGGCGGGGTCTACGGATTGGCAAAACTTGCCGAAAATCAAGCGCGCTTGCAAAATGGTGGAGGTGGACAACAGCAGCGGGTACAGCACCGACATTTTGATTAAAATAAGTGTCTCAGACGAGTCAGTGTGATGTTCTGAAATATTTTGAAATATAAGTTTATTAGAAAAACTACTGTAATCCGTAGAAAATTTTAGAGGCAATTTTATTGAGAAAAAGATTTGCAAGTGTTTTATGATGGCTTTCTCTGCTGAAAAGACAGCAACGAAATCGAAGTCTGCGCCGCCCAAGTGATTTCTAATAGAGAGAATGGGGTGTGTGGATCCTTTCTCTGCCTTGGCGGGCGAATGACGAAAGAGAAGAACTCTTTCATTTTTGCGAGGAGTTGAAGTATGAGTCTGAGAATTGTAACAAAAAGAAGCAACAATTTTTTAGCAAGCAGGAAGTGAAAAACCTCCAGAGGTGAGAGCTGCCAGGTGTCGTCATTTTTTAATTTTGCGGGTTTCGTTTTCCCAGAGTTCGTCGTGCTTCGTCTCAAGTCAAGTTCATCGTCATCTTCTGATCTATTTCTGATCCTACCAGGTACATACCTTTTTTCTATTATCACAAACATCCCACTCACGATAAGAACTAAGAACTAAGAACGAATAGCACACTCTCTTCAAGTCTACAGTAATAATAATAGCCCACTAACGACTCTGCGCTCAACACAAAAGCCCTCGACAATCACCATGTTCGACGGCAATCATCGCATCCGCCGCCAGGTTAATTTAGGCACCAAAAGTCGCCGCCGTGGCAGAGCATCCACGAGAACTGCTGCAGCTACATCAACCACTTCGGGTAATTCCACGACCGGCTTTGCGGTGGCTTCCGACACGGGAGGAGGTCGAGAATCGTTGCTGGAACAATCCCGAATTTTGCGAGAAGAACGACGGCGACGTCAATTGGAAGAAACTTCGGCAACGAACATTCAAAAGGTATTTCGCTCTTGGAAAAATCGACACTTTGTCGCTGCAACTCTCTTACCGGAAAATTGGCAGCAGCAGCAGCAGCAGCAGCAGCAGCATCGAGACACAACTACCGATGACACAGGAGGATTTCTGGCCCGAGAATCATTTCTGTTGTCTCTCCAATTATCTCCACCACTGCTTCATACGTTGGACAAGACTGCGGACGGTCGTGTCAATAGAGTGGATACTTGGCTATTGGAACATGCGACGTCTATTTTAGCACATCAACAACACCAGTCGCCCTCCAAAACTCCCTATGCCGTATCCTTTCGGATTCTCCAGGCAGCCTTATGCCGCCTCCGGCCTCTCCAGCAACAGCAGCAGCAGCAATCATCTGCAAGCAGTAGTATGATAGATGAACAATTTCGGGCCATGTTTGGCATTGTAGAATATTATTTGTCAAATACAACGACACGTGAAAATACTTTTTGGAAAAAATTGGGTGGCGCTACAGGAGTTCTTGATTTACTGAAATCGACACAGGAATGTTTGTGGTGGTATTCGAATCAGCCAGAGCAGCAGCAGGAGCAGTTACAACAGCAGTACGCAAAAAGTATGCAAACCTTGTGGCGTTGGGCATGTCTGGCCGTTCAAGAGCTCCAGAACTCTCCTTTCGAGCAGGCTGGTCGGGCTCTGTTGGCAGCCATTGTCATGGGTCACCACACACGAGTTACAGACTCTAGTTCGCCGTTTCGATGGTGGTGTCATTATGGTGGTACAGTCATGAACTTGGAGGTTTACGAAGCTAATTTTACGGCTCTGGTTCAACACAGTTTATTGCAGACCAGCAACAGCTGTACTAAGAGTACGGACAACAACAAAACGGATGTTGCTCTGCCACATTTTTCTCAAACCTTGAAAGAAATATTGCATGGACGATGGCATATTGTGTTAGCCAATGCACTCGATTGGCAACAAGCAACTGTTGCAACTGCAGGCCTTCCATCGACTGCCTTGTTGCAATTTCTGCATCATGTAATTACTCACCACAACGACTTGGCTATTTTGACATCCATGGTGGCCAAGGGCGATGATATTCGGGCCATGATAATCTTACAGCAACAGCAAAAGGAGCAGCAGATTCCACAAGCCGGAGACGACGACGATGTAGATGATATTTTAGATCAAGAGATGAATGAACAAACTGCCACGATGGAAGCAGCAGACTCCGCGGCCCCACCAGACATTATGGATTCCACCAGCAACGCAGTTACGGGTACGACCAGCAACACGAGTAGCAAAAAGCACAAATCATCATCTTCTGGAAAGTTAACCAAGCAGGAACTTCAAACGATGCCCCAACTCGAGCGCTACTATAGAGAAGGAATTGAACGACAGCGAACCCAAGTCATATCAGCGCTTACAGAACAGTCACAGTCAAGCAATCCTGCCTCGAAAGCGTACGCACAATCACTTGTGGAAATGGCGATGCAAATCGGAAACCCAGCTCTTTGGATCTCGTGGGGAGACATGCTATTGCAACCTCAACCAACCAACAACGCCACAGCAACTGACGGTTCAGCTACAGCTTGTCAGGTGTATCTTCAGTTGTTGACGTATGTCCTGCAATCTATTACCGGATTGAGATCTCGAACTGGCGCGAGTTCGCCTTTTCTGTCGCAATTGGCGTTTGCAAGAGGGGGTAAAATGATTGAACTGTTGTGGCTGGTGGTCCTTGCTCAGACAGGATCAGCTGGCAACGGCTCATCGCAGGATACTGCTTCGTGCACAATATTGACCGTCTTTTGTGACATCTTTGCGCACTCGTTGATTGCGATGAGCGACGAAAACTTTATCTCCCAATACACTACTTTCAATTCAACGAGCACCAAGGAACCACCTGTCTTGGCCGAACAAGTAATTGGATTGTTACGAAATATGTTATACGAAGCTTACTGGACCAAACCGGTTGTTTTGAGCGATGTAAAGTTGGCTACTTCCGGCAACACTTCAGCTGATGCATTACCTGAAGCTGCTCTTAGAATTGCTAGAGCGCGCTTTCTCTTGTCTGGAACTAAGCTGTGGGGATCCTTGTACGAGCGATGGTGTCGATTGTTCCGCTCAACTCCTTTCTGCGACGAATCGACTTGGTGGTTTCCTCATTTGGCATCTCAAGAAGGAGGCGGTGCCGTGGTGAATGCTGCAGCACCGCGAGGGGTGGCGAATGACTTGAATGGAATCGCTGACATGGATATTGATAGCGAGAGTGAAGATGACGAGATGGAACGATCAAGACGCGGCACTTTTCAGACCGATGGAATGACCACAGCTGAGGCGGAGAACGATGCACTTGCCAGTGCGTTTCGCGATCCCAAAATGGCACGAGTGTTGACTTGTATCCCACAAGCGTTACCGTTCGACCGAAGAGTACGATTGTTTGACTCTTTGCTGTCTGCCGATAAGCTCAAGACGCAAGACGAAAATGCAGAATTTCGAGCTGCCATGGTGATGATGATGAGAGGAGAAGAAAGCCTCATGGACTCGGGTCGAGAGCGAGTTGAAATTCGACGAGACCACCTATACGACGATTCAATGCGTCAATTAAATCGTCTGGGCACCAAATTGAAGAAAAAGATTCAGGTCTCGTTTGTCAATCAACACGGAACTCAAGAAGCGGGAATTGATGGCGGTGGTGTTTTCAAGGAGTTTGTTGATGATTTGATCAAGGATGCCTTTTCCATTGATACCAAAGATGACAAGCAAGAAGTATCCATCATGGCTCCGAAGCTCTTCAGTGTGACGCCCCTTCAAACGCTTACTGTCAACCCATCGCTCCCTCCCGACGGCGGCATGTTAGCTCACTATGAGTTCTTGGGTCGCGTGCTCGGAAAGGCTGTGTACGAGTCCATCCTTGTGGAGCCGCAGTTCTGTCTTCCATTTTTGAACCAGCTCTTGGGCAAGCGCAACTCGCTGGAGGATCTCAAGAACTTTGACGTTGAATACTACAAGAACTTGACCAAGTTGCTCTCGTTGAATGCTGTTGAAATTGAGGGACTTGGTCTCTCCTTTGAAGTGACGCTAGGGGAGGGCGTGGCCATGCGCACCGTCGAGCTTCTTCCTGGCGGAAGATCCAAGCAAGTTACGAAGGACAATGTAATCCAGTATGTTCATCTTGTTGCCCACCAACGTTTAAATATTGTAGGATCTGCACAGACGAAGGCATTCCTGACTGGTTTTCGCGACTTGATTCCTGCAAGTTGGGTCCGTCTATTCTCAGCATACGAGTTGCAGAAGCTCATTAGTGGTGATGATTCCCTCCGTGGATTTGACATTGGCAGTCTTAAGAGAGCAATGAATTATGCTGCAGGCTACCATCCATCCCAGTCCGTAATGCAGTGGTTCTGGGAAGTCTTGGAAGAATTCACCCCCGAGCAGCAACGAAAGTTTTTGAAGTTTATGACTTCTTGTTCCCGTCAACCGTTGTTGGGTTTCAGCAGTCTTGACCCGCCACCTTGTGTTCAGCAAGTCCGTCTTCCGGATGAGATGTTCGTGCACAATGATATGGCTTTTGCTGCTAGGACGGCTCCACTTCCTACCAGTTCTACTTGCATGAACCTATTAAAGCTCCCTAACTATCGAAGCAAAGAGTTGATGAAACGGAAAATTCTGCAAGCAATCGAGTCTGGAGCTGGGTTTGAACTGACCTAAGAGCAAAGGGAATAGGAAGCCTTCAATTATTCTACTGTATACATTAGTTTAATTGATGACTTTAGATCTACCTAGTAGTCTAGATGCATAATGGTAATGCAGCCGATTTGTACACGATAGTACATCTTTCTTTGCGAATTGCCTTATGGTTCAAGCCAAGCTCCCGGCAGCCAGAAAATTAGTCCAGCTACTGAACGAAGGATCTGCACTTATGACTTTTCTTTAACTTTGCCGCATCCAAAAACGTCACGTAGCTTATCGTTCACTTCCAATATACACTCCCACGAGAGAATTGTCAACATGAAACCAAATAAATAATCAAGTCGAGTCTTTAGACCAGCGTCCTTTCTGAACCTTGCTTGACTGGCTTCGAAGGTCTGTAATTGGCATCCACTTCCTTCTTTCGTGCGTGCAGCAATAGTTTGACTTCTTCCTTGTTGACTGCTTTAGGGTTTAGACATTTAACTGGGCGTGATCCCTTGCGCGTTTTCAAGATGCACGCCTCCGGGTACGAATCGAGAATGAGTTTTACAACATGCGTCGAGGCACCCATTCCGCAAGCCACATGTAACCTGTGATTCAACATTGAATGAGCGGTTGAATTTGTTTCATTAGATCCGCAAACAGTCTTGTGCTAGCAATAGATTTCAATCATCGATATCAAAACCAAAACGAAAAACCCATTTTGAACTGCACGAAATCCGCTGAAAACTTACGGTGTCCAACCACGATTGTCGCAACCCCGTGCGGAATTCTTGTGAAACTTGAGCAGTAGATTGATAACCTCATCATTGGCGCCATTGGATAAAGCGTAGTGCACTGAGCACACGCCAAATTAGAAAAATAAAAAAGATAGTTGGAATGATGAGATTTCCACATACACACACACACAATATTCACCAGACTATTCCCTAACACTCCTCTCTCACTGACAAATCTGTACTCACAGGGTAACCGTCCCAACGAATCTGCTACCAAAGCTGCTTTGGCGTCGGCTTCCAAGAGTAATTGAACCACTCTGGGATTGGCATTTTTTCGACAAGCACAGTGCAGCGGAAGTCGTTGATAGGAACTCTCCTGTTGACGAACACCTTTCGGATACGCTGTTATCAGCGCATGCACGAGGTCTACGGGACCATTTCCTACCAGGCACTCGTGCAGTGGAAGCACATTGCTGTCCTTCAGTCCTTCGAAGAAACCTTGACGCCAACCCCATACCTTGGCCTTTTCTGGATTAGATCGAGCAATCGCAATGGCCTGATCCCAACGATCGTTCATAATTGCTTTGCTCAAGCTGGTGGGTGATGAAATCTGACCAATTCTCATTGTTTGCAGAATAATTATGGAAAAATGTTTGTCTCTTCCGTGTCCCAGTGCGACGTTGCTCAATAATGCGTAGTTGTGCGAAACCGGTCCTCTATCCTTCTTTGTCTATAATAATATTATTTCCAGAAATGATTAAGCTTGTTGGGGGCGTAGTCGCTCAAATATGTCGCTGCCTTTAACCTTGCTCCGCTAGTAAGTGATATCTACTAGGCCTTTTTATGTAATCGTATCGAATAGTGCCGTAGTTGGCTCGATTATTGATATCCCGGCTGCGAGTTTGTTTGTTGGCACAGTTGACAGGCAGGGTCTTGATGAATATTGAGTTTATCATCAGATTCTTGTTGTTGTCTTCGGTACTATTACTACTACTACTACTACTACTACTACAGTAGTAGCGTAGAGACTCTACTAGCTACTACTAGTAGTAGTCTAGTAGTACAGTAGCTACCTGGTAGTACGGAGCCGCCAGCTTGGCATCGTAGTAGTCTTTTAGCAATGACTTTCCTTTTGCACATTATTATTAGAGTTAAGAGTAGTTCATGGTTTGCACTTAGCTACAGTAGTCTAGACTACTACTAGCTACTAAGCTAGCTGCGGTAACAGTAATAAGAGAGTGTCAATTTTGGATAAACCCTGTCCCTATTGTTCGTAGACAGGACTCATGATTTGTTGGGTTCCAGACTGAATCATCGAGGTTACTACCAGGTACTTACTTATTCAGCAAGTACTAGACTAGTCTAGTAGTTTAGCTAGAGACTAGTGGTACTACTAGTAGACTACAACTAGTACTAGCTCTAGTGGAACCTACAGTAGTACTGACGGAGTCGCTACTATTAATGAAAGCTATCGTACGTAAAAGCAGAATTCCATTGCACACTGTCTTCCTGGGACCATAATGAATTGGCAGTAACTCCAGCAAACCGGAACACAGTTAACATCTCTATCTGTACTTTGCAAAGAGGGACTAGCTTGTTAAGATGACGGCGATGACGAGAAAGCGAAAAGCAACGCTGATGGGTACTTTACTAGTATCCTTCCACAGTTCTGTTTCCGTCTCTGCTTTTCAGCCTGATCTCGTCGGTCAGGCAATTCAGACGGCATCTTCGTTTTACTCATCCAATCTGCAGCAGCTTGATCTGAATGAAGCAATCTTTGCGGCTGTTAATCTTCTCGACTCGCAGCGAAGACCGGTGCTTATATTTCCGCCCAAATTGGATGACAAAGAGAAGACAGATGCAGCAGCAGCCTCCTACCCATTGGACGACGAAACAATAACAAACACAGACACAGACGACTATAGTTTTGTAGACGATGAACAGCCCCTTTCCTATACCATCGAACTTACCGACGAAGAGGCCCAGTTGTTTACGCTGGTGAGACAGATCCGAGATAAGCACTGTCGCAGCACAACAATAAGAATTAGCGGTGGATGGGTTCGGGACAAACTCTTGAACAGAGAGAATTCGGATATCGATATCGTACTCGACAACATGTCTGGCATTGACTTTGCTCGAATGTTACACGAGAACATTGTGGGAGAAAGTGAATTGCCAGAAGCTGCCCTAACTGCATGCAATCCTACCCTGAAGGAATACGGTCAGACCAAGTCGAAGCACTTGCAAACAGCCAGTCTCCGCGTCGGCAACCTGTGCATTGATTTTTGTCAGTTGCGTTTTGAAAAGTACAACCAGGACAGTCGCGTCCCGGCCAAGACAGGAATTGCATCCGTCGTGGAAGATGCCTTTCGCCGCGACCTTACCATCAATGCACTCTACTACAATCTCAATACAAATCAAGTCGAAGACTGGACCGAACAAGGACTGGAGGACTTGCGGTTGCGAAATATTCAAACACCCATGTCACCCTTGTACACACTGATGGAAGATCCACTTCGTATTTTGCGAGCCATTCGGTTCGCGTCTCAATTGTCGTATTCCATGGATTCGGGATTAAAGAAGGCAGCGCTAGACAAGCGAGTGCGACTCAGTTTGCAGCAAAAGGTTTCCAAAGAGCGCGTTGGAAAGGAATTGGATGGCATCTTTCAAACGCGTGACCCTCGACGAGGCATGGGATTACTGATCGAAACAAAGCTGGTAGATATCATCTTTCCTCTCGATGACATGATAAAATTTGCAGCATTGCATCCGTCACCACAGTTTGTTTACAAAGCAGGCCTTCGACTATTATTTCGCGTCCAGATTATGGCGAGCCGGATCTTCAAACAGACAACGGAATGGGACGAATCAAAGCGTCGTTACCTTTGGTATGCAGCCTTTTTCAAACCGTTTTGTGATATCTTCCCTTCCCGGAACCGCCAACACGAGAACAGACATCAGAGTCGCGATAAATCTATCTTACAAAAGCTACTGGTCCGTGGACTGAAACGACCAACATGCGACATTCAGCCAATTGAATCAATTATCAAGGGTGCTCACACTCTTCAGAGATTTCTTCGTGTTTACGATCATTCCCCAATTGTTCAGTCTCTTTTTTCACAGTCCGAAGCTGTAGACACTCTTCAGCGAAAAACGAAGATTGCCAAATTTCGTTGGCTATGTTACAGGATCTTAAAGCAAATTGGTCCCCTATGGAAGGAATCACTTATATTGGCACTGTCATACTCTCCTCAATATACAATATCTGAAGCTGTCCAATTATATGGCGATTTAATAAGGGGGGTGGAGGATCAACTGGGCTTCGAAGGCTCAATTCTTTCGTTGAAGCCCTTGTTGAATGGATCTCAAATCCAGCGCCAAGCCTTACCAGGCGTTCATGGTGCACATTTCAGAAAAATTATGAAAGCTCAAGAGAAGTGGCAAGTAGACCACCATGTGATAGGGGTTAGTGACCGTAAGATGAACGAACAAGCTTTGGTTGACTATCTGGTGGCAGCCTTTCCACAATATCATTGAACACAGCGTGCGTGTACCAAATAATATTCTACGGTTACACCAAAGCATGAAGAGTGTCAATCAACGGCCAGAGCTGAAAAAGGCCATTTTGTATCAAAAGTAAACTACGAGAGGAAGCATTCTATTCAGTAACTGTATTCGTGTTTTTATTAGCATTATAAAAGCTTCAGTATGTACAAACTTCCGACCTCCAAGATGAGGATCGTGTGCATTTGAATTTGATCAGAGCATCCCAGAATTTAATTGATGGACGCTTTAGAAATGTATGATAGCTTCGGGTAGCTCGACTCCAAGTAAGCATTACCCTTGGATTGAATCAAACCTTGGTTGGGTCCCTTCCCAGAAGGAGCTCCCTCTCCGTATCCAGAATACAGTTGGTCTACAATGTCCATGCCTTCCAGTACCTCTCCAATAGGAGCAAAGCCCTGTTTATCGAGGAAATCGTTTCCCTGGGGCCTCGTGTTGATAAATATTTGAGACGTACGGGTATTTGGTCCAGCGGTAGCAAATACGACCGTTCCCCTCTTGTTGGAAACAGCAACCTTGTCGTCAGGAATATTGGCAGATCGCCACTTGGATTGGACTGCGGGGTTGCCATTGATACCGAATTGAGCAATGAATCCAGGTAGTACACGGAAAAATCGGCAGCCGTTCCAAAAGTTTTGTTCAGAAAGTTCCTGTGATTTGAAGAAGTGGAGGTGGAGGGTTGCATTTTGCATTTTAGATGCAGTATCTACATGGAATGGTGAAAAATACAAAGAAAGACGATAACCTACCTCAAATCGTTTAACTCCCTGAGGAGCCCACTCTGGTCTCAGTTGGATTTTTACTTTGCCAGTCTTGCCCTCTTCTCCGCCGACATTGCCAATTTCGAATTCTACAATACGTCCGTTGGTGGGAGTACTGGCGGTATCATCAGCGAAAGCAGGTGTCTTCCGGAAAATACTAGCTATTCCACCAGCAAAGACTGCCCTTTTTACATTGCTGAATACCTCGCGACGTCGGCTGATAGCATCTAGTTCTGTGGCAGATTCAGATTGTACCGGGCCAACGGCAATACTCCTGATGTTATTGCTTTGTTGGGCTGAAGGTGTGATAAAGGCATCCACGCTGCCTAACAGAAAGCAAAGTTGTGTGGCGCTCAGGCACAGTAGAAGGAATTTATTGATGGAGATCATGGTTATTCGTTGCGTGTTTCTGCTTAATTGTTTGCTGCTGTGTTTTGGTTGGACCGAGATTACAGATTGTGTACCACTCTAGCTAGTACTACTACCGTACATGGTACACAGAGTTTTTAAAGACACAACCGCAGAAATCATTTGAGGACTGAAGAAGGTTGCAGATTACGTTCGAAAAATCTGAGTCTTCACAACAACGTCATCAGTAGTGTATTTTGCCAGCAACTGAAAATAAACTGCAAACATGTCTTCAGTGATATTTCCTTATAGCAAGTCTTTTTTTATACATGGATTTCTCAGGTATAATTTGTCCTGATAGCATGCCAGGGAGACACCATTGAGGTTACTAGCAACTGAATAATTCTAGCATTGCAGTACCAGGTATCGAGTCACTGGAGTAGGTGGCAGGAAGACACTAGAACACTTTTTACTCTGGCAGTTGAAACAACGGCATGTGCTGTGCTAGCTAGTACTAGGTAGCTAGTAGTAGTAGTCTAGCTACTCGTAGCTAGTAGTAGTATTAGCTAGTACAGTACAGTATTAGGACGTGAAAGACCTACTAGCTACTGTAGTACACTGAAGTATTCGCGGGACTTCATGGGCTGAGGAGTGATGAAGTTGACAGGTTGTCATTCCCATTCGGATTCGTCTGAAGAAATCTACGAATTGCTTCCACTCTTTGTGCACAATACTCTTGAGAAAGCTAGCTTCACTTCACGTATCTGGCTACCTGTGACTCGTGCTAAGCAATGGTACTCAATTTATATTTCTACTAGATTTTTTGGAGGAGCTATGAGCGTTTTCAACGTAGCATACTCGAAGTCACAATGATGTCCAACCATTGGAGTACCAGTATCATATTGCAAATGCGAACGATTGAGCAGATCCTATCCTCCTTGGAGGGTGTGGTCCAGTTGCGATCAACTCTGTCACTCTTCGGGGTGCCCTGCGGGTACCACAGACCACAGTTGTGATCCCCATAAATTAGACATTCTAATTTTTTCAAATACGAACGATTGACAAAGTGGTCGGTGCTTTCACATCGAAAGCACGAGTACAATTTACTGGGCGAAGTATCGTCGTTGTGCTCCTTCCTCTTTGCAACGTACTACAACAGGATCTACACGCAAATCTTTGCGCACACAAACGGCCTTGAAGAAAAGTCTATCACAAATCACAAATAGCACAGGAAAAGGAAAGCCCTACGCTAACAATAGCTTTGCAGCAAAAATGCAAGGTTCCAAAAGGAAATAAAAGTAAAGCGTAATGCTATAATGTAATACGTCTTAGAATAGTAGTAGACTTGGGAATTCGACTCTTTCGCACACACGCCAACACGCCAACACCACTTAAGGTCGTTCCACTCAGTCGCGTTGCATTCATCCGTTCGCTCGTGTCACGAAAGCATGCACTTCCAACAATTGGTCACTAGACAAAGTGATTGTCCTAGCTTAGTGACTGGCATGGAATCTCTGCCAGTATGTCGAATCTTTCTTGGACTCCTCCGACTTGAGGCCACCACGGTAAGCCCAAGTTCCAAGAAGAGCAATGGACATGAGACCAATCACAAACGGCTTGTTTCCTGGATGATTCAGCTCGTGTGCTACAAGCTTCAAGCCTGACATTTGACGCCACGTTTTGTGGGTAGTCTGACGAGAGTTAATTCGCTCCATGAGCTTGGCTTCTCCACGACCGGCCTGTTGACTCTTCAAGTATGCAAGCAATTCCTTTTGCTTACCGACAGCTTCATGGTATTCCTCCCATGTGTTGATGGGGTGATTCTTGTCAAACACCATAGTACAAAACTTACTAATCTATTGACGGGCAATAAAACAACTACAGGATTCCTAAAGTATGTCCTCTGAGTACGTTGTTGTAGTTCCGTTGGTTTAAAGAGAGAGCCCGCTGCAGATCGCCATGGCCGCAAATCTTCGCTCGCTGCTGTCTATCGTCATCATCGGCATCTAGGTCTCCTCAGCAATACTTCTCAGCACTTCCAAGATACAGCACTCGATGTCTATTCCTAACTCTATCAGAAAAACTGTTGGGATCTTTATTCTCGTCACCACTCGTCATCCCTTACTTTATTCATTAGTACTGAGTCTACTAGATACTATTACTACTCTAGTAGTCCACCTTTACAACAGAATTAATTCAATATTTATTTCTTACTTTTGCCATCACCACGTTCCTGCAAACTGCAAACACCCATTAAACCATGGCATCCTTCTGGGCTGGTTCGATAGCTCGTGGATCCAAACATGCGTTTGGCGGAATAGCCTTGACGGCTGCCGCAAGTACTTTGGTAGTATCGTCTCCCATCAGCAGGAGCAGTACTACATCCTACACATGCTGTGAGCACGAGGCCGAGTTTAAACGGCGCCACGAGCAGTTGAAGGAAGCCAAAAAGAAAAAAGTGAATCTTCAGACTCGGGTACGTCAGTTCAATTGTTACTCTAGTAGTTATTTATTGCCATACTTTGTGAAACACCTACTAACATGCTGTATCCACGACCCCACACGTATGAATCTACCAATTCATTATGAAAGATGACATCCGTCGGTCATTTTTCCTTGGCATCTCAAACACTCAACAACCCAAGCGTCACATCATTCTTCATGACAATGGTGGGGGATAAACCCGGGTTTACACCCCAGGAATTTCAAGAAGTATGGAACGAACGAGGCATTGCGGAACGGCATCCCAGATTTCACTACACCGTTAGTAAATCCAGTCAGGGATATTTTGAACCCGAACTCAACCAAGATCACGTCAAGGAAACCTTGTTTCCCTTCCTTTATCGCAAGGATATTCAATCGAGAATAGAAGCCTTGCAAACTGAACCCCTGGACGTGTACGATAAGACGTGGGAAGTTTCGATTGCGCCATCGGGTCGCCCAGGTACCAGTGGAGGATCACCCGCCTCCATGACTTGCACAGAAAACGACAACAGGCCAGAGTATCTCAAAGAAGAACAGGTTGAATCAGTCGTATTCTTTCGAGGACATCATGCTCTCGGTGATGGAGTTTCTTTGGTCACTGCCGTTATGGATCTTTGCGATGAAGCCGAAGAATTCCGTGAGCTCATCAAGAGGGAATTGAAAAAACGATTTGGTCGACGCAAGGGTGTTTCCTTGATGGAGCAATGGCTACGACAATTGAAAAGACTTGTTCAATTTTGGATTGGTGTTTTAGACGCAATATGGTATCAAGGAAAGCTATGCGTGGGAGCTTTTTTTGAACCCAACGCATTGAAACAATTGCACCAATGGGCTCTCGAGGACCACGAAGTAGTTGGCGACGAACCGGCCACAACGACGACTCCAGCACGATCCATTTCATTTGGCATGGTGGCTCCTGTGGAAGAAGTTAAATGGGTCGCACAGACTTTGATTGGAAGAAAGGCCACAGTGAATGATGTCTTTGTGAGCTGTGTAAGTGCAGCCATTGCACGACAATTAGCCTTTCACCGTCAGCGTTTGGAAGTAATAGCAGACGTCACTGCCGAATCAAAAAACGAAGCTGTGCGGACATTGCACACTAAACGACGTGAGTTGGTGCACATGAAAGAAATGAATATTGTCATGCCGGTGCATTTGTACGGTGGTGTTATGCTTCCTGGGCAATCGATGGGCAACCGTATTGGTGCTATGGTAGCACGAGTGCCTGGTGAAGTGGAAACTGGTTGCGTGGATCGGTTGGCACAAGTCCATGACACGTTGTATGATCTGAAACAAACCCCAACGCCACTTTTGTCGTATATGCTCGTACGGCTGACCTCGGCTATTTCCGGAGCATTTTTGCCGAATCGGATGACGCAATTTTTGTTTTCCAAGGCCAATGCCAATGCTGTCGCCGTAGTGACCAATATGCGAGGACCACCGAAACCACTTCACCTCAAGGGGCGTCTCATAACGTCAATTCATGGTTTTGTTCCTTTGCCCCCGGGTATTCCTATTGGCATTGTGGTATCAAGCTATGCGGGAAATGTCAAGCTCTCTTTGTCTGCCGAACCTTGGGCGGTGCCAGACGGCGATCGATTTCTGGTCTACGTATTGGAAGAATACCAATCTTTACTGCGACGAGCCAAGAGCAAGTCTCTCTCCTCGTCATAGACTTTTAGAATTCATAGGAAATAATGTTGGTGCTTATTATTATTTATTTACAATATGGATCCTAATTTAGTTTTATAGGTCCTGGCACAAGGTTTTTATGAGATCGCGGGAAGAGCATCGTGAAAGTCATCGTCTTCGCTGCTACCACTCGCGTCATCATTGGATGGATCTATAAAATGTTCATCGGCACATTCGTCGTCTTTGTAGAATATCGATGGTTCAAGATGAGGTGGTTGTGGAAGGCCGCTCACGGAGATACACTTGTTGCGATCGAATAGACCACCGTGGTTGTAATTGAATGGGTTTCGGATACGTCGCTGCTGACGCAGACGACGCCAGAGTCGGACTCCGACAGAAGCGAGTACACCAACGAACAACAGGATCACAAGAGAGATAATGAGTCTTTCTTCCGTGTTGGGGGACTGAGGGAGAGGATCGCGGTGATGAGCTGCAGGGTCGTAGTTTTCGTAATCAAGAAGTTCGCAATGTTCGCCTGTGAATTCTGGTGGACAGGCACAGCCAGCATGTCTAATGATGGTTTCGGCGGTAAAATTATTTGGGGGGGGGGGGGGGGGTTTTGG
>Ga0100391_1000391_pt1 | contig 52019 bp, 56 predicted proteins | sample CryGeymeta201515_FD_81541 | JGI IMG/M metagenome (GOLD analysis project Ga0100391, IMG submission 81541) | Groundwater microbial communities from Crystal Geyser aquifers in Utah, USA - Crystal Geyser metaG 2015-15 | ecosystem: Environmental > Aquatic > Deep subsurface > Groundwater | place: USA...
AAATAATAAAAGAATATGGGCAAAAGATAAATAATATAAATTATGAAGACGATAGAAATGAATTTAAAAGCTGAGTATTTTGATAAAATAAAAGATGGATCAAAGACAATTGAACTTAGGTTATTTGATGAGAAAAGACAACAAATTAATCTTAATGACACAATATTTTTTAATAAAGAGCCAGAAAAAACAGAGCAAATCAAAGTAAATGTAGCAGGATTATTAAGATATAACTCTTTTCAGGATTTACTGAAAGATTTTGGTATGGAGTATTTTGGAGAAAACTCTAAAGAAGAATTGTTATCTAATCTTCAAGTCTTTTATGCTAGGAGTGCCCAAGAAAAAGATGGAGTTTTAGGAATAAAGGTTAGATTAGTAAATTAATTGTAATTTATCCTTGACAAAATAATAAATTAATATATACTTTATAAGTACTTTATTGGGTTTTCTAAAAATGAATAGAGAAGAAATTTTCTTAGCAAAAGACAATGTAAGAATTTTTAAGGATGGATTATATGTTAATCAAAAGGTATTTGATACCATCAAAGAATGCAATCCTAATGCAATCTGCTTTGTGTATGATAATTTGCATTCAAAACAATTTAAATTAACTAATTTATTTAATGTTCTTATACTAGCACTTTGGCAATCTTCATATGTTCCTTATCATGATCTAGCTATGTATTTATGGTTAAATATAGGTACAAATAAATCTAGAGTAACATCAGAAGATAATCTTAAAAAATCCAAAATGAATTGGCTACTACGGTATAAAGATCAAATTAGTGACCTTTATACTCCTAAATTGAAAGATCTGATAGGAGTTGAACATCTAATAATTCTTCCTGATAATTTAGAAGAGTTATTCTTAGCTGATCCATATAATATTTTGAAACAAGTATTTAGTTTATCTTATACTACTAGAGTTTTGTTTCAAACAAAAGGATATTGTAATATGGATTCATTAAAAAAAGATATATATTCTTTTTACAAAGATTTTGAAAAAAATCTTAAATAAAATTTATACTATTTAAATCGAAATAAAACCTACTTTGTTAAAAAGTAGGTTTTTTTGTATTAAAATGAAAGAGCTTAATAATATAATTAAGCTCATATTTTCAAAATTTATAATAAAAATTATAAATCAATTAATTTGTGATTTCTGACTTAGCTTTTTCCATAGAGTCAGACATTGCTCCATCACTTTCAAATGATGGTACTCCGTAATATGCATCTAAAATCAATTGTTTTAGCTCACAAATCAAAGGAGATCTTGGATTTGTGCCTGTACATTGGTCATCAAAAGCTTCTAAAGCTAATTTATCAAGATTAGCTAAGAATTCTTCATCAGACACTTTTCCTTGTAGAACTTCTTTTATGCTAGAAGGGATATTGATATCCTTTTTGAGTTGTTCAACTTTTTGAATCAAAAGATCAACTTTCTCCGACTCTTCTAGATTATTCCCTAAGTTGAGATAATCTATGATATTAGCATAAATTGCTTTCATACGAGGATATTTGTATTGAGAAAATACACCTTGTTTGAAAGGTTTATCAGTGGCATTATATCTTATTACATAAGAAATCATCAAGGCATTGGCTAATCCATGAGGGATATGATAGGCTGAACCTAATTTGTGAGCCATAGAATGACAAATCCCCAAAAATGCATTAGCAAAAGCTGTTCCTGCAATTGTAGAGGCATAATGGACTTTGATTCGAGCTTTTGGTTTTAACTTACCAAATTCATAAGCATCAGGTAAATATTTGAACAAAAGTCGAAGTGACTCCAAAGCTTGAGGATTGGTAAATTCATTAGCAAAGGTTGAGGCATAACTTTCAAGAGCATGAGTTACTGCATCAATTCCACCAAAGGCAGTTAAGCTTTTTGGAATATCCATCACAAGATTAGGATCAATGATAGCCATGCTTGGAGTTAGAGCATAATCTGCAATAGGATATTTAATCCCAGTAGATTCATCTGTAACTACAGCAAATGGAGTAACTTCTGAGCCTGTTCCGGAGGTGGTAGGGATAGCAATTAAAATAGCTTTTAACCCTAATTTAGGTAATGAATAAATTCTTTTACGAATATCCATAAATCTCATAGATATACCTTCAAATGTTATTTCCGGTCTTTCATATAATAACCAGATAATTTTGGCTGCATCCATAGGAGAGCCACCACCAAAAGCAATGATAACATCAGGATTAAATGAATTAATTTGATCTAATCCTTTATAAATTGTTTCCAAATCAGGATCCGGTTTTACATCATAAAATACTTTATAAAGTAAACCTAATTGATCCAATTTCTTAGTAATTACAGAAATGATACCTAAATCAAATAGAGTTTTATCAGTTACGATAAAAACTCTTTTTTTATCTCTTAACTCAGATAAGCCCACAGAAATTGCATCGGGTTTGAAATAAATTTTTTCTGGTACACGATACCAAAGTGTATTTTCTTGCCGAATAGCAACTGTTTTTAGATTAAGCAGATTAAGAGGACCAACATTTCCACTAAAAGAATTTCCACCCCAAGAACCACAACCCAAAGTCAGAGAAGGTTCAAGTCGGAAATTGTATAAATCACCAATTGCTCCTTGAGAAGCTGGTGTATTAATCAAAATTCTTCCTACTTTTACAGAATCAACAAATTGGTTAATTTTATCAAATTGATATTGATCAGTATGTAGTACTGCAGTATGTCCTCTTCCACCAAAATCAATCAGTGTTTTTGCATATTCTAAAGCTTCTACAAAATCCTTAGCTTTTAGAAATCCAAGAACAGGTGATAATTTCTCTTTTGAGAAATCTTCAGCTAAACCAATTTCAGTAATATCTGCAATCAGAATTCTTGCTTCATTTGGAATAGAGATAGAAGCTAATTCAGCCAAATAATGAACAGTTTTACCTACTGCATCAGGGTTTAAGAACCCATTCTCTTTGAATAAAACATTGCTTAATCGTTGTTTTTCTTCTGAATCTAAAAAATAAGCTCCTCTTCGTAAGAATTCGGATTTAACTTTATCAAAAACAGATTCTACAACAATTACTACTTGTTCAGATGCACAGATTACCCCATTATCAAAAGTTTTTGATAAAATAATTGAAGAAACAGCACTTTCAATACTGCAAGATTCATCAATTATGACAGGTGTATCACCAGCACCTACTCCAAGTGAAGGATGTCCAGAAGAGTAGGCAGATTTTACCATACCAGTTCCACCAGTGGCTAATACAAGATTGATGTCTTGATGAGTCATTAAAGAGTTAGATAATTCTAGGTTTGGATTAGGAATCCAAGCGATGATATCTTCTGGAGCACCTGCTTTAATAGCAGCTGTTTTCAAAATTTCTAAAGTTTTGATTGTAGCTTTGCAAGCTTTAGGGTGTGGGCAAAAAACAATAGCATTTCTAGTTTTAATAGAAATCAAAGTTTTAAAAATTGCAGTTGATGTTGGATTTGTAATTGGAGTGATACCAGCAATAATGCCAAGTGACTCGGCAACTTTCTGGTAACCTGATTCCAAATCATTTTCAATAATTCCACAAGTTTTTAAATCTTTATATTTATTAAAAACTTCTTCTGAAGCAAAATGGTTTTTGATTACTTTATCAGTAACAACTCCCATTTCTGTTTCTGCTACTGCTAACTCAGCTAAATATAGTCTAGCTTCATTTGCTGCAATTGCCACTTCCTGAAAAATTTTATCTACTTTTTCCTGAGAATAGCTAGAAAAAACTTTCTGTGATTCTTTCACTTTTGAAATTAATTCATTTAGATTAAACAAAATATATTTCCTCAAAAATTTAAAGGTACCTTATTAGTAAATCATAAATTTTATTTATGGTCAAGATATTATTATAAATTTATTGGTAATAAAGGTTATAACCAATGTATTTTTCAAATTTAGAAAAATATTTATAGATTTGTTTACATAAATATATATATAATAAGCTAATATTAAGTTTTACAAAATAGTATAATTCTTAAATTTTGTCAATTATAATTAATTAAATTTGAGAATAAATAAATGTTTATTGTATACTTGCTATTTACAAAATTAGTTTATGTGGTATAATAACAAAGCTCTTTAAGGAAAAATTTTGTTATGAAAAATAAACATAAATATGAATGGATTGTAACTATTAAGGATATTGATTGTCCGAAGTACATTGATAAATTGAAAAGATATCTTAACAAAATTTCAGATAAGATTCAATCTGGGGAAAGTTTAAAAATTATTTTAAACTCTAACGGAGGTAACTCAGAGTTTATGAAAGATGTTTTGGAAATTGTAATTTCAATTTTTAAAAAAGGATGTTTTATAGACCTGTATTGTCTAAAAGTTCAGTCAGCTGCTTTACTTCTGTTAACTCTTTTAAAAGAAAGAGAAATCTCTCGTAAGATATATGCCTATCCAAAAGCCACTTTTATGTGGCATAAACCCACTTTCTTTGTAGAATTCGAAGGTAAGCTTGCTAATGGGAATCAATTTCTCTTTGAAGGAGATATAGAGTCTCTGCTTCCCCAATCAAAGAGAATTTATGAAGCATTGCTTCAAGAAAATGAAGAGTATAAAAAAACTGAAAATATCTACATAGATATTATTCAAAAATCAATACTCTCTCATATCAAGAGAGAGATTGATGAGGAGATTCCTTTCAACTCTTATATGGCTCAATATAGAAGCTTGGTTGATGAAGTAATTGAAAGTTAATAATAAATTAACAGTATATTTTTAAAAGTTAATTTGAATTAAATGATTTTAGTACAAATATCTTATATATTTGTACTTTTTTGTTATCTTGAATGTAAAAAATATGATAAATTCTCTTGTCAAAATTAATTTTATATGTTATAAATTCTAAGCTCTTTACATATAAATTTTATGAAATTAAAAGATTTTTTTCAAATTCCTGATTCTTATTTGAATCATATTGGTGGTTTTCTTATAGCAGAATCTATTAATGATTCTGATCTTAAATTTCACGGTGAAGAATCAGAGTTAGAAATTTTTTTCAATAATTTACAAGATAAAGAAATTAATTTCTTAGGAGATATTCTTAATCTAACTCAAAAAGAAGTAAAAAATATCTTTATCAGTAATTCAAATTTTACAGATGAAGATATAGATAGTCTTTTAGATGTTGTGAAAAATTTTATTGACACACAAATTAAGTTTTACAAAGAATATTCTTTACAAAGTTTAAATCCTTTTGTAAAACGAGTTTTAGCAAACAAGAACATTCACAATAAATTTGGTATTATCAAATTAGAAGAAGGAAAAGAATTATTTGAAAGATTAAAAAATCTATCAGATAATCAATAATCCTTAAAATTTTTAACTCTAAGTTCCTAACAACTGATGTAGGGACTTTTTCTTTTTAGGTAAATTAGAAATATATTATTCACAAAAAATAGCTTATTTAAATAAAAAGTAAGTTTATAAGTATGAAAATTATAAAAAATATGACAAAAAATCTTGACAAAATAGAAAAAGTATGATATAAATTATAGGTTCTTTAACATAGGAGTGAGATTTCTATGACTAGACCAAAATCTGGGTTCGAGTCTTTAAATCCAAAAACTAGACAGTTTTTGGCTGATAATGGTCTATACAGCAAAAATGATTTGCTGAAACTGTTTTTCTGCGATAGTGCGGGAAAATATCCTGAGGCATGCTATTCTGTCGAAGATGTTGATAGGATTTTGGATGAGGTAAAGTCTTTGCTAAAAGACTAAGACACTCGATAATCCTTAAAAATTGTAACTCTAAGTCCCTAACAATTGATAGGGACTTTTTCTTTTAGGTAAAATTAGAAATATATTATCAACAAAAAATAGATAAAAATAGCTTATTTATACACAAAATACTTATATAAGTGTAAAAATTGTAAAAAATAAGACAAATACCCTTGACAAAATAGAAAAAGTATGATACTATAATACTCGCAATCAAGATTAGTAATAATCTGATAACTTGATCGGACATTTAGTAGACTTTAGAACAAGTATTATTTGGGATTAAATTGAATATTTAAATTATAAGTATTTAGTTTAATCCTAGATAAAACCTTACAAAATAAAGTTCTAGGTGGAGAAATTATGCAAATTAAACATGGGGCAGCACCTGTTAACCAAACTTCCGGATTAGTTCGCATTCCTTGTAAAACACCCATGTGGTTTGGCCGTAAAGAAAAAGGAGGCGCTGCTTCTAAAACAATTATAACCAACAAAGAAGGTACTTTTGAAGCTGAAACTTTTTCAAATGGTAAAATTAAAAAAAGTACTATGAAAAGAATTGGCTAATAACCTATATTAATCTTGTGATTCAAGGATGTTAAACAAACTGAATCATTTCAAAGAATCTACTTTAACTTAAGTGGATTTTTTACTTTGTGATAACTTTTTGGTAAAAATTTAATTTTGTGATAATATATATTTGTTTAGAAGAAAAGGAGTTATTTCTTATGAATGAACATTTGAAAAAATACTTATATATATACTATAAAGCTCAAGAACTTTATAGTAATGGGGATAATAGTCAGAAGATTCAATCAATAGTATTGTTAAATTTTGATAATTTGATGTTGAGTCAGATTATAGATTTATTAAAAAGAGAATCTATAAGAGAGCTCCTAGATTCTTTTGATGGTCATAATATATAAATATCTTTATATAAATTAATTATAAATCTGGATGATATAATCTGGATTTTTTTATTTTTATTGGAATGGAGTTTTAAATTTTGTATTGTCTAAATTTAGATAAATATGATATACTAAAAGAGTAGAAATATATAAATTACTGAATAAAAATACATTAAATATGATAAAAATACATTTTTGTGGAGGAGCTGAATTTGTTACAGGTGCTAATTATCTTGTAGATACAGGTACAATCAAATTTATAGTTGAATGTGGTATGATTCAAGGTAGTAGCGAAGCAGATGATTTGAATTATGAGTCTTTTCCATATGATCCATCCGAAGTTTCTTTTATGATAGCAACTCATACTCATATTGATCATATCGGACGAATCCCTAAATTAGTAAAGGATGGATTTAATGGTGAAATTTATTCTACTCATCCTACCAAAGATTTTGCTAATATTTCTATGCAAGATACTGTTTCTATTATGGAGCATGATTATGACAAAAAGCCACTTTATTCTAGAGAAGATGTTTCAAAAGCAATATCTAAATGGAGAGGCAGAGAATATGGAGAAATATATGAAATTGGTAAGGAAGTTTCATTTAGATTTAGAGATGCAGGTCATATTTTGGGATCTGCTATTGTAGAGATGTGGGTATTAGATAATGATACAGGTAAAAGAATAAAAATTGTTTTTTCAGGTGACTTAGGAAATCATCCATCAGTTTTATTAAAAAAATATGAATTTATCAAAGAGGCAGATTATGTTTTGATAGAGTCTGCTTATGGGGATAGAACTCATGAGCAAGTTGATATTAGAAAAGATATTGTGAGACAAGCTGTCAAGGATGTAATAGAAAGGAAATCGGTCTTGCTCGTGCCTACATTTTCAATTGAGAGAACTCAAGATATATTGTATGAGCTAAATGATATTATAGAGAATCATATTGATAAATATAATAAAATAGATAAATCAGAGCAATTTGATGTTTATTTAGATTCTCCTTTAGGTATCAAAGCAACTAAGATCTATAAAAAATATACTCAATATTATAATGCAGAAGCAAGAAATTTAGCTAAAGTTGATCAAATTTTTGATTTTCCATATCTAAACTTGTGTGAGAGTAGAGAGGATTCTATGGCTATAAATCATTCTCCAAATCCAAAAATGATTATGGCTGGATCGGGTATGTCTACTGGAGGAAGGATTCTTTATCATGAAAAACAATATTTGTCTAATCCAAAAAACATAATGCTATTCGTTGGATATCAAGGTCCAAATACTTTGGGGAGGCAGATTTTGGATGGTAAAGAAAAAGTGTATATCAGAGGAGATTATGTTGAGAATAAAATAGAGGTCAGAAAAGTTGATGGATATTCTGGTCATGCTGATCAAACGATGCTTTTGGAGTGGATGTCTAGTATAAAGTCAGTTAAAAAAGTCTTTGTAGTACAGGGAGAATCAGAATCAGCTAATTATCTTGCTCATAAAATAAAAACATACCTTGATATAGAGGCAATAGTTCCTACTAATAATCAAGTTATTGAACTAATATAAAATATATGAAAGATCTTTTTTATCCAAATAGTTTAGCGATAATAGGTGCTTCTGATGATAGACAAAAAGTTAGTACTGTGATTTTGCATAATATTTTAAAATCTTATTATAAAGGAGATTTATTTCTAGTTAATCCAAACAAAAGAAGAATAGAAGGAATTCCTTGCTTTAATAAAATACAAGATTTGCCTACAAGAATAGAAGTTGCTATTATTTGTTTAAGCAAAGATAAAGTTTTGGAATCATTGGAAGAATTAGGGAAAAAAGTTGTAAAATATGCTATCATAGTTTCGTCAGAATTTAGGGATATAAATGATTTTGATAATAAAGAGATAGATCAAATTAAAGAAATCTCAAAATTATATAATATTAGAGTGATTGGTCCAAATTCATTTGGAATTATTAATACAGAATCTAATTCTTATGCTTATAATGGAGCCTATGTGATTGATAATATTATATCGGGTAAGGTCTCTATTATCTCACAATCAAGTGGAATAATTTCTTCTTTTTTGAATCAAAGTTTTTACTCTATTAATAAAGCAATTAGTCTTGGAAATACAACAGATATTGAGGTTTCAGAAGTATTGGAATATTTGATTTTAGATAAGATGACAGAGATTATCTTTATATATATAGAAGATATAAAAGACAATAAAAAGGTAGCTAAACTAATTCAAAAATCAATTAAACCGATTATAGTTTTGCAAGGATATAATAATGATTCTAATTTTAGAAAAGTTATATTTAGGGAAGCTGGAGCAATTGAAGTAAGTACAATTACTGAAGCTAAAAATATCATTAAGTTATTTTCTACAAAAAAAAATATTTCAAAATATGGTCTATCAGTAGTTAGTAATTCTGGAGCAATTACTAAAATAATATCTAATAAATTACAAAATGAAAAATATTTTATCAAGACATCCTTACTACAATCCAAAACAAAAGAGCAATTAAAAAGAATTCTTCCTTATAGCGATCAGACTCTAAATACAGTGGACTTATCAGATATAGTTAGTATAGATCAATCATATTTAGCTATAGAAACTATTTTATCAGATAAACAAGTTGGAAGTATATTATTAGCAATAACTCCAAGTCCAGCAATAGAATTTAAAATTTTACTAAAAGAACTGGTTTTCTTAGTAGAAAAATATTCTCATAAAATTATATTGCCAGTGTTTTTGGGTAGAGTCGATATGAAATTAATATCCCAATATTTAGTTAAAAATAAGATAGCATATTATCTTGATATGGATTCAGCTTTAAGTTCAATTGATTTTTTGTATAGATATAAATATGAAATTAATAATACTAAGTTATGGTCCACACCTACAGTATATATTAAAAAGAGTGTTATTGATGAGATAAAAGAAAAAATGATTATTAATAAGGATGAAGAAAATTATTTGACAGCTAAAGTTTTAAATGATATATGTAATGAATTTAATTTAGTTTTGGGATTAAATAAAACAATTAAAGAAATAGATTTTTATTTGAATTTAAGTATAATTTCAAGAGATAATTTGGGTAAATTCTTGGTAATAAATAACCTAGCATTCAATTTAGAAAATAATATTCTAGCAACTATACCTATTAATAAACCAAATATTCAAAAAATATTGAGAAATATACCAAATTATGATATAATTAAGGATAATTATGATATTCAATCCTTGATTCATATTATATTTCAATTAAGTTTATTAGCTAACTCTATAAAAGAGATTGATGTGATTACAACTAGAATTATTTTAGAGAAAAAGAATGCTTACATAAATTTTATAAAAATTTTAGTTAAATGATAAAGTTGATTTTACAATTTATAATAGCTTTCATTTCGGTATATATTACAGCTTTAATATTACCAAATTTTGATTTGAATTTAGCTATAGAATTTGGTAAATTAGAATTTTGGATTGTAGCCCTTAGTATTGGTGGAGGATTATTTTTAATAACAAAAATTATAAGACCAATAATGAAAGTTTTGTTATTTCCTCTTATACTATTGAGTTTTGGTATATTTTCTATTATAATAAATATTGTTTTATTAAAATTATATGATATAGTATTTGATGAAGTAGTTATTCAAGGTATATGGCCTCTTTTATTAGGATCCATATTAATTGGGATAATAAATTCTTTATTCGAATTCTTAATAGACTAAATTTATGCAAAATTATATATTAATTGCACTGATAGTGATTTCAATTTTATTAATAGTTTCAATTTTATTCCAGCAAATGGGTAGTAGTGCTGGTATTACTTTTGGTGGAGCTGGTGGAGGATATCATGTAAAAAGAGGTTTGGAAGGAGTTATATTTAGAATTTCAATCGGATTATCTGTTTTACTTGCAATCTTAAGTATAGTTTATATAGTCTTATAAATGTATTTTTCAGGTTTAAATTATTATTTAAGGTATTTTTATGAATAAGAAATCTAATAAAAGTATAGATTTAAGGAATTTAGTTCAACCTAAAAATTTGAGCTCAAATGTAAATATAAAAAAGAAACCTGTAAAACACTCTAAATCAATAGATTTAAGAAATGTTAAAGTAAATAGAGTGTCTCAAAAATCAGATAAAGTGTCTTCTAATATTATCGAGCCAATAAAAAATATTGTCAGTAATATTCCAGAAAATATACAGCAAAATCAAAAGAGATTGCAGAATTTATTGCCTATAAAGAAAATTAACTTAAATGTTAAAACTGTTAGGGTTAAAAAATTAATTAAAACATTGATAATTATTGGGTTATCTATTGTTTTTGGAGCAATACTTTTAATCTTAATAAATTATTTTTATGCTAATAAGTCTAAAAATATAGATACTCTAATAGAGGGTGTGATTGGTCAGCCTCAATATATTAATCCTATATTATCTTTTTCTAATGATATCAATAGTATTGATAAGAATATAGAAACTTTAGTTTATCCAAAATTATTTTCAATTGATAAAGATGGGAATTTAGAAAAAGATATAGTATCAGACTATTCTGTACTAGATAATGGAAAGATTTATAATATAAAGTTAAAAACGGATATCCTTTGGGATGATGGACAGGTTTTAAATGCAGATGATATTATTTATACTGTAAATACAATAAAGAATCCTGAATATAAAAGTTCACTTGAATTGTTATTGAGTGGAGTTGTAGTTGAAAAAGTTAATGATTTTGAGTTAAATTTTAAATTAGAAAATAGCTATTCTCCATTTGTATATAATTTAGCATTTGGAATTTTACCTGAACATGTTTGGGGTAAATATAATCCTCAAGAATTTATTTTGGCTCCTGAAAATATTAAAGTGGTTGGAGCTAGTAAATATAAATATTTTGATCATCAAGTAAATAAAGATAAAGATATAGTTTCTTATTCTTTAGTGGCTAATGAATCTTATAAAGGAAAAATTCCAAATATTAAAAAAATATCATTTGTATTTTATGGAGATGAAGAGCAGAAGATTAGTGATTTTAATGAAGGAAAAATCAATGCCTTTTCTGATGGCTCAACTGATCCTATACTTAATTTAGAAAATAACTCAGATATTAAAGTTTCAGAGTTAAAATTACCTCAGTACTATGGTATATTCTTTAATTTAAAAGAGAAGTTGTTTGAAAGTCCTGAGATTAGAAAAGCAATAAATTTGTCAATTAATAGAGATATATTAGTAAAGAATATCTTGAACAATAAGGCTGCAAAAATTGTTAATCCATTAACTCCATTTAATAAATTTTCCATAGAACAAGTTGATCCTTATAATTTGGATGAAGCAAAAAAAATACTTGATGACTCAAATTGGAAAGATATAGACGGAGATGGAATTAGAGAAAAAGATAATGTTAGAGCTGAATTTAAAATAATCATTGCTAATGGGAATAAAATGGATCAAATAGCTTTGGAATTACAAAACCAGTTAAAAGAAGTTGGTATATCTATGCAATATGAAATATTTTCTTTTAATGAAATTTCAACCAATTATATTAAAGATAGAAAATATCAAGCTATATTAATTGGGCATACTTTAAATATTTATCCTGATCCATATTTATACTGGCATTCATCACAATCACTTTTCCCAGGTGTTAATTTATCACAATATTCTAGTATTAATACCGATGGACATTTAGAATCAGCTCGTACTAATACAGATGAAAATGTTGTTAGATCAAGTATGATACAATTTCAACAACAATTAATGGAAGATAATCCAGCAGTATTTTTATATGCTCCTTATTTTACATACTATACTAGATTACCAATAGATAATGTTGATATAAATATAGGAAATACAACTTCAGATAGATTTAATAGTATATCTGACTGGAAAATTAATAATGCAAAAGAGTAATGTCAATCTCTCGATTTTTAAAAACTGGAGAAGGGAAGAATATTTTATCTAAAGAGGAGATTCATCATATTCAAAAAGTTTTGAGATTAAAATCCGCAGATAAAATAAAAATATTTGACGGTAAAGGTGAAGAAATCCTTGTAGAGATAATTAATTTTAAGCCATATTTTGATTATAATATTCTTAATACAAGTTCCCAAGAAAATAAATTACCTAGAATAAAATTAACTTTAGCTAGTATTAAACCTAAAAATTTAGAATTAATCTTAGAGAAAGTAACAGAATTAGGTGTAGACAAGATTATCATTACTAAGACCAAATATTCTCAAATTAGTCTTAATATATTGGAAGAAAAGAAATTAAGATTCCAAAAAATTTTGATAGAAGCTTGCAAACAATCAGGTAATAATTATATTCCAGAATTAGAATTTATAGATATGATGAATATCCCAAATCATCTTTCAGATATAAATTATATAGCGACCACACAATATACTAATAATCCAATTTTACTTAAGTCTCCAGAGGGTAATCTAAAAGAAAAATCATATAATTTATTGATAGGTCCAGAAGGTGGTTTTGAACAGAAAGAATATCAAGATTTGATAAAATATTTTATTCCAGTAACATTCTCTAACAATATTCTAAGAGTAGAAACAGCTAGCATCTTAGGAATAGGAATATTAAGTCAAGCAAAGATTCATATATAAATTTGGTCTTTAATGCACTATCTTGGGTTTGATAATATAAGATTTTTTACTTAGAAATTACTAATGACATTAAATCAAATTTGTAGTATAATATATATTGATAAAAGTATAATAAATATATACATGAATAATAATATATACATGAATAATAAAAAGAGAGGATTTACATTATTAGAGATACTATTAGTAATAGCAGCAATAGGAATAATAGCAAGTATAGTAATAGTATCAATAAATCCATTAAGACAAATAGGAAAAGCAAGAAATGCATCAAGATATGCAAATATAAATACAATACAGAAAGCATTAGATCAATATAATATAAATAATGGAAGATATCCATCAGGAATTACTGGATCATATCAAGAGATATGTGTAGATGGAAATACCACGAATTGTATAGATTTAGAATCAGATTTGGTCCCAACATATATAGCAGAAATACCAAAAGATCCAGAAGGAGGAGGCTATAAAGTAGCAATAAGTAGAGAAAATAATAAAGTAAGTTTATTAGCAGATAAAGCAGATTTAGAACAAGATATATCAATTAACTTAATTTTGTATGCTGTTGGGGAAGTAGATGAAGAGTTTAATTCTAATGGAGGATTTAACTTATCTGTAGTAGCTATAGAGATACAGGAAGATAATAAAATGTTAGCGGTAGGAGACTTTACAGAATATCAAGGAGTAGGTGCAAATAGGATTATTAGGTTAAATAGTGACGGTAGTCGAGATGATTCTTTTGATATAGGAGTAGGATTTAATAATATTGTAAGATCAATAAAAATTCAAACTGATGGTAAATATATTGTAGCAGGGGACTTTACAGAATATCAAGGAGTAAGTGCAAACAGGATCATTAGACTTAATAGTGACGGTAGTCGAGATAACTCCTTTGATATAGGAGTAGGATTTGATATTGATATAGGGGTTTCTTATAATAGTTATGTTGCTAAAATTCATATTCAAGATGATGGAAAAATTATTGTGGGGGGAGATTTTACAATATACCAAGGAGTAAGTGCAAATAGGATCATTAGGCTTAACAGTGATGGGAGTAGAGATAATACTTTTGATATAGGAGTAGGATTTGATAATTGGGTCAGAACAATAGAATCTCAGAGTGATGGTAAAGTATTGATTGGTGGTTGGTTTTCAGAATATCAAGGAGTAAGTGCAAATAGGATCGTTAGGCTTAACAGTGATGGAAGTCGAGATAATACTTTTGATATAGGAGTAGGATTCAATGGTAATTCACTTAGATTTATAAAAATTCAAGCTGATGGTAAATATATTATAGCTGGTGACTTTAGTCAATATCAAGGAATAAATGCAAATAGGATGATTAGACTAAATAGTGATGGAAGTCGAGATAATAGCTTTGATGTGGGCCAAGGATTTCCTAATACAGTTAATAATGTTATTAGATATGGAAATATTCAAGGTGATGGGAAAATAATTGTTGTAGGAGACTTTACAGAATATCAAGGAGTAAGTACAAATGGAATAGTCAGATTAAATAGTGATGGGAGTAGAGATAATAGTTTCGATATAGGTAATGGATTCAATGATAATGTATTAGATTTGAAAGTTAAAAATGATAATAAATTAGTTCTTTCTGGATCTTTTACAGAGTATAATGGTGTGGTATCAAATAGGATAGTAATATTAAAATAAACAAATGGAAAAATTTATAATAGAAGGAGAACAATTTGGTAAATCTGGAGAAATAGAAGTATATGGAGCTAAAAATTCAGCAATCAAATTATTACCAGCTAGTATACTGATTTGTGGAGAAGTAGTGCTTCAGAATATACCAGAAATTGAAGATACAATATATTTAATACAGATACTAGAAAGTCTTGGTGCAAAAGTTACAAAACTAAAAAAACATTCTTATAAGATAGATACCACTAGTATCAATAATAATAAAATACCCACTCATCTAGCAATCAAAATGAGAGCCTCATTTCTGTTCATAGCTCCATTATTAGTGAGATTCGGAGAAGTGAGATTCCCGCATCCAGGAGGAGATTCTATAGGTAGAAGACCAATAGATATGACTTTAGAAATATTAACTTTGATGGGAGTAGAAGTTATAGAAAAAGGCGAAGAATATATCTTTAGAATGAAGCACAAACAACTATCAGCAATAGACTATATCTTTAAATGGATATCACACACCAGTACAGAATTACTAATCATATCAGCAGTACTCGCAAAAGGAAAAACCACAATCTATAATTCAGCAATGGAACCAGAAGTAACAGCCTTATGCGATATGTTAAGACAGGCTGGAGCTAAAATTACTGGAGATGGTACGACATATATAGAGATAGAAGGAGTAAAAAAATTAAATTCAGTAGAATATACCAATATTCCAGATAGATTAGAAGCAGGAACTTTCGCAGTATTGGGAGCTCTGACTAAAAGTGAAATAACAATTACAAATTGTAATCCAGATCATTTGAAAATTTTCTGGAAATTTTTACAAATGATGGGAGTGAAATTTAAGATTGAAAAAAACACAGTACATATTTTACCTACGAAATCAAGTTACAAAGCTATAGATATTAGAACTCACGAATATCCAGGATTCGTAACCGACTTACAAGCTCCCATAACTTTACTTTTGACACAAGCAAAAGGAACTGGAATAGTGCAAGAAACCATATTTGATGGTAGACTATATTATACGGATATATTAAATAAAATGGGAGCCAATATTATAATGTGTGATCCGTACAGAGTAGTAGTAAATGGCAAAACTCAATTATATGGACAAAAAATTGAAAGCCCAGATATTAGAGCAGCCATTACATTTTTATTAGCTACATTAATAGCTAAAAATAATAGTGAAATTCATAATATCTATCATATAGATAGAGGTTATGAAAAAATTGAGACTAGATTCCAAAAATTAGGTTTCAATATATCCAGAGCAAAATAATAATAATCAATTAAATTTAAAATTATGTTAGAATTATACCAAATCATAGAATGTCCATTTTGTCAGAAAGTTAGAATGAAGTTAGATGAACTCGGCTTAGATTATATTTGCAGAACAGCTCCAAGAGGAAGTAATCAAAGAGAATTAATGGTGAAATTAGGAGGAAAAGAGCAAGTACCATTTTTAGTATATCAAGCTAAAAATATTGCTATGTATGAGTCAAGTGATATTATAAAATATTTGGAAGAGAATTATAAAAAATAATTAATCTAAAAAATAATATAATGAAGAAGAATAGGTAATCTATTCTTTTTTTGTTTATAAAATTATACTAATATTATTCATCTAAAATTTTTATTATAAAATTAAACAAGTATGATATAATAAAGATATTAGATAAAAATCTAATAAAGAATAATAAGAAAGAACATAAGAATAAGTAAATATATTATGAAAAAAGAACTTAAAAAAGATAATTTAAAAAAAAGAAGGAATAAAGGGTTTACATTATTAGAGATATTATTAGTAATAGCAGCAATAGGAATATTAGCAGGAATAGTAATAGTCGCAATAAATCCATTGAGACAAATAGCAAAAGTAAGACAAGCAGAGAGAGCAAGTGAGATAAATCAATTAAACAAAGCAATAGAGCAATATAATATAGCAGAAGGTAAATATCCAGATGCATTAACAATAGGAATAACAGAAGGAGAATATAGAGAGATATGTAATACAGGTAAATTAGATAGTGAAGCAGATTTAGTAGCAGAAGGAATAGATTGTAGTGATGATGGAGAAGGAAATGCATTATTAGACTTAAGAGTTTTAGTACCAACATATGTAGCAGAAATACCAAAAGATTCTGGATTACAGTTTGGAATCGGAGAGAATATAATATATAAAATAGCAGAAGCAGCAGGAATAGATAGAACAGGATATTTGATAGGAGTACATCCAGAGAATAAAAAGGTAAGTATAAAAACAATAGAACCAGATATAAATGGAAATCCAATAGCACTAAATCCAATAGAAACACCAGATGGAGGAGGAGGTGGTGGAGACCCATTATCTCCATCAGCCCCATGGGCTCCAATATTTGCGAAGTCACTTGGTAGTGAATTTAATGATGCAACAAACGACCTTGTAGTTGATAATCTTGGAAATAGCTATATTATAGGTTCTTATAGTGGGAATCCATTCACATTTGGTAATGATATAAATTCCAATCCAATATCTATATCTCCTATAGGTAATATAAGTTCTTTTATAGCAAAATATGATAGTACGGGAGATCTAATTTGGGTAAAAAATATAGGAGGTACGAATGGAGAAGATAATGTAAGAAGTATAACTCTAGATAGTTCAAATAATATTTATATTACAGGAGGATTTGGTTCATCCACACTTCCTTTAGGAAATGATATAAATAGTAATCCGATTACCCTAACAAATTCTGGGGCATCATTAGACATTTTTATAATAAAATATAATTCGAATGGAGATTTAATATGGGGTAAAAGTTCTGGAAGTGCAGGTAGATCTGATATGGGAAATAGTATAGAATCTGATTCTAGTGGTAATATTTATATAACTGGACAATATGCTTCTACAACACTAACCTTAGGAGAGGGAGGGAATCAAGTTAATTTGACTAATGCTGGTATATATAATGATATATTTACTGCAAAATATGATACAGATGGAAATCTTTTATGGGCAAAGACTGCAGGTGGTACAGGATTCATTGATAATGGAGATAAATTAAGTGTAGATGATAGTGGAAATGTATATGTAGTAGGAACCTATAATTCTGCAACATTAAGTTTCGGTAATGATATAAATTCCAATCCAATATCTATATCTCCTATAGGTAATATAAGTTCTTTTATAGCAAAATATAATAGTACAGGAGATCTGCTATGGGCAAAAAAAATTGGAGGAAATGGTCCAGATGATATAAGAGGTATAAAAGTAGATTCTATAGGGAATTTATATATAGTAGGAATGTATAGATCTAATATATTAAGTTTTGGAAATGATATAAATGACAACCCAGTAAATCTAACTAAGACTGATGCTGACGATGCATTTATTGCAAGATATAATATTGATGGAGATTTAATTTGGTCAATCAATATTACTGGTTCAGGTGACCAACATGCAATATCAGTAGACATTGATAGTCAAAATAATATTTATATCACAGGATTTTTAGCAAATACTATAAATCTTGGAAATGATTTAGATAGTACCCCAGTTAATTTAACAAGTTTAGGTTATGCTAATGGATATATTGCAAAATACAATAATCTTGGTCAAGTGTTGAATTCTAAACTTATAAGTTCTGATTCTAGATCTGAAGGACAATTATTATATGTCGGGTCGACTGGAGATGTTCATTTAGTAGGAATATTTAATTCATATCAATTAGATCTTGGAAATGATATAAATGAAAACCCATTATCAATATTTAATCAAGGAGGAAATCCAGAAGGATATTCAGATGAAATATTCTTATTCAAATTAAATAAAGATTTTTAATTAATTTTAATTTTTCATTAAAAAAACAAGGGTAAACTTATAAATTTACCCTTGTTTTTTTATAAAATATGGTATGAATTTATTTGTATATCAATAAATTAAAAATTTCTCTAAAAAACCCTTGACAATGTTTTTAATATAATGTAAACTATTACTTGTACCCACAAGAACATTCAGAAAAACAGCCTTTAAAAATTTGGAAATAGTGATGAGCCTCTTATATAATTATATATGAGTTTTATCAGCTATAGCTATAATAAAGAGGGATCTTTAACAATTTAATTTAGGTAAAAATGCAATTTTACTTTAACTTTAACCAAAAAAAAGTGAATCAGAGTCTAAAAAGACGAGTTGGTAAGAGTAAATGGAGGATGCCTTGACATTAAGAAGCGAAGAAGGACGTTGACAGGTTGCGATAAGCTTCGGGGAGCCACCTATCAGGCTTTGATCCGGAGATGTCCGAATGAGGAAACTCACTTAGGGTTATACCTAAGTATCCTAATATAGGAAGTGAACTCGGGGAAGTGAAACATCTCAGTACCCGGAGGAAAATAAAACAATAGTGATTTCCTTAGTAGCGGCGAGCGAAACGGAACTAGCCCAAACTGTAGCTTCGGCTAACAGGGTTGTAGGGTTAAACTTTCCTTTAATGGAGAATATAATATATTTATTAGGTGAATAATTTGGAAAATTTAGCCGCAGAATGTGAAAGCCATGTAATCGAAAATAATTATATTATATTTGTTTAATACCTGAGTAGGTCGGGAAAAGAAAGCCTTGACTGAATCTGCCAGTACTAACCTGGTAAGGCTAAATATTACTTAATGTCGATAGTGAACTAGTACCGTGAGGGAAAGGTGAAAAACAGTCTTATAAAGACGATGAAATAAATCTGAAACCATTTACTTACAAGGAGTCGGAGCCCGCAAGGGTGACGGCGTGCCTATTGAAGAATGATCCAACGAGTTACGCCTCATCAGCTTGCTTAAATTCGAAAGAATGTAGGCATAGAGAAATCGAGTCTTAACGGGCGATTGTTGATGGGGGTAAACCCGAAACCAGGCGAGCTATTTATGGTCAGGATGAGCTTTGGGTAACACCAAAAGGAGGTCCGAACACACGAGTCGTGCAATTCTCGGTGATGAACTGTGAATAGAGGAGAAATTCCAATCGAGCCTGGTAATAGCTGGTTCTCCCCGAAATAGCTCTCGGGCTAGCGTTAATTGATCCCTAGTGGGGGTAGAGCACTGAATCGATTTGGGGCCCGTAAGGGTACCCTGTCTAACCAAACTCCGAATACCATTAGGTTACAAATTAGCAGTTAGAATGTGGGGGCTAAGCTCCATGTTCAAAAGGGAAACAGCCCAGACCGTCAATTAAGGTCCCTAAACTATACTAAGTGGGAAAGGTTGTGTATTTTCTGAGACAGGTAGGAAGTTGGCTTAGAAGCAGCCATCTTTTAAAGAGTGCGTAATAGCTCACTACTCTATTCTTCTTTACTGAAGATAGGAAAGTATGCGCCGAAAATGTAACGGGGCTCAAGTATAGTACCGAAATTACGGCAAATTTAATTTAAATATTATGTTTGGGTAGGGGAGCGTTCCTTGTGTGCTGAAGCTAGATCCGTGAGGACTGGTGGAACGCAAGGAAGTGAGAATGTTGGAATAAGTAACCACAAGTTCAGTTAGATTCTGAGCCACCGAAATTCTAAGGTTTCCTCTTCAATGATAATCATAAGGGGGTTAGTCGGTCCTAAGGTAAACTTCAGTTAATGGAGGTAGCCGATGGACAACAGGTTAATATTCCTGTACTAATAATAGCTAGTAAATGTAGGGACTTATCATGGTATCTTATACGATTCATTGGATTGAGTCGTTTATGTTTCCGTAGAGTTGACAACTAAGAAAATCTTTATTGTCATTAAGACTCGAAAAACGTATGCAGAACTTTCGCGAGAAAGATCAATATGAGAGACCCAAGGTAACAAGAAAAGCTACTATGTCTATCTTTATGATAGAATCTATTATTATCCGTACCGTAATCCGACACAGGTAGAAAGGTCGAGAAGACCAAGGTGAACGGGTTAAAGTTGGTTAAGGAACTCGGCAAAACAGCGACCGTAACTTCGGGATAAGGTCTGCCTACAGCAATGTAGGCCGCAGCTAAAGATTCCCAGCGACTGTTTATCAAAAACACAGCTCTCTGCTAACTTCACAAGAAGGATGTATAGGGGGTGACTCCTGACCAGTGCTGGAACGTTAACGATGGGGGTGAAAGCTCACTGTCCGAAGCGCCAGTGAACGTCGGCGATAACTATAATCGTCCTAAGGTAGCGAAATTCCTTGTCTGGTAAATTCAGACCCGCTTGAATGGAGTAACGACTGGGAAACTGTCTCAACCAACCGCCCGGTGAAATTGCAATAACGGTAAAGATGCCGTTTACCTACAGAAAGACGAGAAGACCCCGTGGAGCTTTACTATAGCTTGGTATTGAATTTCTGTTTATTTTGTTCAGTATAGGTGGGAGGCTATGATGTTTGATCGCTAGATCAAATGGAGCCGTCAGTGAGATACCACTCCTAATTTATGGAAATTCTAACTTCGTACTAATCCTACGAAAGACAGTGCCTGGTGGGTAGTTTGAGTGGGGCGCTCACCTCCTAAAATGTAACGGAGGTGTTTATAAGGTTAGCTAATCTGATATGGAAATTCAGATGATAGTGCAAAGGCATAAGCTAGCTTTACTGCAAGACGTGTATGTCGAGCTACAATGGTTTCATTGTACTTCTAATAAAGTTTAATTCATTAGAAAAGAATAATATTAGTCGAGTTACGAAAGTAGAACTTAGTGAACCGACCATCCTTTGTAGAAAGGTGGAAGATCAGCAGATAAAAGTTACCCCGGGGATAACAGGCTAGTCTGGCCCAAGCGTCCATAGCGACGGCCAGGTTCGGCACCTCGATGTCGGCTCGTCTCATCCTGGGGCTGGAGAAGGTCCCAAGGGTCTGGCTGTTCGCCAGTTAAAGAGGCACGCGAGCTGGGTTCAAACCGTCGTGAGACAGGTTGGTCTCTATCTTCTGTAGGCGTTGTTACTTGAGAGAATTTGTCCCTAGTACGAGAGGACCGGGATGAACAAACCTCTGGTGTATCAGCTGTCATACCAATGGCACTGCTGAGTAGCTAAGTTTGGTCTGGATAACCGCTGAAAGCATCTAAGCGGGAAGCCGTACTCAAGATAAGGTAACTCATGCGATCCTGGAAGATCACCAGGTTGATAGGTCATAGATGTAAGTGCAGTAATGTATTGAGTCAAGTGATACTAATATCGCTCAAACTCGTCTTTTTTGACATTGATTCACTAAATGTGAACTATAAAGTCAAAGTAAAAATTTACCTAAATTAAATTTAAAGTTCTAAGCTCAAAATTACTAACCATATAGAGTAAAATCTGTATGGTTGGTGATAAAAATGTCTTTGTGATTTATTATAAAGGGGTACACCTGAAACATTCCGAACTCAGAAGTTAAGCCTTTATAAGTCGATGATACTCTTTATGGGGAAAGTAGATTATTGCAAAGACATTTTTGTTTTTGAAACATATAAACTAAAATATATTCTCTTTGAGTTATAATAATATTAAATATATGATATAATAGAAATATATTTTTAATATAAATTTTATTTTATGAAAGTAGTACAAAAATTTATAAAGTATTTTGAATCAAAAGATCATATTATTGTTAAGTCATCATCATTATTACCTGAAGGTGATAACTCTGTTTTATTGACAACAGCAGGGATGCAACAATTTAAACCATATTATTTGGGTAAGCCTAGTCCTTATGGAAATAGAGTAGCTAGTATCCAAAAATGTATTAGAGTAGATGATATAGAAGAGATTGGAGATAATACCCATCTTACTTTTTTTGAGATGTTAGGCAATTTTTCTTTTAATTATAATAGTGGAAAAGGAAGTTATTTTAAAGCTGAAGCTATTCGATTTGGGTATGAATTCATAGCTGAGTATCTTAATCTAAAAATAGACTATGTCACTATCTTCGCTGGAGATGATATTTCACCAAAGGATACTGAATCACAAGATATTTGGAAAGATTTATTTAAAGAAAAAAATGTAAAGATAGATATAAGAGAGTATGGAAGAGAAGATAATTTTTGGGGACCTACTGGTTCTGAAGGGCCTTGTGGACCTACAACTGAAATTTATGTTAATGATGTTGAAATATGGAACATTGTATTTAATCAATATTATTCTAATTTAGATAAAAGTTTGGTTAATCTAGAAAATCAAGGTATTGATACGGGAGGTGGTTTAGAAAGAATATTGACTTATTATGAAGGTGTAGACTCTATGTATGATACAACTTATTTTAAACCAATTTTAGTTCATGTTCAAGATTTTCTACCAGATTTAATTTTAGAAAAACAAAGAATAATTTTAGATCATACGAGGGCTAGTTTGTTTTTGATTTCTGATGGTATTTTACCTTCTAATAAAGAACAAGGATATATCTTAAGAAGGCTATTGAGAAAAATTTTAAGTTTATTTTCTAATAAAGAAAAAGGTCTTGAAGAAATATTTGTTATTTCATCAAAAATTAGAGATTTATATAAAGATAGATATTCTGAACTAGAATTATCACAAAATATTTATAAAAATATTGTAGAAGAAGAATATATTCTTTTTCGTGATGCTCTAAAACAAGGAATGAGATATGCTAATAAAATATTAAAGAAAAAAAGAATTCAAAGAATGTCAGGAGAAGAAGCTTTCTTATTGAGTGCTACATATGGTCTTTCTACTGAAGTAATGAAATTGCAAGGATTAGATTTTGATGAAAAAGAGTTAGAATTGAAGAAAAAAGAGCACCAGGAAATATCTAAAGCTGGAGCAAATAAGAAATTTGGTGGACATGGTTTATTGTTAGATAATGGAGAGTTGAAAGCCTCAAATGAAGAAGAGTTAAAAATTGTGACTAGACTTCATAGTGTAACACATTTATTACAAAAAGCTTTAAGAGAAGTATTGGGGGCTACTGTAATTCAAAAAGGTTCTGATATTACAGCTGAGAGAACAAGATTTGATTTTACATTTGATAGAAAAATGACTGATGAAGAAAAAAAACAAGTAGAAGATTTGGTTAATTCTTATATTAAGCTTGGATTAGATGTGAAAATTGATACGATGTCCCTTGAAGAAGCCAAAAAAACGGATGCTCTATATTTGCCAAATAGAAATTATCCGGATAAAGTCAATGTTTATAAATTTGGTGAGATTTCCAAAGAATTTTGTGGAGGCCCTCATGTTTTGAATACTAAAGAGATTGGTAAATTTTATATTAAGAAAGAAGAGGCTGTAGCAAGTGGAGTAAGAAGAATTAGAGGAGTTATAGAATAATTCATATGTTAAATAAAAAATTAATAATATTAAGAAAGACATTACATTTAGCTCTACTGGGACCTTTTTCAATTTATTGGTATCTAAGATTTATACTGAGTAATGAAATATATGCTAATTATTTTATAGTAACTACTTTAATATTATTTTTTATATATGAATATATTCGGTTAGATTTAAATAAAAAAATAATTTTTTATACCCTAGTGAAAGAAAAAGAAAAAAATAATCCAGTCGATGGTTTAAATCTTTTAATTTCAGGAATTTTAGTAAGTTTACTTTTTGAACCGAGAATATCAATTTTAGTAATTCTTATCGCAATAATAGGAGATACAGTTGCTACACTAGGAGGTCTTTATGGTAAAAATAAAGTTTTTAAGGAGAGTAATAATAAAACAACATATGAAGGACTAATCCTAACTTTTCTAGTAAATTTAATTTTATCAGTAATAATTTTGAAATTTATTTGGATTAGTGTTATAATATCATTAATGGCTGTTATTATAGAATCAATGGTTCAAAAAATAGATGATAATTTAGTAGTTCCAATTCTAACAGGTTATATAGCACATATTTTAATAAATATAAATTAACTAAATAATAGTATGTTTTTCCAAAAAAAAATAAATAAAACTCCTATAGTTGTTGATATAGGTTCTAATGAAATCAAAGTAATAAAATATAATTATGATGAAAAAGTTAATAATATAGATATCGTTGGATATGGTAATTTTAATACTCCTAAAAACTGTATTTTAAATGGTGTTATTAAAGAAAGTACACCTATATCAGAAGCAATTAGATCAGCTTATATAGAAGCAAGAAATAAAGATGATGAAGAGGATCTAGTTATAGGCTTATCAGGAATTATGATAGATATTGAAAAAAAAGTTATTAATATAAAAAGACCTAAACCAGAATCTAAAATCTCTACTAAAGAATGGAATGCTATTTTAGAAGGAATAGAATCTGAGATGGATAAACAAGAATATAAATCGAATATCCTCCATAATATTCAGATGGAGCTTTTCCAGAGTTCAATAGAAAATATTAATATAGATGATAGAAAGACATTTACTCCAATTGGAGAAATTGGTAGAGAGATTTCTATAGATCTATTCAATGCTTATTATCCAGAGGAAAATGCAATTATGTTATCAAAAATATCAGAAGATTTAAATATGCCCATTGAAGCTATTTTTCACTCTTCTTATGGAGTAGGGCAGATTTTGATAGATAATCACCCTAAAAATAATCCTAGTATGATATTAGTAGATATAGGTTCTACTCATACAGATGTTACAATTTTAAATGAAGGAAGTATTGATAAAGTAAGAAGCTTTAGTATAGGAGGAGATGTGTTTACTGCGAAATTATCTAAAGAATTAGAAGTTTCATTTGATGAAGCTGAGGTTTTAAAAAAGGAATATTCAGATGCTAAATTACCTAAAAAAATTACAGAAAAAATAACAGATATGTTAAAATCAGAAAGAGAATTATTGTTAGAAGGTATAAATATTGTTCTTAATGATTTACCACCAACTTATATATTGCCAGACCATATAGTTTTGTTTGGAGGAGGGAGCCTTTTGTTAGGTATAAAAGAAATGGTGGAGTACAGTAATTGGTATAAAAAAATGAAGTTTACTCAAAGGCCTAAAGTTTCTATTTTTTATCCTAAAATATTGTCTCATATTATAGATAATACAAACAGAGATATAAATACTCCAAGTATAACTCCTTTATTAGGATTAATTCACTTAGAAATATCGAAAAATAGGTTTAAATATTAATTTCAAAATAACTGTTATGGATAATTTAAAAAACGAACACATAATATTAAGTAAAGGATTAAATTTATCTGAAATATTACTTACAATTAAAAAAGTAAGAAAAGATTCTTTTGTTGTTTATTTACCAGATTCTATGGAGATTTTATATAATCCAATAAATCTAAAAATATTTGTTAAAGAATTAAAATCAAACTTAAAAAATAAAAAAATAAATTTTTTTAGTACAGATTCACATTTAATTTCTTTGTTAAAAAGTGAGGGATTGGAAGCCCAAACTTCAGAATCAATTGATATTCCAAATGTTATTAATAAAGATAAAAGTGATTTAGGTGACTTTTTTAAGTTTGAAACACTTAACGAATTTGATGGAGAAAAAGATGCACTAATAAAAAAAGAAGATGATATAGATATTGTTAAAGAATTAGAAAGTTCATTTAAAGATGAAAATATAATTAAAACAAATAAAAAGAATAGATTAAGAGGGGTTTTTTATTTGATCGGCTTTATATTAATAATAGTGTTAGCTATATTTGGAACACTTTATTCTGCAAAAGCTAGTATAAAGTTATTTCCTAATACTACTTTTTTGACTAAAGAAATGGATTTAGTTTTTAATTTAAATAAAGATAATTTGACAGAAGATCAAATTTATGTAGAAGAAAAAAAAATAGAATCAGAAGTTGAGCTAGAAGTAAATTCTACAGGATCTCTTTCTAATGATGGTACTAAAGCACAAGGAGAGGTTATTTTGAAAAATGAAACTAATAGTAATCAAACATTGGTAGACCAAACTAGATTATTATCAGAAGGCAATAAAATATATAAAATATCAAAGAATATAACTATACCAGCAGATGGAGAAGTTAAAGTCACAATGATAGCTGAAAACTCTGGAAATGAATATAATATTCAATCAGGGAAACTTCTTATTCCTGGATTTGAAAAAGATAAAGAAAAATATGAAAAAATATATGCTATTTTAGATACTCCTATAAATAATGGATCATCTAATGGTCAAAAAGTTGTAACTGAAGATGATATAAATCAAGCTAAAATTCAACTAAAAGAAAACTTAGCTAAAGATTTAAATGAAAAAGCACTTGAAGTAGAAAAAGAAGGATTAAGTGTATTAGATATAGGTTCAACATTAAATGATATTGTATATACATTTGATGTTACTACTGGTCAACAAATTGATAAATTTACAATGAGAGCAAAATCAAGCTTAACCTCTTTAGTTTATACAAATACAGAGGTGGAGGATTATATCAAAACTAATATAGAGAAAGAATTAGAGGAAAGACAGTCAATAATGCCTAGTATCAAAGTTGTATTTTCTTTACCGGATAGTATATCTGAAGATAAAATTATTAATTCTAAAGCAAACATAGATTATACAATAAGTGATAAAATTAATACAGAAGAATTAAGTAAAAATTTTATATATAAAAATAAGTCATTTGTAGAAGATTTTCTAAATACTAATTATGACTTAAAAAACTATAATATAGAGTTAACTCCATCATTCTTACCTATAATGCCTATATTAAGTGAAAATATAGTAGTTACTATTGAGGAAAATAATAATTAAAATATATGGCAGATATAATTATTGGATTAATATTTATAATAGTATTTATACTTATATTTATATTTCCAACAAAATTAGCTGAAATATTTGAAAATATGGGTATTTTAGATTTTGGATTAGAAAAAAGTGGTACTAGAAAGTTAACAACAATTAGATTAATAAGTTTAATTAGTATATTTATAACAATAGTTTTTGTTAGTGGGAAAACTGAACTCATAGTTGGTTTTATAGGAGTTGTTATTGGATTTGTAACAATGAAATATTCTTTAGTAGTTCATAACATTATAGGTTCAGGTAAATGGTTTAAAGGTGATAATGGGATTAAGTTAGCTGGATTAATTATTTTATTAGTATCATTACTTTGGATGGTTGGTCTTTCTCAACAAATATTAGTAGACTTTACTGAAGATACATTTAGAAATTAAATTTGATAAATTAATTCAAATAATATATAATTAATATATTACAATTAATAAAAAATAATTATGGCAGATAATAAAAAAATATTGATAGTAGAAGATGATATTTTTTTGAGAGAAATTTGTAGTTACAAGTTAATCCAATCTAAATATAAAGTAGATATAGCATCAGATGGAGAAGAAGCTTTAGATATGATAACCAAAAACAAATATGACTTAGTTCTAATGGATATAATGATCCCAAAAAAAACAGGTTTAGAAGTTTTAGAAAAATATAATAAATTAAATAAAAATAATAACAAAACTCAATTTATAATGCTAAGTAATTTGAGTGAGGATGATAATGTTAAAAAATCATATGATCTAGGAGTTATAGATTATATTATAAAAGTTAACACTTCTCCTTCAGATATATTACATAAAGTTAATTCAATATTAAACTAATTAAATAAAATTATGAATGAATTAAAGAAAAGATGGTCAACATTAAGTAAAAAAGAAAAGAATATTGTTATAGGTATTATTGTTGGAATATTAATATTAATTTCTTCAGGTATAGCTTTTGCATTAACCTATAAATCAGATCAGGTTGATAAAAAAGATTCAAAAGTTGAACCAGTTACAGATAAAATAGACCTAAATAGAGTTTTTCCAGTTGATGAAGAAGAAACAGAAATTAAAGAAGTAAGTCCATTCTCTGGAAATAAATGCGAAAGATATAATGCAAGGCCAATAGCAGTTATGATGGCAGGAGATGAGATTGCAAGACCTTTATCAGGATTGTCTAAAGCAGAATTTGTTGTTGAAATGCCAGTAATAACAGGTAGTGTCACTAGACTAATGGGAATATTTGTATGTGACACACCTGATGAGGTTGGTTCAATTAGAAGCTCTAGACATGATTATATTTCATTGGTAAGAGGATGGGATACAATTTTTGTTCATTGGGGAGGGTCTCATTTTGCTCTTGATGAAATAAAAACAGGTATAAGATATACTGGAGAAAATCTAGGTAAAGTAGATAGTATAGATGCCCTTACCACCAGTGGTCCTTTCTTTAGACAAAATTTTGTAGCAGCTCCTCATAATGGATTTGCTTCATTACCAAAAGTAATAGAATCAGCAAAACAAAAAGGTTATAATATGGAAGGTAAATTTGAAGGATATAAATTCCAATCTGATAGAATGACTGATCAAGAAAAAGAAAATTCAGTAGATGGAGTCTTAGAAGTAGGTTTTGGAGGTGTGTTCAAAACAAAATGGGAATATAGTAGTGATAAAAATAAATATATAAGATATTGGAATAACGAAAAAGATTCAGATAGAATTAATAATGAAGAAATTAAAGCATCTAATATTGTTGTTATGAGAGCTTTTTCAGAGCAAATTGAAGGCCAATATAACTCAGTTAATATTTATGGTGAAGGAGAAGCTAAAATTTTTCAGAATGGTAAAGAAATAAATGCAAAATGGAAGAAAGATGGATTTAAAGGAGCTCTAAAATTCTTTGATATGGAGAATAATGAAATTAGATTAGTAAAGGGACAAACTTTTATAGAAATTATCGAGCCATATCAAAGTTTAATTTGGAATACTAAATAAAGATGCTAATTTTGATTCATGGAAAAGATTTATATAGATCTTTAGATCAGATCAAAGCTATAAAAAAACAAGCTTTGTTGAAAAATGCAGAGATACACTCATATAATCTAGATGAAGTTGATAAATTGAAACAACTTAAAGTTTTAGAAGAGATCAAACAAAGTTCTGAATTAGGAATATTTAATTCTAGTAAAAAACTTATAATAATAAATAATTTTAGTAGTTATTATAAACAAAATTTATTTGATATAAAACCTTTCTTTGATATTATTCAAAGATCTAAAGAAGATATATTTGTTTTTTTTGAACCAGAAAAATTAATTTCTACAGATAAAATTTATAAATATTTAGTTAAATTAGAATCAAAAGTATATGAATTTGACTCTTTAACAGGACAAAAAAGAATTGCTTATACAAATAAGTTAGCTATGAAGTATGATATAATTTTAGACACAAAATCAATTATAAAAATACAAGAAATTTCAAATAATGATAATTTTGTAATAAATAATTTATTAAATAAAATAGCAAATTTATACTTAGAAAAATTTGTTACAATTGATATGATTCAAAAATTTGAATCAAGATCAGAAGAATATAAAATATTTGTCTTTACAGAATATATTCTCAAAAAAAATTTTAGAGATATTTTTAAAGTTATAGATAATTTTGAAAATAAAAGAGAAGAACCTTTAAAATTACTAGCATTTCTTATATCTCAAATTAAAAAAGCATTAATGATTAAAGATCTTCAACATAATGGAATTAAAGATTATAATAATTATTTTGAAGGAAATACTTATTCTGTTAACATAATGGCTTCCCAAGTATCGAAATGGAGTTTATTGGATTTGAAACTTTTCTATTTTGATCTGATTGATTTAGACTATAAAATTAAATTTGATGGAAATAAACCTTATATTTTAATTAAGTCTTTTTTTAATAAATATATATAAATTTATAATCAACAAAACAAAAAAAGTACACAGTTAATTTTATCAACCATGTACTTTTAATTTTGAATATTGATCTATTCTACAGTTTTATTAATAGATTTCATGACATTAGATTTCTTTCTACTAGCATTATTTTTTTTAATGATTCCTTTCTTTGCAGCTTTATCAATACTTTTATATACTTTAGGTAAAAGTTCTTTAGCTTTCTCTAAGTTTTGACTAGATAGCTCCTTAATCTCTTTTATATTACTTTTCATAATTCTTTTTACAGAATTATTTTCAGATTGTCTTTTTAGGGATTGCTTCTCAGCTTTTTTCGCGGATGATGTAATAGGCATATATGATACTGATTATCTTGTTATATAAGGTACAATTGCTAGAAATCTTGCTCTCTTAATTGCATTAGCTAAATCTCTTTGATGAGATGTTTTTGTTCCAGTTCTTTTTTTAGATACAATTTTAGCTTGTGGAGACATAAACATCTTTAGAGTAACAGCATCTTTATAGTCTATTTTATCAACATTATTAGTTGTGAAGTAGCATACTTTAGGTGCTTTTTTCTTATTCTTATTATTCATATAATTATTAAATTAAAAAGGTATTTCTTCTAAATTGATTTCATCTTCATCAATATTTACAGTAGGTAATTCTTCTGATGGAATATTCTGAGCTGTTTGTTGTGGACGAGATGATGGTTTTGCTTGAGAATAATTGTTACTATTGGATCCAGAGGTGGTTTTTGGTCCTAATTGAAATGTTTCAATTATAATTTCAGTCTTATAATTTTTTTTACCATCTTGAGATTCCCAAGATCTGGTTTGTAGTCTTCCTTCAATCATTATTGAAGACCCTTTTTTCATATATTGGTAGATAATCTCAGCTGGTTTTCCATATCCAACAATACTATGATATTCAACAGATTCTTGTTTCTGACCTTGCTGATCTTTCCAAGATCGGTTAGTAGCTATTCCAAAGTTTACTACTGAGTTTCCATTTGGTAAAGATTTTAGTTCAGGATCTTGTGTTAAGTTACCGAATAAAATGACTTTATTTAGATACATAAGTTTATTGAGTTATAAATTACTATTTTCTTCTACAACTTCTTCTTCAGAATCTTGAGCAACAGGAGTGACTTTTTCTACAGGTTTTAATTCTACAAAATCTTTTATCACTAGAAATCTTAAGATACTTTCTTCTCTTGATAGTATTGTGTCTAATTCTTTTAATTTAGATCCTTCAAGTTCAAATATAGATGTATAGTAGTAACCTTGTCTATAATGTTTTATAGGAAAAGCAAACATTCTAAGATTGTTTTCATCTGTTCCTCCTCTCTCAACAGAAAAGGTTCTTTCGGTTGAAAATATTTTTCCTTTTAGAGATTCAATGTGAGATTTTACTAATAAGTTTTTGGAGTCTTGCTCTTCAGTTGTTAATTCTGGCTTTAAAATATAAGTTATTTCGTACTTCATTAATATAATGATAAATTTTAATAAATATAAGGGCTTTATGTTTGTAGATAGCAAACAAATTTATAGTCGTAACTTTTGCGAAGTTATTAATATAATAGCTTATTTATAGAAAAAAAGCAATACTTTATTTAAGGAATTATGAAGGATTGTTCAGATAATCCTTCTACAAAAGTTGTATTATCAAAGTTATTTACCCCCCCAACACCAATATCTCCATTTGAATTTTTTATAATAAAGTAATATGTTCTATTATTTTGATTCGGATCTTTTGGAATTTCTTTTATATATGCTGGTTTTAATATTGATAAATCTACTAAATTAGTACATATGGAGTCACTGTCAAGGCAGATTTCATTTATAGAATTATCAGATAAGTTCTCAATTGATGATGGGTATTGCTTGTTTTTTAAAGTGTATTGCTCTATGGCTGTGTAAATTTTTAACACATTGGATTTATTTACATTATCTTTGGATTGGATTAAAATAGAGTTTGGGTCAATAGATGTAAAAATAATACCCATTAATATACCTATAAGAGCTATACTTAATAATACTTCTAGTAAAGAAAAAGCTTTTTTTGTCATGATTTTTAAATTATTCTTACATAATATAATTATATCATTATTCAATTGATATTGAAAATATTAATATATTATTTTTAAAATTGTATTAATCCTTATTCACATAAATTAGAAAATAAGGTATAATAGAAATGTATCTTATTTTAAATCACTAGCCAATGGCAAATAAAAAAATACAACCAAGGAATAATCCTAAAAATAGTACACAGAAATATCTTGATATAGAAAGTATTCAGGACAGTGTTGTCATATTAAAAACAGGGGGGCTTAGAGCTGTACTTATGTGTTCTTCAATTAACTTTGATTTGAAATCTAACGAAGAACAAGATTCTATTATCTATGCTTATCAGGGATTTCTAAATTCAATTGATTATCCTGTACAGATACAAATTACATCTAGAGTCTTAAATGTGTCAGGATACCTGAATTATTTAAAAGAATTTGAAGAGAATCAACCTAATGATCTTTTGAGAGCTCAAACAATTGAATATTCTAAATTTATTAAGGAAATGGTAGATGGATCAAATATAGTAAATAAGATTTTTTATATAGTTATTCCTTTTGAACCAATAGAAAAACCTGAAGGATTACTTGATAAAATAAGTTCTGGTTTCTCTCCAAAATCAGATAATTTAGTATATAGTAAAGAAGATTTTGAGAAATATAAGACACAGCTTTGGCAAAGAGTAAATAATATAATGTATGGATTAAAGAGATCTGGAATATATATGACTCCTCTTAATACACAAGAATTAATAGAATTATTTTACTCAATTTATAATCCAGACAGTATTCCAGTAGAATCTCTTAGTAATGTAGAAACTTTAGATATAACTTAAACATGTTTAAAAAAAATAAAATCAATCAAATAAGTGTTACTAGCAAAAATTTAGATTTAGAATACCTTCGAGGTCAGAATAATCTAAAAGATTTTTTAGCACCTGCTTCAATTCTAGTTGATTCTAAATATCTTAAAATAGGTACAAAGTATGCAAGAACAATTTTTGTTATGACATATCCTAGATTTTTGGTTACAGGTTGGTTTTCTCCTTTAATAAATTTGGATTATGTTATGGATGTTTCAATGTTTTTATACCCTATGGATAGTGGAGTAATTCTTAAAACTTTAAGAACACAAGTAACTAGATTCCAAGCATCAATGTCATCAGCTTATGAGAAAGGTTTGGTTAGGGATCCTGTTGTAGAGACAGCATATAAAGATGCTGAGAACTTAAGAGATAGGTTGCAACAAGGAACAGAAAAGTTCTTTAGATTCGGATTGTATATGACAATATATGCAGATACAGAAAAACAAATAGACAAATATATTATTGATGTAAATAATATATTACAAACTAGAATGGTATATTCCAAACCTTGTTTATTTCAATCTGAACAAGGTTTCAAGTCAACAATGCCATTATTAATAGATGAATTGGATATTGGTAATAATTTAAACACGGCTCCATTATCAACTACATTTCCTTTTATATCTGCTAATATTTCATCTAATAAAGGTATTTTATATGGAATTAATAGACATAATAATAGTTTGATTTTATTTGATAGATTTTCCATGGAGAATGCAAATGAAGTTATTTTCGCCAAATCAGGAGGTGGAAAAAGTTATTTGGCAAAGTTAGAAATATTGAGACATTTAATGTTGGGTGTGGAAGTTATTGTTATAGATCCAGAAAATGAATATTCATATTTAACAGAAGCTGTAGGAGGAACCTTTATCAAGATAGCTTTATCTTCTCGTCAGCATATTAATCCATTTGATTTGCCAGAGCCAAGATCAGATGAATCTTTATCAGATTTGATGAAGTCTAATATAGCAGATTTAACAGGTATGCTTAGGCTTATGTTGCAGGGAGCAAATTCCAAGGATAAATTCACTTCTGAGGAAGAGGCAATTATTGATCAAGCACTTTATGAGACATATGCTTCTAAAGATATTAATTTAGATACAGATACTCTTGAGGGAAAATCTACTCCAACTTTTTCAGACCTAGAAAATATTTTGAGGAACATAGATGGAGGTGATATGTTAGCTTTAAGATTGTCAAAATATACAACAGGGAGCTTTGCTGGATTTATTAATGAACCGACTAATATAGATTTTCAAAATCAGTTAATTGTATTCAATACAAGAGATATGGAAGATGAATTACAATCATTAGCTATGTTTTTGATTACTCAATTTATTTGGAAAGAGGTTAGAAGAACATTGAAAAAAAGAATATTAGTAGTTGATGAAGCTTGGATTATGATGAAACATGATGCTCCAGCTTCTTTCTTATTTTCTTTAGCAAAGAGAGCTAGAAAATATTATTTAGGATTAACTACAATTACCCAAGACATAGCTGATTTTCTAAATTCAGATTATGGAAAGGCAATTCTAACAAATTCTTCTATGCAGATTCTTTTAAAACAATCACCAGCTTCTATAGATCTAATCAAACAAACATTTTACCTAACAGAAGAAGAGAAATATCTTTTATTAGAATCTGATGTGGGAGAAGGTATCTTCTTTGCAGGATTAAAGCATGCTGCAATCAAAGTAGTTGCATCTTATGGTGAAGATCAACTTATAACTTCAGATCCTGAACAAATACTAAAAATGAGACAAATTAAAAGTAGTCAAAATAATCAAAATTCTGAATCAGATCCATTCTCAATTAATTTATAAATATTATGATTCCTTCTAAGTTAAAAAAAATTCTCATAATAGTTTCAATAATATTAACAATCATAGTAACAATTTTTATTATATATTTTTTATTTTTTAGATCTGGGGATGATAACAATATTAACTCAACAATAAATTCACCCGTTGAAGATAATAATAATGATAAAAAAGCATCTATTTTAATTGAAGATGAAATTTTAGATTACACAATAAGTCCTTCTAATGAAATAACTTATTATAAAAAATCAAATGGGCATACATATACAACAAATAATCAAGGATCTACTCCTAAACTGATAAGTGATTTTAATTTAAATAATTTATATAAAGTTGAATGGGCTCCTTCAAAACCATTTGTACTAATTAATTTAGATTCTAAATTTAGTGTATATAATTATATTGAAAAGAAGTCTTTTCCTTTTCCAAATGATATTTTTGAGGTAGGGTTTTTATCTAATAATAAAATATATTATGTTATCAAAAATGATATAGACTTATATGACATAGTTGTTTCTAATGAAGATGGATCCAATAAAACCCCAATTATGGTGATGATGACAGACAAAGTTTTATTGGATTCTGTACCACTAACAACAAATATAAGTCAAATACTATCACCTCCAAGTGCATTTAGAGAATCTCCTTTAAGAATAATTGACACAATCCAAAAAACAGCAAGTTCTATCTTGGAACCAAAATATGGTTTGAATGTATCTTGGTCTCCGACTGGAGAGAATGGCATAATAACATATAGTAGCGAAAAAGGAGGTAAAACTATGTATATGTCGCTTATAGACAACAAAGGAGTAGAACAAATTTCTTTTAAGCCAATAGGGACAATAGCAGAAAAGATAACTTGGTCTCGTGATGGCAATATTGTTTATTTTACACAACCATTAGTGCCTAATAACAAGGTAATGCCTGATGACTATTATGATAATAAAGTGGGTAAATTTTATGAAGCTTTATATAAAATAGATTTAACTTCATTTAAAGTCGAAATATTATCAAAAAATATAGGTTTAGTTGATTCAAGAGACTTAAAGTTGAGTGCATCTGGTAAGGAAATATTTTTTATAAATAAGAATGATAATAAACTCTATAAATATTCTATTGAATAATTGATTATTTCTTAAAGATAATATATATGCTTATAAATTAAAATAATGAACAAAAAAATAATTGAAGAAATTAGATTGTTTTATAGTATAATTATATTTGTTAATGTAATTATTATTGTGAGTAGTTATACACTAAGATTTATTGAAAAAGAAGATTTTAATATGTGGCTAATGTTTAGTTCAGGAGTAGTTGCTATTTATGGGATATTTTTGTTTATAACCTTATTATCATTTTGGAAAGATAAAAGTTTAAAAGTATTGATTGTATTCAGTTTTTATTTATTAGTTATTATAGGTACCTTAACAGTATTATTAAGTCCAGTAAAAGTTCCTATAATGTCATTTGTAGGAAGTATTTTAATGGCAATTAAATTTACTGAGATTGATAGTTTAAAGAATGATAGTTGAAGATTTATTTTATATATGATACAATATATATATTAGGAATAAATACATTGTATATCTATGAAATCAAAATTAGAATCTGAAAATGAATTAAAAATCAATATTGTAGATACAAGTTCTCATATCACAGAAGAGGTGAAAGTTGTTTATGATAAAGATAAGAAAAGAGACATAAAATTAGAAGATAATTCTAAAATAAAAGTATCCTTAGATAATCTTCATAAAAAGAAGTAAATAATAATAATTACAACCATGAAAATTAATATAGTAGATTTAACAATAGAAAATCAAGATTATAGAAAAGTAATTTATACAGGAGTAGATAGTCAGCTTGTTATTATGAATATCAAACCAGGTGAAGATATAGGAGAAGAAATGTATCAAGATGTTGACCAGATAACAGTTATAATAGAAGGGAAAGGAGAACTTACTATGCAAGGAGAAGAAAATAGCGCAGTCTCTGACAATGATTTAGTATTTGTTTCAGCTGGTAAATATCATAATATAGAAAATGTAGGAGATACTGACCTCAAATTATATACAATTTATGCTCCCCCAGAATTTCAGCCAAATACAATTGAAGAATTTAATGAAAATTCAGATAAAGGTTTTGGAGAGATTAATAAGTCAGTTTATGGAGATGATTGGGAAAATAATTATTAAAGATGAAAATATTAGTTGTTGAAGATGATATAGATATTCTAGATAGTATAGCTAGTTTTTTAGAAAAAAATCTATATATAGTTGACAAATGCTCAAATGGTAATGATGCTTTAAGACTTTTATTAAATGGAGAATATGAAGTTTGTTTATTAGATATAAACTTGCCTAATATAAGTGGTGTTGAGATTCTTAAAATTGTTCGTCATAAAAATATAAAAACACCAATTATAATAATTACAGCCAAATCACAGTTAAAATCTAAAATAGAAAATTTTGAATTAGGTGCTGATGATTATATTGTAAAGCCATTTCATTTAAAAGAAGTTTTATTAAGGGTAAACTCTGTCATTAGAAGATCTAGTTTAAATAAAGATGTTTTATTAAAAATTGGGAAGTGGTCAGTATATCCAGATAAATTATTATGTATATCAGATTCAAAAATGGAAGTGGAAATCTCAAATAAAGAGATGCAACTATTGGTTTACCTTATAAGAAATAAGAATAAATATATTTCTTCAGAAGAAATATTAGAACATGTTTGGGATAGAGAATTTAATTTTTTTTCAGATACTATTAAAACTCATATTAAAAATTTAAGAAATAAAATTGATAAAGATAAAAATTTGATCAAAACAAGTAAAGGTAAAGGATATGGAGTTTTTGATAGTATTCACGATTAATTCACTTTGTATATGTTATTATATTCTTAAATATGAATTTAATTCATATTTAAGTACTATCTTCATAAAAATAAAATGTTATAATATTATCAGAAGAAGACATATTGAAGAAATGTCTTTTTTTGATATAATAAATATATGAATAAAAAATTATCACTAAAATTTAGATTAGTATTTTGGTACACAATGTTATTTGTTGTATTAACAGTGGTTCTGTTATCAGGAATGTTATTATTATCATATAGATATTACAATAGAAGTCAGTTTGGGATTGATAATCTATCAACTTATGATATAGAAAATATTTTAGCTCAGAATTTATCAGAAGAAAAAAAGAAAGAAGAGATAGTAAATCTGGTCTCACAAGTTAGAAAAGAGGATTTTTATAGAATACAACAATCTTCTATATTAATATTTGTAGTATTGTTTGCACTATCATGGGGGGGAGGAAACTTGATAGTATCTGAAGTGTTGAATCCTATTCGTACTCTTAATAATAAAATTAAAAAAATAAATGTTGATAATTTGGTTAAAATTAAATATGATTATCAAGATGAAGATTTACAAGAGTTAGTTTGGTCAATAAACCAAATGATATTAAGGTTAAAAGATAGTTTAGATGATCAAGCAGAATTCGTAGATAATGCATCTCATGAATTAAAAACTCCTTTAACTAGTCTTTTGTTACAGTTAGAAACTTTATTGGAAGAGAAAGATAAAAATGATAAGGATAATTTTATCTTAGAAAAATCAATTAAAAATATTGAAAAAATAAATGATTTAATCAATGATCTCACATTATTATCTATTCAAAAAGATCAATTACAATTTAAAAACTATAATTTGAGTAATATTATAAATGAAAGTATTAGTTCAGTTTCATTATTACTAAAGGTAAAAAATATAAATATACAAAAGGAAGGTGAATTTGATTTTAAAATAAAAGCAGTCAAAAGTTTATTAGTAAGAAGTATTAATAATTTATTAGAAAATGCTATAAAATATTCACCTAATAATAGTCTCATCAAAATAAAAGGTTTTTCTAAAGATAAGAAATTATATATAGATATTATAGATTCAGGAGAAGGAATAAAAGAAGAATATTTAAGTAAAATATTTGATCGGTTTTATAGGATAGATAATTCAAGATCAAAATTAACTGGTGGAAGAGGGTTAGGTCTTACGATAGCGAAATCAATTATAACCTTACATGAAGGTAATATAAGTGTTTCTAATAACAAAAATGGAGGAGCTAAGTTTACTGTACAATTAATATTAGAAAAAATATGATATAATGTATTAGTAATATTATAAATAAATGTCATATATAAATTATGAATGAAGAGAAATTACTTATAATAGGAGGATCTGGATTTATAGGATCTCATTTTATAAGGTATATTATGAAAAAATATCCTTATATTAATATCATAAACTACGATTCCTTATTAATAGGAGATGTTCAAAATTTATCGGAAATATTTAAGGAAGATGAAAGATACAAGTTTGTAAAAGGAGACATTAAAGATATTAGTAATTTAGAAAATATAATTAAAACATGCCAAATTGATATTGTTATTAATTTTGCTGTTGAATATAATTATGAAGATGCAAAAGAATCTTTATTAGGATTTGAAACTAACACTATAGGTGTAGTGAATTTATTATTTTTGATAAAGAAATATAATATTAAGTTATTACAAATTAGCACAGCTCAGATATTTGGTTCACAAACATATGATGATTCGACAGAACTATCAAAGTTTGAACCAAATAATCTTTATGCAGCTAGTAAAGCTAGTGCAAATTTAGTTTGTCAAGCATATATTGAATCTTATAAAGTAAAAGTTATTACAACAAATATCTGTCATATTATGGGAACTTATCAGTCTATAGATCATACAATTCCAAATTTTATAATAAAAGCTCTAGAAGAACAAAGATTACAAGTAATAAATGATGGATTAAATGTAAGAGAATGGATGTATATAGATGATTGTAGTAGAGGTATAGAAACAATTTTAAATAGAGGGGTATGGGGTGAATATTATAATATGGGTAGTGCTATCAGAAAAACTGATTTAGATCTTGCAAATATAATTTTGAAAAAACTTAATAAATCTGAATATTTAATTGAGTATGTTAGTGATATAAAGACAACTAATAATAAATACTCTATAAACTCTGATAAACTTAGAAGTTTAGGATGGGAGCCAGTATTTGATTTTGATGAATCTATTAATAGATTGATTGAATGGTATAGTGATAAATCGAATTTAATAAAATAATAATTTAACTTTATGTCAAAGATTAGAAAAGCAATTTTACCAGTTGGAGGTTTTGGAACTAGATTCCTTCCAGCTACTAAAGCTCAACCAAAAGAAATGTTGCCTGTTGTTGATAAGCCAATTGTACAATATTTAGTGGAGGAAGCTGTTAAAGCAGGAATTGAACAAATAATATTTGTTACAGGTAAAGGAAAAAGAGCTATAGAAGATCACTTTGATTCACATTTTGAATTGGAATATCTTTTAGCAGAAAAAGGTAAAGAAGAAGAATTAGAAAAAGTTAGAGAAATATCCCAAATGGCAGAATTTTTCTTTGTTCGTCAAAAGCAAGCGAAAGGAAATGGGGATGCTATCCTAACTGCTAAAAGTTTTATTGGAGATGAACCATGTGCTGTTTTATTTGGGGATGATCTTGTTGACTCAGAAGTTCCAGCTATAAAGCAATTAATGGATGTTTATGATAAATATCAAGATAGTGTTATTGCTTTAACTGAAGTTCCTCATAATGATATTAATAAATATGGTATTATTGAAGGTGTAAATATAGCTAATAATCTATATGAAATTAATAAATTTATAGAAAAACCACAAACCAGTGATACTAAATCTAATTTAGCTGTAATTGGTAAATATATCATAACTCCAGATGTATTCTCTAAATTAGATTTTTACAAAGATAAAGTGAAAGGAGAGTTAGGTATAGATCATGCATTTAATGGGCTTTTAGGTACTAAACCAGTGTATGGAATGATTGTTGATGGTGATAGATATGATTGTGGAGATAAATTAGGATATGTTAAGGCAACTATAGAGTATGGATTGAAGCATGATACTATATCAGATGATTTGAGAAATTATTTAAAAGCATTAAAATTATAGAACTTATCTTTAATAGTTGTAAAAACTATGAAGGTATGATATAATCTAATTGATATTTATTTTTGTTTTACAATTAATTCTTAAAATATCAATGAAAGGAGGTATGTATAAATGATTGAAGTTAGAAAAAAAGAGAAAGAAAGTGTTGAATCTATGATTAGAAGATTCACTAGAAGAGTACAGAAAAGTCAAGTGTTATCTGATGTTAGATCAAGAAGATTTTTAGTTAAAGGAAAATCTAAGCTCAAACAAAGAGTAGCTGCTATTAAAAAAGTAGAGTTTTTGTCTGAAAAAGATAAGTTGGTTAAGTTAGGTAAAGTTAAGTCAAATGAAAGATTACCTAATAAATATAAACTAAAGATTAAAGCTAAGATTAAATAGGTTAGCCATAAGCTATCCTATTTAATCTTTATTTATAAAATTATTTAATAAATATATGTCATTATTGCAAGAAACTGTAAAAAAAGATATGGTTCAAGCTATGAAAGACAAAAACGAATTGTCTAAGAAGGTATTGAGAATGATGATGTCTGAAATTAGAAATGCTGAAATAGATAAACCAGATCATAATCTTACAGATGAAGATGTCCTAAAAGTAATAGCTAAATTAGAAAAGCAGAGAAAAGATTCAATAAAACAATATATTGCAGGAGGTAGACAAGATTTAGCTGATTCAGAAAGTGAAGAATTAACAGTTATCTCTAAATATTTACCAGCTAAAATGTCTGAGTTAGAATTAAGAGATGTTGTTAAAAATATTGTATCAAAATCTGAATCTAAGGAGTTTGGAATTGTAATGAGAGCTGTGATTCAAGAAGTTAAAGGGAAAGCAGATGGAAGTTTGGTAAAAGACTTAGTAGAAGAATATCTTTCATAGTAAGTATGTTTTTAGATATAACTAATAAGCATAATGTTATAATTAACCCTAAACATTTTTACAAGGCTTTGTCTATCATTACTAGTATGGTAGACAAAAGACTTGTTGATAAAAAAGTTTCTTTAGTTATAGTCTCACCAAATGAAATCCAAAAACTTAATCAGACATATAGAGGAAAAAATTCTGTTACTGATGTTTTATCATTTCCTCTAATTGATGTAAGTGACGATATATTAGATGAAGATTTGGGAGAAATATTTATATGTTATACGAAAGTATATGAACAAGCTAAAGTATTAAGTCATTCTATAGATTTAGAATGGCAGATTTTATTTGTTCATGGAATGTGGCATCTATTAGGATATGATCATATTACAGATAAGGATTATATAATTATGAACACAAAAGAAACACAAGTTCTTGATTTATTAAAAAAAGATATTTCACTTTAATAAAAAAATGTGATATAATTTAAATATAATAAAATTTAAAATAGAATAAATTATTATGACAAAAAACCCAATAGTAGTTGGTCTAGATGTAGGAACTTACTTTACAAAAATTGCAGTTGCAAAAAAATTAAGAGAAGAAAAAGAACCTTCTATTATAGCTCTAGGAGTATCTCCAACTGAAGGAATGAGAAAAGGAGTCGTAGTAGATATAAAAGATGTTACCAGAAGTATCGTTATAGCATTAGAGTCAGCTTCAAAAATGATACAAGAAGACATTACATCTGTTCATATTTCTTTGAATGGTGATCAGATAATCTGTAAAAATACTAGTGGTAAAGTTGCAGTATCTAGGGCTGATGGGGAAGTTACAGAAGATGATTTAAATAGAGTTTATCAAACTGCTAATCCTGGGCCAAGTGGACAAAATAAAATGATATTAGATATAATTCCAAAAAGCTTTACCCTAGATGAAGAGACCGAAATCAAACACCCTGTAGGTATGAATGGTATCAGATTAGAGCTAGATGCTGTTTTGGTTGAAAGTACTATACCTCCAATAAAAAATTTAGAAAAATGTATAAATGATGCTGGACTTCATATACTATCAAGTGAGACAGCGATAATTACTAGCTCAAGTGCTATTCTTACAAAAAAACAAAAAGAATTAGGGGTGATTGTCATAGATATGGGTGCTGGAACAACATCCTTTGCTGTATATGAAGAGGGTAGATTAATTCATTTTAAAATATTACCAATAGGATCAGCTCACATAACTAGTGATATTGCAATTGGTATGAGAATTCCTGTTGACTTAGCAGAAAAAGTTAAAATAATGTTTGGTTATGCTATGGAAAGTCATATTCCAAATGATAAAAGAGTAAAAATAGATTTGTCAAAAATTAATGAAGAAGAAGTTGGAACTTATTCTGTAAATTTTTTATCGGGGATTATAGAAGCTAGATTGAAAGAAATCTTTTCTTTGATATCTAAAGATCTAAGAGAGATAGGGAGAGAAGGTTTATTACCAGCTGGTGTTATATTAGTTGGAGGTGGAGCTAATCTAAGATCGATTATAGATTTAGCTAAAAGAGAGTTAAAATTACCTGTAAAGATAGCTATCCCAAGAGGGGTAGAAGGGAGTGTTGCTGATGTGGATAATCCTATGTTTGCTACATTAGTAGGACTTTTGTTGACTGGATTCTCAGAGCAGAATACTATGGAATCAAATCAATCATTTGAAGAAAAATCTAATTTTATTAATAATATTTGGAATAAAATAGTTAAAATATTTATCCCAGAATAATTTGTTTACAAAAGTAATGGAGCTTTTTATATTAGGATTTTTTTAAATTCTTCTCAATATAACTTTTAGAGTCAAATTTTTTACCTGTAGAAGCTAAACTCATATATCTGATTTTACCAAAAATTGGTCTTTCAAACCAAGCTCTGTCGTGTAACCCTCCAATCGACCAAGCTATATTAGTATAACCAATAGGATCTCTGCCATCAAGTTCATATTTATCATTTAAATATATTGTATATTCTTGAGCTTGTTCTGGTGACTCTGTCCACTCTAAAATTTTTTTTGCCCAATACATTCTTATATACCCATGCATTTTCCCAGTCCTTAGCATTTCTCTTTGTGAAGCATTCCAAAGAGGATCATGAGTTAGTCCAAATTCTAATTCTTCCTTTGTATACAAATATTCTCTTTGGTCTTTTCTGTGTTCATTTAGAGTTTTTCGAGCCCAATCTGGGAATCCATTAAAATTATCATAATTAGAATTATAAAAACAATAATTATCTGATAATTCTTTTCTAACAATCAATTCTTCTAAAAAAGAATTATAAATATCTGGATTTTTAATTTCATTTTTTATATCTATAGCTACTCTTTGAGATGATATTTGTCCGAAATGTAGAAAAGGGGATAAATTAGATAAGGCTGGTTTTTCAGGAAAATTTCTATTATTAGTATAATGTATAATTTTTGAATCAATGAAATTTTTGAGATAATTCTTTGCAGAATTTTCACCTGAAATAATCCAATTTACTAGAGCTATAGAGTTATCTACTTGAATAAACTTATCTATATTATTCCAATTGTTTTTAGGATAATCAAATTTATTTTTTTGTACTAATTTTTCTAACTTTGGTATATCTGTCAGCCATTCATCTAATAATTTATGAATTTTAGGTCTTATGGTATAAGCACCATATTCTTGTTTTTGTGAAGTGATCCAAACAGGGATTATATTATGTGTATCAATCTCATAAAAAGATATATTAATCAAATTATTTACTTCACTTTTCCATTTACGAGATATTTTTAATGGTGAAAAATCTGTTATTAAAGTTTTGACATTATATTTAGTAATTAAATTAGGAATAGTTTCTTTGGGATCTCCTAAAGTTATAATAAATGGGATATTATATTTTTGTAAACTTTTTTCTATTTCTTTTAATCCAGTTATCATAAAATCCAATTGTCTTTTTCCAGCTAATCCAAATTTGGGAACCAAATTGAATACTACAATCAAATTTTTATTATATTCAAGGCTTAATTTTTGAGCATGTAATAAGGCCCAGTTATCATCTACTCTCATATCACGAGACATCCAATAGACAATATTCCCATTTTGGGACGAAATCTTATTTAGATAATTGATTCTATTTAAATTCATAATAAAATTAATATTTTTTAGTAAATATATATTGACAAAATTTTGATTATTAGGTATAATAGTTAGGTTGTTTATTTTTAAAAACAATTTATGAAAAAACAATTGAAAGACATCTCTGCATCTAGTCCTAACTCTTTACTTTTAGTTAAAGAGAAAGATGATAAAGGAAACAAAGACAAAGTTGTGTTTAAAAGTTGGAGCCAAATGATTGAGGAATCAATTGTTTGGTAACCAAGTATATTATTCAAGGTAAATTTTGTATAAGGACACTAATCATTTAGTGTCTTATTTTTTTATCAAAAATAAAGCCCTCAATGCAGAGGCAAAATCTAATTAAAGATTTTATTACGGCTGAATCCCTATATAAAATTTAACAGAAATAATATATATATATTTCTCTTTTTTACAAAAGTGGGTTTCAATTTTTCGTAACCTCATTCTGAAGGCTTATATCCATTATATCATTTTTTGCACATTTTTTTAATAGTTTAATTTTTATTACTATTATTTTTTTTCCAATTTTCAATTTCTTTGTGATTTCCAGAGTATAAAATTTCTGGAACAACCCATTCTTTTGGAGAATTTTTAACTAAGTTAGGATTTGCTGGGACAAATTTTGTAGGTTTAGAATATTGTGGATACTCTAAAAAATTATCTATAGAATGAGATTCCTCGCTCAAAGATTCTGTATTTCCCAATACATCCGGAATATATCTTGAAATAGCATCCAATACAATCATGGCTGGTAATTCTCCTCCTGTTAGAACAAATTCACCAATTGATAAACTCTCATTACTTAAAAATTCTTCTACTCTATAATCAATACCTTCATATCTTCCACAAATCATAATAATATGATCAAATTTTTCTAAATATTCAGAGACTTTTTTTTGACTAAATATTTTTCCTCCAGCTTTAAAAAAAATAATATGTTTCTTTGTTTTTGGATTTAGTTTAATTATTTCTTCTAGTGTATTATATATTGGCTCAATTTGTAATATCATGCCAGCTCCACCACTGTAAGGAGTATCGTCAACTTTCAGATGTTTATTCTTGGTAAAATCTCTTGGATTCCAAATATCAACAGACAATACATTTTTTAAGTGAATTGCTCTTCCTAAAACACCTACTGATAGGTAGGATTGAATAATTTCTGGAAAAATTGTAATAATATCAAATTTCATATATTTAAAAAATAAAAAAACACTTTCTTATATTAATAATATTAACAAAAAAAGTGTTTTTAGTATATATTAAATATCAAGATCATTTACAGCTTTCTCTATATCAGAATAATTTTTGGATTCTCTTTCACTATCTCTTTTAAATCCAGTTCCTCCTTCTGGTTCTAAAATCTTTAAGTTTACTCTAGCATTATTTCTAGCTCCAACTATTCTTAATAAAGTTCTGATAGCTTTTGCAGTAGACCCTGATTTTCCAATAATATATCCCATATCTTTAGGATTTACTTTTAGAGTAATCAAGACACCCATTTCATCAACTATTCTTTCTATTAAGACATCATTAGGATTGTCTACTATAGATTTTACTAAATAAGAGACAAACTCTTTATCAGATATTTTTTCCATCTCAGCATTATTTATCTTATAATATTAAGCTATTTATATTTTATTATAGCTACATATATATTATATCATAATTTATATATATGCAATAATTTTTTATAAAATAGTTATTTTGCTATCACTAAAGCAAAAACATTACGAAATCCAGATCTTTGTAATGCTTTTGCAGCTTCATCAAGTGTGGATAATGTGGTGGTTACATCATCAATTAGAATAATATCTTTATCAATATAATCATTATTTGGCTCGCATTTAAATATATCTATTACATTTTTAACTCTTTCTTGTTTACTACTAAGACTCATTTGGGGTGAATTATTTTTTATTCTTTGTAAATTTAGAAATAACTCTGAATTAGGAATATTTTTTTGTAAAAATTCTGCTAATAGGTTGGATTGATTATATCCTCTAAATTTCAACTTATTTATATGTAAGGGGATTGGTGCAAAAATCAAGTTTGACTTATAATCTTTGCTTAAATGAGATTTTAAGGTTTCCAAAAGTATTTGTCCTAAAATTCTATCTAATGAAATTAAATTTTTGTATTTAAAATAATGGACAGCTTTTTTTAAAGCAGAATTTTTGAAACTATTAGTACAAAGAACAGTGTTTAAATATTTTTTTGTATGAAATTTAGTAAGAGTTGTGTTGTTATTATTTGTAAATAAGCTGGTAATATTATTATCAGAGTTTTCTCTTTGAATTATAATTGGTTTTGATTTTAATTTTGGTAGGCAATCATTACAAACTCCATGAAAACTTAATTTATCACAAAGTATGCATTGAGTAGGAATAAAAGTATCAATCGGTAATTGTAAAAACTTTAACATTAATCTATTTGCAAATTTAAATTTATTATGATAATATTATAGCATAATAACATAATAAAAATAATAGTAAAATAATGTTTAATTTCAATGCCAATTTTAATAAATCTTCTGTTGGAATAGATATTGGTACTCAATCTGTTAAGATAGTAGAAATACAAAATAAAGATAAAGTCTATAATATATCAAATTATGCTATATGGGATGATGATCTAGATCATACTATACAGGAAAGAAATTCTAATTATGAAAGTACAGCAGAATATATATCAGAAATAATTCTAAATTTATTAAAAACAAGTGACATTCATACTAAAGATTGTTATATAAGCATACCATCTTACTTAGCATTTTCAGCTTTGATAGATGTTCCTATTATGTCAATTGAAGAATTGACTAAAGCTATTCCACTTGAAGCTAGTCAATATATACCTACATCTATTGATGAGGTTCAGATTGACTGGATTGTTCTTGGGAATTCATTACAACCTAATTCTCTAGAAATATTATTGATAGCTATACCTAATGAAGTAATTAATAAGTATTTAACAATTGCTAATTTGTTAAACTTAAATATTAAAGGTTTTGAATTAGATATATTTTCTCAAATAAGATCAACTAATTTGAATAATGTTCCAACTCTAATTATAGATATAGGTGCAAGAAGCTCTATGGTAAGTATTGTTAATGAAAAACAACAACTTTTGATAACTAAATCATTTGATTTTGGTGGAAATCAAATAACTAATCAAATTATGTTATTTAATGAAGGTATTAGTATCAAAGAAGCAGAAACTCTTAAAAAGCAAAATGGATTAATCGGTGAGAATCAATCAGTTGTTGATATAATAAAGCAAACTTATAATAACTTTATATTACAAAATGTTGATGTAGTAATAAATGATTATTATAAAAAACATACTAAAAATATAGAGGAAGTATTAGTAGTAGGAGGAACTTCTCGTATGAAAGGAATATCAGATTATACTGGAAGTACTTTGAAGCAAATTGATAATAGACTCTCCAATATAAAGACATCTGTTGGTTCACCTAATAATTCTATTAAAATCACTACAGATATACAAAATATGTTTGTAGAAAAAATATGGCAAGATCTTTCCCTTGCAATTGGTATAGCTCTAAAAAAGAATTAATATATGAAATCTAAAAAAACAGAAAATATATTAACATTTATACCAAAAGATCAAAAAACAATCTTTGTTCCTAAAATTAAAAGAACAGAATTTAATTATATAGAATTAAGTATTATTTCTATAATTATATTAATTTTAAATTTTGGTATTCTTTATGCTGTAAAAGAATTTACATTGAGTAAAGATATTAGTGTTATAAAATCTCAGATATCAGAAATAGATTCCAAAAATCAAAATATTTATCCAGCAGAAGGGATTGTAGAAACAATAAAAGGCTATTCTGGTCTTTTAGAGTCTCAATATAAGTTGAATATAGCTATGACTGATATTCAGAAAAGAATTAATTCTGGATCAAAAATTAGTTCTTTATCTTATATTAAAGATACTAAGACTTTAGAATTATCATTAGAATTACCTAATATAGGAGTAATAGCATCACAATTAGAAGAGTTTAGAAAGTCAGAATATATTTCTACTGTTAATTATCAAGAAATAGGTATAGGAGATAAAAATACTGCTGGTAATGTGTCTACAAAATTCACTATAATTTTACAATAATATGAATGAAAGACAAAAATTATATGATATATTGTTAGTAGTTTTGAGTTTGGTATTAGTCTACTTAGGATATTCTTTTTGGAGTGATCAATACAAAGTATCTTTAGAGGAGAAAACAAAGTTAAGTAATGAATTATCTATAAAAAAAGAATACACAGAAATTCAAGATATAGCTGAGTTTAATAAAAAAATATCTGAATTTACTCCTCCAGGTGATCCTAAAGAAAATATATTAGCTCCATTATCTGAAATAGAAAAAAAATCTGGGGCTAAAATAACAAAATTAGAGGTAAAAGAAGGTGTGGTGAAAACTGATGCTAAAACTGAATCGGAAGAGATGTTAACAGAAGATATCCCAGCTTCTGATACATCAGTAGAATCAAATTCAGTTGAAACAGTAAAAGAATTAAAATTTTTAGAGTCTCAAGTTGAAATCCAAATTACTGGAAGATTTGGCAGTATCAATTCTTTCGTGCAGTATTTAGAAGAAAATTCTAGAATTATGGATATCATTCAGTTTAATTATACAGTTCAAGATAAAAGTGACGAAATAGAAGCTACAATAATTATGAAAGTATATGCAAAATAAGTTAAACAAAAATAAGGATAAAATTATAATAATTATTTTAGTATTAGCAAATATAATAGCAATACTTTATATAATGTACACTACATTTTTTATACAAATATTGCAAGAAGAGGTTAATCTAAATTCAGAAATAGAGATAATTAACAAGAATTTTAAATAATATATATATGATAATAGATTATATAAAAATATTAGGTTTATTAAAAGATAGATATTCTGATAGATTTATTAGTTATGAGAATATTGATGAATCTCAGAATGAGCAGGTAAAAAAATACATAACAGAAAATTTTTCTGAAAAAGAAATTCTAGAAGTATATGGAGAAACAATTAATATTCCTTTTATAGAATTAATTCCTAATGAAATACCTCAAAATCTATATAGTGTTTTTGAAGAAAAAATTTTGCAAGGATATCAGTTCGTTCCCTTTGACATACAAAATGATAAAATATGCATAGCAATAGTAGATCCATATAATTATAATGCTATTCAGGCTATCAAATTTGTTCTTCGTGATAAAGGGGTAGATTTTAAATTATTTTTAACTACAAGAAATGACTTAAATTCAGTTTTTAATGCTTTTCAGAATATAAGTGAAGAAGTAAAAAAGAGTCTTTCAGAATTAGATGAAGAGAAACTAAAGAAAAAAGGAGATGATCTAATAGAAGAAGTAAAACCAGATAAAGAAGATGTAGAAGTTGCTCCAATTATAAAAATAGTATCAGTTATACTAAAAAATGCAGTTGAAGGAGGAGCTTCAGATATTCATATAGAAGGTATAAGTAAAGGAGTAAGAGTAAGATTTAGAGTAGATGGAATTTTACATAATACTTTGACAATTCCAAAAGATGTTTATCCAGCAGTGGTTGCTAGAATAAAGATATTATCAAACCTTAAAATAGATGAGACAAGAAGACCTCAAGATGGAAGATTCTCTATTCTAGAAAATCAAAAAAAGATTGATTTTCGTGTATCGACATTTCCAACTGAATTTGGAGAAAAAGTAGTACTTAGAATTCTGGATACTTCTAAAGGAATAGCTACAATCGATAAACTAGGATTTATAGGCCCAAAAGCAAGTATAATCAAAAAATCTGTAGATAAACCATTTGGTATGGTATTAGTAACAGGACCAACAGGATCAGGAAAGTCTACGACTTTGTATACCTTACTTAATATGGTTAATGACGAAGAAATAAATATAGTTACACTGGAAGATCCGGTAGAGTATTTTATGGATGGAATCAATCAGTCACAAGTAAGAACAGAAATAGGATATTCATTTGCATCAGGATTAAGATCAATATTGAGACAAGATCCGGATATAATAATGGTAGGGGAGATTCGAGATGGAGAGACAGCTAGCCTAGCAGTTCAGTCTGCTTTGACAGGTCATTTAGTTTTTTCAACTCTACATACTAATGATGCTCCAGGTTCAATCCCAAGATTAATAGATATGGGAGTGGAGTCATTTTTATTAGGCTCATCTTTAGAGCTTATTATAGCACAAAGACTAGTAAGAACACTTTGTGATAAATGTAAAAAACAGGTAAAAATAGATTCTGGAGTAAAAGAATATATCACAAAAGCTTTATCTAACTTAGATCCAAGTTATATTAGTAAGTATTACAAGGGAGATTTTGATAGTCTATATGAACCAGTTGGTTGCTCCTCTTGTAAAAATGGATTTAAAGGTAGAACTGTAATCTTTGAAATAGTTCAAATATCAGAAGAACTACAATATATAATAGAAAAAAATCAGGGAGAAGATAAGATTAGAGAAAATTTAGCACAAAACAATTTTGTAAGTCTAAAGCAAGATGGTATCTTTAAAGTTCTAAATGGTAGAACATCTTTGCAAGAATTATTAAATACAGTTGATATTTAATCTAAAAATAACATTGCATAAATATAATCATATAGTATAATATAGATATATGAATTAATCAGAAAAATATATGAA
>Ga0100391_1000393_pt1 | contig 51798 bp, 49 predicted proteins | sample CryGeymeta201515_FD_81541 | JGI IMG/M metagenome (GOLD analysis project Ga0100391, IMG submission 81541) | Groundwater microbial communities from Crystal Geyser aquifers in Utah, USA - Crystal Geyser metaG 2015-15 | ecosystem: Environmental > Aquatic > Deep subsurface > Groundwater | place: USA...
CGCTGCGGTTCAATTCCGGCGACAGTGCGCAAACCGCCCGCGCTATGCCGGTTCCGCTCTGTCAAAGAGGGCGCTGGCGGATTAGATGTCGCGCTGGCGGGGGAGGGCGCGCGGGTGAAGCTTCGATTTGATCGTGGGCCTTGTGGCGGCGACGGGACGGTATTCGCGGCGCCGCGCGCGCTGATCGAGGCGCGAGCGCCCGCCGAGGTGCCTGCCGCGCTCGCCGCGATGGATGCCGCGCGGGCAGAGGGCCACTGGCTCGCCGGCTATGCGAGTTACGAGCTGGGCTATGTGCTCGAGCCGCGACTGGCGCCGCTGATGCCGACCCTTTGCCGTCTGCCGCTGATCCGCTTTGGCGTCTATGACGCGCCCGCTGCCGCCGCGCCGCTGGTGGCGGGTGACGCCATGCTCGGGCCCTTCACGCCGCTTTGGGACGCCGCGCGCTATGCGCTGGCGTTCAGCCAGGCGCATGACCTGATCGGGGCGGGTGACATCTATCAGACAAACCTCACCTTTCGCCAGCAGGCCAGCGCCGCGGGCACGGCCGGGGCGCTCTATGCCGGGCTGTCGCGGGGGCAGGCGGTGGGCTTTGGCGTGCTGGTCGAACAGGCGGGCCTGCCCGCGCTGCTGTCGCGGTCGCCCGAGCTGTTTTTCCGCACCGATGCGGCAGGCATCATCCAGACCCGCCCGATGAAGGGCACGCTGCCGCGCAGCGCCGACCCCGAGGAGGACGCCCGCCTGCGCGACTTGCTTGCCCGCGATCCCAAGAACCGCGCCGAGAACCTGATGATCGTGGATCTGTTGCGCAATGACCTCAGCCGGATCTGCGCGCTGGGCTCGGTGCGCGTGCCCGCGCTTTTCCGGGTCGAGACCTATGCGACGGTGCACCAGATGACCTCGCTGATCGAAGCGCGGCTCTTGCCCGGCACCGCGCTGTCGGAGATCTTCCGCGCGCTCTTTCCCTGCGGGTCGGTGACGGGCGCGCCCAAGGTTCGCGCGATGGAGGTGATCCGCGCGCTCGAGAGCGATGCGCGCGACATCTATTGCGGCACCATCGGCTGGGCCGCACCCGACGGGCGGGCCGATTTCAATGTGGCGATCCGCACGATGATGGTAGAGGACGGCATCGCCGACCTGAGCGTCGGCGGCGGCGTTGTCTGGGACAGCACGGCAGCCGCGGAATATGAGGAGGCGCTGTGGAAAGCCCGTTTCGCGACCCCGTTCCGCACGGCACGCGGATAATCGAGACGCTGGGCTGGTGGCCCGACAGCGGCGCGCCCGACGCGCCGGCGCATCTCGCGCGGATGGGGCGCACGGCGGCGGCGCTGGGCTATCCTCTTGATCGTGCAAAGGCGCAGGCGCTGCTGGCGCTGTCGGCGGACGCGCCGCTGCGGGTGCGTCTCACGCTGGGCGCGCAGGGCGATATGGCCTGCGAGACGGCCCCCTTGCCGCCTGCGGCCCCGGTCTGGCGTCTGGCGCTCGCCGTCGCACGGCTCGACCCCGCCGACATCTGGCTGCGCCACAAGACGACGCAGCGCGGCATCTATGATCGCGCCCGCGCGGCCCTGCCTGCGGGAGTTGATGAATGGCTGTTCCTCAACAGCCGCGACGAGGTCTGCGAGGGGACCATCACCACGATCTTTGTGCAGACGGCGGACGGCGCGCATGTCACGCCGCCGCTCGCCTGCGGCCTGCTTCCCGGCATCCTGCGCGCGCGGCTCCTGGCGCAGGGCTGGCAGGAGCGGGTGCTCGACATGGGCGACCTGGCCCGGGCGCGGCAGATCTGGGTCGGCAATGCGCTGCGCGGGCTGATCCCGGCGCAACTGGTGACGCCGGGAAGCGCGGGCGTTGCTTGACATCGCGCGGACAACCCTGTGTATCGGCGCCAGCCCGTTTGTCTGAAAGTGACCGCCATGCACGCCTACCGCAGCCATACCTGCGCCTCGCTCACCGCCGCCGACGTCGGCCAGACCGTCCGCCTGTCGGGCTGGGTCCACCGGGTGCGCGACCACGGCGGCATCCTTTTCATCGACCTGCGCGACCATTACGGCATCACGCAGGTGCTCTGCGACCCTGACAGCGCCGCCTTTGGCGAGGTGGAAAAGGTCCGGTCCGAGTGGTGCATCCGCATCGACGGCGAGGTCAAGGCGCGCGATGCGGCGCTGGTGAACCCCAAACTCCCGACCGGCGAGATCGAGGTGTTCATCCGCGCCATCGAGGTGCTGGGCGCCGCGGCGGAGCTTCCCTTGCAGGTGTTCGGCGATCAGGAGTATCCGGAGGAGACGCGCCTGCGCTACCGCTACCTCGACCTGCGGCGGGAAAAGATGCAGGCCAACATGGTGCTGCGGTCCGACGTCGTGGCCTCGATGCGGCGGCGGATGTGGGGGCAGGGGTTCCGCGAATACCAGACCCCGATCATCACCGCGTCCTCGCCCGAAGGCGCGCGCGACTTTCTCGTGCCCTCGCGCCTGCATCCGGGCAAATTCTACGCCCTGCCGCAGGCGCCGCAGCAGTTCAAGCAATTGCTGATGGTGTCGGGCTTTGACAAATATTTCCAGATCGCGCCCTGTTTCCGCGACGAAGACCCCCGCGCCGACCGCTCGCCCACCGATTTCTACCAGCTCGACATGGAGATGTCCTTTGTCACCCAGCAGGACGTGTTCGACACCATCCAGCCGGTGATCGCGGGGATCTTCGAGGAGTTCGGCGGCGGCCGCACGGTCGATACCGACTGGCCGCAGATCAGCTACCGCGATGCGGCCCTGTGGTATGGCACCGACAAGCCCGACCTGCGCAACCCGATCAGGATGCAGGTGGTCAGCGACCATTTCGCCGGCTCCGGCTTTGCCGTCTTTGCCAAGCTGCTCGAGCAGGACGGCACCGAGGTCCGCGCCATCCCCGCGCCGGGCGGCGGATCGCGCAAGTTCTGCGACCGGATGAACGCCTGGGCGCAAAAGGAAGGCCTGCCGGGGATGGGCTATATCTTCTGGCGCACGGCCGAGGACGGATCGGGGACAGAGGCCGCAGGCCCCTTGGCCAAGAACATCGGCCCCGAGCGGACCGAGGCGATCCGCCAGCAGCTTGGCCTCGGCCTTGGCGATGCGGCGTTTTTCCTGGGCGGCAAGCCTGCCGTGTTCGAAAAGATCGCCGGCCGCGCCCGCACCGTCATCGGTGACGAGCTTGGCCTGACCGACACCGCCCGCTTTGCCTTTTGCTGGATCGTCGATTTCCCGATCTTCCAGAAATCCGAGGAAACCGGCGGCTACGAGTTCGAACACAACCCGTTTTCGATGCCGCAAGGCGGGATGGAGGCGCTGGCGGGCGACCCGCTCGCCGTGCGCGGCTATCAGTATGACCTCGCCTGCAACGGCTACGAACTGGTCAGCGGCGCCATCCGCAACCACAAGCCCGAGATCATGTTCAAGGCCTTCGCCATCGCCGGCTATGGCGAGGACGAGGTGCGCCGCCGCTTTGGCGGGATGGTCAACGCCTTTCAATATGGCGCGCCGCCCCACGGCGGCTGTGCCGCGGGCATCGACCGGATCGTCATGCTGCTGGCGGATGAGGCCAACATCCGCGAGGTCATCCTGTTCCCGATGAACCAGCGCGCCGAGGATGTGATGATGGGCGCGCCGTCAGAGCCGAGCAACGAGCAGTTGCGCGAATTGCGCCTGCGCGTCCTGCCGCCCGAGGTCTAGCACCGCCCGGCGGTATGGCGCCTGCGCGGTGCGCGACGGGCTGACAAGCGGCCGGCGCGCGCCTATCTGTGAGAGGCAGCGCTGAAAGGCCCGACCGTGCCCTTTGACCCGACCCTTGCCGCGATCCGCTTTGGCACCGGCCTGTCGCCGCGCCATGCGCCCCCGCGCGACGCGGGCGCGATGCTGGCGGCGCTGGTCGGGCCCGATGGGGCCGCGCAGGCGCATCCGATTGCGCCGTTCAGCACCGCCGCGCCGTCGCTGCGCGCCTTTCGCAGCCTCAGCCGCGCGCGCCGCGCGGCGCTGGGCACACCGCAGGAGGCCGCGGCAGAAGCCGCCTTTCAGGAGATCCGCCTGCGTGCCCGCGACCAGCGCACGGTGCATTTCCACGCCACGCTCGCGCGCGGGATCATGACGCCCGACGGCTTTCGCGAACGGCTGGCGCTCTTCTGGGCCGATCATTTCACCGTGCGCGCGCGCAACGCCTTTGGCGGGCATCTGGTGGCGCCTTATGTCGAAGAAGCGATCCGGCCGCACCTGACCGGCCGCTTTGCCGACATGCTGCGCGCGGCTGCCACCCATCCGATGATGCTCGACTACCTCGACCAGAGCCGGTCGATGGGGCCCAACAGCCCGGCCGGGCAGCGGCAGGGGCGGGGGCTGAACGAAAATCTCGCGCGCGAACTTCTCGAATTGCACACGCTGGGCGTGGATGGCCCTTATGGGCAGGGCGATGTGCGGCAACTCGCGGCGCTGCTGACCGGGCTGGTGCATGACCCCGATGCGGGGTTCGACTACCGCCCCCGCATGGCCGAGCCCGGCGCCGAGACGGTGCTGGGCACCACCTACAGCGCGCGCGCGGAGCTTGCCACGGTGCATGCGGCGCTCGACGACCTCGCCGCGCATCCGGCGACGGCCGCGCATCTGGCACGCAAGATCGCGGTGCATTTCGTGAGCGACGACCCCGACCCGGGCCTGGTCGCGGCGCTGCGCGACCGCTACTTGGCGACCGGCGGTGACCTGATGGCGGTCTATGCGGCCCTGTTCGACCACCCCGCCGCCTGGGCGCCCGTGCCCGTCCCCGTGCCCGTCCCCGTGCCCGTCCCCGGGCCCGTCCCCGGGCCCGTCCCCGGGTCCGCCAAGGTCAAGCCGCCCTTTGCCTATGTCCAGTCCGCGCTGCGCGCGCTCGATGTGCCGGTGGCACGGATCGTGGCGCTCGACCTCGCGGCGTCGCGGCGCTGGCTCATGGGGCCGCTCACCGTCATGGGCCAAAGCTGGGAAGAGCCGCCCGGCCCCGACGGCTGGCCCGAGGAGGCCGAAGCCTGGGTCACGCCGCAGGGCATGGCCGGGCGGATCGGCTGGGCAATGGACGTGCCCGGCGCGCTGCTGGAGACGCTGCCCGACCCGCGCGATTTCGTCCGCACCGCGCTGGGCGAGGCCGCGCCCGAGGCCGTGCGCTTTGCCGCCCGCGCGGCCGAAAGCGTGGCCGAAGGGATCGGCGTGATCTTGTCCTCGCCCGCGTTCAACAGGAGATGACAATGCGCAACACGTTGAACAGGCGTGGTTTTCTGACGGGTGTTCTGGGCTGTTCGGTCGCCGCCTCGCCCTTTGTGACGCCCATCGCGCTGGCCTCTGCGCCCTGGGACAACCGGCTGGTGGTGATCATCCTGCGCGGCGCGATGGACGGGCTCGACGCAGTGCAGCCCTATGGCGATCCGGCCTATGCGGCGCTGCGCCCGACGCTCGCGCGGCCCGAGGGGATGGCCGACCTCGACGGCTTTTACGGCCTGCACCCGGCGCTCGCGCCGGTGCTGCCGCTCTGGCAAAAGGGCGAACTCGGCTTTGTGCAGGCGGTGTCCACCCCCTACCGCGACCGGCGCAGCCATTTCGACGGGCAGGACATCCTCGAAGCCGGCACGCCGGGCCTCGACGCGGGTGGGGCGCGCGACGGCTGGCTCAACCGGATGTTGCAGGCGGTGCCGGGTGTGGTGGCCGAGACCGCCTATGCCATTGGCCGCGAACAGATGCTGATCCTGACCGGCGCCGCACCTGCCGCGCGCTGGTCGCCCGACGCCCGGCTGCGCCTGTCTCCGCAGGCGCGGCTCCTGCTCGAGCGGGTGCATGCGGACGACCCGCTGTTCCACGCCGCATCCGATCAGGCGCTGGCCATCGTCGATGGGCTCGCCGCCGAGGCGGTGCAGGACAGGGCCGGGCAAGACAGGGCCGGGCAGGTCATGGCCGGGCAGGTCATGGCCGGGCAGGTCATGGCCGGCGCGGGGGGCCTGCGCGGCGATCATGTGCGGCTCGCGCAATTCGCCGCCGGCCGGCTGCGCGGCGAGACGCGGATCGCGAGCTTTTCGATCGGCGGCTGGGACACGCATGGCAATCAGGCCAATTTTCTCGGCCGTGCGCTCGGCCGCCTGTCAGACACGATCATTACCCTGCGCGAGGGGCTGGCACAGGATTGGGACCGCACCGCCGTGATCTGCCTGACAGAGTTCGGCCGCACCGCCCGGGAAAACGGCACGCGCGGAACCGACCACGGCACTGGCGGCGCGGTGCTGCTGGCGGGTGGCGCGCTGCGGGGCGGTCGGGTGCTGGGCGACTGGCCCGGACTGGACGAGAGCGACCTTTACGCCGGGCGCGACCTGATGCCCACGCGCGACGTGCGTGCGCATGCGGGCTGGCTCATGCGCGGGCTGTTCGGGTTCGACCGCGCCGTGATCGAAGGCGCGGTCTTTCCCGGCCTCGATCTCGGCGCTGACCCCGGCCTGCTGCTCTAGGCCGCAGGCCGCCCAGTCTGCCTGGCTGGCGGCCCCGGCGCCGCACACCGCGCGCGGGCCCGTCCCGCGCTACAGCGGGCCCGACGCCACCAGACGGTCCTGCACCAGTGCCGCCAGCCGCGCGATGTCTGACCGCACCGCATGCCCCGCCTTGTGCGATCGCAGCAGCGCTGTGGTGGCTTCGGTCAGGACGGTGTCACCGGCGCTGCGCGACACGCCGCCGAGAAATTGCGTGACATAGTCGAGCGTGTTGCCCCCGTCTTCGCCCGACAGGATATCCGCGGCCAGCGCGAGGTCATCGCGAAAGGCGATGCGATCAGGCGCGACGGTCTCATCCGCGAGCGCGCGCAGGCCGCCCGGCCGCTGGTCGCGCGGGACATGGGCCAGCAACGCAGTCTGGAACCGCGCCAGCGACGCGATCGGTTTTTCAAGAAACCCGTCGGCCCCGGCCGCCCGCGCCACCGCCTCGGCACCGGGGTCGCCACTGGTCCCCAGCAGGATCTCGACCCGCGGCTGGGCGCGCGCAAGCTCTGAGATCAGATCCGCCCCCGACCCGTCAGGCAACCCCAGATCGACGATCACGGCCGTCGGGCGATACACGCGCAGATGCCGGCGCGCATGGTAAAGGCTGTCGGCCCGCCTGATCCGCGCACCCGACCGCAGACACAAGAGGCGCAGCGCCTCCGAGGCATAGCGGCTGTCATCGACGACCAGCACCGTCATCCCCAGCAGCGGTCGCGCCGCGGTCGCCGGGCGCGTCATCAGAAAGTCATCGAGCCTGTCCATCGCATGATTCCCCTTGGCAGCGGTCTCGCACAGGGCCGAGCATCGCCTGTGCATGGTGAAGATGGCGTTAACAGGCGCGACCCTTTGCCCTCCCCGGTTGCGCAACCGGCGCAGCGGCGACATAAGCGGTTCAGTCCAGCCCAGGAGCCCGCCATGATCGGACGTCTGAACCATGTGGCCATCGCCGTGCCCGACCTGCACGCCGCCGCCGCCCAATACCGTGACACGCTGGGCGCCGAGGTCGGCGCGCCGCAGGACGAGCCCGACCATGGCGTGACCGTCATCTTCATCACCCTGCCCAATACCAAGATCGAGCTGCTGCATCCGCTCGGCCCCGACAGCCCGATCCGCGCCTTTCTGGACAAGAACCCGTCGGGCGGGATCCATCACATCTGCTACGAGGTCGCCGACATCCGCGCCGCCCGCGACCATCTCACCGCCGCGGGCGCGCGCGTGCTGGGCAATGGCGACCCCAGGATCGGCGCGCATGGCAAACCCGTCCTGTTTCTCCACCCCAAGGATTTCGCCGGCACGCTGATCGAACTGGAACAGGCCTGACGGCTTCTTTGTGCCAGAAATACTCCCGCCGGAGGCTCCCCGGCCACAATCCGCACCCAAGGTAAAGGTCGCATGAACATCACCGCCGCCATCGTCCTGTTCACAGTCATCTGGTTCATGGTGTTCTTTGTCGTCCTGCCGCTGCGTCCGCGCACCCAGGGGGAGGCGGGCGACGTGGTGCCCGGCACGCATAGCTCTGCCCCCGCCGACCCGCAGATCGGCCACAAGGTGCGCCTCACGACGCTCTGGGCCGTGGGGATCTTTGCCGTGATTGCGGCTGTGATCCTGTCGGGGGTGTTCTCGGTGCGCGACCTCGACCTGTTCGGTCGCATGTCGCCCGAGCGTGGCCCGACCCTGACCGCCCCGTCAGACTGACCGCCCCGTCAGACTGACCGCCCCGTCAGACTGACCGCCCCGTCAGACTGACCGCCCCGTCGGCCGCAGCGGTGGCAGCGTCGCCCCGCATCCCGCCTCACCACATACGCGCCCGTCACCAGCGGCACGGCCGCGCGCAGCGCAGCGATCAGTGCCGCGCGGTGGTTGGCGAGGCCAAAGCGGCCCCGACCGTTGCCGTCATGGGTCACGTCGAGCACGCGCCGCCCGGTGCCCGCGGCTTGGCCTCGCATCCGCGCGGTCCCCGGCCCGGCCACCGCGACATTCAGCCTGTCTCGCGCCACTTTACCCCGCCCGCGCCGCCGCCTATAAGCCCCGCAATGACCCATTTTGCGCCGCGCATCATCCGAATTACATCCCCGGCGCTCTGACAGCCAGAGCCGCCGGGCCAAGGTGTGCGATCCGCCGCACCGCTTTCCCTTCGTGATGAAACCCCGCCTTTTCGAGGACGCCACCGATGTGCGCCGATACGCCCGAATACAAAGACACGCTGAACCTGCCCGAAACCACCTTTCCCATGCGCGCGGGCCTGCCCCAGCGCGAGCCGCACTGGCTCGACCGGTGGGCGCGGATCGGGGTCTATGACCGCCTGCGCGAGCGGGCGGAGGGGCGCGCGCCCTTTACCCTGCACGACGGTCCGCCCTATGCGAACGGGCATCTGCACATCGGTCATGCGCTCAACAAGGTGCTCAAGGACATGGTGGTGCGCAGCCAGCAGATGATGGGCCGCGACGCGCGCTACATCCCCGGCTGGGATTGCCACGGCCTGCCGATCGAATGGAAGATCGAGGAGCAATACCGCGCGAAGGGGCTCGACAAGGATGCCGTGCCGATCGTCGATTTCCGCCAGCAATGCCGCAAGTTCGCCGAAGGCTGGGTCGATATCCAGCGCGAGGAGTTCAAGCGGCTGGGCGTGACCGGCAACTGGGCCGACCCTTACCTGACCATGAATTACCACGCCGAAGCGGTGATCGCGGGCGAGTTCATGACGTTTCTGATGAACGGCACGCTCTATCAGGGCTCGAAACCCGTGATGTGGTCGCCGGTGGAGCGCACGGCGCTGGCCGAGGCGGAGGTCGAGTATCACGAGGTGACATCGCATCAGGTCTGGGTGCGGTTCCCTGTGGTGGCTGTCGGAGCCTCCGGCGGGGATATTTTTGGCCAAAAGATGCCTGGGGTCGTGATCTGGACCACGACGCCCTGGACGATCCCGCAGAACCGCGCCGTGGCCTTCGGGCCCGCGATCTCCTACGGGCTTTATGATGCGGGCGAGGCGGGGCTGGTGATCCTGGGCGATGCGCTGGCCGAGGCCGCGCTGGCGGCGGCCAAGGTCGAGGGCGCCGTGCGGTTGCGCGATGTGCCGGGCGAGGTTCTCGCCGGGCTGGTGCTGGCGCATCCCTTGCGGGGCGTCGCGGATGGCGCGGGGGAGTGGGATTTCGACGTGCCGCTGCTGCCGGGCGATCATGTGACCGAGGAAGCCGGCACCGGGTTCGTGCATACCGCGCCCTCGCATGGCGACGACGACTATATCCTGGGCCAGAAATTCGGCCTGCCGATGACCTACAACGTCGAGGCCGATGGCACCTACCGCGCCGATCTGCCGCTCTTTGGCGGGCAGGCGATCCTGACCGACGAGGGCAAGGAAGGGCCGGCGAATGTGAGCGTCATCAAGCAACTGGCCTATGCCGGCGCGCTTTTTGCCAAGGGCAAGATGCGCCATTCCTATCCGCATAGTTGGCGCTCCAAGGCGCCGCTGATCTATCGCAACACGCCGCAATGGTTCGCCGCCATCGACAGGCCGCTTGCCGACGGGATGGGGGAATACGGTGACACGATCCGCGCGCGGGCGCTGGCCTCTATCGACCGGCTGGTGACCTGGACGCCGCAAAGCGGACGCAACCGGATCCATTCCATGATCGAGGCACGGCCCGACTGGGTGCTCTCGCGCCAGCGCGCCTGGGGGGTGCCGCTGACCTGTTTCACCAGGGTCGGCGCGCAGCCGGGCGACGCGGATTTCCTGCTGCGCGACCCGCAGGTCAATGCGCGCATCCTCGCGGCCTTTGAGGCCGACGGGGCGGATGCATGGTATGTGCAAGGCTTCAAGGAAAAAGTCCTTGCAGGACTGCATGACCCTGAGGCCTATGCGCAGGTTTTTGACATTCTCGATGTGTGGTTCGACAGCGGCTCCACTCATGCCTTTGTGCTGCGGGACCGGGCGGACGGGTCCGCGGACGGGCTTGCGGACCTCTACCTCGAGGGCACGGACCAGCATCGCGGCTGGTTCCATTCCTCGATGCTGCAGGCCTGCGGCACGCGCGGGCGCGCGCCGTACCGGGGTGTGCTGACGCATGGCTTTACCCTCGACGAGAAGGGCATGAAGATGTCCAAGTCGCTGGGCAATACCGTCGCGCCGCAAGAGGTGGTCGACGAGTATGGCGCCGATATCCTGCGGCTCTGGGTGGCGCAGTCGGATTACACGGCCGATCAGCGGATCGGCCGCGAAATCCTCAAGGGCACCGCCGACAGCTACCGCCGGCTGCGCAACACCATGCGCTTCATGCTGGGCGCGCTGGGCGCGTTTTCCGACGCCGACCGGGTCGCGCCCGCGCAGATGCCCGAGCTTGAACGCTGGGTGCTGCACCGGCTGGCAGAGCTCGACCGTGTGGTGCGCGAAGGCTATGCGGCCTACGATTTCCAGGGCGTATTCCAGGCGGTGTTCACCTTTGCCACGGTGGACCTGTCGGCCTTCTACTTCGACATCCGCAAGGACACGCTGTATTGCGATGGCGACACGGCCGAGCGGCGTGCCGCGCGCACGGTGATGGATCTGCTCTTTCACCGGCTCACCACATGGCTCGCCCCGGTGCTGGTTTTCACCATGGAGGAGGTCTGGCTCGAGCGGTTCCCGGGCGAGGCGAGTTCGGTCCATCTGGTCGATTTCCCGGAGACCCCCGCAGACTGGCGCGACGAGGCACTGGCGGCGAAATGGGCGGCTGTGCGGCGCGTGCGCCGGGTCGTCACAGGCGCGCTCGAGGTGCAGCGCACGGCCAAGGTGATCGGCGCGAGCCTCGAGGCGGCGCCGCTGGTGCTGGTGGACGCGGAGACGGCCAGTCTGCTGGACACGCTGCCATTGGCCGATATCTGCATCACCAGTGCCATCACCGTCGCGGTCGCCGATGGCCCCCGCGACGGGGCCTTTGCGCTCGATGATGTGGCGGGCGTGCAGGTGGTCTTTGCCCCGGCAGAGGGCGACAAATGCGCCCGCTGCTGGAAGATCCTGCCCGATGTGGGCCAGCACGCGCATCCCGGCGTCTGCGGGCGCTGCGACGATGCGCTGGGCGCGCTGGGGCTGTGACGGCATGACCCTTTTCGCGGGCGGGCCGAGTTGGTAGAACGGGTCATTCCGCGCATTGTCGCCCTGTTTCTGGTGCTGTTGCTGGCCTTCATGGGCCCGCAATTCGCGCTCGCCCGCGCGCCGGCCGGCGGCGATGGTGTGGTGCTGTGCATTGGCGGCGGCCTTGTGCAGGTCACGCTCGATGCGCAGGGGCAACCGACCGGGCCGGGGCATTATTGCCCCGATTGCGTGGCCTTTGCGCTTCCCGTGGCCGGGACACCCGCGCCCGGCGCGCAGCCGGCGCTGTGGCACAAGGTCGTCTGGCCGCAGGTCGGGATCGCCCATGACCGGGGAACACAGGATCGCATCCATCCCGCCCGCGCGCCCCCTGCCGGGGTCTGAGAAACCCACCTTTCCAGACCCCATCAGATCAAGGATGATCCTTATGTCTTTCAAGACCACGCTTCTGGCGGCACTTGCCGCTGTGTCCTTTGCCTTGCCCGCGCTTGCCGACGGGATCGAGGTGCATGACGCCTACGCCATCCAGGCGACCCCGATGTCGCCCAGCGGTGCCGCCTTCATGAAAATCCACAACCACGGCGGGCCCGACGACCGCCTGATCGATGCGCGCTCCAATGTGGCCGCGCGGGTCGAGTTGCACACCCATATCCAGAATGCCGAAGGCGTCATGCAGATGGTGCATGTCGAAGAAGGCTTTGAACTGCCCAATGATGGCGAGATCATCATGCAGCGTGGCGGTCATCATGTGATGTTCCTCGGCCTCAAGGCGCCGCTAGAGGATGGCACGGTGATCCCGCTCACGCTGGTGTTCGAAAAGGCGGGTGAGGTGGTCGTGGATGTGACCGTCGATCTCGTCCGGATGACGAGCGACATGGATGCGATGGACCATGATGCGATGGACCATGATGCGATGGACCATGGTGACGAGGCGGCCCCGACGGCCAACTGATCCGTGGCCAGGGACCATGACCGGCCGGACGAATGGTCGGTCATGGTCCCCGCTAGGTCAGGCGCATTGCGCGCTCGCGCGGTCGGCAAAGGCGCGGTAGCGCTGCCAGAAGGCGCTGTCGCCGCTGTTGGAGGACTGGCGCGTATCCTGCGCGCGCTGCGGGTCCTCGAAAAAGCTCGCCGCGCGGCGCTGTTCGGCGGCGCTCAGCGACTGGTTGGCGACCGACTGCACGCAGGAACACAGTGCCGGGTTGGCCGCCTGCCGTCCGCCCGCCATGCAGGCGCGCGCGACGTCGCCCGACACCCGCCCGCCCGTGCCACAGGCCGCCAGTGCCAGCAGCACCATCACCAATCCGAAAAGTCGCATCCGCTCTACCCGCTTGCCTGATCCTGACGGCATGCGCCGCGCAGGTCCGCCGTTCCAGCCCCGGTTTTTCTTGGCCCGCACTATGGGCAAAACCCGCCGGGGTGGCAATTGCCAATGACCTGCCGCCATTGTCCGCCCCGCTGACAAAGCATCATGAAACCGTCACACTGGCGTGATGGAAGGGGCGACAACGACAGGAGCACATGATGACACCCGACGACGCCACCCCCGCGCATGACTGGCTTGCCGCCGAACTGGCCGACACGCTCGACGAGGATATCGAGATCGAGATGGAGGACGCCGTCCTCTCGCGGCAGATCGCCGAGATCTACAAGCGCGCGCATCCCGACACGATCCCGCGCGCGGACTACTTCCGCTCGCTCCTGCACCTGCAATCCGAACTGATCCGCCTGCAGGACTGGGTCGTGCATCACCGTCAGAAGGTCGTGGTGATCTTTGAGGGGCGTGACAGCGCGGGCAAGGGCGGCGTCATCAAGCGGCTCGCGCAGCGGCTCAACCCGCGCGTGGTGCGCACCGTGGCCTTGCCCGCGCCGTCGGACCGGGAAAAGACGCAGTGGTATTTCCAGCGCTACGTGCCCCACCTGCCCGCGGGCGGCGAGATCGTGCTGTTCGATCGGTCCTGGTATAACCGGGCCGGGGTCGAGCGGGTGATGGGCTTTGCCAGTGACGACCAGGTCGCGCAATTCTTTGACGACGTGCCCGAGTTTGAACGGATGCTGGTGCGCTCTGGCATCAAGGTGGTGAAATACTGGTTCTCGATCACCGACGAGGAACAGCAGATGCGCTTTCTGATCCGCATCCATGACCCGCTCAAGCAGTGGAAGCTCTCGCCGATGGACCTGCAAAGCCGGATCCGCTGGGAGGATTACACCAAGGCCAAGGAAGAGATGTTCGCGCGCACCAATATCCCCGAGGCGCCCTGGTATATCGTCGAGGGCAACGACAAGAAACGCGCGCGGCTCAACTGCATGGACCACCTGCTGTCGCTGTTTCCCTACGAGGATGTCCCGCACGAAGAGATCGTGCTGCCCGAACGGGTCCACAAGTCGGATTACGAGCGCGCGGTGCTGCCGCGCGAGCTGTATGTGCCGTCAAAGTATTGAACGGACAGGCGCGGTGTCGCGGTGCGCCGCGGGCCGCGCCTGTCACACGTCGCGCAACCGCCTGACCGACCACCAGCTTGCCGCGGCCATGACGCCGGCCGTGGCAAGGCACAGTGTCAGCCCGCCCAACTGATAGCTCAGCCCCGACAGAAGCGTGCCCAGAAGCCGCCCGGCCGCATTGGCCATGTAGTAGAAGCCCACATCCATCGTGACCCGCTCGGCCTTGGTAAAGGCGAGGATCAGGTAGGAATGCACCGCGGAATTGAGCGCAAAGACAAAGCCGAAGGCCAGAAGTCCCGCCACCAGCGCCTGCGTGAGCCAGGGCGCAGGCCCGCCGGCCAGAGCGGCCAGCCCCGCGAGCGCAAAGGGGATCGGCACCAGGAGCCCCGCCCAGAGGATCGCCTTGTCGCGGATCGCGCCGTCATTGCGCCCGGCCGCGCGCAGGATCCGCGGGGCCGCCGCCTGCACCGCGCCATAGGCGATGATCCAGATCGCCATGAACCCGCCGATGAGGAAGAACGCCTCGCGCCGGCCCTCGGCCGTGCCATCCGACAGCACCATCTGGAAATAGACCGGGATGCCGACGACAAACCACACGTCGCGCGCGCCGAAAAGGAACATGCGCGCCAGGGACAGCCGGTTGATGTTGATGTCCTTTGACCAGATCTGCCGGAACTTGACCCCCTTGGCCCCGCCCGGCAGGCCCGCCGGCATGAACAACGCCACCGCGATCAGGATCGCGCCCAGCACCCCCGCCATCGCCCAGACCGCCGTGACAAAGCCCGTCACCGCCAACAGCGCCGCGCCGAGAAAGAACCCCAGCCCCTTGACCGCGTTCTTGGACCCGGTGAGCAGCGCCACCCAGCGAAAGAGCACGCCGTCGCCCTTGGGCGCCAGCACCTTGACCGCCGATTTCGACGACATCTTGGCCAGGTCCTTGGCCACGCCCGACACGCCCTGCACCGCCATGACAAAGGTGACAGACGCCGCGATGCCCCATGCCGGGTCAAGCTGCGCCAGCGCCACCAGCGCGCCGATCTGCAGGATCAGCCCGGCGTAGAGCGTCGAGGTCAGGCCAAAGCGCGCCGCGATCCAGCCGGCGGCGAGGTTGGTCACGATCCCCGCGACCTCGTAGAGCAGAAACAGCCAGGCCAGTTGCAAGGGCGTGAAACCCAGCGCGTTGAAATGCAGCAGGACCAGCATCCGCAGCGCGCCATCCGACAGCATGAAGGCCCAATAGGCGGCGGTGACGGCGCCATAGGCGCGCAGCGGTGCTCCGGCGGCGAGGCTGTTCACATCGCCCCCGCCATCATGCGGGCGATGTCGGCCAGGCGGCAGGCATAGCCCCATTCGTTGTCATACCAGGCATAGACCTTTACCTGCGTGCCGTTCACCACCATCGTGGAGCCCGCGTCGATGATCCCCGACCGGCGGTCGTTGACATAGTCCGACGACACCAGCGGGCGGTCCTCGTAGCCCAGGATCCCCGCCAGCGGCCCATCGGCAGCGGCGGCAAAGAGCGCGTTGACCTCGTCAGCCGTGGTCGGCCGTTCGACCTCGAACACGCAATCGGTGAGCGATGCGTTCAGGAGCGGCACCCGCACCGCATGGCCGTTCAGCCGCCCGGCGAGTTCCGGATAGATCAGCGTGATCGCGGTGGCGCTGCCGGTGGTGGTCGGGATCAGGTTCAACAGGGCCGAGCGGGCGCGGCGCATGTCCTTGGCGGGGCGGTCCACGATGGTCTGGGTATTGGTCACGTCATGGATCGTGGTGATCGACCCGTGGCGGATGCCGAGGGCTTCGTGGATCACCTTGACCACCGGCGCGAGGCAGTTGGTGGTGCAGGACGCCGCCGTCACGAGGTGATGGGTGGCGGGGTCATAGCCCGCATGGTTGACGCCATAGACCAGGTTCAGCGCGCCGCCGTCCTTGACCGGGGCGGAGACCAGCACCTTTCTGACCCCCGCCGCATAGTAGGGCGCGACCTTTGCCGCGCTCTTGAACACGCCGGTGCAGTCGATCACCAGATCGACGCCGAGCTCCGCCAGCGGCAGATCCTCGATCCGCGCCGCCTGCGTCAGCCGCATCCGCGTGCCGTTGAGCGTCAGGCTGTCGTCGTCATGGCGGATGTCGGCGTCCCAGCGGCCGTGCACGCTGTCGAACTCCATCAGCAGGGCATGCTGGGCCGGATCGCCGGCGATGTCATTGACCAGCACGATCTCGGCGCCAGCCGTGCCACTGTCGATCAGGTCGCGCAGGGCCAGTTTGCCGATACGTCCGAGGCCGTTGAGAGCGATGCGGGCCATGTCTCAGGCTTTTTCCGCGTCGGTCATGCCCAGGTCGTCGAGGTGGCGCTGCAGTGCCACTTTTTCCAACTCGCTGAACGGCAGCGCGGCAAAGGCCAGGATGCGGCGGCGCATGTCGGCATAGGTCTTGGTGAACACCAGCGCCTTTTCGGCGTCGGTGCCGGCGGCCTTGACCGGATCGGGCACGCCCCAATGCGCGGTCATCGGCTGGCCCGGCCAGGGCGCACATTCCTCGTTCGCGGCATTGTCGCAGACGGTAAAGACGAAATCCATCACCGGTGCGTCGGGGCTCTGGAACTCGGACAGGTGCTTGGACCGCAGGCTGGCCGTCTCCACACCGCTGCGTTGCAGGATCTCGAGCGCATAGGGGTTGATCTCGGTCCCCTCGCGGGTGCCGGCGGAAAAGGCGCGAAAGCGGTCGCCGGCGGCATGGTTGAGGATCGCCTCGGCAAAGATCGAGCGGGCGGAATTGCCCGAACAGATGAACAGGACATTCCAGGGACGGGTGGACATGACAGGCTCCATGAGGGGGGACGGGGGAAAGCAAAGGTCCGCGCGACCGCGGCAACAGTCGTCGGTCAGATAGGCGACAAAGGCGGCGGCGCGGTCGAGGGCGATGCTGTAAAGCAGCGACCGCCCGTCGCGGCGCATGGCGACAAGGCCGCTGTCGGACAGGTCGGACAGGTAATGCGACAAGGTATTGGCCTTGAGGTCCAGCGCCGCCGCCATGTCGGACGGCCGCACCGGCTGCGGCGCGTGGCGCATCAGCAGGCGGAACACCGCCAGCCGGCCGGGGTGGCCCAGGGTCGCAAAGAGGGGGGCGGCAGTCGCGGTATCCATATTTCCCGGATAGTGGAAATATCGCGCCGCTCAAGTGAAGCTTTCATGACGCCCCGGTCAGGGCCGCAACCCGCGCAGCACCAGTTGCGTGACCTCTTGGGTGATGTGGTCAAGGTCGAGCGGCGCGTCGTCGTCGAGCCCGAGCATGAAGCGCACCTCGGTCGCGTGCAGCGCATAGGCCTGGGTCAGCGACCAGATGTTGAACTGCAACAGCCAGGGGTCCACCGGCCGGATCAGCCCCGCCGCGACCCAGCCCGCAATCCTGTCGGCCGCGCGGCCGGTGGCTGTGCGCGAGGCGTCCCAATGCGCGCGCAGCATCGGCGCGCCGCGCATCACCTCGCTGGTGAACACCCGCGAGACATCGGGATATTCGAGCGAAAACAGCAGCTTGCGCGCGATGTAGTCGCGCAGGAAACCTTCGGGGTCGTCGCTGTCGGGGGTCTCATGAAAAAGGTCATCCCAGAGGCCGATGATATGGTCGAGCACCTCCTGATAGAGGTCTTCCTTGCTGGTGATGTAGTAATGCAGCTTGGTCTTGGAGATCCCGGCCCGGTCCGCGATGCCCTGGGTCGAGGCGCCGCGCAGCCCGTGTTCGGCGAACTCCGCAATCGCGGCAGCGCGGATCACGGCGTGCAATTCTTCGCGCCGCTGCGCCAGATCCGCGCGCACGTTCATCCGCGCACCGGCAGCCAGGCCGTCGCCTCGACCTCGATCAGGATCGCGTCGGATGGCATCATCGCCGTGACCTCGACCACCGTGGACACCGGCGGCGTGTCGGGAAAGAACATCCGCCGCACCGTGTTGTAGCGGGGAAAGTCGCTCAGGTTGCGGAAATACTGCACCAGCTTGAACACATCGGCCATGCTGCCGCCGGCATCCTCCATCGTGGCGCGGATGCGGTCGAACACATACCAGCTTTGCGCGAGGATCGGGCCATCCTTGGCATCGACCGAAAACTCGCCGGTCTGCCCGATGGTGGGCCCGATGCCGTCGGGCAGGTCGCCGAACCCCGTGATGACGCGCCCGGCCGCAGGGTCCACCGCGATCACGCCCGACAGAAAGATGAAGTCACCCCGCCGCGCATAGGCGGAATAGCGGGCGAGGGGGCGGGCGATGTCGGCCATGGGGCTCTCCTTCAGAGGCGTTGCAGCATCCGCTCGACCCGGGCAAGGAATGCCTTGCGGTCAGCATCTGTCACCGTGTTCATGTTGTAAAGCTGCGCCCAGCGGAACCGGCAGCGCGCGGCGAATGTCACCCGCAGGCCCCGCGTGAACAGGCTGCGGCCGGGGTCGCGGATCAGCCTGATCCACCACCAGGGCGACCCCGATGTGGTGATCCCCACGAACAGGCGGATGTTCTGCAACAGTGGCCGCGGCCGGCGCCCCTTGACCGTCGCCACCTCAAAGGTGACGCCGGGCAGCCAGACCTTTTCCAGCCAGCCCTTGAGCATCGCGGGGGGGCCAAAGAACCAGGTGGGATAGATCACCACCAGCCCCTCGGCCCAGCGCAGGTCGTCCACATGCTGCTGCTGGGACGCGATGTTGCGGTCGGGCTGGGTCAGGTATTGCTCCCACTCCTGCCGGGTCAGCACCGGGTCAAAGCCTTCGGCATAAAGGTCATGAATGCGCAGCTCATGCCCCTGCGCGCGCAGCGTGCGGCAGGCGACATCGTGGATCGCGGCGCCAAAGCTCGCGTCGCTGGGGTGGCAAAAGATCACCAATATCCGCATCAGAGCGCCTTTCGCGCCATGTCGGCCGTCCAGCCGCGCGTCTTGCCGGGGTTCATCAGCCCGTAAGGGTCGGCGCGGCGTTTGAAGTCGATCTGCGCGCTGTCGATCTGCTTCATCCCGCCATCCTCGATCGTGACGACATGCGGGTCGTAGATCGCGCAGCCGTCGCGCGCTTCCATCTCGGCAATGACCTCATAGGTCCGCTCGCGGCTGGTCCAGCGCAGCAGCGGCAGCGCAAAGATCTGCACCGCGCCGCCCATCCGCGCCATTTCGTGATGCATGTAGATCTCATCGCCGTAGCGCGCCATCTGCGCCATCACCAGCGCGGGGTCAAAGGGCTGCGGATAGGCCACCTGGAGATAGGTCCACACGCCCGGCTCGTGTTTCAGCGCCTGTAGCGTGGTGTGGTTCCAGCCGCATTCCCAGGCGGCGGGCAGCTGCGCGGCCTCGAGCGCGTGCAGGTTCTGCGCCAGGCTGATGCGCCCGCCATGCGCGGCCACCAGCGCCGTGAAATCCGCCATCGCATCGGGGGCGACCATGCTGAACACGGCGTCGCCATCGGGCGGGAAATACCCCTCGAGCCGCTTGTAGAAGCGCGAAAAGCGCCGGTCCACCACGGTGAGCAGATAGCAGTCGAGCCCGCCATCCTGCGCCGCCATGGCAAAGCGCAAGGCGCGGTCGTAGCCGTCAAAGAGCGCGACCGCATGGGTCCAGTCGGTCGCCGGCACCAGCGCATAATCGAGCGCGACAATGATCCCGTTGGTGCCATAGGCGTGCTGCACTGTCAGGATGTCGGCGCCGCGCAGGTCGATCACCTGCGGCGTGGGCTCGACCGTGACCACGCGGATCCAGCCGATGTTGCTGCCGTCGCGCAGCATCCCGTGGCGCAGCGACCCGATCCCGCCCGACCCGCCCGCGACAAAGCCCGCCATTGTCGCCTGCCGCTTGGTCGAGGGGAACATGCCCAGCATCTGCCCTGTTGCCGCGGCCGCCTCTTCGACCTTCTCCACCCGCACACCGGCGTCGCAGACCACGCGGCCCGGCGTCACCGCGTGGATGCGGTCGAGCTTGGTCATCTCGAGTATCACGCCACCCTCAAGGGGCACACATTGGCCGTAATTGCCCGTCCCGCCACCCCGGATGGTGAGCGGGATGGCGTGCCGCGCGATGGCGGCGGCGACGGTGATGACCTCGGCCTCGGTCCGCGGCTGCACCACCAATTGCCCGCTCAGCCCGTCGAGCTGCGCGTTCAGGATCGGCGAATACCAGAAATAATCGCGCGATTTCAGCGCGACGTATTTCGGGTCGTCGTGGCAGGGAATATCCCCGATCTCGGCGCGAAAGGCCGCAAGGGTTTCGGCGGATACGGTCATGGCTCAACGCTCCGGTTGCAAGGCGCCCGCGCGAAAGACCTGTCGCGCGGCGCGGGGAAGGCTGATGGCCTCGGCCCAGTCGGGCACGGCGATCAGCAGGAAATCGGCGGCCTCGCCCGGCGCGATGCGGGCCTCGGGCAGGCCCAGCGCGCGGGCCGGAGCGGCGGTGATCGTGTCGAGCCAGTCGGCGGGGGCGAGGTGCTGGCCCAGCACCGCCTGCCGGTAGATGTCGAGCGCATCGTAGCTGCCATAGGGGTAGAACGGGTCGCGCACATTGTCCGCGCCCAGCAGCACCGCCACGCCGGCCGCACGCAGTTCCTGCATCGGCGCCATGCCGCGCAGCCGGGGCGAACGCCCGGGGCTGTTGTCCTGCAACCAGCCGTTCGACGTGGGCAGGATGGTCAGCGCCACGCCCGCCTGCGCCGCCTGCGCCATCACGCGGGCGACGTCGGCCTCGGGCCTCGTGCCGAGCGAACAGGCGTGGCCACACAGCACCCGGCCGCCCATCCCGTGCCTTGCGGTCTGCGCCACGATGGCGTCAAAGCCTGTCGCCTCCGTGTCGAGCCCCTCATCGACATGGAAATCGAGCCAGAGGTCATGCGCGCGCGCAAGGTCAAAGACGCGGGCGAGTTTTGCCGCGAGGTCGTCGTTGCGGTAGATGAAGCAGCCCAGCACGCCGCCGGTGCGCGCCACCTCGGCGGCGATCTGCGGCCCGATGGCGGGGTCGCCCAGCGTGTCGAGCGCGGTGAGTGCTGCGCGTTGCAGCGTGATCCGCCCCGCCCAGTCCTGCGCCACCTCGCCCAGCACCGACCATGACAGCGGCGCCTGCGCCGCAGGCCAGTCCACATGCGTGCGGATCGCACGAAAGCCGTTGGCCCAGGCCTCGCGCATCCCCCGTTCGGCCCGCGCGCGCAGGTCGTCGGCCGTCCAGTTGGGCACATCGGCCATGATCGCCGCGATGGCGCCGAAAAGGCCGGGTGCAGCGGGCGGGCAGCGGTCGATCACATGGGTCTTGTCCAGATGCACATGCGGATCGACCGGCAGCGGCAGGATCACCGCCTGCGCCGGCCCCGCGACGGGCGTGATCGCCCCGATCCGCGCGCCGTCGAGCGTGATGCGCAGGGTCTGCCCGTTCAGGTGGACGGCCTCGAGCGCCGCGCTCATTGCCAGCCCACCGCGCGCAGCGGTCGGCCCTTGGCCAGCCCCGCCACGACCTTGACGATCGCATTCCTGTCGATCCCGAAATGCCGGTAGAGGTCGGCCACCGTGCCGGTCTGGCCGAAATGTTCGACCCCCAGCCCCGCGACCCGCTGCCCGTGCACCGACCCCAGCCACGACAGCGTCGCCGGATGCCCGTCGATCACCGTCACGATCAGGCAGTCGCGCGACAGCGGCGCGAGCAGCGCCTCGACATGGCTCACCGCCTCGCGCCCGTTCACCCGCGCCGTCTGCGCCGCCTGCCAGCCCGCGTTGAGCCGGTCGGCCGAGGTCACCGCGAGGATGCCGACATCGCGCCGCCCTTCGGCGAGCGAGGCGGCGGCGGCGATGGCCTCGGTCGCCACGGTGCCCTGATAGGCGATCACCACCTCGCAGTTGGGGCCCGGTTCGCGCAGCCAATAGGCCCCGTCGATCACCCCCTGCCGGATCGTGGCAAGCGCGCGGCGCGGCTGTTCGAGGCTGCGCGTGGACAGGCGCAGATAGACCGACCCGCCGCCCGCCTCGCGCTGCCAGTCGGCGCCATCCGCCTTGGCCGCATCGCGCTGGAGATAGGCAAAGGCCCATTCCATGATGACCGCCAGCTCATCGGCAAAGGCGGGCTCGAAACTCGCCAGCCCGTCTTGCGACATGCCGATCAGCGGCGTGCCGATCGACTGGTGCGCGCCGCCCTCGGGCGCCAGCGACACGCCCGACGGCGTGGCGACCAGCAGGAACCGCGCATCCTGATAACAGGCGTAGTTGAGCGCATCGAGCCCACGCGCGATGAACGGGTCATAAAGCGTGCCGACCGGGATCAGCCGTTCGCCAAAGAGGCTGTGCGACAGCCCGGCGGCGCCAAGGAGCAGCATCAGGTTCATCTCTGCGATGCCAAGCTCGATATGCTGGCCCTGCGCGGAAAAGGCCCATTTCTGCGCCGAGGCCACCTTTTCCTCGCGGAATGTATCGGCGCGCGCGTCGCGGGCGAAGAGGCCGCGCCGGTTCACCCAGGGGCCGAGGTTGGTCGAGACGGTCACATCGGGCGAGGTGGTCACGATGCGGCTGGAAAGCGCGCTGTCGGATTTCGCCAGCGCATCCATGATCTTGCCGAATGCGGCCTGGGTCGAGATTTCCTCGTCGCTCAGGGCTTCGATGGCGGGCACCGGGACAACAGCGGCGTTGTGCCGGCGCGGGCCCACGTTGAAGGGCACGCGCGCCAGCAGCGCATCGAGCGCGGCCTCGTCCATCCCCAGCCCCTCGGTGCGGTCCCATTCATGGCCCGCGCGGATGCCCATCGCGCGCTGGAACCCCTCCATCTGCGCGACCGTCATCAGGCCGGCGTGGTTGTCCTTGTGGCCGGCCAGCGGCGTGCCCCAGCCCTTGATCGTATAGGCCACGAACACGGTCGGCCGGTCATGCGTCGCGGCGGCGTCGAACGCGTCCTGCACGCTGTCCAGGCAATGCCCGCCGAGGTTCTCCATCAGTGCGGCGAGCGTGGCGTCGTCGCGCCGCGCGATCAGCGCCGTCACCTCGCCCTGATCGCCGATCTCGTCCAGTAGCCGCCGGCGCCAGGCCGCCCCGCCCTGAAAGGTCAGCGCGGCGTAAAGCTGGTTGGGGCAGGCGTCGATCCAGGCGCGCAGCCGGTCGCCCCCCGGCTCTGCAAAGGCCGCGCGTTGCAGCGCGCCGTATTTCAGCGTGACCACATCCCAGCCGAATGTCGTGAACAGCCCGCCGATCCGGTCCGACAGCCCTTCGCGCACCACGCCGTCAAGGCTCTGGCGGTTGTAGTCGATGATCCACCAGCAGTTGCGCAGGCCGTGTTTCCAGCCCTCCTGCAGGCATTCGTAGATGTTGCCCTCGTCAAGCTCCGCATCGCCCACCAGCGCGATCATCCGCCCCTCGGGCAGGGCGGTGCCCAGCCCCTTGGCGCGGATATAGTCCTGCACCAGCGCGGCAAAGGCGGTGATGGCAACGCCGAGCCCGACCGAGCCGGTCGAAAAATCCACATCATCGCTGTCCTTGGTCCGCGACGGGTAGGATTGCGCGCCACCCAGCGCCCGGAACGCCGCGAGCCTGGCCTGGCTCTGGCGGCCCAAGAGATACTGGATCGCATGGAACACCGGCCCGGCATGCGGCTTGACCGCGACACGGTCCTGCGGGCGCAGGGTGCGGAAATAGAGCGCGGTCATCAGCGTGACCATCGAGGCGCAGGACGCCTGATGCCCGCCGACCTTCATCCCGTCACCCTTGGGCCGCAGGTGGTTGGCGTGATGGATCGTCCAGGCCGCGAGCCACAGGAGCTTGCGCTCGATCGCCTTGAGATTGGCCGTGGTCAGGTCGGATGTCATGATGCCCCCGCGATTTGCCCTCTGCGGGGAGTTTCAAATCGCCATGGCCGAATGTCAAACCAATTGATCAGATCAAATGGTCGGAGGGCCTGAAAAACCTTGCCATGATACTTGCCCCCAGGCCGACCCTGCTTGACCGGCAAGGCGCCGACAGGTATGCGGCTCGTGTCGTCCTGAATGTTGGTGGTTGTGATTGTCAGTGTCCGTTCCATCCGGCTCGACACCCGGGCGCATCCCCGAGCTTGACGGTCTGCGCGGCATCGCCATCCTGCTGGTTGTATTTTATCATTATTTCCGTCGTTTCCCGACCGATGTGCCCTTCGGTGACCATCTCATGCCTTGGCTGGAGCATGGGTATCTCGGTGTGCATCTCTTCTTCATGATTTCGGGCTTCGTCATTGCCTACACGCTCGAGCGCAGTCGTGGCCCCGGCATGTTCATCCGGCACAGGTTCTTCCGGCTCTGGCCGGCGATGCTGGTCTGTTCGGTGATCACCTTTGCCGTCATGCATCTGGTCGATACGCCATTTGCCGAAGCGCGACGGGTCGGTTGGTCGGGGTTTCTGCCGTCGCTGACATTCACGGCCGTCTTTATCTGGCGGCCCTTCTTGCCGGTCGAAAACTACATCGACGGCGCTTATTGGTCGCTTTTCGTCGAGGTCCGCTTCTATTTCTGGGCGGTGCTCATCGCCGCAATCCTCGGCGCGAGGCGGCTGCCGGTTGTGCTTTTCGCGGCGGGGGCCGTGCTGACCGTGGTCTGGCACCTGTTCGACAGTCCCGCACTGCGGTTCTACCTCGATACGCTGTTTTTCGTTCAGTATCTGCCGCTGTTCGTGGTCGGTGTGCTCGCCCATGCGGCGATGACCGGCGCCAGCTTGCGGCTCTGTCTTGGCGGAATTGCGTTGGGCTGGGCCGGTGCGCTCAGCCTTGCTGCCAACCGCCCCGACATGGTGGGCGTCACGCTTTTCGTCGCCCTCTTTGTGATGTTGATCCTCGCCCGCGGGCTGCTCGTCTGGCTGACGTTGCGGCCGCTGGTCTGGGTCGGCGGCATCAGCTATTCGCTCTACCTCCTGCACCAGAACATCGGCGTGACCGTTATCGCCGCGCTCCCCGCGGGGTGGAGCGATGGGGCCTATCTCGGCGCGGTCGGGCTGATCACATTGGCAATGATGGGACTGGCCTGGGGTGTGTTCACCTGGGTCGAGCGGCCGGCACAGCGCTTGGCGCGGCGGCTTGACAGTGCGCCGGTGGCAGCACCCGCCTGAGGCGTCACGCCGCTTGCCTGGCGTCACGCCGCTTGCCTGGTGTCGCTGCGCACCGGGTCGCCCAGCAGGCGCAGGCCGTTGAGCACGACCAGCAGCGTGCCGCCCTCATGCCCGATCACGGCCAGCGGCAGCGGCAGCGCAAAGAACAGGCCGCCCACCACCAGCACCACCATCGCGCCGATGGCAAAGATCAGGTTCTGCCGGATCACCCGCGCCGTGCGCCGTGCAAGGCGCTGGGCCGCGGCAAGCTGTGCCATGTCGTCGGACAGCAGCGCCACATCGGCGGCCTGCAGCGCCACCTCGCTGCCTGCCGCCCCCATCGCGATGCCGACATCGGCCCGCGCGAGCGCTGCGGCATCATTCACCCCGTCCCCGACAAAGGCCACACGCCCCTTTGCCGCCAGGTCCGACACCAGCCGCACCTTGTCCTCGGGCAAGAGGTCGGCATGGACCTCGTCGGGCGCGAGGCCCAGTTCCGCGCCGATGCGCAGCGCCACCGGGCGGCGGTCGCCTGTCATCATCGCGATCTGCCCGATCCCCGCCGCGCGCAAGGCCGCGAGGCCTGCCTTTGCGCTCTCCCGCGGGCGGTCGGCGACGCTGAGCGCGCCCAGCACCTGCGCGCCGCGCCCCAGATAGATCACCGTCTGCGCGGCCTCTTGCAGCGCGGCAAAGGCGGGCAGGGCGATGTCGGCCCCCATCCGGGCCGCCATGCGCGGGTTGCCGGCCCAGAGCGGGCCTTCGGCATCCGTGCCGGTGATCCCCTCGCTGGCCGTGGAGCGCACATCGGCCACATTGGCCGCGACCAGCCCGCGTGCCTGCGCCGCGCGGCGCACGGCATCGGCGATGGGGTGTTCGGACTGCGCCTCGATCCCCGCCAGCAGCGCGAGAAAGGCATCCGCGCCGCCGGGCGCCACGATCTGCGTGACCTCGGCCCGGCCCGTGGTCAATGTGCCGGTCTTGTCAAAGGCGTAGGTGGCCACCGTCGCCAGCGTCTCGAGTGCCGCGCCGCCCTTGAACAGCACGCCGCCCCGCGCCGCCGCCGACAGCGCCGACAGGATCGCCGCCGGCACCGAGATCACCACCGCGCAGGGGCTCGCCGCGACCAGGAGCGTCGCCGCGCGGTAAAGCGCCACGTCAGCCCCGGCTCCGAACCACAAGAACGCGCCATAGGCGATGACAGCGCCCAAGAGCACCGCGACGGTATAGCGCCGCCCGAACCAGTCGCTGAAACGTTCCGAGGGCGCCTTGGCCGCCTGCGCCTGCGTCACCAGCGCGATCATCCGCGCCACCGTGCTTTCCGCCAGCGCGCGGCTCACCTGCATGTCGAGCACGGCGTTCAGGTTGACCGTCGCCTCGAACACCTTGTCGCCCGCGCCCTTGTGCACCGGCATCGATTCGCCGGTGATCGTGCTCTCGTCCAGCGATCCCTCGCCCAGCGTGATGACGCCATCGACCGGCACCCGCGCGCCGGGGCGCAGCACCACGGTGTCGCCCGCGACCAGCGTCGCCACCGCGACCTCGGCCACCGCGCCTGCCGCATCCCGCCGCAGCGCCGTCTCGGGCCGCAGCGCCATCAGCGCCTCGACCGCGCGGCGCGCCTTGCCCATCGCGCGATGCTCGAGCGTGCCTGACAGGCTGAAGAGCGCCAGCAGCACCGCGCCCTCAAGAGCGGCATCGACGGCGGCGGCGGCCAGCGCCGCGATCACCATCAGCATGTCGATGTCGAGCACCCGTTCGACCCATAGCCGCCGCAGCGCGCGCAGCCCCGCCGGCACGCCGCCCGCCAGATAGGCGAGCGCCAGCCCCGCCACGCCCCAGGGGCCGGGCAAGAGATAGGCGTCGAGCGCGCCAAGCCCCAGCCCGAGGATCGTCAGTCCCGAGAGCGTGGCCATCACGGTATCGTCGTCGAAAGCCGCGCCTTGCGCCTGCGTCATGTGCTGTCCTTTGCCCGGCATGACCCTTGGTGTCACGAATAGGGGGCTGGCGCCATTGACCTGCATCATGTCGCGCGACGATGATGGACCCGTCCGGGCCTATTGTCCGTGTCTATTGTCCGTGTCTATTGTCCGGGCCTGTTGTCCGGGCCCCTTGTCCGGGTCACCTGACCGGGCCACTTGATCGGGCCCGATGCCCCGCCTCGCAAAAGGACCACGCCATTTGCCGTTCACCCTGCGCCAGTTGCAGTATTTCGTGGCCGTGGCCGAACATGGCTCGGTGAGCCATGCCGCCCATGCGCTGTCGATCTCGCAATCGGCGGTGACCGAGGCGGTCAAGGACCTCGAGGTCGATCTGGGTGTGCGCCTCTTTGACCGGCATTCGCGCGGGCTCGCCATCACGCACAACGGGCACCAGTTCCTGCGCCATGCGCGCACGATCCTGGCCGAGGTCTCGGGCGCGCGCCGCGCCTTCGAGACGGGGCGAGATGCGCTGGGCGGCCAGTTGCACCTGGGCGTGACCTCGCTCATGGCGGGCTATGTGATGTCGGACCTCTTGTCGAAATACCGCCGCGCCAATCCCGGCGTGCAGGTGACGGCGATCGAGGACAGCGGCGAATACCTCGAGCATCTGCTGATCGGTGGCGAGCTTGACGTGGCGGTGATGGTCACGTCGAACCTGCGCGACCGCACCGCGCTGCAGACCGAGATCCTCGATGTCTCGCCGTTCCGGCTCTGGCTGCCGCTGGGCCACCGGCTTGCCGCGCAGGAAAGCATCTCGCTGGCCGAGGTCACGGCCGAGCCGCTCATCATGCTCAACATCGACGAGATGGAGGACGAGGCGACGCGCCTTTTGTCGGCGCTGGGCACGCGGCCGCGCGTGGCGTTCCGCACCCGGTCGGTCGAGGCGGTGCGCAGCCTCGTGGCGACCGGGGCCGGGGTCGCGATCCTGCCCGATCTGGTTTACCGGCCCTGGTCGCTCGAAGGCGACCGGATCGAGAGCCGCGACGTGTCGGGCGCGCTGCCGGTGGTGCAGGTCGGCATCGTCTGGCGCAAGGGCGCGCCGCTGTCGCCGGCGGCACAGGAATTCATCGCCATTTCGCAGGCGCAGCAGGCTTTGCGGGCGCGCTGAGAGGCCCGGCGCTGGCGCAGGCCGGGGCCGCGGAGCCTCCGGCGGGGATATTTTTTGCAAGATGAAGGGGTTGGACCTGCGCAGGGAGGGCGCCGGGGCGGCCGACACCGATGCTATCGGAAAAAGTGATATCATCATTCTGATAATTGCAATTGCGAAACCTTTCCGCTGCGCTCAGGCTCTGGCCAAGGACAAGAGGCGATGTAACGCCTGCATCATTGATCTCAGGGGAGAGAACGCATGACACGTCTGACGAAATCCTGCTCCGCATTGGCCATGCTGGCGATGGCCGCAGCACCGGTTGCGGCGCAAGTGACCGAGATCGGGCCGGGCGAGGGCCAGGTCAACATCATCGCCTGGGCCGGCTATATCGAGCGCGGCGAAACCGACGCCGCCTTTGACTGGGTGACGGCCTTTGAGGCGGCCACGGGCTGCATGGTCAATGTCAAGCAGGCCAACACCAGCGACGAGATGGTCGCGCTGATGAACGAGGGCGGGTTCGACCTTGTCACCGCCTCGGGCGATGCGTCGCTGCGGCTGATCGCGGGGAAACGGGTGCAGCCGATCAACACCGATCTGATCGCGTCCTGGAGCACGGTCGATGACCGGCTGAAGGATGCGCCCTGGCATACCGTCGATGGCGTGCATTACGGCACCCCCTACATGTGGGGGCCAAATGTGCTGATGTACAACACCGACGTTTTTCCCGAGGCGCCGACGTCGTGGAATGTGGTGTTCGAAGAGATGACGCTGCCCGATGGCCAGTCGAACCTGGGCCGGGTGCAGGCCTATGACGGGCCGATCCATGTGGCCGATGCCGCGCAATACCTGATGTTCCACCGGCCCGAGCTTGGCATCACCTCGCCCTATGAACTCAACGACGATCAATATGCCGCCGCGCTCGACCTGTTGCGCGTGCAGCGCAGGCTGGTCAGCCGCTACTGGCACGACGCCTTCATCCAGATGGACGACTTCAAGAACGAAGGCGTGGTGGCCTCGGGGTCATGGCCGTTCCAGGTCAACCTGCTCATGGGCGAGGGGCTGCCGGTCGCCTCGACCATCCCGCAAGAGGGGGCGACCGGCTGGGCCGACACCACGATGATGCATGTGGACAGCGCCCATCCCAATTGCGCCTACATGTGGATGGAGCATTCGCTGGCCTCGAACCTGCAGTCCGACCTGTCGGTCTGGTTCGGCGCGAACCCGGCCGTGCCTGCCGCCTGCACCGACGGGCGCGGGATGCAGACGGCCGAGGGCTGCACCGCCAACGGGCTCGACGATTTCGACAAGATCCGGTTCTGGACCACGCCGGTCTCGGCCTGTCCGGGCGGCGACTGCGTGCCCTACTATCGCTGGGTGTCGGATTATATCGGCGTGATCGGCGGGCGCTGAGCCGCCTTTCCCGGCCGGGTGCCGCCCGCGCGGCCCCGGCCCCCCACCCCTCCTCCCCCCCCCTCTGGCCTGACCGGGATCACCCCCATGAGCATTGCTGTGAGCTTTCAGGGCGTTGCGCGCCATTTCGGGGCCGTGCGCGCCGTGGACGGTGTCGATATCGACATCGCGGAGGGTGAATTCTTTGCCATGCTGGGCCCGTCGGGGTCGGGCAAGACGACCTGCCTGCGGCTCATTGCGGGGTTCGAACAGCCGACCGCCGGGTCGATCCGCCTGTTCGGGGCCGAGGTGCGCGACCTGCCGCCCTATCGGCGCGCCGTCAACACCGTGTTTCAGGACTATGCGCTGTTTCCCCATCTCAACGTGCGCGACAACGTGGCCTATGGTCTGATGATCGCCGGCCAGCCGCGCGCGGCGCGGCACCGCGCGGCGGAGGAGGCGCTCGAGATGGTGGCGCTGCCGGGCTATGGCGCGCGCAAGCCGTCAGAGCTGTCGGGCGGGCAGCGGCAGCGGGTGGCGCTGGCGCGCGCGCTGGTGAACAAGCCGCGCGTGCTGTTGCTGGACGAGCCGCTCGGCGCGCTCGACCTCAAGCTGCGCGAGGCGATGCAGGACGAGCTCAAGAGCCTTCAGCGCAGGCTCGGCATCACCTTTGTCTTTGTCACCCATGACCAGGGCGAGGCGCTGTCGATGGCTGACCGCGTCGCGGTGTTCAACGAGGGCCGCATCGTGCAGGTGGGCGCGCCGGAGGATATCTATTACCGGCCCGAGGTGCCCTTTGTGGCCGATTTCGTGGGGTCATCGAACATCCTGCCGCCGGCGCTGACCGGACTGCCGCGCATCGCCGCGATCCGGCCCGAGGCGGTGCGGCTGGCCGGCACCGGCCTGCGGGCCACGGTCACGGCGGCGAGCTTCCTTGGTGCCGCGACGCGGATCACGCTCGATGCGGGCGGCACGCGGCTGACCGCGCTGTTGCCCAGGGGCGCGGCGCGGCCGGAGGTCGGCGCGGCCGTGCATCTGGACTGGGACGCCGCCGACCTGCACCAGATGGCGGGCGGGGCATGACCGCCGCGGGGCGCATCTCGGACATCCTGTGGCGCAATCCGCGCCTGCTGCTGGTGCTGCTGATCACGCCGCCGGCGCTCTGGCTCGGCATCATCTACCTTGGCGCGCTGTTCGCGCTGCTGGCGCAGTCGTTCTTTTCGATCGACGAGTTTTCCGGGCTGATCCGCTATGAATGGACGCTCAAGACCTATGGCGACCTCTTGCGCCCGGCCAATTTCGACATCATCCGCCGCACTGTCGTCATGGCGGCCCTGGTCACGGTGGCGAGCGCCATCATCGCCTTTCCCATCGCCTACTTCGCGGCGCGTTACGCGCGCGGGCGGTGGAAGGCGGTGTTCTACCTCGGCATCATGCTGCCGCTGTGGTCGTCCTACCTCGTCAAGGTCTATAGCTGGAAGCTGATCCTCGCCAAGGAGGGCATCCTGTCCTGGGCCTTTGAGACGCTGCATCTGACATGGCTGCTCGAGGGCTACCTCGCGATCCCGCTGGTGGGGGGCAATTCGCTGTCGGTAAGCCCCACGGGCACCTTCATCGTCTTTGTCTATGTCTGGCTGCCCTTCATGATCCTGCCCATCCAGGCCGCGCTCGAACGGGTGCCGGCGAGCATGGTCGAGGCGGCGGGCGATCTGGGCGCGACACCGGCGCAGACCTTTCGCACGGTGCTCTTGCCGCTGGCGCTGCCGGGTGTCATCGCGGGGTCGATCTTTACCTTTTCGCTGACGCTGGGCGATTACATCATCCCGCAGATCATCGGCACCTCGGCGCGCTTCATCGGGCTCGCGGTCTATCAGTATCAGGGCACGGCGGGCAATATCCCGCTGGCGGCGGCCTTTGCCATCGTGCCCATCGTCATCATGGGGCTCTACCTGTGGTGGGCCAAGCGGCAGGGGGCATTCGATGCGCTCTGACCGTGCGCCACTCTGGCTCAGGATCGCGGCGGGCGGGGGGCTCCTGTTCCTGCACCTGCCGATCCTCTTGATCTTTGTCTATGCCTTCACCACCGAAGAGCGGACCTACCAATGGCCGCCGCCCGGCCTGACGCTGCACTGGTTCGGCGCGGCGTGGAACCGGCCCGACATCTGGGCGGCGCTGGGGCTGTCGGTCAAGGTCGCGTCGATCTCGACCGTCATCGCGCTGGTGCTGGGCACGCTTTGCGCGGCAGCGGTGAGCCGGTCGCGGTTCTTTGGCCGCGAGGTCATCAGCCTTCTGGTGATCCTGCCCATCGCGCTGCCCGGCATCATCACCGGCATCTCGCTGCGCTCGGCCTTCAGCCTGGCAGAGATCCCGTTCAGCTTCTGGACCATCGTGCTGGGGCACGCGACCTTCTGCGTTGTGGTGGTCTACAACAACGCGGTCGCGCGGTTCCGTCGCGTGTCGGGCAATCTGGTCGAAGCGTCGATGGACCTGGGCGCCAATGCGTTCCAGACCTTCCGTTTTGTCATCCTGCCCAATATCGCGACGGCCTTGCTCGCTGGCGGGATGCTCGCCTTTGCGCTCTCGTTCGACGAGGTCATCGTGACCACCTTTACCGCCGGCCAGCAGCAGACGCTGCCGATCTGGATGCTCGAAGAGCTCGTGCGCCCGCGCCAGAGGCCGGTGACGAATGTGGTCGCCATGGTGGTGGTGATCGTGACATTCCTGCCCATCCTGGGCGCCTATTACCTGACGCGCGGCACCGACACGGTCGCCGGCAGCGGCAAATGACCTGCGACAGAGGGAGAGCGGTGATGCAGACCAAGATGTTGATCGGTGGCAGCTTTGAGGCCGGGACCGAGACCGAGGAGCCGATCCTGAACCCGCGCACCGGCGCGCTGATCCTCGCGATGCCCGAGGCCAGCGCCGCGCAGATCGACCGCGCCGTCGCCGCCGCGCGCCGCGCCTTTCTGACCTGGTCGCGCACGACGCCAGCCGAGCGCGCGCGCCTGCTGTTGCAGGTCGCCGACCGGATCGAGGCCGAGGGCGATGCCTTTGCCGCCCTCGAGGCGCTCAACTGCGGCAAGCCGATCAATGCCGCGCGCGGTGACGAGATCCCCGCGATTGTCGATTGTTTCCGCTATTTTGCCGGCGCCGTGCGCAACATGCACGGGGCGGTGGCAGGCGAATACCTGCCCGGCCACACCAGCATGATCCGGCGTGACCCGATCGGCGTCGTGGCCTCGATCGCGCCCTGGAACTACCCGCTGATGATGGCGGCATGGAAGCTCGCCCCGGCGCTCGCGGGCGGCAATTGCGTGGTGCTCAAGCCGTCCGAGCAGACGCCGCTGACCGCGCTCAAGCTCGCGCAGGTGCTGGCGGAGGTGCTGCCCGAGGGGGTGGTCAACATCATCGTGGGGCAGGGCGGCAGCGTCGGCAATGCGCTGATCACCCATCCGGGCGTGGACATGATCTCGATCACCGGTGACATCTCGACCGGCAAGAAGGTCCTGCAGGCGGCGTCAAGGACGGTCAAGCGCACGCATCTGGAGCTTGGCGGCAAGGCGCCGGTGATCGTGTTCGACGATGCCGACCTCGCGGCGGTGGTCGAAGGCATGCGCGCCTTCAGCTTCTACAACGCCGGGCAGGACTGCACCGCCGCCTGCCGGATCTATGCCGCGCCGGGCATCTACGACACCCTCGTGGCCGACCTGTCGGCGGCGGCCGCCACGATCACCTATGACGCGGCCGACGATGGCGCGAATGAAATGCCGCCGCTCATCTCGCTGCGCCAGCGCGACCGGGTGGCGAGTTTCGTGCAGCGCGCGGTGGATACCGGCCATATCGAGGTGACGGCGGGCGGCGCCGCGCCGGGGGGCGCGGGCTTTTACTACCAGCCGACGGTGGTGGCGGGCGCCTTGCAGACCGACGAGATCGTGCAGCGCGAGGTGTTCGGCCCGGTGGTGTCGGTGACGCGCTTTACCGATGCCGATCAGGCGGTGGCCTGGGCCAATGACAGCCAATATGGCCTCGCCTCTTCGGTCTGGACGCGCGATGTGGGCCGCGCGATGGATGTGGCGTCGCGGCTGCAATATGGCTGCACCTGGGTGAACACGCATTTCATGCTGGTCAACGAGATGCCCCATGGCGGGCTCAAGCAATCGGGCTACGGCAAGGACCTGTCGTCCTATGCGCTCGAGGATTATACCGCCGTGCGCCATGTGATGATCGCGCACGGGTGAGCGAGGCGCGCAGGAAACGGGTTGTCCGACCAAAGGGTTTCGCCAAGCCCCGGCGTCCTTTGAAGGGATCTGGCCCTCTGCGCGCCGGGGGACCGCCTCACCGTGCTCGAGCAGGCTCTGATCGGCATCCTGACCGCCCGGCAGGGCAGGCCCATCTGCGTGTCCTCGACGCGCACAGCCTGTCGGGTGGCTGGATGCGATCGGGCACGGCCGAGGGCCGCGAGCTGCATTGCCGGCTGTGCGTCCCGCCCTGGCGCTGACGCCGCGCGCGCCTCAGTCCGACACCTGCACCACGCCGCGCGCCGCCTCGCCGCAGCCGATCCCGGCGGGGCCATAGCCGGTGCCATCGTCCACATGCATCCGTTTGAGCGTGCTGCCGGCGTAGCGGACGTAAAAGGGTGCAAAACCCACATAGCCGCCAAAGCCGTTGCGCCCGTTGACCTCGCCGCAGGCGACGCTGTCGCCATTGGCCAGCGCATAGCCCGCCCAGCGCCGGAACTGGGCCGAGGCGGGGTCGCGCATCGTGTCGGTCACGGCGGCCTCGACAAAGGCCATGTCCTGCGCGCTGATCGGGGCCGGCGTGGCGGCGGTATCGACGCCGGGCGTGCAGGCGGTCAGCGCCGCGATGGCGAGGACGAGGACGGGAAGGGTGATGCGCATCGGATGTCCTTTCAAACCGGGCCTTTGCGCCAGATTTGCCGGAACTTGGTTAACGGGTCGTTAACGCGCCCGGCGCCGCGCGATGCGGCGGCTGCGGATGCCTCCGGCGGGGATATTTTTGGCAAGATGAAGCCCGGACACATCGTTAACGAATATTAACGTTGTGTTGATTTTCGGGTTGATCGGGAGGTGGAACTGACTGACACAGGGGTATGTTCAGGATATGTTCTGCCTTTTTGCTGTCGATATGTGCCGCTGCTGCGCTGGCCGAGATCGCCGGGCCGGTCGCGGTCATCGACGGTGACACGCTTGATGTCGGCGGCACGCGCGTGCGGCTCTACGGGATCGACGCGGTCGAACTGTCGCAAAGCTGCACCACCGAACAGGGCGTGGTCTGGGCCTGCGGCCTGTGGGTGCGCGACGTGCTGCGCGCGCGGTATCAGGGTGCAGCGGTGGTCTGCGAACGGATCGACACCGACCGCTATGGCCGTGCCGTGGCGCGCTGCGTGCATGACGGGCAGGACATCGGCGCCGCTCTGGTCGCCGACGGTCTGGCCGAGGCCTACAGGCGCTATTCCATGGATTACGACCTGATCGAAAAACAGGCCTATGTGGCGGGGCGCGGCCTGTGGTCGGGGCAGGTGCAATCGCCCGAAAGCTATCGCGCGGCGCGGGTTGCCGCATCGCCGCCGCCTGCTGACCCGGAGTGCGCGATCAAGGGCAATATCTCGGCCGGGGGGCGGATCTACCACATGCCGCAGGACCGCGACTATGCCCGCACCAGGATCGACACCGGCGCGGGCGAGCGGTGGTTTTGCAGCGAGGCCGCGGCGCGGGCAGCGGGCTGGCGGCGGGCGCGGGGCTGACGGTTCAGGCCGCGGCGCGGCGGAACACCGCCATCTGGCTCGCGCCGCCCAGGGTCGGATGACGGCCCGCAATATCCTCGCAGGCTACCGCGTAGCCGCCGCGCGCCGCGACGCCCATGGCCCAGCGGCGGAACCGGTCGCGCGTCCATTCGAACTTGTGGTCGGGGTGGCGAAAGCGGTGGGCGGGCACGCCGAGCAGCGGGTTGAACTCGGCATTGGGGGTGGTCAGCACGACCATGCCGGGCCGCATCGTGCCAAAGACAGCGCGCTCCATCCGGGTGAGGCTGCCGGGGTCGAGATGTTCGATCGTCTCGATCAGCGTGGCGCAATCGTAGCCCGCAAGGCGCGGGTCAGGGTCGGTCATCGAGGCGAGGTGCAGGGCGATCTGCCGCGCGCCGCTGTCGCAAAGGGCCAACCGCGCGCGCAGCCGGTCGAGTGCTGCGGCGTCGATGTCGATCCCGGTGAGGCGCGTGATGGCAGGCAGCGCCGCCAGCCGCAGCAACAGCGCCCCGTCGCCACAGCCAAGGTCGAGCACGCTTTGCGCCCCGCTGGCGCGCACCACCGCTTCGGCCGCGTCAAGGCGCTGGTCGTGCCACCAGGTGGTCACGCGGCGCGACCGGCGGCGGCAAGGGGGGTCATGGCAATTGCCGGGGCATGAACTGCGGGCCGCCTTTCCTCTGGGCTCTGCGCATTGGGGTTATCCTGCCGCGCGGGGCAAGATCAACGGGTTTCTCGGGGGCATGACAGCGCAAACCCCGGAGGCCGTCTCGCGCGCCCATCACGCCCGTCAGGCGAATGGGCGCAGGTGGTTGCGGACCGCGATGCCGAGGGTGTGCAGGAAGAGCGCCATCGCGCCTTTGGCGTCGCGCCAGGCGGCCCTCGCCCTGGTCCGGGCCTGACTGATCGCGGCGTGATCCGACGGGCCGGGCGGGGGTGTCAGAGGCTCTCGAGTTGCCGGGGCCGCGATAGACTTAGGCCTTGCCCGGCGCGACGAGGAACTCATGCGCCTCGTTGCCGTCGGGCAGGATCTAAACATAGGCGCCCGAGGCCGCGGCGACCGCCTGGGTCTGCGATGCCGCCAGCGTGGACTGGGCGGGGATCAGATAGACCGTATCGACGTAGTTGTAGACCTTGAATGTCACGTCATGGTCGGTGTCGTTGAAGATCACCGAGGCCTTGACGCCGACACCGCCGATGAGGCTTGCGATATCGTCTCGGGCCTTGTCGGAGAAGGTGTTCAGGTTCACTTTCGCATCGGGATCGGCAGACATGGCGCTCTCTCTTGGGTTTGGCGAGGTGCGAGGGTCCGCCCACAGGAAGAGTTTGCCGCAGGGCCGCGATACCGCCTGCTCCGGGGGGGCAGGCAGGGTCGATCCGCGAGCGGGGGATGTCAGAGCAGCTTGAGATAGTCCAGCAGCGCGTCCTTTTCCGCCTCGCCCAAACCGGCAAAGCCGACCTCATGCCCGCTGTTCGACAGGCCGAATGCGGTGGTATCGACCTCGGCCGGGATCGACCAGGGCTGATAATCGGTCGGCGGGGCAAGGTCGATGCCGACGCGCGCAAGGTCGAGCCGGTGGCCGCCCACCATGAAGCGTGCGGGCCGCGCCGCGGGGCGCATGAGGTGCCAGAGCGTCGGCACCGACCCGTTGTGCAGATAAGGGGCCGAGGCCCAGAGGCCGGTCAGCGGCGGCGCGGTATAGCCGGTCACGGTGCGTGCGGTGATATAGCGGCCAAAGAGGCCACCATTGACCGCATCCGCGATCTCCTGCCTGAGCAGGCGTGCGCGCTGCGGGTCGGTGCCGGTGTCGCCCTCCCAGTTGGGAAAGGCCGTGAGGCGCGGCGCGGTCAGGCTGTCGTCATAGCTGCCGTGGCAGGTGGCGCAGGCACGCGCATAGATCGCGCGGCCCTCGGGCAGGCGCGCGGTGTCGATCCTGCCGGGAAAGGGCTGCGGCGCATAGTCCTGCATCCAGTCCGTGACCTCCATCGCCGCGTCGATATTGGCTTCGGCCACCGCTTCGGTCACGCCCATCGATGGGACGGTGAAATAGGCGATGATCCCGGCAAGGCCGCGCCGGTGTTCGGGGGTGATCTCGGCGGCGGTGATGGTCGCCCCGTGGTCGATGCCGGGGATCGCATAAGTGCCGGAGTTGAGCAGTTTGGTCCGCCAGAGCCTGCCGCCGAGGTCGGGGACAGAGTTGAAGATGCTCTCGGTCAGCACGACCCCTTCGGGGATCAGGCCGAGGCGGTTCTGCAGGCTGTCGAGCCCGTTTGTGGCCCCCGCAAGCGAGGCCCGAAAGGGCAGAAGCCGGCCATAGGCGGCGTCACGCGTGGCGATCTCCTCGCGCAGGGCGGGCAGGACGAACCGGCGCAGGGTGATCCGCTCGCGCCAGCCGGTGTCGGGGTAAAGCGCGCGCAGCGTGGCAAAGAGCGCGTCGGTATCGCCGCCATGGTCGCGCATCGCGGCAAAGAGCGTCTGGGTATAGGCCTCGAGGTTGATCGATCCGTTGGGCATGCCGAGCCAGACCCGCGTCGTATCGGGGGCGCCGTCGGCCCCGTACATGACAGAGGAATGGCAGGCGGCACAGCCGATATTGGCGACCGTCGCGCCGATCGGCGGCCAGTGCTGCCCGCCAAAGCCCACATTCTGGCCGATTGGGCTGAAAAGGGTCGGCTGCGGCAGGCCCTCGGGCCAGTTGCCGATGCTCTGCGGGCTGTGAAATCCGAACTGGCGGTAGAGCGCGGCGATATCGGTGCGCCCTGCCACCGCGACATCGCCGCCCGCCTGTTGCAGCGCCATGGCGGCGTTGACAAGCTTCCACGGTGCGGCCGAGGTGCGCAACGTGTCCGAGGTCAGCGCGTCCCAGGCGCCAAAGGCAAAGGTGATGATGCCCCGGTCGCTGTCATCGCGCGCAAGCGGGCGCATGGCGTCATATTCCGGCGCGCTGCCCGCAAAATCGAGGGCGCCGGGGCGCAGCAGCCCGGCCAGCGCGATCAGAACGAGGGCAGCGAGGATGAGGGTGAACTTGCGCAAGGGCCGCTCCGGTCTGGTTTGCCGCCGATGTGGCCGCAAGCCGGGGGCGGGCGCAAGTCGGGAAAGGCCTACCTTTTCGCGCCCCCCCACCCGCCCCCCCCCACCCCCGCGTTGGGGGATGGGCGGCGGGTGCGGAGCCTCCGGCGGGAGTATTTGTGGCACAGAGAAGCCGGGGGCTGCGCCCGGGAGCGGGCCGGGGGCTAGCTGGGGGTTAGCTGGGGGCTGGCCTTTTATTCGAGGCAGTCAGCCAGCGCGTCGGCCATGGCCGTGATCAGCGCGGGGTAGAGACCGGGGCCGGCCGCGAGGCTGCTGCCGGCCGGGTCGGTGAGGGCGGTGCGCGCCGTGGTGCCTTCGCGCAGGACGGTTGTCCAGCCGTCCGAGGTCTGCGGGTCGCTGAGCACACAGGCGATGTCCTGCGTCGCGATCAGGTCGCGCAGGGCGGCGATCCGCGCCGGGCCGGGGGTGGCGGCATCGCTGAGCGCGATGGCACCGGCGGCGGGCAAGCCGAAGGCAACCTCGAAATACTGATAGCCGTCGTGCGGCACGATGTAGCGGCGCCCGGCCAGCGGGGCGAGGCGGGCGGCCGTGGCGTCGCGCAGGGCGGCGTATTGCTCTTGCCCGGCGGCGGCATTGGCGCGGTAGGCGGCGGCATTGTCCGGGTCGGCGGTGGCGAGTGCGGTTGCGATATGGTCGAGCCAGACAGAAGCGATGGCCGGGTCGAGCCAGGCGTGGGGGTCGTCATCGCCGTGGTCATGGTCGTGGTCGTGGTCGTGGTCGTGGTTGTGGTCGTGGTCCTCGCCCTCGTGAGTTGTGTCGGCCTCGGCAAAGGCGGGATCCTCGCGGATCGCGAGGCGCGCCCAGCCGTCGGTTTCGAGCAACGCGAGGCTCTGCGCCTTGGTCGCCAGCGTGTCGAGCGGGTCCTCGAGCCAGGGGGTGAGCCCGTGGCCGGCCCAGACCACGATATCGGCCTGCGCAAGGCGCGCCGCATCCGAGGGACGCAGCGTGAAATCATGCGGGGAGGCGCCAGGTGGCAGCAGAAGGTCGGGGCTGCCCACCCCCTCCATCACCCGGGCGACGAGGCTGTGGACCGGCGCGATGTCGGTCATCACCCGGGGGGCGTCTGCAAGCGCCGGAGCGGCGGCAACGCTCAGGATCAGGGGGGCGAGGAGATGGGGGATGCGGGTCATGGCGGCCTCTTGTGAAGGAATGATGGCGGCTCTATAATAGAGATGTTATAACATAACAATCCCTGAAAGGCACCCGATGCCCGAACAAGCAGGCGTGACCGGCTTTGCGCGTCACGACCACGCCGACTGCATCCGCAGCGCGCTGGCGGCGGCGCGGGACATCTGCGCCAACCGCAAGGTGCAGTTGACGCCGGTGCGTCAGCGCGTGCTCGAGATCCTGCTCGAGGCGCATCAGGCGTTGGGCGCCTATGACGTGCTCGCCCGGCTTGACCGCGAGGGGCTGGGGTCAAAGCCGCCGGTCGCCTATCGGGCGCTGGCCTTTCTGGTCGAGCAGGGCTTTGTCCACCGCATCGAGCGGCTCAACGCCTTTGTCGCCTGCGCGCATCCCGGGGCAGAGCATGCGCCGGCCTTCATGATCTGCCGGTCCTGCGGCAAGGTCGCCGAAGGGATGGCGGCGCCGGGCGACGCGCTCGGGGCATCGGCGGCCGAGGCGGGGTTCCGCATCGAGCAGACGGTGGTCGAGGCGCAGGGGCTCTGCCCGCTCTGTCAGGGTGCAGCATGACCGCGCTGATTGCCGCGCACGCCATCGACGTGAGCTACGGCGGGGCGCGGGTGCTGCACGGGGTCGGGATGTCGGTCGCGCGGGGCGAGATCGTGACGATCGTCGGGCCCAACGGGTCGGGCAAATCGACGCTCTTGCGGGTGCTGATCGGTGCGCTGCGGCCTCAAAAGGGCACGGTGACACGCGCCCCGGGGCTGCGGATCGGCTATGTGCCACAGCGGCTGCACATCGACCCGACGCTGCCGATGACGGTGCGCCGGTTCCTGGACCTGCCGCGCAAGGTGGGGGAGGAGGCCGCGCGCAAGGCCCTCGAGGAGGCCGGTGCGCCGGGGGTCGCGGGGCGGCAGATGGCCGACCTTTCGGGCGGGCAGTTCCAGCGGGTTCTGCTGGCGCGCGCGATCCTGTCGGCCCCCGACCTGCTGCTGCTCGACGAGCCGACGCAGGGGCTCGACCAGCCCGGGTCGGCCAGTTTCTACCGGCAGATCGAAGAGGTGCGCGCGCGGCTGGGCTGCGCGGTGCTGATGGTGAGCCACGAATTGCATGTGGTGATGAGCGCGTCTGACCGGGTGATCTGCCTCAACGGGCATGTCTGCTGCGAGGGCACGCCCGCCGTGGTCTCCGCCGCGCCCGCCTACCGCGAGCTGTTCGGCACCGGCACCGGGGGGGCGCTGGCGCTCTATCGTCACGAGCATGACCATCACCACCATGGCGATCATGACCACCCCCATAGCCACGAGGCGGCCGAGTAGATGCTGGACGATTTTCTGATCCGCGCCGCGCTCGCCGGCGTCGGCACCGCGCTGGCGGCGGGGCTTTTGGGCTGTTTCGTGGTCTGGCGGCGGATGGCCTATTTCGGCGACGCGACCGCGCATGCGGCGATCCTGGGCGTGGCCATCGCGCTGGGCTTTGGCCTGTCGGTCTTTGCCGGGGTGCTGGGCGTGTCGCTGCTGATGGCGCTGCTGATCTTTGCGCTCAGCGGGCGGGGCTTTGCGCTCGACACGCTGCTGGGGGTGCTGGCGCATGGCGCGCTGGCGCTGGGGCTTGTCGCGGTGGCGCTGATCCCCGGACAGCGGATCAACCTCGAGGCCTATCTCTTTGGCGATGTGCTGACCGTGACCCGCAGTGACCTTGCGGTGATCTGGGGGGGCGCGCTGGTGGTGGCCGGGGTTCTCTGGCTGCATTGGTCGGCGCTGCTCACCGCGACGCTGAACCCTGACCTGGCCCATGCGGCGGGCATCGACCCGCGCCGCGAACAGCTGATCCTGACACTGCTGCTGGCGGCGGTCGTGGCGGTGGCGATCAAGGTCGTCGGTGCGCTGCTCATCACCGCGCTGCTCATCATCCCGGCGGCGGCGGCGCGGATGTTTGCCCGCACGCCCGAGACGATGGCCCTCTTCGCCACGCTGATCGGCATGGCATCGGCGCTGGGCGGTCTGGGACTGGCGCTCAGGCTGGATACGCCGGTGGGGCCGTCGGTGGTCTGCGCGGCGGCGGCAAGCTTTGCCCTGGCGGCGGGTTTTGGCCGGATTATGGACAAATCCGGCTGATTTCCACCAAAGGGCGCGGAATACACCTCATTTCTGTCCGTTACCTCCCCGACCGTGCCAGAGGACACTGGCCGCGATAGAGGAGATGCGTGAATGAAATGGAAACCGGTTCTGGCGGCATGTGCCGTGGCCGTGGCGCTATGCGGATCGGCGGCACATGCGCAGTCATCCTGCGCGACACCGGGCAATCTGTCGCAACTCGGAAGCGCCATTGCCTCTGGCCTGAACCAGAGCCGGCAGTCGGCCTCGCTGCGCCAGTTGCAGCCCAGCGGCGCGCTGATGGCCGCCGCGCAGGCCCATGCCTGCGACATGTCGCGCAACAACTTCTTTGACCATCGCGGCAGCGACGGGTCGGACGTGCGTGTGCGCGCGCGGCGGGCGGGCTATCGCGACTGTCTGATCGCCGAAAACCTCGCCTGGGGCTATCCCGACCCAGTGCAGATCATCAGCGGGTGGTTGGCGTCGCGGGCGCATCGCCAGAACATGATGCTGGACAATGTGAACGATTTCGGCATCGGCGTGGCGCAGGGCGCGCGTGGGCCGATCTGGGTGCTGGTCGTCGCGCGCAACTGCTGAGCGCTCAGACCTCGACCGCGACCGTCACCGGGCCATCGTTGATCAGGCTCACCTTCATGTCGGCGCCGAAACGTCCCATCGCCACCGGCACGCCCAGATCGTGCAACGCTTGCGCAAAGGCCTCGTACAGCCGCGCGCCGGTCTCGGGGGCGGCGGCAGCGGAGAAACCGGGGCGGTTGCCGCGCGACGTATCGGCGGCGAGGGTAAACTGGCTGATGACCAGCGCCGCGCCGCCGGTATCAGAGAGCGACAGGTTCATCTTGCCCGCATCGTCGCGAAAGATGCGCAGTTTCGCCACCTTGGCCGCGAGCCGCGCGGGCATCGTGTCGTCATCGCCCTGCATCGCGCAGACGAGGATCATCAGCCCCGGCCCGATTGCGCCCAGCGTGACGCCATCCACCCGGACGGCGGCCTCGCTCACCCGCTGGAGCAGCGCCTTCATGCGGTCAGTTCATGCGCCCAGGGCGGGTTTGCGCCCGGCCGGCTGACGGTGATCGCCGCCGCACGAACCCCGAGCGTCAGCGCGTCGCGGATGGTGCCTGCGTCCAGCGCCGCGATACCGGCCTTGGTCAGCGCACCCGCCTGCGCGAGATGCGCGAGCACGCCCGCGTTGAACGTGTCGCCCGCGCCGACCGTATCGGCCACCGTGACCGGCGTCGCCGCAACCGCGACCGTATGCGCGGCGCTATAGCCGGTCGCGCCCTTCGCCCCTTCGGTGATGCAGACGAGCCGCGGGCCACGCGCGAGCAGCCCGCGCGCCAGCGTCGCGATGTCGCCGTCGCCCATGATCCAGTGCAGGTCCTCATCGCTGAGCTTCACGATATCGGCCAGCGCCAGCATCCGGTCCAGCCGGGCGCGATAGGCGGGCGCGTCGGTGATGAAACCGGGGCGGATATTGGGGTCGATCATCGTGACCGCGCGCCCCGCCTCGCGCGCCTGCAACGCCTCATAGGCGGAGCCGCAAGGCTCGCCCACCAGCGAGATGCCGCCAAAGAACAGCGCATCGGCCGCGACCTGCGGCAGGTCGGCAGGCGTGAGCATCCGCCCGGCGGTGTTCTCGTCATAAAACGCATAGGTCGCACTGCCATCCACCAGCCGCACAAAGGCCAGCGTCGTGGGCCGGGGCGAGACATGCGCGGGGCTGCTGTCCACATGGCTCGCGGCCAGCGTCTCGCGCAACAGGTCGCCGAAAAGGTCGGACGACAGGCCCGAGAAAAACGCCACACCGGCCCCCAGCCGCCCCAGCGCGATGGCGGTGTTGAAGACCGCGCCACCGGCATAGGGGGCAAAGGCATCCTCTTCGACCGTGGTCCGACGCGGCAGCATGTCGATCAGGGCCTCGCCACAACACAGGATCATCGGATTCCCCCCTTTGGCCGTCCGTTGCATATGTTAGCGCCAACATGACGCCCCTGCGCCCGCCGTGCAATGGCATTTGACGGCTCTGTCCCCGCAGAGCGGGCCGCCGCCACCAGGGTCACCGGCCACCCCATCCCCGCAAGGGCCGTGCGGACAAGGGCTGTGCAACATCCGCGTCCGGCGCTATGCCGGATGCAATGGCTGCAGGGAGACGCCGCCGCATGAGACTGCCTGTCACACCCTCGTTCCGTCTGGACGGCAAACGCGCGCTGGTCACCGGCGCGTCCAGCGGCATCGGGCTTGCCGCGGCCGCGGCCCTGGCCGGGGCGGGTGCGCAGGTGGTGCTCGTCGCGCGGGGCGGCGACGCGCTCGCCACTGTGGCGCAGGCGATCGGGCCGGCGGCGACGGCCTGTCCGCTCGACATCACCGATCTGGCCGCAACGGCGGCGATGGTTGCGGCGCAGGACCCGTTCGACGTGCTGGTCAATGCCGCCGGGACCGCGCGGCATGCGCCCGCGCTCACCACCACGCCCGAGGATTACGACGCCACGATGGCGCTGAACCTGCGCGCCGCCTATTTCCTGACGCGCGAGGTCGCGCGCGGACTGATCGCCGCAGGCCGGCCCGGCAGCCTGATCAACATCAGCAGCCAGATGGGCCATATCGCCGGCCCCGACCGTGCCGTCTATGCCGCGAGCAAGCACGCGCTCGAAGGGATGACCAAGGCGATGGCGATCGAATGGGGGCCGCATGGGATCAGGGTCAACACGCTCTGCCCCACCTTCATCCGCACGCCGCTGGCCGAGGTCACGCTGTCGGACCCGGCCAAGCGCGCCTGGGTGCTCTCCAAGATCAAGCTCGCCCGCCTGGGCGAGGTCGAGGACCTGATGGGGCCGGTCGTGTTCCTCGCCTCCGACGCCTCGCGCCTGATGACCGGCACCCATCTGCTGATCGATGGCGGCTGGACCGCGGAATAGGGCGCACGTTGCCGCGCGCCGCTAGACCCCGCCCTGATCGTTGAGGTAGATGCCATAGCCGATGCCGCCCGCGATGATCAGCGCGATGATCACGGCAATGGCGATCTTCCACTTGGACCAGGGCCGTTCGCCCTGCACCTTGCCGGTCTGGCCGTTGACCACGAACTGATAGGTCTTGCCGTTGAATTTGTAAGCGGCGAGCCAGATCGGCAGGAGGATATGCTTGAAGGTCACGTCATTGACGAAGGTATCGACATTGTGGATGCGCTGGTGGTCGCCGCCGATGTCGCGGCGGACATCGTCGCGGATCACCTGGTCCATGTATTCGCGCGCGATCACAAAGCCATCCTCGAGCAGGACCTGATAGCCCTCGGCCCGGAATCCGGCAAGGAATTCAGGCTGATAAGGCGATAGCGCCTTGAGGTCCCAGGGGGCGAGCGCGTCGGTATAGCGGCGCGGCAGCGATTTCGACGCCAGCACCAGCACATCGTCAAAGAACCGCGCCACAGCGCCAGACCGGTTCGACCAGCGCGTCTTGCGCACGCGCTCGGTCTCGGACTTGCCGTTGCGGGTGACGGTGCGGGTCTCGTAGTAATCGTCGCCGCGCTCGCCCCGGTAGGTGCTTTTCGTGTCGGCGTCAAAGGTCCAGAAGGGCACATAGATGCCGTTCATCGCGCGCCCCTTGCGGGCGTAGTCCTTGAGCCCGTTCGGGGCGAACCACAGCCGCCCCAGCCAGGTCGTCATCGCCGCCCGCGCCGTGCGCTCGTCGAGCACGAAGGGCAGCAGGCCCTGCGGCTTGATATGGCGATGCGTGCCGGTGTCGGTGACGACGACCGTGTCGCAGAACGGGCAGCGCGCGGCCTGCGTCGTCTCGGCAAATTCGGTCTGCGCGCCGCAGGAGGGGCAGGTCAGCACCCGCGTTTCCTCGTAGTCGGCGCTGGAAAGCTGGGTCGCGACCGTGCGCTGGAAATCCAGCTCGCGCATCGCATCGTCGCGGCTGCCGGTCGCCACGATCGGCTGCACATGGCCGCAATGCGGGCAGGTCAGTTCGGTCGCGCCGGGGGTATAGCGCAGGTCGGACCCGCATTGCGCGCAGGGAAAGTGGAATTTTTCGGTCTCGGGGGCTTCGGTGATGTCGGACATCTATTTGCTTGTCAAAAAGGGATTTGACGGCAGTATATCTCTGACATCTCGGTCAGAGCAACCGATGCATCGCGCGCGGCAGCATCATCCTGAGCGCGCCATCGTTGAGCGTGGTATGCCGCCAGAGGTGATAGATCGCGTGGAACATCGCGGCCACCAGCAGCACCAGCAGCGCGCGCCACGCCCAGACGCCGCCGCCATATCCCAGCAGGTCTGCGGCGTTGAGCGCCGCGGCCGTGGCCAGCAGCGCATACATGCCCCAGTGCAGCGGCGCAAAGATCGCGCGCGCCCAGCCCGCGAGCTTTGGCCCCGGCCGCCCCAGCATCCCGCGCCCGAGCGCCAGCGCCACCCAAAGCCCCGCGCCGCCGACAAAGACCCAGCGCAGGGCAGGGGCGGCGGTGCCGCCCTTGACCAGGACCAGCAGCAACAGCGCCGTGCCCCAGTGCAGCACAATCGTCAGCGCGCGGCGGGTCATCGGATCACACGCCCGGCGGCGGCGGCGGCGGCATCACGGTGAAAAGCTGGGCAAGCTCTGCAACGTCAGAGGCGCGCTTCCAGCCGTCCTGCCCGGCGGTCCAGACCATGCTGTCGCGGGTAAAGGTGCCCGCGCCCGCCATCTGGCCCAGCGTCGCGCGGCCAAAGGGGCCGGTGGTCTGGCCGTTGGCCGCGATGTGCCACACGGCCTCGACCGGAGGCGGGGGCGGGGCGGGCGGTTGCGGGGTGGCGGGCGCAGCCGCGGCGGGGGCCGCCCCCCATGGCCCCTGCTGGCCCATCACCATCCCCATGCCCAGCCCCATGCCCAGCCCCATGCCCGCGCCCGCAGCGCCGGGGTTCTCGGCCGCCTTGGTCATCGCCTCGGCCGCGCTGAACTGTGCATATTTGTTGAGGTCGCCCACCACGCCCATCGACGTGCGCTTGTCCATCGCCTTTTCCACCTCTTCGGGCAGGGAGATGTTCTCGAAGTAGAACTCCGGGATGGTCAGACCGTAGCCCGCAACCGTGGGCGCGATGGCGGTCGCCACCAGCTTGCCCAGATCGGCGGTATTGGCCGCCATGTCGAGCACCGGGATGCCGGATGAGGCGAGCACGCGGCTCACCTCCGGCACCAGCACATTGCGGATCTGGAGCGAAATCTCGTCGGCGGTGAATTCGCCGTCCGTCCCCACGATCTCCTGCATGAACCTGGCGGGGTCGGCCACCCGCATCGTGTAGCTGCCAAAGGCGCGGATGCGCACCGGCCCGAATTCGGGATCGCGGCACATGATCGGGTTCTTGGTGCCCCATTTCATATCGCCAAAGCGGGTGGTGTTGACGAAATAGATCTCGGATTTGAACGGCGACTTGAACCCGTGGTCCCAATGCTGGAGCGAGGTCATGATCGGCATGTTGTTCGTCTCGAGCATATACATGCCGGGGCTGAACACATCGGCCAGCACGCCCTCGTGGATGAACACCGCCGCCTGTCCCTCGCGCACGGTCAGCTTGGCGCCATACTTGATCTCGTTGCCGTGGCGCTCGAACCGCCAGACCATCGTGTCGCGGGTGTCGTCCGTCCATTCGATGACGTCGATGAACTGGCCCTTGATGAAACTGAAAACCATGTCTGAAACTCCCTTGTGTCAGGATTGTCCGGCCAGCAGATCTGCGGCGATCTGGCGGGCGATGGGGGCGGCCTCGGCGGCGCTCATCCCGGTGCGGAACCGGGGGTCGTAGAGCATCCGCAGCAGCAATTCGTCATGCGTGGTCAGCAGCCCGAACTCTTCGTCGTCGTTGAAGATCGAGGGCCGCGCGGCGGGGCTGTCATTGGCCAGCCCCATCGCCTGCGCCAGCTCTTCGTGGATGCAGGCGAGGCGCAAGAGGTCGGGGTGTTCGCCCCGGATCACCACCAGCGCGCGGGTATAGCCCGGCTGGCCGCCGTCGGAAAACGCGATGGCGAGGCAGAGCGTCGCGCGCGGCATCGTCATCACCGCGCGCAACGAGCTTTCCGCGATGCCGGGCACGAGCGCGCGCAAGCGGTCCTCGTATCCCAGCCGTTCATCCTCGTTCAGGATCAGGACGTGGAAATTGGGCGCGACAGAGGTTTTGGTGATGCTGGTGTCGGTCAGCCGCGACAGCCGGGCGGCAAAGGCGGCGATGCTGGCGCTGTCGCGGCTGCGTTGCGCCTCGGGCACGCTGTCGCCATGGATCACCTGCATGCGGATCGGCCGGTCCCAGCGGCGCAGGCGGCTGATCGTGGGGGTCGGCGTCTGCGCGCCGGTGCCGGGGACATATTCGTCATAAAGCGCGATGTTGATGAAGTTGCGCGCGAGCATCTGGTCGGTAAAGGGCGTGTCCGGCCCGCCGCCGTCACCGCGCAAGAGCCCCTGCGCGAGCAGTTGCGCCTGCAACCGCTGGTAATGCTGCGCCAGCGCCTCGCTCTGGGGCGAGCGGACCGGCGCCAGCGGGGGCGGCGCCACGGGCGTGGGCGCCACAACCGGCGGCGGCGGGGTCACCGGCAGCGGCTCTGTCACCTCGCAGCCGGCGAGTGCCAGACAGGCGGCGGCAAGGGTCACCAGACCCTGCCGCCCCATGCCCTGCACCCGCGCGGCCATGCGTCCTCAGGCCCCGGTCGCCGTGCCGACAGCCTCGCCCATGCCGGTCGAACGGGCCTTGGCCGAGGCGAGTGTGGCCTTCAGCTCGGCCTCCATCTTCTTGAGGTCCTCCTCGGCACTCGCGCGCTTGCGCTTGCCCTCGTCGGCGATCTCGAGGCTTTCGTTGATCGTGGCGATCAGGTTGGCGTTGGCCGATTTCACCGCCTCGATGTCGAACACGCCGCGCTCCATCTCGGTGCGGATCACCTTGTTGGCGTCGCGCAGGTTCTGGGCATTGGCGGTGAGCAGCTCGTTGGTCAGGTCATTGGCCTCGCGCACGGCCTTGGCGGCTTCGGCGCTGCGCTGGATCGTGACGGCCTGGGCAAGCTGCGTTTCCCACAGCGGCACGGTATTCACGAGGGTCGAATTGATCTTGGTCACCAGCGACTTGTCGTTCTCCTGCACCAGCCGGATCGAGGGCAGCGACTGCATCGTGACCTGCCGCGTGAGCTTGAGGTCATGCACCCGGCGGTCGAGGTCGTCGCGGGCGGACCGCATGTCGCGCAGCTCTTGCGCCTTCATCACGCCCTGGTCCTCGGGTGCGGCCTGCACCTCGGCCTCTTTCGCGGGGATCGTGGTGGTGTCGAGCTCGGCCAGCTTGGCCTCGCCGGCGGCGATATAGAGCGCGAGCTCGTCGTAAAAGGCGAGCGTCTTGTCATAAAGCTGGTCGAGCGACTCGATATCCTTGAGCAGCACATGCTCATGCTTGAGCAGGTCGTCCGTGATCTTGTCGATCTGGCCCTGCACCTCTTCGAACCTTGCGGTGAACTTGGCGATGGGCGCGGCGCGGCCCAGCAGCTTTTCCCAGAAGGTGCGGTTGCGCCGCACGTCCAGCTCGCTGACCGAAAAGCCGCGGATCGTGGTGACGATGTCGCGCAGGCTGTCGCCGGCCGGCCCCACATCCTTGTTGCGCACGCCGGCGAGCATCGACTGGCTGATGACCTGAAGCTCGGCCTGCGCACCGGACCCGAAGGATACGATCGAATTGGTGTCGCCCATGTCGATCTCGGCCATGCGGCGGCGGATTTCCTCGGCCACGGGGGGCGTCGCCTGCGCCAGCGGCACGATCTCGCGGCTGGGTTCGGGCAGCAGGACGGCGGTGACTTTCTCGACCTCGGCCAATGTGGCGCTGGCCTGATCGCGGATGGTGTCGGACATTGTGACTGTTCCCTCTTACTGTTCCGGCTTGATGCCTTCGCGCCGCAATCTGTCGCGCAATACCTTGATTTCGATATCCATATCCGCGCGCCCATCCTCGAGCATCCGCCCCGTGCGCGCGGCAAAGTTCTGCTCCAGATCGGTGAGGAGCTGTTCGTAATCGCCTCGCGCGGCCTCGTCGCGGCTGCGTTTGTAAAGATCGGCGAACTTGACCGAAGCATCGCGCGCGCCCATCAGATAGACGCCCAGAAACCGCCGCGCCTCGGTCAGGTCGCGGGGGTCCTCCTCGACGGTGCGGATCAACTTGCGCGCGGCGGCCTGAAAGCCCGCGACACGCAGGTCAAGCTTGCGGTCGCCAAGCGCCGCGATGTGCTCGCGCATCGCGCCCAGATAGGCTTCGGCCTCGTCCACCACCCGCGCCACGCGGTCCTGCTGGAACTGGTCCACGCCCTCCATCCGCTTGTCCTTGAGCGGGTCGATGCCGAAGGCTGCAACATGCAGCGCACCCGCCGCTACGCCATAAAGGACTGACCCCACGACGCCCGCGTCATTGCTCCAGGCTGCGATGGCAATGCCGATGCCGGTCAGCACGCTCGCCAGCATCTTGCGCGGCAGCGCGGGGCGGCGGGCAATCGTGCGCGCGTCATAGGCGGCCTGCGCGCGCAGCCCCTCGCGCAAGAGCCAGGCCGCGAGCGTGAGCACAGCCGCACCGGCGAGCCCCGCGATCAGCACCGTGGGCCCGCTGCCCAGCGAGGTGAAGGCCAGCACGAGCCCCGGCACAAAGAGCACATTGGCCCGCGCCCCCGCCGCATCGACCAGACGGTCATCCACCGGCGCCTGCGCCAGCCCGGCGCCGCCGGGAGTGGATTTGCCGTCAGGGCTGTATTTGCCGCCGAACTTCTGTGCCATCAGACTGAGGCCACCAGCCAGCCGGTCGTGACGCCGAACATCACGATGATGAGCAGGACATAGGCAAACTTGCGGACTGTGGCCGGCATCGTGGTGTCCTTTTTCTGGGCCGCGACAGGGCCGCCACGGGTCTCGAACAAGGCCATGACCGAGGTCACGGTGATCAGGATTGCGGCGATGAACAACCCCATCAAGATCAGTCGCGCCATGCTCCATCCTTCCAAAGCGGCCGCGGCTTCACAAGTCCCCGCGCGGTCTACATTCGCATCTTTGCCCTGCAACCGAAAGACGGATGCGCATGGCGCCGATGCTTGTGCATGACATGTTCATTGTGGGGGTTTGTGACAAGGGTTCCATCGCGGTCACAATTCCCCCCTCACCTCAGCCCTTGCGCGGCGGCTTTTTCGGGCCGGCGGGAGGGGCTGCGTTGCGGGTCGAGGGGGTCTTGGGCCGAGATTTGGGGCGCGGTGTCGCGGATCTGGCGGGGGTGGGGTCGCCATCGGCGCGCGCGGCGGGTGCCTTGTGCGACTTGAACCCCGCCGCCCGGGCGGGCTTGTCGGGGCTGCCGCCATGCGACAGGCGCCCGGCACTGCGCGGCGCGCTCTTGGCGGGGGCCTTGGCGGGGCTGTCGTCGGCGGCCCTGGCGTAGCGGGCCGGTTTGACGACATGATGCGCGGTGTCGCGGGCGCTGGCCGGGCTGTCGCCTGCGGGCCGCGCGCGGATGTTGACCGGCTTTGCCGCAGTGCGCGGGGCCTGCGCGGCGGCTGTGTCGCCTTTGACGCTACGGGCGGGGACGCTACGGGCGGGGACGCTGCGGGCGGGGACGCTGCGGGCGGGGCGGGCGGGGCGGGCATCGGGCGCGTCGGGCGCGTCGGGCGCAGCGGGCCGCCCTTTGCGGACCGGCTGCGGCCGCGCGTCGAGGCCCAACTGGTCACGCACCACGCGCGATTTCAGTTCTTCCACCTCGCCGGGCTTGAGACTGCCGAGCTGGAACGGGCCATAGCTGATGCGGATCAGCCGGTTCACGGTGACGCCGATCGCCTCCATCGTGCGGCGGATCTCGCGGTTCTTGCCTTCGCGCAGGGTGACGGTCAGCCAGGCGTTCGCCCCCTGCTGGCGGTCAAAGGTGACGCCCATCGGCTGATACTCCACCCCCTCGACCGTGATCCCCCGGCGCAACTGTTCAAGCCGCTCCTCGCTGACCGAGCCGTTGATGCGCACGCGGTAGCGGCGCAGCCAGCCGGTCGCGGGCAATTCGAGCCGGCGTTTGACCGCGCCGTCATTGGTCAGGATCAGGAGCCCCTCGGAGTTGAGGTCGAGCCGGCCCACCGACATCACCCGCGGCATGTCGGCGGGCAGGGTGTCGAATACGGTCTGGCGGTCCTTCTCGTCCTTTTCCGTGGTCACCAGGCCCGCGGGCTTGTGGTAGAGCCACAGGCGGGGCGGCCCGGGCGC